>Ga0070741_10001552_pt1 | contig 69232 bp, 63 predicted proteins | sample Coa_R1_4_FD_66440 | JGI IMG/M metagenome (GOLD analysis project Ga0070741, IMG submission 66440) | Surface soil microbial communities from Centralia Pennsylvania, which are recovering from an underground coalmine fire - Coalmine... | ecosystem: Environmental > Terrestrial > Soil > Unclassified ... | reverse complement strand
ACATGGTGCCGGGCCAGACGAACGAGATGTGGCTGCACGCCGACGCGCCCGACGTCTACCTCGGCCAGTGCAGCGAGCTGTGCGGCATCCAGCACGCCGGTATGCTGCTGCGCGTGATCGCCGAGCCGCAGGCGCAGTTCGACGCCTGGGTGGCGCGCGAGCGGACGCCCGCCGCCGCGCCGACCTCCGACCTGGCCCGCCAGGGCCAGCAGGTCTTTCAGACCAACGCCTGCGGCGATTGCCACGCCATCCAGGGCACGGCCGCCACGGCGCGCGCCGGCCCCGACCTGACGCACGTCGCCAGTCGCCAGACGCTCGCGGCGGGCGTCATCCCGAACACGCCCGACCAGCTCCGCCGCTGGCTTGACAACCCGCAAGTGGTGAAGCCGGGCGCCTTCATGCCGACGTTTCGCCTGAGCGACAGCGATCTCACGGCGCTCACCGCGTACCTGGAAGAGCTGAGGTAGCCATGGCCACCGTCGAGCGCGAGTACGCCAGCCCCTTGCCCCGCGCCCGCAGCCCCGGCTGGCTGCTCACCTGGATGACCACCGTCGATCACAAGACGATCGGCATCATGTATCTCTGTACGGGCCTGGCGTTCTTCCTGCTCGGCGGGGCCCAGGCGCTGCTCATCCGCGCCCAGCTCGCGGTGCCCGGCGCCCGCGTGCTGGCGCCCGACGCGTACAACCAAATCGTCACCGTCCACGGCGTGACGATGATCTTCTTTGCCGTCATGCCGCTGCTCTTCGGCTTCGCCAACTACGTGGTGCCGCTGATGATCGGCGCGCACGACATGGCCTTTCCGCGGCTGAACGCCCTGAGCTACTGGCTGTACCTGTTCTCGGGGTTGATGCTTTACTTCAGCTACTTCGCGGGCGCGGCGCCCGACATCGGCTGGTACGGCTACGCGCCACTGACCCTGTACCCCTTCACCGCCGCGGGCCGCACCGAGTTCTGGCTGCTGTCGCTGGCCGTCTCGGCCATCGGCACGATCGCCACCGGCGTCAACATCACCTCTACGGTGCTCACCCAGCGCCCGCGCGGCATGACGCTCGGGCGCGTGCCGATGTTCGCCTGGATGTCCGTCATCGCCAGCCTCATCTTCATCTGGGGCGTGCCGCCGTTCACGGCCGCCGCGGCGATGCTGTTCATCGACCGCACCCTGGGGGGCCACGTCTACGATGCCGCGGCCGGCGGCAGCCCGCTCATCTACCAGCACCTCTTCTGGGCCTTCGGCCACCCCGAGGTGTACGTGCTGGCGCTGCCCGCCTTCGGCATTATCTCCGAGGTCATCCCCGTCTACTCGCGCAAACCGCTGTTCGGCGCGGCCTTCGTGGCCGCGGCGAGCGTCGGCATCGCCGGCCTCAGCATGCTTGTCTGGGCCCACCACATGTTCACCGTCGGGATGGGGCCGCTCGCCAACACCTTCTTCAGCTTCATGAGCATGCTCATCGCCATCCCCACGGGCATCAAGATCTTCAACTGGCTCGCCACCATGTGGGGCGGCGCGTTGCGCCTCACCACGTCCATGATCTTCGCCGCGGGTTTCATCGGCACGTTCGTCCTCGGCGGCATCACGGGCGTCCACGTGGCGCTCACGCCGCTCGACTGGCAGATCTCCGACAGCTACTACCTCGTCGCCCACTTCCACTACACGATGATGGGCGGGGTGATGTTCGCGGTGTTCGCCGGGGCCTACTACTGGCTCCCGAAGATTACGGGCCGCCTGCTTGACGAGCGGCTCGGCCTGGTCCACTTCTGGCTGATGCTCGTCGGCTTCCACCTCACCTTCTTCTCGCAGCACGTGCTGGGCATGCTCGGCATGCCGCGCCGCATCTACACCTACCCCCCGTACGGCGGCTGGATGGAGTGGAACCTCGCCTCGACCGTGGGCGCCGCCCTGATGGGCGTGGGCATGCTCGTCTTCCTGTGGAACATCCTGGCGAGCCTGCGCCACGGCGCCGTCGCCGGCCCCGACCCCTGGGACGCCTTCACGCTCGAGTGGGCCACGTCGTCGCCGCCGCCGCCCGAGAACTTCGTCGCGCCGCTGCCGCCGGTGCGCGGCCGCCGCCCCTTCTGGGACGCGAAGTACCCCGAGCTGGCCGACTGGCGGGAGGCGGACCACGCGCCCGCCGCGGGAGACGAGCGGCCTGTACGGCGAGCCGCGGCCGCGCGCCAGGAGCGGGGAGCGGCGCCCGAGCCCCAGCCCAAACGGCACTGGTGGCAGGCCGACATCAACATCGTCGGGGTTGGCATCTTTATCACGTCCGAGGCGATCTTCTTCATCTCGCTGATCATCGTCTACGTCTACTACCACGGCCGTCAGACGAGCGGCCCCGGCCCGCGCGAGGTACTGGACATCCCGTACGCCGCCGTTATCACCGTGCTGCTGCTCGCCAGCAGCTTCACCATCACGCGGGCCGGCGCGCGGCTTGGGCGCGACGACCGCCGCGGCGCGCTGCTCTGGCTGCTGGCGACCATCGCGCTGGGCGCGGCGTTCCTGATCGGCCAGGGCATCGAGTACACGCGCCTGGTCGCCGAAAACGTCACGCCGGCGCGCAACCTGTTCGGCACGATGTTCTTCACGCTCACCGGCTTCCACGGGCTGCACGTGCTGGTAGGGCTGGTGGGGCTGCTCATCGCGGCAGGCATCGGCGCCGCCGGGCGGCTGACGGCGCGGCGGCACGGCGGCTTCGAGGCGCTCGCGCTGTACTGGCATTTCGTGGACGGCGTCTGGGTCGCGGTGTTCAGCGTCGTCTACCTGTGGACGCTGCTATGAGCGAGCCGCAGCAAACCGAGCAGCCGCCGAGCGCGGTACACCTGCCCGCGCCGACCGTCTGGCCGTGCGCCATGGCGGCCGGCATCACGCTGATCGCGCTCGGCCTGGTCACGTCGCTGGCCTTCTCGGTCGCGGGCGCGGCCTTGTTCGCGCTGGCCCTGGCGGGCTGGCTGGGAGAGCTACTCCGTGAATGACGAGATCACGCGCCGCCGCCTCCTGAACAATCTCAGCCTCGGACTGAGCGGCCTGGCCGGGCTCGTGCTCGGCGTGCCGGTCGTCGCCTACCTGCTCAGTCCCCTCCTGCGGCCCGAGCAGCGGGACTGGATCGACGTCGGCCCGGTCGACAGCTTCCCGCAGGGGCGCACGGTGCTGCGTGCGGTGGCCGATCCGTCCCCGCTGCCCTGGGCGGGGCAGACCGCCCAGACGGCCGCCTGGGTGCGGCGCACGGCCGAGCAGGAGTTCACCGTCTTCGCGGTCAACTGCACGCACCTGGGCTGCCCGGTCGACTGGAAGCCCGACGCCAACCTGTTCCTCTGTCCCTGCCACGGCGGCGTGTACTACAGCGACGGCACGGTGGCCGGCGGCCCGCCGCCGCGGCCGCTCTTCCGTTACGCCACGCGCATTCAGGATGGGAAGCTGCAGGTCCAGAGCCCGCTCTTCCTGCAGAGCGGCCAGACGTAGAGACTACGAGAGGCCCACCGGTCGTGAGTATGTGGAAGCGAATCTGGCGCTGGGCCGACGACGAGCTTGGCTTCAGCGAAACGATCCTGCCGATCATTCAGCATCCCGTGCCGCGCGGGGTGAACTGGTGGTACGTCTTCGGCAGCGCCACGCTCGTGGCGTTTCTCGTGCAGGTGATCACCGGGGTGGCCCTCGCCTTTACCTACGTGCCCGCGCCCAACAGCGCCTACGACACGATCCAGTTCATCAGCGAGCGGGCCGTGCTCGGCAACCTGGTCCGGGGCATCCACTACTTCGGCTCGTCGGCGATGGTGATCCTGATCGGCATCCACGCCATCCAGGTGTTCCTGTTCGGAGCGCACAAGTGGCCGCGCCAGTTCAACTGGCTCTCGGGCGTACTGCTGCTCGGCCTCACCCTGACGATGGCCTTCACGGGCCAGCTCCTGCGCTGGGACCAGGATGGCTACTGGACGGTCGCCGTGCTGGCCAGCATGGTCGATCGCGTGCCGATCGTCGGCCACTGGCTCACGCAGCTCGCGGTGGCCGGGCAGACCATCGGCGGCGCCACGCTCACCCGCTTCTTCGCCACCCACGTCTTCCTGCTGCCGGCGCTCATCTTCGCGCTGATCGGCGTCCATCTCTATCTCGTCATCCGCCACGGCATCTCCGAGCCGCCCCAGCCCGGCGTGCCCGTGGACCCCGCGACTTACCGCCAGCGGTACCACGAGCTGCTGAAGCACGGCGAGCCGTTCTGGCCCGACGCCGCCTGGAAGGACGTCGTGTTCGCGCTGGCGGTCGGGGCCTGCGTGGTGGCGCTCGCGGTCGTCATCGGCGCGCCCGCCCTCGGCCGCCCAGCCGATCCCACGATCATCCAGGCCGACCCGCACCCCGACTGGTACTTCCTGTGGCTGTTCGCGCTGCTCGCCCTGTCGCCGCCGGCCCTGGAGAGCGTGATCATCCTCGGCTTCCCGGTGCTGCTCGGCGTGGTGCTGTTCCTGGTGCCGTTCCTGGGCGCGACGGGCGAGCGCGCCCCCAGCCGGCGCCCCTGGGCGGTGGGCGGCGTGGCGCTCGTCGTCTTCACCATTGGCGTGCTGATCGCCGCGGGCTACGCGGCGCCCTGGTCGCCGGATACCCAGGCGCAGGCGCTGCCGGCCGACGTGACGCAGTCGCTCAGCGGCGATGCCGCGCGCGGCGCGCAGGTCTTCGTCGACAAGGGCTGTATCGCCTGCCACCGCATCGCCGGCACGGGCGGCCGTCGTGGCCCCGACCTGACCTACGTGGGCGACCGCCTGAGCCGCGACCAGCTCACCATCCGCATCATCAACGGCGGCAACAACATGCCCGCCTACGGCGGCAACGTGACCAGCGACCAGCTCTCCGCCCTCGTCACCTTCCTCCAGCAGCGCCGCTACCAGCCGTAGCGCCTCGCCCCGACGCCAGCTCTTCGTCCCGACGCGGACCAATCCGGAGCCGGCGATAGGATTCCAGAAGCGCCGTTTACCGAACGTCTAGGCGCCGCAACCTCGGCAATAACCGAGCCGTGCGACAGTGGGGCACGGAGAGGATCGCGCCGGGTTAACGCCCCAGTACCGCAGGACTGCGCGAGCGCATGCCACGGCGCCGCGCGCGGTGCGAGCAGGAGGAGGCTCGATGACCGAGTCACACAGCCGAGTAGCGGCGCTGCTCGCCCCGGCGTACGAGCGCGGTTGGATCACGCTGGAGGAGATCATGCAGCTCGCCATGCACTCGCCCGCCAAAGTCGAGGACACGGAGCGCCTGGCGCGCCAGGCCGGCCTGGACCTGGTTGCGCCCAAGGATTCCACGGAGAGCGGGGCGTGGCAGGACATGCGCACGGTCGCGGACGAGGGCCTCGGCGCGTTCGCGGCGGCCGAGCGCCCGCCCGCGCGGGAGGCGCAGCTCGGCGGCGCCGAGGAGCTGTATCTGCGAGAGATCAGCCATACCCGCCTGCTAACGGCCGAGGAGGAGGTGGCGCTCGCCAAGCAGTTCGAGGCGGGCCGGGCGGCGCGGAAGCGTCTGGCCCACGGCGCCGTGGCGCCGGCCGAGCGCGCCGCGCTCGAGGACGCCGTGACGGCCGGCGAGCTGGCGCGGCGGCAGCTCATCGAGGCCAACCTGCGGCTGGTGGTGTCGGTCGTGCGCAAGTACATGGGACGCGGCCTGCTGTTCCTCGACCTCGTGCAGGAAGGCAACATCGGCCTGCAGCGCGCCGTCGAGAAATACGACTGGCGGCGCGGCTTCCGCTTCTCAACCTATGCCTACTGGTGGATTCGCCAGGCGGTGAGCCGCGCCGTCGCGGAGCAGGCGCGCACGATCCGCCTCCCGGTCCACATCGTGGGGCTGTTGACGCGGCTCTACAATGTACGCCAGGCGCTCTACCACGAATTAGGGCGGGAGCCCTCGGCGGCTGAGCTAGCGGCCCGCCTGGGCGTCGAGCCCGAGCGCGTGCAGGAGGCCCTGCGCGCCGCGCGGCTGCCAATCTCCCTGGACACTCCCCTGCGCGAGGAAGACGAAGGCACGGTGGCGGACTTCCTGGCGGATACCGCCAGCCCGCTGCCCGCCGAGCAGGCGGAGGAAGCCGTGCTCACGGACACGCTCGACGCGGCGCTGCGCCAGCACCTCGATCCGCGGGAGGCGGCCGTGCTGCGGCTGCGATACGGGCTGGCCGACGCGCCGCCCCGCACGCTGAACGAGATCGCCGCTGAGTTCGGCGTGAGCCGCGAGCGCATCCGCCAGCTCGAAGGCCAGGCTCTGCGGAAGCTCCGCTGCGCGGGCAGCTTCCGCCGCCGCTTCGAAGAGTACGTGCGCTAGGCGCACGGCCACCTGGCATTCTCATTGGACTGCCGCGCCCGGCTGCGGCGCGGCGCTCGCGGCGCTCCCTGCCCCGATGCCCTCCATGCCCTGGGCCCGCGGTTGCCGTCCACACCTGTGGGCGAGGCGGCAAGCGCTCGTCCAGGCATCCTGACCGCCGCGGCCCTGTTGACAGCCGCTAAATGCGGCGCCTACTATAGGCCACGCCGTGGGGGCCGCGCCTCGGCCCCTCGCACGGCGCGGGGAGCGGGACAGGCAGGGAGGTAGCCGCTATGGCGATCGGGCAACTGAGCTACCTGGCGATCATCGCCGAGCGCCCCGAAACGCTGGCCGACTTCTATCGCACGCACTTCGGCTTGACCGAGCTGGGCCGCTCGGGGGCCGGCGACATCTCCATGACCGACGGTTACTTCAACTTGACCTTCCTGAAGCGGCGGCCGGGGCTTGGGGAGGCCGACGACGGCAAGGGGCTGCACCACTTCGGCCTGGCAATCGGCGACATCCGCGAGATCGAGGCGCGGCTGGAGGAGTTCGCTCCCGGCGTCGAGATCCTGCCGGAGCCTGGCGACCTGCACCACGGCGAGTACCGCGTCCACGACCCGAACGGCTATCCCGTGAGCCTCTCGACGCGGCACTTCGGCGTCTCGCCCCGGCCGCGCGGGCTGCCGTCGCTGCGGCACATCGCGCTGTCCGTGCCCAACCGCGAGGATGTGACCCGCTTCTACGCCGACGTCTTCGGCCTGCGCGAGACCTCGGTGAGCCTGCGGCGGCGCCAGGCGAACCTCCCGGCCCGGCACATGGGCGATGGCAACACGAACCTCGCCATCCTGCCCGACCCGGACCTGATGCGGGAGATGGGCGAGGAGCGCGAGGTGCCCGAGCAGTACTACGCGCTGAACACGAAAGGCGGCGTGGCGCACTTCGGCTTCGTGGTGGCCAGCGTGGACGACGTGCTCAAGCGCATGCCGCCCGAGCTGGCTGGCGCGAGCAACCAGCGCCCGGGCGACCGCCGCGACATGGCGGAGTTCCGCGTCTTCGACCCCGAGTGGAACGGCATCGACATCTCGCAGCGGAAGGGCTTCGAGGTCGACTTCGATGTCTGGGTCCGCGCCGAATAGCGACGGCCAAGAGCATCATGTCAGTGGCGCAGCAGGCGCCCCCTCGACGCCCTGGGGCGCGCGCCGGCATCGGTGCGGCCACGGGGCCGCTCGCCCTCGTGGCCGCGCTCGCCCTGGCGCTGATGGCCGCAGCCTGCGCGCCCGCCAGCCAGCCGGCGAGTCCGGCCGGTCCGGAGGCCAAGCCGGCCGGCGGGCCGACGGCGGGCGCGGGGGTGGGCAGCGCGGCGCTGCCAAGCCCGCCCCCGCCCGCTGCCGAAGCCCCGGCCCGGGTGGCGGTGAAGCTCGGCTACTCTGTCCTCTCGCCGGCCAACGCGGCGCTCATCACCGCGGCCGAAGGCGGCCTCTACGAGCGCAACGGGCTCGACGTCGAGCTGGTCGCGCTCGGCGCGGGCCAGACCTCCCAGGCGGCGATCATCAGCGGCGAGGTCCCCGCGGCGTCGGCGAGCCCGACGACGGCCTACGCCGCGGTGCTGGCGGGCGCGGACCTGGCAATCGTCGGCGCCGTGTTCGACACGATCGCTTTCCAGATCATCAGCAGCCCCGAGCTAACCACGCTCGCCGACCTGCGCGGCAAGACGGTCGGCGTGAACCGGCTGGAGGGGGCGCCGCACGTCGCGCTCCGCTACGTGGTGCGCCGCGCGGCCGGCCTGGACCTCGACCACGAGACGCGGGTCATCCAGGTCGGCGGGCAGCCGGAGCGCGTGGCGGCGCTGCGCAGCGGCGCCGTGCAAGCGACGCTGGTGGACCCGCCGTTCGCCGAGCTGGCCGAGCGCGAGGGCCTGCGCGTGCTGGCCGACACGGCGGAGATGAACGTGCCCTACCCGCTGACGGCCCTGGTGATGCACGGCGAGTTCCTGCGCGGCCAGCGCGACGTGGCGCGGCGGGTGCTCCAGAGCGTGGTGGACGGCTCGCGCGCCTTCCGCACGGACCGCGCGCTGGGGGTCCGCACGCTGCGCGCCTGGTTCAAGGTGGACGACGAAGACCTGCTGGCCGAGACCTACACCTACTTCAGCAAGCTCATGCCGACGGACGTGCTGCCGCGGCCGGAGGGGCTGGAGGTCGCCTGGGAGGAGCTGCCGGCGGAGCAGCGCGAGGGCCGCAGCTTCCAGCCCCAGGACATCGTGGACGCCTCCCTGGCTCGCGAGATCCGCTGAGCGGCCCCCTGTGCGCGTCCGCTGCTATCGGTCGCCTGGACGGTAATTACGCTCTACCACTATGCTAAGTTTGCCCCGTCCCGAGACCGCCGCGGCGGCCGCCCCGGGCGTGGCGAATAGCCTGGCCGCGCGCGGCCGGAAGAAGAGGGGGCCGAGGCGATGGCGGAGCTGACCGCAACGGCGGGGGACGCGGGGATCGAAGAGCTCCTGCAGAAGCTTGGCGCGTTTCGCGGCACGCTGAGCGCCCGCGAGCGGCAGATGCTCGACGCGATGCTGGTCGCGGCGGCGGGCGGCGCTGAGGACGATGTGCAGGGATACGCCTTCACCACCGTCGTCGGCCGGCAGGTAGCCCTGGCGGCGCTACTCGCGCTCGGGATCACCGTCGGCGGGCTCAGCCCCCTCGCCGCCGGCGCGGCCCAGGCGGCGCCGCTCGACCAGCAGTCGCTGAACGTGAGCACGGGCGGCTCGCTGGGCTTCCGGCTGCCGGACACGCCGATGCGGGAGCAGCTCCAGCGCCACGGCATGGGGACGGAGCGCGACCTGGTGTGGACCGCCGAGTTCACGTCGCGCTGGCAGCTCAATCAAGACCAGCTCGACCGCTGGAGCGCGCAGGCCGTGGGCTTGATCGCGGATCAGCTCGGCAGCGACGTACGCCTGGCCGGCTACGAGCGGCTGGACGCCAGCGACGTGGGCGAGCTGCAGGTCGCCTACCGCTATCAGCTCACCTCCGCCAGCGGCCAGCCCGTCGGCGAGGCGACGATCGTCGTGTTCGCGCGCGGCGATCGCGTCGGCATGACGGGCACGGGCGCGATCGGCACGCGCGCGCCCGCCGACGCGGCCAGCCTGGCGCGCGTCCTCGACGCCACCGCCGCCCGCGGCTAACGGCCCATTCTCGTCCTGCCCTGCTCTTCGGTGAGCGCGGGCCGGCACCCAAGCCGCGCGCTCGTCGCCACACTGCGCCAAGCGCGCAGAGCCGGCGACTGACGGCGCTGGCCCTCATGGGGCGCGGATTGGCACCACCGCGCCGCTGGGGTACCATTCAGAGGGTGGAAGGGCAGGAGCACAGGAAGATGGCGGAGGCTTCGCAGCCTGTCGCCTCTCGGGCCCTGGCGCTGTATTCAGATCGGGCCGTTTTCGGGGTGCAGATGGCCACGTCAGTCAACCGCCGCAGGCTGCATGAATTACTCGACGCGGTTCCAGAGCAGGACCTGGAGACCGTGCAGGCGTTTCTGGAGCCGCTGGCCGCGCACGGGGAGCCGGTGGAAACCGCCTTGCCGTTTGACGAGAACGCGCTGCCGGCCGCGCTACGCGAGGCGCCGTGGGACGACGAGCCCCTGACTCCTGAAGAGGAGGCGGCTCTTGCCGAAGCCTACGACGCCATCCGGCGGGGTGAGTTCGTAACGCACGAAGAACTGCGGCGCGATTTGGGCCTTTAGTGCGTGTCATCTACGCGCCGAGCGCCCAGCGCGACCTTAAGCGCCTCGATCCCCAGACAGCTTCCCGTGTACTGGATGCAATAGCACGGTTTGAGGCACCCAACAGGGGAACACACGGCGCTTGCGCGGGCGCCAGCGTGAGTGGCGGCTTCGCGTGGGCGACTGGCGCGTGATATTTACGATGCGGACGGACACGGACACGCTGATCGTGCCAAACGTGCGCCCGCGCGACCGGGCTTACCGCGACCAAGCACCCGGCCAGGGATGGTGTGTATGTTTGGCAGAGCCAAACATACACACGAACCTGGGCCGGCAGTTTAGGCGTGTGACGGGGTAAGGGCATGGAAGGCAAGCGGCTGTTCAACTTCAGCGCGGGGCCGGCGACGATCCCGCCGGAGGTGCTCGACGCGTCGGCGCGGGCGCTGCTCGACTACCACGGCATGGGCGCCGGCATCGCCGAGCTGAGCCACCGCGGCCCTGAGATCGACGCCGTCCTGGACGAAACGATCGCCCGCTGCCGCGCGCTGCTGGGCATCCCCGCCGACTACGACGTGCTGTTCTTGCAGGGCGGGGCGACGCAGCTCTTCACCACGATCCCTATGAACTTCCTGCGCGGCTCCGCCGACTACGTGATCAACGGCGAGTGGACGACGAAAGCGGCCGAGGCGGCCCGGCCCTACGGCACCGTCAACGTCGTCGCGTCCAGTGAGGCAACCGGCTTCGACCGCACGCCGACCGGCTGGGCGCCCACGCCTGACGCGAGCTACTTGTACCTCTGCTCGAACGAGACGATCTACGGCACGCGCTGGAGCGTCTTCCCCGAGCACCCGTGCCTGATCGCTGACGTCAGCTCGGAGTTCATGGCGCGGCCAATGGACGTGGGCAAGTTCGGGCTGCTGTTCGGCGGCACGCAGAAGAACCTGGGCATCGCGGGCGTGGTGCTGGCGATCGTGCGGAAGGACCTGTACGAGCGCATCCCAAAGACGGTGCCGCCGATCTTCAACTTCCAGGTACAGGCGAAGGCGAAGTCGTGCCTGAACACGCCGCCGACCTTCGGCATCTACGTGCTGCTGGAGACGCTGCGCTGGCTGGAGCGGCAGGGCGGGCTGACGGCGATCGAAGAGCGCAACGAGCGCAAGGCCGCGCTGGTCTACGACGCGATCGACGCCGCGCCCGACTTCTACCGCTCGCCCGTGGCCAACCGCGCCGATCGCAGCCGCATGAACGTGGTCTTCCGCCTGCCCACCGAGGAGCTGACGGACCGCTTCCTGGCCGAGGCCGAGGCCCAGGGCATGATCGGCCTCAAAGGCTACCGCACCGTGGGCGGCGTGCGCGCCAGCATCTACAACGGCATGCCGGAGGCGGGCTGCGCCGCCCTGGCCGCGCACATGCGCGCCTTCGCCGAGCGGCACACTTAGCTGGGATCGGGCTGGATAAATAGGGCGTCTCCTTGCCACGATGGACATCAGCCCGCCTGAAAGGCCGGCATCACCTGCTCGGCGAAGAGGCGCAGGGACGTGAGCTGCTGGTCGAGGGTCAGGCTGCCCCAGGAGAAGCAGCCCGCGAAGTAGTTGCCGCCGGTGGCCGCGATGAGCGCGCGCAGGCGCTCCACGACCGTGGCGGGCGCGCCGACGACCGCCATGCCGCTCGCCACGGCGCCGTCGAAGTCGGCGGAGTCCTCGTGGCGCGGGTTGTCGTGCAGCCGCCACAGGAAGTTGAAGCTGGAGTGCCACGCCGGCCAGGCGGCGCGCGCGATCTCCAGCGCGGCGGCATCCGTCCCGGCCACGCAGACGTGGCGCACCAGGCCGTAGCGCGGCTGCGGCGCGTGCTGGTTCAGCGCGGGCGCGGCCGGCGGCCCAGCGAGCGCCCGCTCGTAGGCCCGGATCATCTCCTGCTGCTCGTCGAGGGCGCGCGAGGTGTGGGCAAGCAGCACGCTGAATCGCTGCTGGCCCACCCAGGTCATCGAGGCGGGGTTACTGGTCGGGTACCAGAGCGGCGGATAGGGCTGCTGGTAGGGCCGGGTGGGAACGAGCACGTCGCGGAACGTGTAGTGCTGTCCCGCGTAGTCCACGCGGCCGGTGGTGAGCGCCATGAGGATGACGTCGAGCGCCTCGTCGAACATCGCCTTCGTCTCGGCCACGTCCACGTTTAGCATGGCCAGCTCGTAGGGCGAGGCGCCGCGGCCGATGCCCAGCTCCAGGCGGCCGCGGCTGAGGTGGTCGAGCATGCAGATCTCTTCGGCCAGGCGCACGGGGTTGTAGAGCGGCAGCAGGTAGACGAGCGGGCCGAGGCGGACGCGGCGCGTGCGCTGCGAGGCGGCGGCCAGGAACAGCCCCGGTGCGGGCGCCATGCCAAGCGGCGTGCCGTGGTGCTCGGCCAGGTGGTAGCACCAGTAGCCGAGCGCGTCGGCCGCTTCGAGCACCCGGAGCCGCTGCTCGTAAGTGTCGGCGAGTAGCAGCGGGTCGCGGTCGATCCAGTCGAAGACGCCAAAGTCCATTAGTGTCGCTTACTCCTCGCGTGCGTCCGCGCGCCACCGGGGACGGCCCTCACCCCGACCCTCTCCCAGGGGGAGAGGGGGAGGACGGCCCTCACCCCGACCCTCTCCCAGGGGGAGAGGGAGAACGGCGCCCTCGCCCCGGCGCTTTCCCAGGGGGAGAGGGAGAAGACCGGGGCTTCGCGGGCCGCGACGTCACACGCCGCCGAAGGTCGACTCGACGGCGCTGCGGCGCAGCCAGGGCTCGTCGATCGGGTTGGTCGGCGGCTTGCCCTGCAGGACGAGCGCGACCTGCTCGGCGGCACAGCGCTGGCAGTCGGCGAACGACTCGTCGGAGTTCGCCGCGGTGTGCGCCGTGACGAGCACGTTGTCGAGCGTGAGCAGCGGGCTGTCCACGGGGATCGGCTCGGGGTCGGTCACGTCGAGGGCCGCGCCGGCGAGCCGGCCGGCGACGAGCGCCTCGTACAGCGCGTCGGGGTCCACGACGGGGCCGCGCGAGCAGTTGATGAGATAAGCGCTCGGCTTGAGCTGCGCCAGCCGCTCCGCGTTGATGAGGCGGTAGGTCTCATCGGTGAGCGGGCAGTGGAGCGTCAGGAAGTCTACCTCGGGCAGCATCGCGTCGAGCGTGGTCGGCTCGGCCTGGCGGGCCTTGATCTCGGCCGCGTCGAGGTAGGGGTCCACGGCCAGCACGCGCAGGCCGAGCGCGGCCGCGCGCCAGGCGACCTGCCGCCCGACGTGGCCGAGGCCGACGATGCCCACCGTCTGGCCCGTGATGCGACGCACGCGGCCACGGTAGGCGTGCAGCTCGCGCGAGTGGCGCTGCCAGCGGCCCTCGTGGACGTAGGTGTTCATGCGGACGAGCTTGCGCGCGAGCGTGAACATCAGGCCGATCGTCTGCTCGGCGACCTCGATGGCGTTGCAGCCGGCGGCATTCGTGATGTGCATGCCCTGGCGCGCCGCGGCGTCCAGGTCGATCTTGTCCACACCCACGCCGGTGCGGGCGATGATGCGGCAGCGGGGGAGCTGGCGCAGGGTCTCGGCGGGCAGCGGCACGCTGCCGTGCAGGATGATGGCGTCGGCGTCGGCGGCCGCGGCGACGATCTCCTCGCTGCTGCGGGGGTTGGCGGCGGCCAGCTCGACGTCGAGCGGGCTGAGGATCGGCATGAGCAGGTCGCGCGGCGGCTCGATCGCGCCGCAGTAGACCACACGGTATCGGGCCACGGCTGCCTCCGGCTGCGTAGATTGCTCGCTACTGTACCACGGTTAGAGGCGTGTGAGTACCTCGCCGAGCAGCCGGTCGAGGTGGGCGAGGTCGGCGGTGACGGGCGCGACGATGAGCAGATCTACGCCGGCCGCGAAGTAGGCGTGGGCGCGCTCGATGCAGACCGCGGGCGGGCCAAGCAGCAGCGCCGCCGGGTCGGGGTCGTCGCGGGCGTTCGGGCGGTAGTGGCGAGCGTTGGCGACGGCCCGCGCCAGCGCGCGGTCGGCGTCCTCGTCCACGGAGGCGCGCACGAGCGCCGCGAGCGTGAGCGTGTCGGGGTCGCGGCCCGCCTGCGCGGCGGCCTCGCGGACGGCCTGCCAGGCGCGGCGTACGCCGTCAGGCCCGCTGGTGGAGCTGGCGATGTAGCCGTCGGCCAGGCGGCCGGCGCGGCGCAGCGCGGCCGGGGCGCTGCCGCCGAGCCAGATCGGTGGCCCGCCCGGCTGCACGGGCAAGGGGCCGACCGGGCCCACGTCGAGTTGGTAGTGGCGGCCGGCGTGGCGCAGGGGCGCGCCGCTCCATATCAGGCGCAGCACCTCGATCAGCTCGCTGGCCCGCGCGCCGCGGCCGGCGAACGGCACCCCGGCCGCGGCGAAGTCGTCGGCGCGGCTGCCCACGCCCAGGCCGAGGATGACGCGGCCGCCCGAGAGCGCGTCGAGCGAGGCGACCATCTTCGCCAGGAGCGCCGGGGGGCGCAGGGTGCCGAGGAGCACGCAGGTGCCGAGCTGCACGCGGCTGGTGGCGGCGGCCACGGCGCCGAGGGCGACGAGCGGGTCAGGGTTGGCGAAAACGGGCCGGTCGGGCAGCCAGACCGACGCGAGGCCCGCGGCCTCGGCGCGCTGGCCGAAGGGCACGATCATGTCGGGCCGCGCGTCGGGCGCGGCGGTGGGCACGAACAGGCCGATGGCGGGCATGGGCGGCAATCCTAACTCAGCAGAGGGCGAAGTAGCCGCGCGGCGGCACGGCGCGCTCGCGGGAATGGTAACCAGGCATCGCGGCAGGCGCGCGGCTCAGCTCGGGTAGCGGCCCAGCTCTTGCACGGCGCGCTCGCAGAACCGGTTGTCCACCACGGCGTCCAGCTCGAGGTCGCGCTGCAGGTAGCCGATGCTGCGGAACCAGGCGAGCTGGTCGGCGAGGTCCTGGCTGTTGGCGCAGCCGTCGGGGTTCAGGCCGGCCGGCACCGTGCGCTCCTGCAGCTCGGGCTTGACGCCGGCGTGGCTGGCGATGCTGTTGTTGACGGCGTCGCGGCCAAGGCCCTTGCGATAGGCGTCGTTGTACACGCGGACGCCCTGCACATAGGCTTTCATGAAGCGGTGGCCCAGCTCCTGGTGGTCGCCGAGGAAGTTCTTGCCATAGATGAGGATACCCGACTGGTGGCCGGGATCGATCTCCTCGACGGGCTTCCAGCGCACGACCCAGCCCTGGTCGATGCCGACGGTGAGCAGCGGCTCCCAGAAGCTGGCGGCGTCGATGGTGCCGTTGGCGAAGGCGGCGTTCATGTCGGGGTAGTTGATGGACACCAGCTCGACGTCGTTAAGAGTCAGGCCAGCGGTGGCGAGGCCGCGGGCGAAGAGGAAGTCCACCGATGACTGGACGCCGGCCTCGGCGAGGCGCCGGCCGCGCAGGTCGCCCCAGCCGCGCACCTGGCCGCTGTCGTAGAGGTCCTTGCGGAGCGTGATGACCTGGTAGCTGAAACCGGGCGGGTCGGAGCCCTTGTCGGCCACGATACGCAGCGGGATGTCGCGGGCCATGGCGTTCAGCAGCGCGGCCGACACCGCGGGCGCAAGCACGTCGAGGTCGCCGTTCACCAGGGAGGGCAGTAGCTCGCTGCTGCCGCGCGTAAGGTCGACGTCGAGGCCCTGCTCGGCGAAGAAGCCGCGGTCCATGGCGAGGAAGATGCCGGCGTCGGAGGCGCCCAGGTTCGCCGCGACCCTGACGGTGACGGGGCCGTTGGCGGGCTGCGCCGCGGGGGCGGCAGGAGCAGCCGGGGCGGCGGCCTGGGGCGCGCTCGCGGGCGGCGGGGCGCTCGCGGCCGGCGCCGGCGCCCGCGACGGGCCACAGGCGACGAGTGCCAGCAGCGCCAGGGCTAGTAGTGAACCGATACGCATCGCCGACCTCCTCAGCACACCGCGAGGACGTGCGGCCAACCGCCATCTGCCGGGAACCCCATGATCCCCCGGATGGCGAGCGCCGCGCTCCTCTTCGCTGGAGTGGGCCAATTGTAGCCCCGCGGCCGTGGCGGCACAAGCGGGAGATGGCTCGCGTCGCGTGAGGCGCAGCCTGATCGCCTGAGATCGGCTCGCCGCCGGCGCCGCTCCACTCACCCCGACGCGCTATCTGGAGCCCGACTTCGATTTACCGCGCCGTTACCCTCTGCAACGTGCGCGTTCCTCTTCCTGGCCGATGATGGGACGAGCGCGGACCGGCGGCTTCGTCCGAAGGGCGGAGCAGCGCGAGCGTGCAGACGAGAGCCCGTTGCGCGCCGGGCCGACCACGGGCGGGAAGATGAAGGTCACAGGAGCGCGACCCGGCGCGAGCACCCACGGCGCAGCGGCGCTGCCTCGCCTGGCCGCCGTGCCCGAGAAGTGGGGCATCGTGCTCGCCGTGGGTGTGGGCAGCTTCATGTCGGCCATGGGCGAGAGCATTCTCGCCACGATCCTGCCCGTGATCCAGGAGAGCTTCGGCAGCGATGTCGCGACCGTCGAGTGGGTGGTCACGGTGTACTTGCTGGTCGTCAGCGGCCTCCTCCTGACCTGCGGCCGGCTGGGCGATCTCTACGGTTACAAGCGCATCTACACCGCGGGGCTCGCCGTCTTCGTGCTGGGCTCGGCGCTCTGCGCCCTGGCGCCGACCGCCCCGGCGCTCGTCGCCCTCCGCGTCGTCCAAGCCCTCGGGGCAGCAGCCCTGTTCGCGAACGCGCCGGCTATCCTCACCCGCCACTTCCCGGCCTGCCAGCGCGGCCAGGCGCTCGGCTTGCAGGTGACGCTGACGTACCTGGGGCTGACGCTCGGCCCATCCCTCGGCGGGTGGCTCGCCTACCAGGCCGGCTGGCAAAGCGTGTTCTACCTCAATCTCCCCCTGGGCCTGCTGGCCGGGTGGCTCAGCCTGCGGGCCCTGCCGCGCGATCCCCCGGCGGCCCCGGAGCAGGGTTTCGACGTGCTGGGAGCGCTGACGCTCGTGGGCGGGCTGGTGGGGCTGCTGCTGGCCCTCAACCGGGGCGGGGCCTGGGGCTGGTCCTCGCCGGGCGTCCTGCTCTTGCTTGGCGCCGGCGCGCTGCTCCTCGGCGCGTTCGTCGCCGTCGAGCGGCGGGTCGCCGCGCCGATGCTCCGCCTCCACCTCTTCGCGCGCCCCGCCTTCAGCGCGGCCGTGACCAGCGCCGTGCTGAACTACATGTGCATCTTCGCCGTCATCTTCCTGCTGCCGTTCTACCTCATCCAGGGCCGTGGGCTGAGCGCGGCTCAGGCCGGCCTGCTCCTCACGGCCCAGCCGCTCCTCATGGCGCTGGTCGCGCCGTGGAGTGGCACCCTCTCCGACCGGATCGGCGCGCGCCTGCCCGCGACGCTGGGCATGGCGGTGCTCGCCACGGGGCTGTTCGTGCTAGCGCGGCTGGGTCCCACCTCGCCGCTTGGCCAGGTCGGCGTGGGGCTGGCCGTCGTCGGCCTGGGAACGGGGCTGTTCACGTCGCCCAACACCAGCTCGTTAATGGGCGCCGCCCCGGCCCCGGTGCGGGGCATGGCGGCGGCGCTGCTCGCGACGGCGCGCCACATCGGCATGGGCCTGGGGATCGCCCTGGCGGGCGCGATCTACACCACGGTGATCGCGCAGGAGCAGGGTGTCGACCCGACGGCCGCCATGGCGAACGCGATGGACGCCAGCTTCGGAGTGGCCGTGGGGCTGGCCCTGCTGGGGGTGCTGGCGTCCGCGCTGCGGGACCGGCGGGCGCCCGCCGGTTAGCGTGCTTCACGGGGTGATGCTAGAGGCCCGCGACTCGACCGGCAGCCGGCTGAGCCGCAGCTCCTGGCGCAACTGCAGGTAGCGCAGCACGTCCGCGCGACTGAGGAGGCCGACCACCTGTCCGTCCTGCACGACGGGGAGCTGGTTGAGGCCGTCGCTTACGAGCAGCTCGAGCGCGCTGCTCAAGTGGGTGTCGGGGCTGACCGTCTTCAACGGCGCGGGGGTCATGATCGCGCCCACGGTCGTCGTCGGCCAGGCGTGCTGCGCAATCTTCTTCGCGTCGGTGATGCTCACGATGCCGCGCAGCTCGCTGCCCGCCACTACGAGCACCGCCCGCTGCCCGCGGCGCACCACGTCCTCGAACACGAAGTCCTGCACGCTGGTGTCGGGGCGTGTGAGGATCGGCGCGGGGTCCATCAGCGCTGCCACGCGCACGCCGCGGAACGCCTCGGCGAGCGTCTGCTGCTGGCGGGTGGCCTCCGAGGCGCCGTTGAGGAACCAGCCGATGAAGGCGATCCAGAGCCCGCCGAGGACGTTGCCGCCGAGCAGCTCCCACAGGCCCGTAAGGATCAGCAGATACGCGATGCCCTGCCCCACGTACGAGGCGACGGCAGTGGCACGCTGGAGACTACGGGTCGTCGCCCACACGAGCGAGCGCAGCACCCGCCCCCCGTCGAGGGGAAACCCTGGTAGCAGGTTGAAGCCGCCCACGACCAGATTGATGAGAGCAAGGTAGTCGAGCGCGGCCTTCAGTGGCGCGCTCTCGGCGGACACGAGCCGCGCCAGCAGCCAGGCCGCGGCCGCCAGCGCGAAGCTCGTGAGGGGGCCGACGATCGCGATGAGGAACTCGTCCTTCGGTCCTTCTGGCTCGGACTTCAGGTTCGACACGCCGCCGAAGATGAACAGCGTGATGCTGTGTACCTCCTCGCCTCGCAGACGCGCCACCAGCGAGTGGCTCAGCTCGTGGACGAGCACGGAGGCGAAGAGCGCGAGCGACGAGCCGATCCCGACGAGCCAGTACGTGGCTGGTCCCCAGCCCGGGTAGTTCGCGGGGAAGAATCCTTGCGCGAGGGACAGCGTCACGAGCACGAACGCGACCAGCCAGCTCACGTGGATGCCGATCTCGATGCCGGCGATGCGCCCGAGCTTCACGGACCCTTCCATGCCCCGCCGCCCCTCATCTGCCGCGCTACGCCGGCTGCGCCTGCGCTCGCTTCGCGGCCGCGCGGGCCTCGAACTGCTCGAGCGCCTCCAGCGCCTCCGCGCCATACATCGCGGACGGCCCGCCGCCCATGAGCACCGCCACGCCGATCGTCTCGACGATCTCCGGGCGCGACGCCCCGGCGCGCATCGCGTCCTGTACGTGCGCCGCGATGCAGCCGTCGCAGTGCACCGCGATGGCGATGCCCAGGGCAATCAGCTCCTTGGTCTTGGTGGTCAGCGCGCCCTCGACCATCGCCTGGCGGTACATCTCGGCGAAGCCGTTCATCACGCCCGGCAGCTCATGGCGCAGCGCGACGCTTCGGCCGCGCAGGTGATCGAAATACTCGGGATAGTGCTTTTCCATCGGTGCTCCCTCCGGCGTGGCCCGCGGCCTCGCTTCCCAACCGATGCCTATCGGGCTGCTTGCACCCATAGTCGCGGGGTGAGGTTGCGCGGGAGGTCGCGGGCGGTAACTGGTGCGTTAACGCGAAGCCATAGCGTTCGCTGCAGGGGCCAGGCGAACGCGGACGCTGCCCGGCCGCGGGGCCGCTCGCGCTCGTTAACCACCGCGTTCCCTCTAGCTACGCTGTCCGCAACCTGCGTGCCGCAGATTGTGGTTGAGCCGTCATCAGACAGTATAGATATCGGAGGAGCATTGACATGGCTCGGCAGACCAGGCCCCCGTCGTGCTGGCGCGGCGCTCGCCAGTGGCCCCGACAGGTCCGACAGGCGGTTCGCGGGCTGGCCGCGGCGCGCCGGCGCGCACGGCCGTTGCCGCCGCGGCCACCCGCGACGCTCGCCGAGGAGGAGGCCGCCGCCGCGACTCGCCTGCGCCTCGTCGTGGCGCACCTGCTGGCGGGCGACCTGTGGCGCCCGGCGACGCGCGGGATGCTGTACGAGCTGGCGGCGCGGGACCAGGAAGCGCACCCCGCCGACTGGGAGCAGCGCCTCACCGCCGCCTACCTGGAAGCGCGGGATGGGCTTGCTCCCGCCGACATCCCGACTTCGGCGGCGGAAGAGCGCGCGATGATCGAGCGGCTGCGCCAGCACCTTGCGGAGCCGGGCGTCGCGGGCGGCTCTGGCCGCGCCGCGGGCCATGCTGGCGCTTGACCACCAGTCCCCCTGCGCGGCGGCCGGCGGCGCCCACGTTTACCCACCAAGCCGCGTCGTAAACCTGCCGTTTACGCGGCGCAACCAATCGCTTTACTTTTCGCAACCTTCGCGTTTACTCTTCGCAACCCGCTTATTTACTCCGAGTGCCGACACTCCTCTTGGACACAAGGACGCGCAGGGTCCCAGCCCGCGCATCCTGTGCTAGGAGGCGACGAAGCACTAAACGCAGTGGGCACAGACCTCAGCCGCTACGCCTGCCTCCGCCCGAGAGGCAGGTGCGCCAGGCCTGGGAGAGACTCCGGCGTCGGGTGCCTCGCACGAGGTAGTTGAGATGCTCACGAGAGAGCGGACCGGAAGGTATCACGACCGATCCGAAGCGCCACCGGTTGCCGCCTTGCTGCCCGCCTCACTGCAGCGGTCCTTTCGCGCGCTCATCTTCGACTGGGACGGTACCGCCGTCACCGATCACCAGGAGAACATCACCCCGCTGGCGCACCTGCTCGACGAGCTGCTGGGCCTGGGTGTCTGGGCCGTCGTCGTGACGGACACGAACTTCGGAACGGTCGAGCGCCAGCTTTGCCACCTGCTCGCGCCCGAGCGCCGCGACCATCTGCTGGTATGCGCCAATCACGGGTCGGAAGTCTACGGCTTCGGGGCCGACGGCATCGTGACACGGCGCTGGGTGCGGGTGCCGACGCCGTCGGAAGAGGCGGCGCTTACGGCCATCGCCGAGAGCCTGCGAGACACGCTGGTCGCGCGCACTCATCTCGACGTAAGGATCGCCTACGATGGCCTGAACCTCAGGGAGATTGACCTGATCCCGCTGCCGGAGTGGAGGGATCCCTCCAAGGCACAGGCCAGCGCGCTCCTGGCCGCGGTAGAGCACCGGCTCCAGGGAGCCGGCCTGGCCGGCGGGCTCGCGGAGGTTCTGCGGCTCGCCCAGCAGCTCGCCGAGCAGCAGGGACTGCCGGGCGCCCGCATCACGAGCGACCTGAAGCACATCCAGGTCGGGCTAACCAACAAGGGGGACGCGCTGACCTGGGCCCAGCAGCACGTCCTGGGGCCCGCGGGCGTCCGGCCGCAAGACATGCTGGTAGTCGGCCACGAGTTCGGCCCTATTGGGGGCGTCCCCGGCGGCGACGACTGCCTGCGGGCCGCAATCCCGGAGGCGGTGCTCGTCTCGGTCGGCGCCGAGCCGAACGGCGCCCCCTCGGGGGTGCTGCACCTGGGCGGCGGCCCGCCCCAATTCCGCGCCTTGCTCGCGGACCAGATTCGCCGCCACCCGCGGGCCACCGTCGAGATAGACGAACCCGGCATCGCCAATGGCAACGGCCGGCGCGCGGGCGCTCGCGCGCTTGAGCAGTGGGTCCAGACGGCGCTGCTGCCGCCCCGTGATCCTGCCTGGCGCCTCCTGGAGCGCCGTCACCACCCCGCGCTAGAGCACGAGACGGAGTCCCGCCTCGCGGTCGGCAACGGGCTGCTCGGCGTGCGCGGCTCGCTGGAGCAGGCCACGAGCGCGTCGCGCCCCCGCACTTACATCGCCGGGCTGTTCGACGCCCCGGGAAACCCGATCACGGTGCCGGGCCTTGTCCCCGGCCCGGATTGGCTGCGGTTGCGCTTCAGCTTCGACGGCGAGCCGATGTCGCTGACGCCCGGCCATACGCTGGCCTTCAGTCGCACCCTGGACTGGCGCCGCGGCCTGCTGCTGAGTGATTGGCACCACCGTGACAGCCAGGGGCGGGCCGTCCGGCTGCGCACGCTGCGCCTGGCCTCGCTGGCGGACCGCGCGCTGGCGCTGCAACTCGTGCAGCTCGAAGCCGAAGCAAGAACGCTGGCCAGTCTGGAGGTGTGGCAGGAGCCCCCCGGCGAGGGACTGCAGGCCGAGTGGACCGCCCCCGACCTGGCCGTCTGGCACACCGCGCACGGGAAGCGCCTGGCCACGGCCGTGCGCACTAGCTTCCACGTCGACGGCGCCTCCCGGGAGTGGAACCTGGACGGCCCCTCCGGGCTCCGCCTCTGGCGCTGGACCGCCGAGCCGGGACGGCCGGCATCACTGTCGCGCCTGATGGCGGTGGCGCGTGGCACATCCGACAGCGATCCGGCGTCGGCGGCCCTGGGGGCCCTGAGCCGCGCGCAACGGCTGGGGCTGCGCCGCGTGCTCGCCGCGCACACGCGCGCCTGGCAGGAGCGCTGGGCCGCCAGCGACGTCGTGGTGGACGGGGATGACGCCACTCAGCGGGCGCTCCGCTTCGCCATCTACCACCTGATCAGCGCCGCGAACCCCGAGGACGAGCACGTCTCCATCGGCGCCCGCGCGCTCACGGGCGACGCGTATCTGGGGCACGTCTTCTGGGACACCGAGATCTTCGTGCTGCCGTTCTACACCTTCACCTGGCCGGAAGCCGCGCGCGCCCTGTTGATGTACCGCTATCACACGCTGCCGGGCGCGCGCGCCAAGGCGGCGCGGTTCGGCTATCGCGGCGCCTTGTATGCTTGGGAGTCCACTGATACGGGGGAGGAGACCTGCCCCACGCAGGTCGTTGGTCCCGCTGGAGAGGTGATCACGGTCCGCTGCGGCAGCGAGGAGCAGCACATCAGCGCCGACGTGGCCTACGCCGTCTGGCAGTATTGGCAGGCGACCGGCGATACGGCCTTCTTGTTGGACGCCGGGGCGGAGATCGTGCTGGAAACGGCCCGCTTCTGGGCCAGCCGCGCCACGCTCGAAGCGGATGGGCGCTACCACATCCGCGGCGTGATCGGGCCTGACGAGTACCACGAGGAGGTGGACGACAACGCCTACACGAACCTGATGGCCCAGTGGAACCTGGAGCGCGGCGTGGGCGTGGCGGCGCTCCTCGAGGCGCGCTGGCCCGACCGCTGGGCCGCCCTGCGGGCACAGCTCGACCTCTCGGCGGACGAGCTGGCGCAGTGGCGTGACGTGGCCGCGCGCCTCGCGGCCGAGCCGGACCCGCGGACCGGGCTGTACGAGCAGTTCGCGGGCTTCTTCGACCTGGAGCCCGTGGACCTGGCCGCCTACGCCAACCGTACCGCCCCGATGGACGTCGTCCTCGGACACGAGCAGACGCAGCGGTCTCAGGTCATCAAGCAGGCCGACGTGGTCATGCTGCTGGTCCTGCTCTGGGAGCGGTTCTCGGCCGCGGCGCGCACGGCGAACTTCCAGTTTTACGAGCCGCGCTGCGGGCACGGCAGCTCGCTGAGCCCGGCGATGCACGCCGTGGTGGCCGCGCGCCTCGGCCAGTTGCCGCTGGCGGCCCGCTACTTCGCGGAGTGCGCGGCCATCGACCTCGACGACGCGATGGGCAACGCCGCCTCGGGCGTCCACGTCGCCGCGCTGGGCGGGCTCTGGCAGGCGGCCGTGCTCGGCTTCGGCGGCCTGTCCATGACCGAGGACGGGCTGCGGCTCGACCCGCATCTGCCCGACGGCTGGGACGCGCTGCGCTTCGCCGTGCAGTGGCACGGGCGCCAGGTCCGCGTCCATGCCAGCCGAGAGCCAGCCGCAGTCACCGTCACGCTGGAGCGCGGACGGCCGATGACGCTGCGCCTGGGGAGCCTGAGCCTGCGCCTGCGGGTCGGGCAGGCGCGGACTTGCCGCTACGACAGCGTCGCGCGGTGCTGGCAGGAGGTGACCCAGTGACTACATCTCCGAGCGCAGCGGAGCGGAAGATCCTGGTGGCTCTGGACGGCTCGCCAGCCGCGGCGACCGCACTGCCCTTTGCGCGCGTGCTGGCCGCGCGGCTGGGGGCGCGCGTGGAGGGCCTGTACTGCGCCGCCGGCCAGCACCCGGAGGTCGAGCAACAGCAAGTCCGCCAGCAGCTCACCGCGAACGAGACGCTACAGGTGCGGCCGGCCAGCGCGACGGTCGCGGGGGCGTTTCTGGAGGCCGCGGCCGACACGGAAGCCATCGTCTTGACGCTCACCACCCATGGCCGGCTGGTGGCGCCCGTCCAGCGCCTCGGGCACACGGTGGAGGCGATCATCGCCAGCACGACGCGGCCAATCCTGCTCGTCCGTCCCGAGGCCGCCGTCACCCCGGCCGGCGCGCGGACGCTGGTTCTGCAACACCTGCTCCTGCCGCTCGACGGGACGCCGAGCACGGCAGTGTCCCTGCAGCCCGTGACCGACCTCGCCTGCCGGCTGGGGTTGGCGATCGACCTGCTGTACGTCGCCGGCCTCAGCCAGCGGCGACCAGCGGAGCGCGGCAGCATCGGCCCGCCGCGCTACGTGGACCAGGCGCAGTACGAGTGGGCGCAATGGGCCCAGGAGGTGATCGACCGCCTGTGCATCTGTCTGGCCGAGTGCCCGCCGACGCTGGCCGTCCGAATGTTCCTGGCGGAGGGCGAGATTGGCCCTGAGATCGCCCGCTTCGCGAGCGCCCACGAGACGGACATCATCGCACTCGTGCGCAGCAGCCAGTTCGAGCCCGGGCGCGCGAAGGTGCTGCGCTACGTGCTGGACCACACGCCGTGCCCGATCCTCATCGTCAGCGGCGTGACGCTCGCGCCCGCGAGCCGGCGGCTCGCGGCGACCCCGGCGGCCGGCGCGCCGAGATAACACGGCGAGCCATACGCGCCTGGGCCGCAGGCCAGGACTGCTTCGAGCCGTGCCAGCGCCGCTCCACAACCGTAACAGGCGCGTCGAAGGCGTTCCCGCGAGCAGCGAGCGGGACAACTCGACGCGCCACAGCGGTAACCAGGCGTTTACGGAGGGCAACCGCCGCGGCAACGTGCGCACGCCATGCTGAGGCTGACGCACCAGCAGGCAGCGCGGTGCGGGGCACGACGGAGGGCCAATGAACACCTCGACGCCGATTACCGACGAATGGATTCAGCAGGCGGTGCTGAGCGAGCTAAAGTGGGAGGGGCGCGTCGAGCCCAGCGAGATCGGGGTGTCTGTCGCGGACGGCATCGTCACGCTGACCGGGCTCGTCGACTCGTACGCCAAGCGGGTCGCCGCGGAGGAGGCGGCGCAGCGGGTCCACGGCGTGCGCGCGGTCGCCAACGAGGTCACCGTCCGGCTGCCGCAGGACGACGAGCGCTCTGACGCGGACCTCGCGGCCGCGATCTTGCACGCGCTCCACTGGGACGCTGCCGTGCCGACGGAGAAGCTGGCGATCAGCGTGGCGAACGGCTGGGTCACCCTGAAGGGAGAAGTGCCGCGGCCGTTCCAGAAGTTCGATGCCGAGCGAGTAGTGCGCCGTCTGACCGGGGTGAAGGGGCTCACGAACCTGATCGCCGTCGAGGCCTGCGTGACGCCGACCGACCTCAAGGAGCGCATCGAAGAGGCGCTCGTGCGCAGCGCGCACACCGACGCGGCGCAAATCAACGTCGAGGTGCAGGGCGGCCGGGTCGTCCTCACGGGCACCGTACGCTCCTGGGCCGAGCAGCACGACGCCGAGCGCGCGGCGTGGCTGACGCCCGGGGTGGAGATGGTGGAAGACCGCCTGGTCGTCGCGATCCCGGGCGGGCAGATGCGCGAAGTGCTCGGGGACGAGGCAGCCGAGGAGGCGACGAGCCGTGGCGCGGCGGAATGAGGCGGACGCAGCGCGCGTGCCCGCATCGCCTAGCCGCCCGGCCCTGTCCCCCAACGCCCGCCTGGTGCTGGAGCGGCGCTACCTGCTGAAAGATGCGCGGCGGCGGGTGGTCGAGACGCCCGACGCGCTGTTCTGGCGGGTAGCGCGCGCGGTGGCCGCCGGCGATGCCGTGTTCGATCCGCGCGCCGACGTGGGGGCCACGGCCCGCCGCTTCCACCGTATCATGCGGCGGCTGGAGTTTCTGCCGAACTCGCCCACCCTCATGAATGCCGGCACGCCGCTCGGCCAGCTCATGGCGTGCTTCGTGCTGCCCGTCGAGGACAGCCTGGAGAGCATCTTCGGCACGCTGCGCGACGCCGCCTGCATCCAGCAGAGCGGGGGCGGCGCGGGCTACTCGTTCTCGCGCCTGCGCGCCGCGGGCGATGTCGTGATGACGACCAAGGGCACGGCCTCGGGGCCGGTGTCGTTCATGACGATCTTCGACCGCATGACCGAGGTCATGAAGCAGGGGAGCACCCGCCGCGGCGCCAATATGGGCATCCTGCGAGTGGACCACCCCGACATCTGTGAATTTATTACCTGCAAGCGCGACCGCGGCCAGCTCACGAACTTCAACCTGTCCGTGGCCGTGCCCGATACGTTCATGGCCGCCGTGGCGGAGGATGCCACCTGGGCGCTGGTCCACCCGGTGAGCGGCGCGGTGGTGCGGCGGGTGCGGGCGCGAGCGATCTGGGACCTGCTCGTGGAGATGGCGTGGGAGAACGGCGAGCCCGGCGTAATCTACCTCGACCGCGTGAACCGTGACAACCCCACACCGCAGCTCGGCGCCATCGAAGCGACCAACCCCTGCTCGGAGCAGCCGCTCCTGCCCTACGAGGCGTGCTGCCTGGGCTCGATTGACCTGGCGAAGATGCTCGCTGACCGCGACGGCCTGGCCGCCATTGACTACCCGCGGCTCGGGCGCGTCGTGCGGACGGCCGTCCACTTCCTCGACAACGTGATCGAGGTGAACCGCTACCCGCTGCCCGAGACGGAGCGGATGTGCCGCGGCAACCGCAAGATCGGGCTGGGGATCATGGGCCTCGCCGACCTGTTCATCCGGCTCGGCATTCCTTACAACTCGCCGCGCGCGGAGGAGACGGCGGAGGCCGTCATGCGCTTCGTCCACGAGCGGGCGCGGGCTGCCTCGGCGGAGCTGGCCGAGCGGCGCGGCGTCTTCCCCAGCTACCGCGGCAGCGTGTACGACCGGCCCGGCGGGCCGCGCCCGCGCAACGCGACGGTGACCACCGTCGCCCCGACGGGCACGATCTCGCTCATCGCAAACTGCTCCAGCGGCATCGAGCCGATCTTCGCGCTCGCCTACGTGCGCCACATCCTGGAGGGCGAGGAGCTGCCGGCGGTACACGCCTTGTTCAAGGCGGTCGCCCTGGAGCGCGGCTTCTACAGCGACGCGCTGATGCGGACCATCGCCGCGCGCGGCTCGGTGCAGGGGCTGGCGGACGTGCCCGCGGACGTGCAGCGCGTCTTCGTCACCGCGCTCGACATCGAGCCGGAGTGGCACGTGCGCATCCAGGCGGCCATCCAGCGCCACACGGACAACGGCGTGAGCAAGACGGTGAACCTGCCGGCCGACGCGACGGTCGAGGACGCGCGCCGCGCCTTCATGCTGGCCTACGAGCTGGGCTGCAAGGGCGTCACCGTGTACCGCTACGGCAGCCGGGCCAGCCAGGTGCTCAGCCTGAGCGCCCACTGCCTGGAGTGCGGCGCCGACGCGCTGCCGGGCACCGAGCGGGGCGTGGCGATCGGGCCACCGGCCAGCTAGCCGCTCGGCGTAGGCCCAACAGTCCTCCTGATCGTCGCGCGGCCAGGCGCATGGATGCTCGCCGGCCCCGTGCGCACTTGTCGCCTGCCCCGCCGGCACGCCGGCGCCCGTGCCACGCCGCGCTACTGGTGGATCATCGCGAAGGGCGGGGCGCCGGCCAGGACGGTGGCCAGGTTGGCGTGCGGCAGGCCCAGCGCCTCGGCCGTCGGCCCGTAGGGCACGCAGTGGTCCCAGATAGTGAGCCCCCGCGCGAGCGTGGGATCGGCGCGGAGCGCCCCGCACACGCCCTGGATGGCGAGCGCCAGCACGTACGGCAGCGTGGCGTTGGTGAGCGCGAGGGTGGCCGTGCGCGGCACGAGCGCGGGCATGTTGGTCACTCCGTAGTGAATGACGCCGTCCTGCTCGTAAGTCGGCGCCTCGTGCGTGGTGGGGCGGATCGTCTCCACGCAGCCGCCCTGGTCCACCGCCACGTCCACGATCACGCTGCCGGGCGGCATCGTGCCGACCATCCCGCGCGAGACTAGGGCCGGCGCGCGGGCGCCGGGCACGAGCACGGCGCCGATCAGCAGGTCGGCTTGCCGCACCGCCCGCGCGATGGTCTCCGGGTTCGCCACGAGCGTCTCCACGCGGCCCGCGTAGCGCCGGTCCAGCTCGTCGAGCGCGGCCACGCCGCGGTTGAGCGCGACGACCCGGGCGCCGAGCCCCACGGCCATCTGCGCCGCGTGCCGGCCCACCGTGCCCGCGCCGAGCACGACCACCGTCGCGGGTGGCACGCCGGGCACGCCGCCGAGCAGCACGCCGCGGCCCGCGTGGTCGCTCTGCAGCAGCGCGGCCCCGACCTGCACCGCCAGCCGGCCGGCGACGGCGCTCATCGGCGCCAGCAGCGGCAGCGAACCATCGGGCAGCTCGACCGTCTCGTAGGCGATGGCGACGAGGCCGTGACCGACGAGGCGATGGGCCAGCTCCGGCGCGGCCGCCAGGTGCAGGTAGCAGAAGAGCGTTTGGCCCGTGTGCAGCAGGTCGGGCTCGTCGGCCACCGGCTCCTTCACCTTGACGATCAGCTTGCTCTCGCGGAACACCGTGGCGCGGTCGGCCAGAGCGGCGCCCGCGGCCGCGTACTCGTCGTCCGTGAAGCCCGCGCCCAGCCCCGCCCCGCGCTCGACCAGTACGGGCACGTCCCGGGCGCGCAGCGCCGCGGCGCCCGCGGGCGTGAGCGCCACACGGCGCTCGCCGATCTTGATCTCGCGCGGCACTCCCACGATCATGGCCATCACCTCCGCTGGCGCGCCCGGGCCGGCGCCCCGGCGCCGTTGCGCCCGGCCCGCCGCGCGGCCGGCGCGCGCGGCGGGCCGCCGTACTCGGCGAGCCGCGCGGCGAGTGCGGCGAGCCGTCGCTGTACGCGCCCATGGACCGTGTCGGCGGGATACGAGCCGTCGGGCTGCCGCTCGCCGGCCGGCAGGCCCGTGAGCACGGCCAGCCCCTCGTCAATCGTCTGCACCGCCCAGATGTGGAACCGGCCTTGCGCCACCGCGTCCACCACTTCCGGCTTCAGCATCAGGTGACGCACGTTCGCCCGCGGGATGAGCACGCCCTCTTCGCCGGTCAGCCCCCGCGCCTTGCACACCGCGAAGTAGCCCTCGATCTTGCGCGTGATGGCGCCGACTGCCTGGACCTCGCCGTGCTGGTTCACGGAGCCGGTCACCGCGACGCTCTGCCGCAGGGGCACGTCGGCCAGGCTCGACAGCAGCGTGTACAGCTCGGCGCTGGACGCGCTGTCGCCGTCCACCTCGTCGTAGACCTGCTCGAACGCCAGCCGCGCCGAGATCGCGAGCGGGTGCTGCTGCGCGTACTGGCCCAGTAGGTAGCCGCTCAGGATAAGCACGCCCTTGCTGTGGGTAGGGCCGGATAGCTCGGCCTCGCGCTGCACGTCCACCACGCCCTCGGCGCCCAGGCCGACAGTGGCGGTGATCCGCGACGGGCGTGCGAAGGCGTAGTCGCCCAGGTCGCTCACGGACAGGCCGTTGACCTGGCCGACGACTGCCGCGCGCGTGTCAATGGCCAGCGTCCCCTCGTCGATGAGGCGCTGCACCTCTTCCTCGACGAGGTTCGCGCGGTGCTCCTGGGCAGCCAGCGCCTGCTCCACGTGCTCGGCATGCACCTGCGCCGCGCCGGCCTGGCGCGCCCAGTGGTCGGCTTCCGTCACCACCTCCGCCACGGCGTTGAAGCGCGTGGCCAGCCGCGCCTGGTGCTCGGCCAGGCGCGCGCCGTGCTCGATCACGCGCGCCACGGCGTCCTTCCCGAATGGCAGCAGCCCGTTGGCGCGCACCTGGGTGCTGACGAACGCCGCGTAGGCCTGGAGCGCGTCGGGCGAGCGGTCCATCGCCGGCCCGAAGTGGGCCTTCACCTTGAACAGCTTCTGGAAGTCCTCGTCCACCCGGTACAGCAGCATGTAGGTGAGCAGGTCGCCGATGATGATGACCTTCACCCGCAGCGGGATCGGCGCCGGCTTCAGCGTCGCCGTGGGGAAGGCGCTGAGCTGCTCGCCCAGGTTCTCTACCCGGATCGTCTCGTCGCGCAGCGCCCGCTTGAGCGCGTCCCAGGCGAACGGATTGGAGAGAAGGTCGCGGGCCTGCAGGATCAGGAAGCCGCCATTCGCGCGGTGGAGGGCGCCGGGCTTGATGAGCGCGAAGTCGGTCTGCATCGCGCCGATCGCGGCGCGGTAATCAATGCGGCCGAGCAGGTTGTAGTAACTGGGGCTCGACTCACAGACCACCGGCGCGCCCGCGTCCGGGTCGTTCGCGACGAGCACGTTCACGCGGTAGCGCTCGTAGGCCGGGCGGCCGCCGGGGCCCAGCTCGACGGGTGCGCCGCCCTCGCCCCGCAGCTCGCCGAGGTGGTCCAGGAGGTCCGCCTGCACCGCGTCGAGGTGCTGCACCACGCCCGCCTGGCTGGCGTATTTCATGCGCAGCGCATCCAGCAGGTGCCCGACGGCAAACAGGGCGCTGTCGCGCTCCAGCGTACGGAGCTGCTCCTGGGCGTCGCGCTCCAGCCGCCGGAAGGCCAGCACCGCCTCTTCGATACGGCGCTCTAGCTCCTGTCCCTTGGCATGGATCTCGGCCTTGCGCGCCTCCGGCAGCAGCGCGAAGCCCTCCGGCGTGAGCGGCTGGCCGGGCGCGAGCAGCGGCGCGGTGACGAAGCCCGTCGGCGTCATCTGGAGGGTGAAGCCGAGCTGCTCGGCCACGGCGCGCAGTTCCCCGATCAGGGCGTCGCGACGGCTCCCGAGCGCCTGGATAATGGCCGCGTGGCGCTGCTCGTACTGGTCGCTCTCGAAGACCTTGGGGATCTCGCGTCGGCAGGCGGTGATGAACTGGTCCACGTCGGCCGCCAGCTCGCGGGCGCGCCCCGTGGGAAGCTGCAGCGCGATCGGCTGGTACGGGTCGGCGAAGTTGTGCAGGTAACACCAATCCGGCGGCGCGGGCTGTGCGGCCGCGACCGGCTCGACCTGGCAGCGCACGGTGGACGTCCGGCCCGTGCCCGGCGGCCCAGCGACGTAGAGGTTGTAGCCGCGCGCGGCGAGCCTCAGCCCGAAGGCGATGGCATCCAGGGCCCGGTCCTGACCAACCATGCAGTCCAGGGGCGGGACCTCGGCCGTCGTGTCGAAGCCAAGCTGATCGGCGTCGCAGCGCCAGGATAGCTGCTCAGGCGCCAGCTCCGGTAGGCTCACGTCCACGTTGCCTCCCGAGGCGGTAAGGTTGGCGGGCCACGAGCGGCCCCTGGACGGCCCGCTTCGCCCTGCCCTTGGAGTGCTGCCTGCGGTGATCAGGCTCGCCGAGCACGATCTCGCATCTGCGGTCTACCCGGGCCGTCCGCGCGACGAAGCGCCGCCGGCCGCGCGCTGGGCGCAGCGGATACACAGGTTGGCCCACGGATGCGCGTACAGGCGGTCGGTGTTGATGGGCTCGCCGCAACCCTCGCAGGTCCCGTAAGTGCCCTCGGCGATCCGGTGCAGCGCGGCCTCCACGGCTGCCAGCCGCTCGCGCTCCGCGTGCTCCAGCGCGAGGTCCACCGTGGCCTCCACGAGGTCACTGGCCAGGTCGGCGGGCGCGCCCCTACCGTCGCCCTCGGACCCCTGGCTCTCGCCCAGCTCCCGCTCGGCGGTGGCGAGCTGCCCCGCGGTGCGGAGCAATCGCGCGCGCTCGCGGACCAGCGCCTGAGCTAGCTCCTGCTGCAGCCGGGGTGTCACCGTGCGCTCGCTCATAGCATCCTCCAGCTCCCACGGGGCGATCTATCGCAGGCGATTGCTGAGCGCCGTGCCTATTATCCTGCTCAGCCGGCCGCCCTGGCGACGCCCGCTTCATCTGATACCGATCATGGCGGCCCGCGGTTACAGGCCGCGTTGAGGAACGTCAACGCGCGGTGAACTCTGCAGCCGTGCGCCGCCCGCGCCGGCGAGGCGACGAGTGCCGGCCCCAGGTGTGCGAGTCAAGCGAGCAGCGGATGGGCGCTGAGGGCCCCCTGGCGCTCTTGGCGGCCGGTCGCGTTGTTCACTTCCTGGCAACGTAGCGCAATGCCGCTATTGACGGGGCAGAGGTACGTTGAGGGCAAGAGGGCCGCGGTTGCAGCTTTGACGCTCCCGAGCGCGTTAGGGCCGCGCCAGGGCGCGGGAGCACGATGAATCTGGTATCAACGCGCGAGCCTTACGGGGCGCTGCTGCTGCACGGCCTCGGCTCCAGTATGGCTTCGGTCGCCGTGCTGGCCGAGCGGCTAGTGGGGGATGGGATCCCGAGCGAGGCGCCCTGGCTGCGCGGCCACGGCACGCGGCCGGAGGACCTGCGGGGCGTCACCTGGCACGATTGGTACGCCGACGCCGTCGCCGCCCTCGACCGCCTGCTCGCGCGCTGCGACGCTGCCGCCGTCGTGGGCCTCTCCATGGGCGCCCTGGTCGCGCTGCACGTCGCCATTGAGCGGCCGGAGCGCCTGCGCGCGGTCGTGGTCGTCGCGCCGGCCCTTCGCCAGGCGCATCCGTTCGCTGGGCTGGTGCGGTTCGTGGCGCCCTTCTGGCGCTTCCTGCCCGCGCCGACCACCTGCTTTAACGACCCGCGCTGCGCCCACGTGGCGCCCGGCTACGACCGCCTGCCGGCGTCCGCGGTGCTCGCGCTCATGGCCTACGCGCGCTGGCTCGAGCCGCGCCTGCACCGCATCCACACGCCTACCTTGATCGTGCACTCGCGCGCCGACCGCGTGATTCGCCCGGCCAGCGCGACACGGATCTACGCGCGGCTGGGCGCGGCCGAGAAGGAGCTACAGTGGTTCGAGCGCTCGGGTCACGAGATGCTGCTGGACTGCGAGGGTCGCGCCGTGCTCGACGCCGTGGAGCGCTTCATCCTGGCCCACCATCCCAGCCGACCAGCCCCGGCGGCCAGCTCAGCAGCGCCCGCACCTGCCCCTCTCACCGCCGAGCCGTAGCCAGCCCTGACTTACAGCCTCGCGGAACACCGGCCTCAGTGTGACACGGCGCCGCCAGCCGAAGTCCGCGTCGGCTGGCGGCATCCGGTCTGGGCTCCGAGAAAGCGCACCAGGCGCCCGGCCCGGGATGGCGAGCACGCTGGGCTACGTCGCCCCTGCTCGCCATCCCCGCGAGCCAGCGTCCTAGCGCGATGCGTCCATGAACGCGTTGGCGATCATGGCGTAGCCCGCGTTGGTCGGGTGGAAATCCCCGCCCTCGCTGACGTGGGTCAACGTTCGGCCCTTCCCGACGAAGCGCGGGTACACGTCTGCCACCGTAACGCCAGGCAGAGCGAGCTGCCGGGGCAGGCAGGTAATGATGTCGTCAATGCCCCAGGTGGTCGGGGCAGTAGCACAGTTGATCGTCCGGTCGGTCCCCAGCAGCGCGGCGTCCAGGACCGGCTCGAACGGGCTCCCGGTGCCGCTGAGGTGGTTGTAGTAGGTCATGATGATGATCTTCTCGTCGCCCGGATCGTTCGCGAGCGCAGCCGTAAGCTGTGTCAGAATCGACGCATAATTGCTCGCGAAGGTGGCGAGCGCAGTAGCGAGCGCCTGTTGGCACGTGGGGCCGTTCGGGTCCTGCAAGCACGGCGAACCGGGCGCGAGCAGCGCAAGCAAGTCGTTGCCGCCGATGTCCAACGTTACCACCCGGATATCGGTCGCCATGTTGATCTCGGCGATGGCGGCCGCGAGCTGCCCGCCGTTGATCAGCGACGTGCTCGTCTCGCCCGAAACACTCTTGTTCACGAGCGTATCAACACCAGCGTGCGCGGTGCCGTGGAAGAATTCGAACAGGCGGGGCACATAGCCGAGCCGCGCCGGGTCGGTCGCCCCGACGCCGTAAGCCAGCGAGTCGCCCAGGGCCAGATAGACGCCGCGCTGCGGCGCCTGCGCGCCCGCGGCGGCCGGCTGCAGGAGCAGCGCCAGCGCAAGCAGCCCCATAACGAACCAGGAGATGCGCCTACGTTCCATATAGACACTCCTCTTGCCTCGGTGAGCACCGTCGTGTCGCGGTGGGAGTTGACACGGATCGGTTAGCACGCCTCCAGTCTTCCGTATGCTGATCGGCTCCCCCGGGGCGGAGAGCGAGCAAGTGCCCGGCCGGGCCTATGCTCCTCGCGCGCGAGGAGCATAGGCCCGGCCGGGCACGGCGTCAAGGGCATCGCTGCCCTCGGGGGGGCCTCGTGGGGGCACGAGGGCTCCCCCCGCCCGGCAAGGAATTGGAGCGTACAAGCGGGCGCCGCCGCCTGCCGAAATGGCCGTTCCGTCGGCCCGGCCTCAGTAGCGCGTCCAGGCGCCGATACCGCCGTGGGTCGCGAGTAGGGTCGCCGCGTCGCCAGACACGAACTCCAGCTTCGCTCCCTGGTCGAGCGCGCGACGGATCAGGCGCTCGCGCAGGTCAGGCACCGCTTGCGTCGGCGCGCCGCAGGTGGGGCAGGCGCCGCCCCCCGGGACGAGCGCGCCGCAGCCGCCGCACTCGCCGCCCACCGGCGCGAAGCTGTCGGCCAGGAACAGCACGTACACGCGGCCCGCATCGAGCGCGGCCAGTGTGGCGGCCAGCCCGAGAGCGACCGGCCGTGTGGTCGCGGCATCCACGAGCTCGGCCACGGCCGCCGCCTCAGCGTCCCGCTCCGCGGCCTGGGCCGCGGCGAGCGCCGCCTGCAGCACTTCCGCGTCGCTCGCGAACAACTCCAGGCGAAGCGTGCCCGCGAGGCGGGCCCGCAGCGGCCGCGGCAGGTGGTGGCGCAGAGTGGCCACCGCCTCGTCGGGGCCGGCCAGGAAGAGCCGGTCGAACGGCTCCTGGCGCAGCGTCACCATCAGCGCTGCCACGGTCCGCTTGACGTGACGGAGCACGTGGTCCTCGCGGTGGCGCTCCGCCCGCGTCTCGGCCAGCGCGAACCAGCCGCCCCCCGCGTGCTTGCCGGGCACGTCGTCCGCGAACGCTTGCTGGCTCTCGATCTTGCCGAGGTAGACCGTGAACAAGCGGGCCCGCTCCGTATCGAACAGCAGCACGGCCACGCGCTCGTAGTCGTCGATCATGGCCTCTAGCGGCCCGAGATCCGGCTCGCTGTCCCAGCGCACCAGGTCGGGCGGGGGCGCGGGCAGCATGGCCGCGTGGAAGTAGCTTGGCTGCTCGCTGGAGAACACGACCAGCCCCGCGGGGCCGGCAGACACCGCCTCGGTGAGGAACCGCTCGGCACGGCCGGCGGCGGCCTCGAACGCGTCGCGCGTCGCTTCTGGCAGCGCGGGGCGAATCGCCTTGCACTGGTCGCGATAGGCCAGCAGGTAGTCGCGGCGCGCGGCACGCGCCACCGACGTATCGAGGTACACGGAGAGCACGCCACTCGCCGGGGACGGGGTGGCGCGCAGGGTGTCCACGAGTCCGGGCAGCGCCAACGTATCGAGCAGCCTGGGTTCCGGTTGCGTTGTCGTCATGGCAGCCTCCAAGTAATCTGGACCGGCCATCGCACGCCCACGGACTGTCCCCCCCGGATCGGCCCGGCCGCGCTGCTGCGGCCCGCGCGCCATCGTGGCGCTTTGCCCGCCTGCCGGCGTCGCGCGTCTGGCGTCCCGGTTGTCGCCGGGGCCAGATCCGCGCCGCGATTGTGGCTCGCGTTAATAGCCTGGCAGACTTGGGTTGGCGGTGTGGTTGCGGGCGGTAAACACGACGTTGACGATGGACCGGGGCGCATCGGGCCGCGGCGCGGTTTACCCTCTGTGTACGTGCCGTTACCAGGCGCGCAGCGTCGCCCCCGCATGCTGTGGGTGAGGTGCGGCGGTCAGGTGGCGCTGGCGGTCAGTTCGGTCCGTTCGCGTGGCGGCCAGCGCGTGTCCAGGCAGCCGGTCGCGGGCGGCGCGGGGGACAGGAATGCCAGGCCGAGTGCAGAACGCGCGGCACGCGCGCTCGCGCGAGATCGCGGCCGTACTCGCGCGCCACGGGCTGGGCGCGCTGGCCAGCGTCCTCGGGCTGGACCGCTTCCTGCCGCTGCCACTTGGCCTGCCGGGCCACGCGCGGGGCGCCGCGCCGCTCACCCGCCCGGAGCATCTCCACGCCGCGCTAGCGGAGCTGGGGGCCACGTTCATCAAGCTCGGCCAGATCCTGTCGACGCGCGCCGACCTCCTGCCGCCCGAGTACCAGGCCGAGCTGGCCAAGCTGCAGGACGCGGCGCCGCCCGAAGCGTGGGCCGACGTCGAGGCTGTCCTGGTTGCCGAGCTGGGCTGCCCGGTCGAGGAGGCGTTCGCCACGTTCGACCCGGCTCCTCTGGCCGCCGCGTCCATCGGCCAGGCCCACGCCGCCACCCTGCACGACGGCACCGAGGTGGTGGTCAAGGTGCGGCGGCCCGGCGTCGTCGAGCAAGTCGAGCAGGACCTGGAGATCCTGCAGAACCTGGCCGCGGCGGCGAGCCGTCGCTGGGCGCTGGCCGACGAGTACGACCTGGTGGGGCTGGCCCAGGAGTTCGCGCAGACGCTGCGCGCCGAGCTGGACTACGTGCGGGAAGGCGGCAACGCCGAGCGCTTCGCCCGGGCCTTCGCCGCTGATCCGGCCGTCCACGTGCCGCGCGTGTACTGGGACACGACGACCTCGCGCGTGCTGACGCTGGAGCGGATCCGGGGCATCAAGATCGACGACCTGGCCGCCCTCGACGCGGCCGGGATCGACCGCGCGGCGCTCGCGGCGCAAGCGGCGCAGATTGTCCTGAAGATGGTGTTCGAGGACGGGTTCTTCCACGCCGACCCGCACGCGGGCAACTTCTTCGTGGAGCCCGACGGTCGTCTGGGGCTCATTGATTTCGGCATGGTCGGCACGGTAGACGCGCGGACCCAGGAGCAGTTGGCGGTACTGCTTCAGGCGGTGACGAGCCAGGAGCCGGAGCGGATGGTGGACGCGCTCCTGGAGCTGGGCGTGGCCCGCCGCCGCGTGAACCGGGACGCGCTCCGCCGCGACCTGGAGCACCTTGTCGGGCGCTATTACGGGCGGCCACTGGGCGAGATCGCGCTCGGCCCCCTGCTGGGCGAGGCGCTCGGCATCGTCCGCCGTCACCATCTCCAGCTCCCGCCCAACCTGGCGCTGCTGCTGAAGACCGTCATGATGGACGAGAGCCTGGGCACGCGGCTGGACCCCGACTTTCGCCTGACGAGCGTGCTGGCGCCCTACGCCGAGCGGCTGATGCTGCGCCAGTACTCGCCGCTCCTGTGGGCGCGGCGACTCGGCCGGTCCAGCTTCGAGGCCGCGCAGCTCGGCGCCGATCTGCCGCGGCACCTGCGCCGGCTGCTGGGCGAGCTGGAGCGCGGCTCGCTCGAGGTCGGCATGCACCCGGAGGGGCTGGAGCCGGTCGTGCGCCGCTTCGAGCGCCTGGCCAACCGCATCGTGCTGGGCATTCTGGCCGCGGCCTTCATCAACGGCCTGGCGGCGCTCCTCTCGGTCTATCGCCCTCCCGGCTGGGACCAGTGGGCGGGCGTGGTGTTCGCCCTGGGCTTCGCCTGCGCGGTCCTGCTCGGCACTTACCTGGCCTGGAGCATCTTGCGCTCGGGACGCGGCTAGCGTGGCCGGCCCCGCAGGCGGACTCGTCGCCTAGCAGATGGCGCTCACGCGGCCCAGCAGCTCGCGCGCGGCCTGACGAAACGCCCCGTCGAGATCGTGGCGAACGGCCGGGTTCTCGAGCGCCAGCGTTACGGCGTCCTCCTGCTGGGCGCCGTAGCGGAGCACGACGCGCAGCAGGTTGTAGTCGTCCGGGTCGCGGCGCGCGCGGACCGTGACCCCCGCCAGGGCATCCGCCCCGCGCAGGCTGGCGATCTCGTCGCGAATCGTCGCCTCGGCTTCCTCCTCCAGAGTCTCGGGCAGGTCAATGTCCATCGCCATGGGACGCTCCTTTCAGGTGAGAGCTTGCCCCGCCAGTTGCTGGCGGAGCCGAACGAGCTGCTCGCCAATGCGCACCTCGGCCGTGGCCGGGGCCTCCAGGCGGCGCATGGCGGCCGGCAGCGCGGCGACCTCGCGCTCGGCCCGGGCGCGCGCCGCCGCCAGCGGCTCGGCGACGGTGCGCCGCCCCTCGGTCATGACTTCTGCCAGCAGGGGGACAGCCCCCGGCGGCCCCGGCTCGTCGGCCAGCGCCACCCAGTCCTCGATCTCGCCCGCCGGCCCGCGGCGGCGCCAGACCTGCTTCGGCCCCGGCCAGGTCGCTTTGCCCGCCGACAGCTTGAGCACCGGCCGGCCGTCGTAGGCGACCAGCTTGTAGGCCATGTCCAGGTAGGGCGCGTCGGCGGAGACGCCCAGCCTCGTGCCGACGCCGAAGGCGTCGATCGGCGCGCCGCGGGCGACGGCGCGCGCGATGAAGCGCTCGTCCACGCCGCCGCTGGCAAAGATCGTCACGTCGGGGAGCCCGCCGGCATCGAGGATCTCGCGCGCGCCGAAGCTCAGCGCGATCAGGTCGCCCGAGTCGAGACGCACGCCGCGCAGCCGGTTCCCCGCCGCGGCCAGCTCCTGGCCGACGCGCACCGCCCGCCGCGTGCCCTCCAGCGTGTCATAGGTGTCCACGAGCAGCGTGCACAGGTCGGGGTAGCTGCGGGCATAGGCGCGGAAGGCGGCCAGCTCGTCGGGGAAGGCCTGGATATAGGAGTGCGCCATCGTCCCGGCGATTGGGATGCCATATCGCTGGCCGGCCAACACGTTGCTGCTCGCGTCGAAGCCGGCGAGATAGGCGCAGCGCGCGACCTTCAGGCCGGCGTCAGTGCCGTGCGTGCGCCGCAGCCCGAAATCCACCAGCCGCCGCCCCTGGGCGGCCTGCACGCAGCGCGCGGCCTTGCTCGCCACGATCGTCTGGAAGTGCACGTGGTTGAGAATGACCGTCTCCACGAGCTGCGCCTCGACGATGGGGGCGGTCACCTCGACCAGCGGCTCCGGCGGGAAGCACGCTGTCCCCTCGGGCAGCGCGCGCACGCTGCCGCGAAAACGCAGGGCACGCAGATGATCGAGGAAGGCTGCGGAGAAGAGCCCGGTCCCGGCCAGGTAGGCGACGTCGTCTTCCGCGAACGCCAGCCCTTCGAGATAGGCCAGCACGTCCGCGAGCCCCGCGGCCAGGAAGTAGCCCCAGTCCGTGGGAAGCTGCCGCGCGAACAGGCTGAACGTGGCCGTGGCGGCCATGCCCTGGTCGAAGTAGCTCTGGGCCATCGTCAGCTCGTAGAGGTCCACGAGCAGCGCGGGCACGGGCAGCCCGCGGCCAGCGCCAGCCATCGGGCTGGCAGCCGTGACGCTTCGAGCATCGCGGGCCGTGGACATGGGCAGACCGCCGTCGTGCGTTCTGAGAGCAGGCTAAGGCGGCAGGGTTAGCGGCAAGGTTGCGACACGTAAACAGCGCGTGACGAATCCCGCGCTCGCGCCGGCCCGGGGCAGCGCCTAGCCGGCAGCCGCCGGGGCGGCCGCAGCCACGGCCGGCAGGACCTCGCGCGCCAGCACCTCCATCTGGCGGATAAGATCGGGCACGCCGCGGTAGATCGGCTTCAGCTCGACCAGGTTCACCCCAGCGGCCTGGAACTCGCACAGCCGCCGCGCGACCGTCGCGGGCGAGCCGACCAGGTTGCCCGCGATGAGCGCCTCGTCGGTGAACACGCGGCCCACCGTGGGGCGGAACACGTCCAGCGCGGCGGCATCGCTCGGGCCGACATGGGTAAAGATGTTCAGCCCGAACTCGGTCGGCGCCGGTTTCCCCTCGTCGGCGGCGATTTGCCGTAGCCGGGCCACGCCCTCGGCGTACTGCTGGGGGCTGATGGAGTTGGGGAGCCACCCGTTGCCGTAGCGCACGGCGCGGCGGAGGGCCGCTTCCGAGCGCCCGCCGATGAGGATCGGCGGGCCGCCGGGCTGGACGGGCTTGGGGAACACCTCGATCTCATGGAACTGGACGTACCGTCCCTCGAAGCTCGCCACGTCCTCGGTCCAGATGATGCGCATCGCGGCGAGCTGCTCGTCGGTCATCTTGCCGCGCTGGCGCGGCACCTTGAACGTCTCGTACTCCTTGAGCGCGTTCACGGCGTGGGCGCCGAGCTTCATGTCGTTCGCGTGGCCGCCGCTCGCGTCGCGCTGCACCTGCGCGCCGATCCCCACGCCGAGCAGCACGCGGCCCTCGGAGAGCACGTCAAGGGTGGCGATCTGCTTGGCCATCAGCACGGTCTCGCGCATCGGCGGCACGATCACACCGGTCAGCAGCCGCACCCGCTCGGTCTTGCCGGCCACGAAGCTGAGGGTGGTCAGCAGCTCGTACATGTCGCGGTCGTCGCCCGCGCCGGGCCAGTCCTTGGCCCCGCAGGCGACCCACCAGCCGTTGAACACCAGGTGGTCGTGCGCGGAGATGGCGTAGAAGCCGAGCGCCTCGGCCGCCTGCGCCACTTCGACGATGGCCGCCCGGCTGGCAACCTGGTTGGAGGTGGGGACCCGCACCGCGAGGCGCATGGCGCTCTCCTTCTGCTGGCGGTCGCGCGGCGGCTACCGTGGCGGCTGATACTCGCCGAGGTAGCGTACCGCGTAGTCCGCGTACTTTGCGGCGTAGACGTTGGACAGGTTGGGGACCTCGCGCATGAGCCCGGCTGCCGTGAGCAACTGGGCATCCGCGACGAGGTTGCTGACGTTGACGCGGCCGTTGGGGTCGGCCCAGTTCGGCCGCATCTTGCGGAACAGCGCGCGGTCCTTGACCAGGGTGTGCTTGACGAGCGCGTCGATCACGGCGTCCGTGCCCTGATCGTAGTAGAAGGCGTTGAGGTAGTCGCGGACGCCCCGCAGGTAGGCGACCATGAAGCGCTCGCCCACCAGCTCGCCCGCCTCCTCGATGGCGCGGGTGTTGAACAGCATGACCAGCATCTGCTGGCCCGGATACAAGTCGCCCGACGACGCCAGGACGACGAAGTCGCCGGCTTCCAGGCCAGCGCTGAGGTTCGGCTCGGACACGAAGCCCAGCTCGATGGCGCCGTTCGCCAGCCCCGTGCGCACGTCGGTCGTGCCCATGTTGGTCATGCTGATGCGGCTCTTGTCGACGCCGTGCTGGTCTGCCCAGTGCAGTAGCTGCAGGTACTGGGCGCTGCCCGTGCCGCCGGGGCCGTACACCTCTCGACCGACGATGTCGTATGGCGAGCGGATGACGCCGCGGTCCCAGAGATCTTTGCGCACCGTGAGCGCGGCGAACCCCTCGCGGCCGGCGGGCACCGACTCCATGTCGGCCACCACTTTCACGTCGGCCTCGCGCGCGACGAGGTTCAGGGAGCCGGCGTTGAGGCCGCCGCCGCCGACGGGCAACTGACCGGCCACGATGCCGGGGCGCATCTCGACGCCGGTGCCGAACAGCTCGACGTCGACGTCGAGCCCCACCTCGCGGAAGTAGCCCCGCTCCAGCGCGATGAAGACGCCGGCATAGGAATTGGTGGCTTGCCCGCCCATGCGGAGCGACACCGGCGCGGTCGGCAGGACCGGAGCGCCGCCAGGCGGGACGGCCGGCGGCTGCGTGGCCGCAGAGTCGGCGGGTGGGCGAGCAGTCGCCGGCGCGCTGGCGCTGTCAGGCGCGGCGGCGCTGCCCCTGCTGGCGGGCCCGGCCGGTGCGCCGGCGCTGCCGGACGCGGGCGGCGCGGCGGGCGCACACGCCGCCGCCAGCAGCAGGATCCACATCAGCGCGCCGGCCCACGGCGCGCGGCGGCGCAGGCCCGATCCCCGCGGGTCTCGCATGCAGTCGCTCCTGGCAGGCGTGGGTGCTCCTACCGTGCCGCCTGCGGTCCGCCTGCGCCCGGTACCCTGCCCGCACAACGTTACCAGCCGACCGGCCGGCCACGCAACTCCCGTCTGCGGATTGTTGCCAGACGTATAGCTAGCGCAACCAAGTTATTCACCTAGCACGACTACGCTGAGGGTGGACGAGGCGCGCCACCGAAGACCGCGCTCCGGGCAGGAGGTGGATGGTCATGCTGCACCCGAACCGCCACTCTTCTGCACCCGCGGCGCTGGTCGCGCAGCGGCACGCCGGCGAGTATCTGCTGCTCGCCATCCTGATCGCAGCCCTCGTGGTGTTCATCGCGGGGCGCCTGGGGCTAGGGCAGCCCTGGGCGCCCTCGCGCCCGGTCGAGGCGCCACCGTTTCACCTGGTGGCCGCCGGATTCACGATCGTCGCTGGCCAGACAGGAGGAGAGCGATGAGAAGCGATACGCAGATTCACCGGGACGTGCTGCGGGAGCTGCGGGCCGATCCGCGGGTCGAGGCGGTCGCGGTCGGGGTCGCGGTCGAGAACGGCGTAGTCACGCTCACGGGCACCGTGGCGAGCTACGTCGAGCGGCTCGCGGCGCAGGAAGCCGCCCACCGCGTGCGCGGGGTGCTCGACGTGGCGAATGACATCGAGGTGCGCGCGCCTGGCGTGGGGGCGCCGACGGATGCCGAGATCGCGCACGCCGTGCGGCAGGCGCTCGAGTGGGACGTGCTGGTGCCGGCCGAGCGCATCCGGTCGACCGTGGCGCACGGCGTCGTCACGCTCGACGGCACGGTCGAGCTAGGCCACGAGCGCCAGGATGCCGAGCATATCGTCCGCCGGCTGCGCGGTGTGCGCGAGGTGCTCAACCGGCTGGTTGTCAGCGCGGCGCCCGTGGACGCGGATGACGTCCGCCAGCAGATCGAGGATGCGCTGGAGCGACGGGCCGACCGCACCGCCAAGCACATCCAGGTGACGGTGGGCGACGGCGTGGTGACGCTGGCCGGCCCCGTCCACTCCTGGGCCGAGCGCGAGGCCGTGGTGGGCGCCGCCCGCTACCTGCGCGGCGTGCGCGATGTCGAGGACCGGCTCACCGTCGACTGGTATTCGTAGCGGGCCGCGTAGTCGCCGGGGTGACCGTAACCGCGCTCGCGGCCGCCCGGGCGACTACCACGCCGTCGGTCGCGGCTAGGGCGGCGCCGGCACGGAGCTGCCCTCGGTCGCGGGTCATCGGAGCGGGGCGGGTGAGGACAGCGGAGCATTCCAGGGCGAGGGCGCCGGGGGGGCGGCGAGCACCCGCGAGGAGGCCAGACATGGAAGCGCTTTGGTCGCTGTACGCCGGCCGCCAAACCCTGTTCGAGGATCGGGTGGACGCGGGCGCGCGGCTGGCGGAACGCTTAATGCAGTACCGCGGAAAGGGCGCGCTCGTTCTGGGCATCCCGCGGGGCGGGGTGCCCGTCGCCGCCGAGGTGGCCCGCCGGCTCGATGCGGACCTCGACATCGTCGTGGCGCGGAAGGTGGGGGCGCCCAACTATCCGGAGCTGGCCATCGGCGCCGTGACGGCCAGCGGCGCCCAGTGCTTCAACGCCGACACGATCCGCTACCTGGGCGTCTCGGATGCCTATCTGAAGATGGCGGTAACCGAGGAGATGGCCGAGGCCCGTCGGCGGGAGGCCCGCTTCCGCGGCGCCGAGCCCGCGCGCCCCATCAAAGACCGGATTGCGATCGTGGTGGACGACGGGCTGGCAACGGGGGCCACGATGCGGGCCGCGGTGCGCGCGGTGCGCCAGCAGCAACCGGCCCGGTTGATCGTCGCCGTGCCGGTCGGCTCGCGGGAGGCGTGCGCCGCGCTGCGGGACGAGGTGGACGAGCTGGTGTGCCTGCACCAGCCGGAGCCGTTCCACGCGGTCGGGGCGTTCTACGCGCGCTTCGCGCCCACCGAGGACGCCGAGGTGACGCGGCTCCTCGCGGAGGCCCGTGCCCGCCCCGCCGCGCCGGCGCCGAGCCACAGCGAATCGCCGGAGTGAGCCGCATGGATCCGCTGCTGTTCACGGGCTCGGCCAACGCCGCGCTGGCCCGCGCCGTTGCAGCGCAGCTCGGGGTCGTCCTGGGGCACAGCGCCGTCGAGCGCTTTCCGGACGGCGAGCTGCACGTCGAGGTGCAGGAGAGCGTGCGCGGCCACGACGTGTATCTCTTGCAGCCGACCAGCCCGCCCGTGGAGACCCACCTGCTGGAGCTGCTGCTCCTGGCCGACGCCTGCCGCCGCGCGGGCGCGGCGCGGCTCACCGCGGTCGTGCCGTACTTCGGCTACGCGCGGCAGGACCGGCGGGCGAATTGCCGCGAGCCGGTGGCCGCGCGCCTCGTCGCCGACCTCGTCGCCACGAGCGGCGTTGGGCGCCTGGTGGCCGTGGACCTGCACGCCGCCGGCCTGGAGGGCGTCTTCGGCATCCCACTGGAGCACCTGAGCGCCGTCCCGCTGCTGGCTGAGACCGTTCGGCCCTTGCTGCCGGCCAGTGCCGTGCTGGTCGCGCCAGACCTGGGCGCGGTGAAGCTGGCCGACCGTTACGCGCGGCTGCTGCAACTGCCCGTGGCAATCGTCCACAAGACGCGGCTCAGCGGCGAGGCGGTGCGCGCGGGGGCTGTGATCGGCGACGTGCAGGGCCGGGTGCCGATCGTCGTGGACGACATGATCAGCACCGGCGGCACGGTCGCCGCGGCCATCGAGGCGGTCGTGCGGTGTGGCGCCCAGCCCGAGGCGATCGTCGTCGCTACTCACGGCCTCCTCGTGGGGCCGGCCGTCGAGCGCTTGCGGGCGGTGCCCGTGCGCCGCTTCGTCGTATCCGACAGCGTGGCCCCGCCGGCAAGCGTCCCGCTGCCCTTCCAAGTGGCGGCGCTCGCGCCCCTCCTGGCCGAAGCCGTCCACCGCCTGCATACGGACGAGTCGCTGAGCGAGCTGCTCGTGCACGGCTGAGCGGCATTTACCCGCCGTTTACACACGGCAACGGCCATCGTAACGCGCGTCCCCGATGCTAGGCTGTGAAGCCCGAAGCGACAGCCCAAGTGAGATGAGGGGGGACGTCATGAACCCGTTTAGCAAGGGACCAGCCACGGCCAAGAGCGCGCGGGCACGCAAGCTAACCCCGGGCGGCTTTGCCCAGGCGACCTACGCCTTCGACCTGCCGACCATCCGGCGGCTGGCGTTCGTGCGCTGGCTGGTGGCCACCGGCCGGCTCGGCGAGGGGGACCGCGCGGCGCCGACCCGAACGGCCGCGCCGGCAGCGACCCGGCTGGCCTGAGGACCCCTGATGTACAGGCGCATCCTGGTGGCGCTCGACGGCTCGGTCGTCGCGGAGGCGGCCCTGCCGCACGCCCAGGCGCTCGCCAAAGCGTTCGGCGCGACCGTGCTGCTCCTGCGGGCGACCACGCCGCCGGAGCAGATTACGCCGGCGGCGGCCGCCGGCCCCACCCCCGTGGCGGGGCCGATGGTCAACCCGACGCCGATCATCGAGGCCGAGCTGCGTGCCGCCTCGGCCTACCTGGCCGCCACGGCTGAGACGTTGGCGAGCGCCGGCGTGACCGTCCAGTGCCTCCAGCGGGACGGCGCGCCGGCGCAGGTCATCCTCGATGAAGCCCGCGCCCATGACGCCGACCTGATCGTGATGACCACCCACGGCCGTGGCGGCATGCTGCGCCTGGCGTACGGCAGCGTGGCCGACGCGGTGCTGCGCCACGCGCCCTGCCCGGTCGTGCTGGTCCGGATCCAGCCGCCGCCGGACGAGTAGCTGTCCAGGAACTTCCTGAACTTCCTCGTCGCGGTCGACCACGAGCTGCGCGTGGATGTCCCCGAGGGCGACTACGCCCAGCTCGCCACGCGGAACGACTGCGTCGCCTACATCGCGCGGCATCTCGCGGCCCGCCCTGATGGCGGGAGCGCGAGCTAGCGCGCCGCAGCGTCACCGCCACCTCCCGACTGTCCCGGCAGGGCCTACCGCCTCTCGAAGGACAGGACTATACTGGACCCACTGGTTGGGGCGGCGCTCCACGGCGCGCCCTCGAGCGCGCGGCAGGCCGCCAGCGGCAGGGGCCGCGCGCGGAGCGGGCGCTGCCCAGGCTGGGCGGCCCGCGGGGCGAGCCCGTAGCACGCGGCGGACTCGGCAGGAGGGAGGAGGACCATGCGGACCAAAGGCAGGCGGTACTTCTTCAGAGCGTTCGGTGTTACCTTGCTCGTGGCGGCGGCCGCTGTCGCGCTCGTCGTCTGGCCGCTCGCCCACCAGCCCACGGTCGACGCCCAGGACAACGCGCTGACGGGCGTGGTCACCGGCCCGAACGGGCCGGAGGCCGGGGTGTGGGTGATCGCCGAGACCACTCAGTTGCCCACGGGCTTCGTCCGCATCGTGGTCACGGACGACCAGGGGCGCTACGTGCTGCCTGACCTGCCGAACGCGGGCTATCAGGTGTGGGTGCGCGGCTACGGGCTGGTGGATTCACCGAAGGTCGCGGCCACGCCGGGCCGCACGCTCGACCTGACGGCGGTGCCCGCGCCCAACCCGGCCGCGGCCGCGGAATACTACCCCGCCGGCTACTGGTACTCCCTGCTGCACTTCCCGGACGCGAGCGAGTTCCCCGGCACGCCGGAGAACGGCATCAACGTGGACTACCAGGAGCAGTGGATACGGGCGCTCAAGTCGACGAGCTGCAATGGCTGCCACGCGCTCGGCAACAAGGCCACGCGCACCATCCCCGCGGCGCTCGGCCACTTTGACAGCTCAGTGGATGCCTGGGACCGGCGCATCCGCTCGGGCCAGGCCGGGACGAACATGCTTAGCGGCCTGAATCTGATCGGGCGGCAGCGGGCGCTGGAGGCGCTAGCCGACTGGACCGACCGGGTCGCCGCGGGCGCGCTGCCCCCGGTGCCGCCGCGCCCCCAGGGCGTGGAGCGCAACCTGGTCATCACCGAGTGGGACTGGGCGGAGCCCACGGGCTACCTGCACGACGAGATCTCGACGGACAAGCGCAACCCCACCGTCAACGCCTACGGCAAGATCTATGGGTCGATGGAGTTGAGCAAGGACTACTCGCCGGTGCTCGACCCGATGGCCCACACGGCGAGCCGCGTCCCGCTGGCCCCGCGCGACCCGAACACCCCGCCGGGGGCGAGTCCAAACATGCTGGCGCCATCGCCGTACTGGGGCGACGAGGTCATCTGGACCAGCAGGGCCAACGTCCACAACCCCATGATGGACGAGACGGGCCGCGTCTGGCTCACCATGGCCGTGCGCCCGCCCGAGAACCCGGAGTTCTGCCGCGAGGGCTCGGACCATCCCTCCGCGCGGCTGTTCCCGCTGGAGCGCGCCGCGCGCCACGTCGCCGTCTACGATCCGGTGTCCGAGAGCCTGAAGCAAATCAGCACCTGCTTCGGCACGCACCACCTCGTGTTCGCTGAGGACGCCAACCGCACGCTGTGGACGAGCGGCGGCGGCGGCGGCGAGGGCGGCGGCGCCGGGGCCGTCGGCTGGATCAACACGCGCCTGTTCGACGAGACCGGCGACGAGCAGGCGGCGCAGGGCTGGACGGCGCTCATCCTGGACACCAACGGTAACGGCCGGCGCGACGACTACGTCGAGCCCAACGAGCCGCTCGACCCGACCAAGGACAAGCGCATCGACGCCACCTTCTATGGCGTCGCGGTCGCGCCCGATGGGATCGTCTGGGGATCCCATTTCGTCTTCCCTGGCGGCCTGGTCCGCATCGATCCGGGCCCGAACCCGCCCGAGACCGCCCTGGCGGAGTACTACGAGGTGCCGTGGAACAACCCGAACGTGCCGACGGTGGGCTTCGGCCTGCGCGGTATGGACGTCGACCGCGACGGCGTGGTATGGACGCCGATGGCGAGCGGGCACCTGGCGAGCTTCGACCGCCGCAAGTGCCAGGGGCCGCTGAACGGCCCGACCGCCACCGGCCAGCACTGCCCCGAGGGGTGGGCGTTCTACCAGGAGCCCATCCCGCAGTTCGAGGGGCTGAACCGCCCGGGCAGCGCCGAGTCCAGCTACTACACCTGGGTCGACCAGTTCAACACGCTCGGGCTAGGGCCCAACGTTCCGATCAACACTGGCAACGGCGACGAGGGGCCTATCGCGCTCAAGGACGGCCAGTGGGTCGTCCTGCGGGTGCCGTATCCGCTGGGCTTCTACGCGAAGGGGCTGGACGGCCGCATCGACGACCCGAACGCCGGCTGGAAGGGCCGCGGCCTGTGGGCGACCCTGGGCAGCCGTGCCCCGTTCCACATGGAAACCGGCAAGGGGACGAACCCCAAGGTCTTCCACTTCCAATTGCGGCCCGACCCGCTGGCGCGATAAGGCCGTCGCGGCCGCGATCTCCAGCCGTCCCATGAGTGCGGGGGCGGTGGTCCCCCAGCATTGGGGGCCACCGCCCCCGCTTGGCTGGGCCCGTGGTGCGGGCGCTCGCGCCCGCGGCACAGTCCGTGACTAACTGGCCGCCGCCAGGCCGAGCACCCGGCGCGCGTTCTCCAGCAGGATTTTGGGCCGCACCTCGTCGCGAAACGGCGCGGCCTCGAAGTCGGCCAGCCAGCGCTCCGGGCTGATGACGGGGAAGTCGGAGCCGAAGAGCACCTTGTTCTGGAGCAGCGTGTTTGCGTACTGGATCAGCGACGGCGAGAAGTACTTCGGCGACCAGCCCGAGAGATCAAAGTACACGTTGGCCTTGTGGAGCGCCACTGACAGCATCTCGTCCTGCCACGGCCAGGAGGGATGCGCGCCGATGATCGTCAGACTCGGAAAGTCCGCCGCCACGTCGTCCAGGTGGATCGGCCGCGCGTACTTCAGCTTCAGCCCTGTGCCGCCCGGCGCGCCCGCCCCCACGCCGGTGTGGCCCGTGTGGAAGATGACGGGGATGCCCAGCTCGGCGGCCTTCGCCCACAACGGATAGAAGCGCTGGTCGTCGGGGTAGAACGCCTGCGTGATCGGGTGCAGCTTCAGCCCGCGCAGCCCTAGCGCGGTCACCGCGCGCTCTAGCTCCCGCACCGCGGCGCGCCCTTGCCAGGGGTCCACGCTCGCCCAGCCGATCAGCACGTCAGGGTAGCGGCGCTGTACCTCGGCCACGTAGTCGTTGCCCACGCCGGGGCTGTTGTCAGTGCTCGTGGCGTCGATGTCGAACACCACGGCCATCAGTCGCAGCCGGCGGTACAGCTCGACCATCTCCTCGACCGACATGCCCATCACCGGGCTGCGGAAGTACTGCGCCATCTGCGCGGCGCGGCGGCTCGGCGCCATATGGGGCGGGCGGGGAATGTGGGTGTGGATATCGATGCCGCGCAGCCCGCTGATGTCCACGCTCATGCTCGCCTCTCCGTCCGACTCGGCTCGTGGGCCGGAGTATACACACCCGGCCGCGAGAGCGTGGCGCGGGACCGGCCGCGCGCGGCTAGCGCGCCCCCGGCTCCTGGCTGCTCATGATGTTCACCGGGCGATTGCGCCCGCGGTTCCGTCGAGGGTGAAGACCGTCCACCAGCGGCCGGCGCCCGACGGCACGGTGAACGACTGGACCTCGGTGTCGCCGCGGAAGACGCGCACGCGCGCGTCGCTCGTCGCCAGCGTGCCGTCGTTGCTGTACTGGTGCACCGCGTAGGTGTACTGGCCGGCGCTGGGCTGGCTGATGGTGATCGTCTCCGGCCCGGCACCATCCTTGTCGTCGATGTCGAGGGTTGCCCCGACGCGGGTCCGGGTGTACGCATCCACCCGATTGTCGCGGCTGCCGCCCGGGAGGTACAGCACCGCGTCGAGGTCGCGTGGGGCGCTGCTCCAGGTGAGCATGATGCGGACCTGGCCGCCAGCCAGCGACTGCGACAACGCGAAGTTCTGCGTAGCGTTGCCGCTCGTCGGGACGGCGAGGCTCGCGCTGTCGGCGATAAAGCCCGGCGCGGTGGCGCTCACCTGCACGACGCCGGGCGCCAGGCCCGTGAGGAGGTAGGCCCCGCTGGCGTCGGTCGTCGCCGTGCGGCCCGCGCTCGCCACGCTGACCGTCGCCGGCGAGCGGCTGGCCGGTCTGCGCGTTCCGCACCACGCCGCTGATGCCCGGCGCGGCGGCCACCACGGGCGCCGCGGGGAACGGCGTCGGAATCGGCGTAGGGAACAGCGGCTGCGGCTGGGGCACGAGCGCGGGCTGGAACGGGATCGGCGTCGGGACAAACGGGGTGGGCGCCGCCACGGCGAGATCGACCACCGGGGTGGCCGCGGCGAACGGGGCGCTGGGCACGCTCGCCGTCCCGTTCGCGCTGCTGGATGGCTCCGCCGCCGCGGAGCCGCGCCACGAGCCGCCCGAGCGCGTCGGGGCCTGGCGCGAGCGGCGCCAGCAGCGCGCCCGCCAGCGGCGCGTCCCAGCCGGGCGGCCACGCGATCCGCGGCCCATGGTCCGCGCCGCCCCCTGGGCGCCGCCGGCCTAAGCTGCGCCGGCCTCTCCGCCTCGTGCGCCATACGCTGCTCCGCCCGTGGCCCCGCGCCCAGTGTCATCGTCGCGCGCTCCCCATGCGTGCTCAGAACCCAACAATATACGTAATGCCCCGCGCGCCTGCCAAAACCGCGGGGCGGACCTAAACTCCCCAGCCCCCTTCCCCCCTTGTCAGGGAAGGGGGGAAGGGGGGTTAGGTCACCTCGCGCCCGCCAGCTCGGCGAGGCGGGCGAGGTAGGGCCCCAGTGGCGGCATCGCGCCCGGGCGCACGCCGCCGAGCGCCAGCGCAACCACGAGCTGGGGCGCCTCGCGGCGCACGGCGAGGCGGTCGAGGTGCGGCGCCCACGGCCCGAGCGCGGCGACCAGGCGCTCGCTCAGCTCGGCGGCCGCGCCGCCGCCGTTCGCCCGCCACAGCCCGTCCGCTCCCTGCTCAGGCGTCCAGCCCGCGTCGAGCGCGGCGCGGCGGGCATCGCCGGCCAGCAAACTCTGCGGGCGGTACACCTCGAACCCCCACACCGGGCGACGGCGCAGCTCGGCGCGCACGATCAGCAGGTCGCCGCGCCGCCGCACACGGTTCCACAGCCAGATGAACGGCATCTCGCGCGACTGGAGGAAGCCGGTGAGGCTGAGCTGCTTGAAGGGCGCGCGCGCCTCGGGCACGGTCAGCTCGAAGGCTGCCATGGTGATCCAGCGCACGAACAGCTTCTTGCCGTACGGACGCGCTTCGGCGTAGGCCCAGCGGCTGACCGCGGCCGCGCGCCGCCGGTTGATTAGCGTGCCGCCGAGCAGCCAGGCGACCCATAGCCCGGCGCCGAAAAAGAGCAGCGCGCCGCCAAGCTGGTCGAGCCCTTCCACCGCGCCTTCCCCGTGGCCATTCGGCCTCGCGCGGCTAGTGTGCCACATCGCCGCGCCCTGGAGCAGCGGTTGGCGAAGGCGCGCCGCCCTGACACTGCCCCGGTGTCCCATCCCCGCGTCGCGTGCGGGCGGACCGTGCCTTGCCCGGCGTGCGACGGCTCGTGCTCTCCCCCCCGGCGTATGCTATGCTCAAGGCCAACACGGCAGCCTGCCCTAAGAGCGGGCGCGGGAGGTGCGCGATGCCGGACGAGAAGCGCAAGGGGTTGTTTGGCCTGGTCGACAACTTCAAAGAGATCTTCTACGGCATGGCGTCGCACGATATGACGCGCTACGCGATCCGCACGCGCGCCAGCATGGAGCACCTGTTCATCCTGATCACGATGGGCGACCTGCTGGGCGTGCCGATCTTGCCACCCTATTACTCGCTGCGCCTGCTCCCCTACGTGGTGCCTCAGATCTCGACCTGGAAGCGGCGCATGCTCCGCGAGAAAGACCTCACCGACGCCATGGCCTAACGCGAGTAATGAGTGCTAGGTGCTGAGTAGCCGGGCCACTCAGCACTCAGCACTGGGAGCAGCGATGGCTCTCCGCGACGTGTTTCTCCAACACCCGGAGCGGCGCTACATCATGTTTGGTGGCAAGGGTGGCCTGGGAAAGACAACCTTCTCGGCGGCCACGGCCTACTGGCTCGCGCAGCAGGGCAAGCGCGTGCTCGTGTTCTCCGTGGACCCGCAGGCCAGCCTCTCCGACATCTTCCAGCAGAACATCTTCGGCAAGGGCCCCGTGAAGATCATGGACAACCTGTGGGCCCAGGAGATTGACGCCGATCAGCGAATTAAGGCCTACCAGGAGGAGATCCGCCAGAAGATCCTCGACATGTACGGCTTCGATCAGGTGCCCGAGGAGATCGAGAACTACATCTCGGCGGCCTCGGCCGAGCCGGCCATGGAGGAGAGCGCGATCTTCGACGCGGTGGTCGACATCGTGGTGCAGGGCGACTACGACTACTACATCTATGACCTCGTGCCGCTCGGCCACGCGCTCTACTACCTCAGCATGGCGAAGGTCTACGACGAGTGGATCAGCAAGATCACGAAGCTGCGCGAGGAGATGCGCGAGTACGATGCGGTGGCCTCGAAGATGCGGCGTCAGAAAGAGGTCGAGGAAGACCAGATCCTGAACGAGCTGCAGTACATCCGCGGCCGCATCAGCGCGTCGTCGGCGATCCTCACCGACCGGCGCAAGACCGCCTTCTTCTTCGTGCTGGTGCCCGAGGAGATGATCCTGGTGGACACGCGCAAGGCGGCCGAACTGTTCGCGCGCTTCGACGTGCCAATCTCGGGCTACGTGGTGAACCGGGTCGTGCCGCCGGAGCTGGCGCAGCAGAACGTGCCCGAGTATCTGCAGAACCGCATCGCCATGCAGCAGAAGTACCTCGCCGACATCGACCAGAGCTTCGGGGCCGAGGTGCTGGCGCGCGTGCCCGAGCTGGAGCGCGACGTGACGGGCCTGCCGGCCATCGAGCGGCTGGCGCACATCATGTACGGGGGGCAGTAGCCGGCCGCGGCACAGCCCGGCGGACCCCGGCTGCTGAACAGGGAGGCCAGCATGCCCGCGATCACCGAGTCGATGGCGCAGTACGTGCAGGCCCATCCGGGCCTGAAGTACATCTTCTTCGGCGGCAAGGGCGGCGTGGGCAAGACGGTGCTGGCGGGGGTGACGGCGCTGTGGTTCGCGCGCCAGGGCCGCCGCACGATCCTGGCCTCGACCAACCCCGTACACAGCCTGTCTGGCCTGCTCGGGCAGGACGTGTTCGGCCGCCATACGCCCGTCGCCGACGTGCCGAACCTCTGGGCTTACGAGATCGACACGCGCGAGACGATCGAGCGCTCGAAGCAGGAGATCAAGGACAAGATCCAGTGGTTCCTGAAATTCGCCGAGATCTCCACGAAGGCCGACGAGTTCGTAGAGTCGGCGACGATGAACCCGGCGTTCGAAGAGTCGGCGATGTTCGAGAACATGATTGACCTCATGTTCAAGGACGAGTACGACGTGTACGTGTTCGACACGGCGCCGACCGCGAACGCGCGGCGACTGCTGGGCATGTCGAAGATCTACTCGCTGTGGGTCAACAAGATGCTGAAGTCGCGCGAGGAGGCGCGGTCGCTGCGGGAGATGCTCTCCTTCTCGAAGAAGAAGGAGGAGGATCCGCTGATGGACTACCTGGTGAGCTTCCAGGGCCGCATGGAGCACGCACGCGTGCTGCTGACCGACGCCGAGAAGACGGCATTCTTCTTCGTGACGCTGCCCGAGGCGCTGCCGATCGCGGTTATCACGCGCTTCATCCAGTGGTTCCACGACTTCGGCATCCCCGTGGGCGGCGTAATCGTGAACATGCTGATTGATCGCCGCACGGTGAGCGCCGACACGGCGGCGTTCGTGCGCAACCGGATCGCCATGCAGGACGAGCACATGGCGACGATCTGGGAGAAGTTCGACGGCCAGGTGCGCGCCATCCTGCCCCTCTGGGAGACGGAGGTGCGCGGCGTGCCGATGCTCCAACGCACCGCCGACGCCCTCTTCGGCCCCGCCCTCGCGCCGGCGTAGCGTGTATTCGGTTTTACGGAACGGCTGGGTCGGGCCGCACGCGATCTATGGCATCGCCATGCGGATCGAGTAGGGGATTCCCCGATGCAGGTGGGTCCCAGCCCGCTGGTCATCGTGGTGGCCGGCCCGAATGGCGCGGGCAAGACGACCACGGCGCCCCGTCTGCTGCAGGGCGCCCTCCTGGTCTTTCTCTCGCTGCCCAGTCCCGACCTCGCTGTGGCGCGTGTCGCGGAGCGCGTTCGCCTCGGCGGCCATAATGTGCCGGAGGCTGTAATCCGGCGGCGCTTCGCTTCGGGCTTGCGGAACTTCTTCGACCTCTATCAGCACGTCGTCGATTCTTGGCAGCTCTACGACAATGCCGACCTCCGGTGGCCCCGCTTGCTAGCCTCGCGGGATGTCGGACCCCCCCGTGGTATTCGATCCCGCCGGCTGGGATAATCTTGTTCGGAGGCAGTGGTGATGGATATCTCCCAGCCGCTTCATGATGCGGAGCGCGCACTCAATGAACGTGTCGCCAACATCCCGCGCATTCGGGAGGCCATGGGCCTGGCGATCCGCGACGCACTCCTCCAGCACAGCCGGGCGGGCAATCCCATCGCCGTCTGGCGGGACCAGCAGGTCGTCTGGATCCAGCCCGAGGACATCCCCGCCGAGTTGGCCCGCGTGTCCGCGGCAGAGGCTACCCAGGCCCCGGGCGCAGCACGCGATTGAGGCGCTGAGGCGTGGCGAGACGGCGCGGGTGCCGACACGTGGCTGTTGAGGCACGATTGCGCTGGCCCCGCCCCAGCGCCCGCGCGGCATGGCGGCCACCCGACGCCGGCGGGTGAGGGCCCAGCGCAACTCCCTATGCGCCGACCTGGGCGCGGACGCGGTCCATCGTCTCCTGGGCCTCGCGCACGACCTGCTCCACGTCGAGGGCGGTGAGCTGGCCGCCGCGCTTCAGGATGCGGCCGTCCACGATCACGGTGTCCACGTTGTGCGGCTGCGCTGCCTGCACGATCATCCGCACCGGCTCGGTGAGCGGCGCCATGTTCACGTCGGTCGTGCGGACGAGGATCAGGTCGGCGCGCTTGCCCGGCGTGAGCGTGCCCACGCGGTCGGCGATGCCCAGGTCGCGGGCGCCGTCGATCGTCGCCATCTCCAGCACGCGGCGCGGCGTGATGGCGAACTCGCTCTGCGCCAGCCCGTCGGCGATGTTCTGCATCGCCTTCATCACGGCGAACATGTCGGCGTTGCCGCAGAGCAGCGTCGTGTCGATGGACAGGCTCACCGGCACCCCGGCGCGCAGCAGGTCGCCGATCGGGGTGATCCCAAAGCCCGTGCGCAGCTCGGTGTAGGGGCTCAGGCTGACGTGCGTGCCCGTGGCCGCGAGCAGCTCAAAGTCGGCGTAGGTGTTGTTCGTGGCGTGGACGAGCTGCACGTCGGGGCCGAGTAGCCCCGCCTCGCCCAGCATCTGGATGCCCTGCACGCGGTCGGGCGTGATGCCGACGTGGGTGGTGATGCCAATGCCGAGCGCGCGCGCCGCGTCCCACTCCTGGCGGCAGATGTCGATGCTGTTGTTCTCGGGGCCGCGGGTGGCGATGCCGAGGGTCAGCAGGCCGTCGGTCGGGCGGCTGAAGTACTCGCGGTGGACCCGCGCCACGTCGGCCAGCGGCAGCGCCTCGTTCGGGCCCGTGTTGCGCGAGTAGCCATACGCGAAGCGCGCGCGGCCGCCGATCTCCTGGTGCGCGCGCAACTCCACGTCGGCGTACTCGGGGCTGAGCAGGTTGTGCGACCAGTTGTGGACCGTCGTGATACCGGAATAGAGCGCCTCGGCCAGCGCGAGGCGCACGCCGCGGTAGTTGTCCTCGGGAGTGAAGGTAGCGCCGAGCACGCGGCTCCAGGGGAAGTAGCCGGTGTCGGGCTCCTCGCCCGCCATGTTCCGGGCCACGGCGCCCCACATGTGCCAGTGCGTCTCGATGAGCCCGGGCAGGGCGATCATCGTGCGGCCATCGATGACCTCGGCGCCCGGCGCAGCCAGGTCGGCGCCCACGGCGACGATCGCGCCGTCGCGCACGTGGATGTCGCCGCGGGGCAGGTCGCCGAGCGCCGGGTCCATGGTCAGTACGTAGGCGCCCCGCACGACGAACTCGCCGCGGGGCGGGAGCTGCCCGACCGAGCGGGCGGCGCTCGCCCGCGGCCGCCCGGCCCGCGCCACCCGTGGCGCGCCCACGGCCCCCGCCGCGCCCAGCGCCGCCGCCGCGCCCAACAGCCCGCGCCGGCTGATCCTCCCGCCTGCCTGCATGCCGCGCCTCCTCGCCCGCTGGCTCGCTCGCGAGCCCGCCGTGGCTGCCGCAGCCCTGGGGCCACGGCGCGGGCCGAGTATACCGCACGGCGCAAGCGGCGTCTACGCCGGGGCGCGGCCGGCGCGTGGCGCCGACAAAACCAGAGCCCGCCACCGAAGTGACGGGCTCTGGCAGAGGAGAGAGGGCGGCAAGCAGAGGCTGTCCTAGACGCCGGTAAGCTGCCCCTCCCTGCGCGCCGGCGCGGGGAAGGCGCCCTCGACCGGGTGCACCAGCACGACGGGCAGCCGCGTGGTGCGCAGCACCGTGCCGGCCACGCTGCCGTGGACGACGCGGTCGATGCCCGTGCGGCCGTGCGTGCTCATCGCGATCGCATCGGCCTCTTCCTCCTCGGCACAGCGCACGATCTCCGTGGCCGGGTCGCCGAACCGCACGCGCGTCTCGACGGGCACACGGTAGCTGGTGAGCCAGTGGGCCGGGTGGGCGAGATACTGGCGCAGATCGTACTCCTCTTCGGCGAGCAGGTCGTCGACGTAGACGATCTCACCGCCGCGCTCCTGGATCCCCTGCGGGATCGGCCCCACGGCCAGCAGGATCACTTCTAGCGGGGTATTCGCCGCCAGGCGCTGCACCTCTGGAAGGATGGCCTCGGCGAGCGAGGAGCCATCTAACGGCACGACAATCCGACGGAACATAAACGGCCTCCTTCCCCGGACGCTGCGATCCCTCTCTCCAGCGCCCAGCTCTAACTTGGCGCGCATCGCGTAGCGCTCGACGAACGCGCCGTCCTACTCACCCCGCTAGACGTACACCCGGTGCGCCGAGATGTCGGGCATCTTCAACCCCAGGTTGTCGATGACGGTCGTGATCTCGGCCAGGTACTCTTGCCGCGCCTGCTCGTTGGTGCGGCGCTTGAGGCCCCAGTAGATGTAGCGTTCGGCCCGCCGCGACTGCGAGCGGCCGAACATGTCCAGGCCGATCGGCACCCAGCGGTCCACCGCCGCCTGCGCCTCGGCGGCGCCCTCCTCGGTCTTGCACAGCTCCTGTAGCTTCTGCACGCCGAAGGCGATGTGGCCGACCTCTTCCTGCATGATCGACGGCAGGATCTTGTCGATCGGCCGGTAGCTGGAGTGATGGAACTCCTCGCCCTGGTAGCGGCCCACGCGGTCGATGAGCGCGCAGAACGCCGCCACGTCGCCCCAGGTGGGCGGGTCCTTCTCGTGGAAAGCGTCGACCATCCGCTCTGAGTTGTCGCGGTGCAGCAGGTAGCGCACGTCCACGCCGATGTCGGCCAGGATGCCGGCGAACTTGCGGTAGTGGTCGATCTCCTCGGCGACGATGCGCGCGACGCGGTGCATGTCGTCCGCCGTGGGCGCGTTGAGCATCCAGCGGCGCGCGTAGACGTTCGGCCCGCCGATCTCACAGTCGGCCTGAATGGTGAGCACGCGGATCAGCAGCTCCCGGTACTCCTCCGGCATCTTTGCGAAGTCGTCGCGCTCGATGCGATCGGTGAACGCCATCCTCTCTCTCCTCCGTCACCGCCCCACGGGGCTCTCGCCCCGGTGCCCGTTGCGGCGCGACCCTCCGGGCCGTCCCGCGCGCTCGGACAACGTCCTCGCTTGCCATATCGTGCCGCGCGCAGGTTGCAGCGAAGGTAGCGGACGGTAAACCGACGGTAACGGATGCGACGCGCTGGCCCGGGTACGGCCGCCGCCCCGCGCCACGGGGTATCATCGCAGCGGCGGTGGGGTGGCCCGCTCGCCTGGCAACCGGGGAGGGGCTTGTGAGCGACGAGACGCGCAGCCCGATCGGCGCCCGCATTCCGCGCAAGGAGGACCCGCGCCTGCTCACCGGGCAGGGGCGCTTCGTGGACGACGTGCTGCTGCCCGACACGCTGCACCTGGCTGTCCTGCGCAGCCCCCACGCCCACGCGCGCATCCGGCGCGTGGAGCTCGCGGGCGCCCGCGCCTGGCCGGGTGTAGTCGCCGCGGCCGATGGCGCCACGGTGCGCGACCACCTCGGCGCGCTGCCCACGGCCGTCTGGCGGCGTGTAGACCCGGCGCTGGAGGCGACGGTGGACCTGCTGATCCGCATGGAGACGCAGCATCTCGTCGCCGTGGACACGGCGCGCTACGCCGGCCAGGCGGTCGCCCTCGTGCTCGCCGACAGCCGCTACGCCGCCGAGGATGCCGCCGAGCGTATCGCCGTGGACTACGAGCCGCTGCCGCCCGTGCTGGACGCCGAGGCGGCCCGCCAGCCCGACGCGCCGCGCCTGCACCCTGACCTGCCCGACAACCTGGCGGCGCGCGTGCGGCTGGCGATGGGCGACGTGGACGCCGCCTTCGCGCGGGCCGACCACGTCGTGCGGCGGCGCTTCCGCATGCAGCGGCTGACGGGTATTCCCATCGAGACGCGCGGCGTGCTGGCGCGGCCCGAGCCGGACGGCGGCGTGACGCTCTGGGCCGCCACGCAGACGCCCCACCTCGTGCGCGACGCGATCGTCCACCATCTTGGCCTCGACGCCGCGCGGGTGCGCGTGCTCGCGCCGGACGTGGGCGGCGGCTACGGCATCAAGGTGGGCGTCTACCCGGAGCTGGTGCTGACGGCCTGGCTCGCGGTCGAGCACGGGCGGCCGGTGAAGTGGATCGAGGACCGTTACGAGCACCTGCGCAGCGCCCCGGCGTCGCGCGACCAGGAGCACGCGATCGAGCTGGCACTGCGCGCGGACGGCACCCTCCTCGGCGTGCGCGACCAGTTCACCATTGACGTGGGCGCGTATAACCCATCCGGGCTGGTGCAGCCGTACAACAGCGCCGCTCACCTGCTCGGCCCCTACCGCGTGCCGGCCGCGGCCATCGAGGCGTCGGTCTACTACACGAATAAGGCGCCGCTGGGGCCGTACCGCGGCGCCGGCCGCCCCGAGGCGGTGTTTGCGATGGACCGCGCGCTCGACGTGGCGGCCCACGAGCTGGGCCTCGACCCCGCTGAGCTGCGCCGCCGCAATCTCATCACGCCGGCCGAGATGCCCTACGACGTGGGGCTGCTCTACCGCGACGCGCGGCCGCTCGTCTACGACAGCGGCGACTATCCCGCCACATTGGCGGAGGCGCTGGCGCTGGTGGGCTACAACGCCGTGCGGCAGGCGCAGCCGGCGCTCTGGGCGCGTGGCATCTACCGGGGCGTGGGCCTGTCGGCCTACGTAGAGGGCACGGGCATCGGGCCGTTCGAGGGCGCGTCGGTGGGCCTCGATGCCGCGGGCCATGCCTGGGTGTACAGCGGCGCCTGCTCGCAAGGGCAGGGGCACGAGACGGCGTTCGCCCAGCTCTGCGCGGCGCAGCTCGGCCTCGCGCTCGACCAGGTGACCGTGGTGCCCGGCGACACGGCTGGCGTGGCGCGCGGGCGGGGCACGAACGCCAGCCGCAGCACCGTCGCGGCCGGCATGGCGATCGTCGAGGCGGCGCAGGCGGTGCGCGCGCAGCTCTGCGCCTTGGCCACCGACCTGTTGGAAGCGAGCCCTGCCGACCTGGAGCTGCACGCGGGCGCCGTACGGGTCGTCGGCGTGCCCGAGCGCGCCGCGACCTTCGCCCAGCTCGTGGCGCGGCGCGGACCTACCCCCCCGGTGCGGGACGGGGGAGAGGGCTCCCGCAGCCAGCCACCGGCTCCCCCCTTCCCTATCAGGGAAGGGGGGTCGGGGGGGTTAGGTCTAGGCCTCCCATCCCTCCCCATCCGCGCGGAGCGCTACTACGAGCCGCCGACGGTGACGTACGCGCACGCCGTGCACGCCGCGGTCGTCGAGGTAGACGCCGAGACCGGGGCCGTGCGGCTGGTGCGGTACGCGGTGGTCCACGACTGCGGGCGGGTCGTCAACCCGGTGCTGGTGGACGGTCAGATCCACGGCGGCGTGGCGCAGGGGATCGGCAACGCGCTCATGGAGGAGCTGGCCTACGACGCGAGCGGCCAGCTCCTGAGCGGCAGCCTGATGGACTACCTGGTGCCCACGGCGAGCGACATACCCCCGCTGCTGCTGGGCCACCAGGAGAGCCCGTCGCCGCGCAACCCGCTCGGGCTGAAGGGGCTCGGCGAGGGCGGCGCGATCTCGCCGCCGGCCGCCATCGCCAACGCCGTCGCGGACGCCCTGCGCCCCCTGGGCGTCGAGGTACTGGCCACGCCGCTCGCCCCCGAGCGGGTGCTGGCCCTGATCGAGGCCGCCCGCGCCCGCCCGTCCGCCGGCTGAGCGCGTTTCCCCAGCTCCCGAATTCGCGCGCGAGCTATACACTCCGCGGCTGAGTCGCCACGGCGAGGCGGGGCCACGTCCGCGCACCGCCTGCCCCAGACGTTGCCAGCGGGTACACCCCCACCGCGCAAGCTGGCAAGCAGGGAGCGGCATCACGGCACCCCCGTGGCCCTGCGTGGTGCCGAGGGAGCCTCGCCGCCCCGCGCGTTCCCGCCTGGAACCGTTACCCGCTGGGTGAAGGTTTTGGGAGGAGATTCCCGAAACAGGGCCCCGTGGCCGTGCGCGCTTGCCCTTGACATATGCCAATGTGTTAACACACTAACTGACAAGCCTGCGAAGTGGGGGTGAGAGTGGGCGGCCATTGCACCGGGGCGCCGCACCTCGCGCCGCATCCACACACGAAGCGCCCCTGCGCCACGGATGGGCAGGGTCACGGCTCGATAGGGAGGTAACTGTGCGCCTTCTCGATTCATCCTCCACCACCAGCAGCGGCGCGGCCCGCTTCTACGCGGGCCAGTACGACCCGCTGGCGACCTACCGCCGGCTGCGCGACGCCGGCCGGCTCGGCGCCTACTCGTACCTGCACGTCACCGCCGACCACGCGGAGATCGGCTGGGCGCCCATCGAGCGGCTGCGTCTGCTCGACCACCAGCCGGCGCCCGACTGGCGCGCGCGGCTCCAGATGTTCGCCGAGCGGGCCGCTGCCGAGGGGCGAAAGGCCTTCGGCTACGTGGGCTTCGACGCGATTGACCGGGCGAGCGGCGCGCTCCCCGACGAGTCGCGGGACGGCTGGCCGCTGGTGGAGTTCATCATCCCCGGCGAGCTGGTCGCATTCGCCGAAGGCGCGGTGGTGCACCATAGCCGCGGCGACCTCGACTTGCGGCCCTATCTGGCGGCGGCCGAGGCGAGGCAGCCGCGCGACGATGCGGCAGGACCGCTGGAGACGAGCGCGCGCCTGCCCGGCGAGCAGTACGTCGAGGCGGTGGGGCAAGCGACGCTGGCGCTGCGGGCCGGCGAGGCGCGGAAAGTGGTGTTGTCGCGCTACCAGGCCTACGACGTGGCCTACGATCCGGTCGACCTGTTCGCCAACTACTGCGTCTCGCAAGCGTTCGTGGACGCCTTCCTGGTGGACTTCGGGGACGTCACGGCGGTGGTCGCCTCGCCCGAGATGCTGCTGTCGGTGCGGGGCGGCGCGCTGGAGACGAACCCGCTGGCCGGCACGCGGCCGCGCGGCGCCACGCCAGAGGAGGACGCGCGGCTGCGCGAGGAGCTGCGTCACCATCCCAAGGAGATCGCCGAGCACGTCCTGTCGGTGACCACCCAGCTCGAGGAGCTGGCGCCGGTCTGCGCGCCCGCCGCGCCGGTCGTCTGCCGGCTGCTCGACGTGTGCCTGCAGCAGAAAGTGCAGCACCTCAGCTCGCTCGTCACGGGGCAGCTCGCGCCCGAGCGCGCGGCGCTGGAGGCGCTGTGGGCGCTCTTCCCCAGCGTCACCGTGAGCGGGCTGCCGAAGGCGGCCGCGCTGCCGCTGCTGCGGCGCCTGGAGGGGCGCCCGCGCGGCCTGTACGCGGGCGCTTTCGGCTGGGCAGCGGGCCGCGCGGACTGCCGCTTCTCGCTCGCGATCCGCGGCATCTTCCGCTACGGCCAGCGCACGTTCCTGCAAGCGGGCGCCGGCATCATGCCCGACTCGGTGCCCGAGGCCGAGCTGGCCGAGACGGCGCACAAGCTGCGGGCGATGGAAGACGCGCTCGCCCAGACCGTGCGGCCGGCCCGGCCGGCGCCGCGGGTGTTCGTCCTGGCCGGCCCCGTGGAGGTGGCGCGATGAGCGCGCGACGTGCGGCCCTGATCACCGGCGCGGCGAATGGCATCGGCGCTGCCGTCGTCGCCCGCCTGGCCGCCGCGGGCCACGACCTGGCGCTGTTCGACTGCGACGCCGCGCGGCTGGAGGCCGTGGTGGCCCAGGCGCAGGCCGTCACGCCGGGGCGCGTGCGCAGCTATCCGGTGGACGTGCGGCAGAGCGGCCCGGTGGCCGAGGCGGTGGCCGCGGCGCACGCCGCACTCGGCCGCCTGGAGATCCTGGTCAACGCGGTGGGCGGCAGCACGCCGCAGCGGCCGGTAGAGGAGATCAGCGACGAGGAGTGGGACGCCGTGCTCACCCTCAACCTGCGCGGGCTCTTCCTCTGCACGCGCGCGGTGGTGCCGCACATGAAGGCGCAGCGCTACGGGCGGATCGTGAACGTCTCGTCGGTAGCTGGGCGCACGCGCAGCCTCTTCGGCGGCGCGCACTACACCGCCTCGAAAGCGGGCGTGATCGGCTTCAGCCGCCAGTGCGCGGCCGAGTTGGCGCCGCACGGGATCACGGTGAACGTGGTGGCCCCGGGCGTAACGCTCAGCGAGCGCGTTGCGGCCCGCTGGGAGGCGAAGCCCGCCGACGAGCGGGCGTTCATCGAGCGCCTGATTCCGGCGGGGCGGCTGGCCGCGTGCGACGAGCCCGCGGCGGCCATCGCCTTCCTGTGCAGCGAGGACGCGAGCTACATCAGCGGCGCGGTCATCGACGTGAACGGCGGGCTGTACATCGGCTAGGAGCGGCCCTCGGTACTGCCGGCGGCCGGGCGCTGGACAGCGGCGGGGCCCAGGTGGGAATATCAGGGGGATCGGTCTCCCGCCCACCGGGCCCCGCGGCGCCGGGGCCGAGCGCGGGAGCGGTCGCCGCGCGGTCTCGTCGGCGTCGTGGCGCATCGGGGCTCCACGACGCGGCTCGGAGTATCGAAAGGAGAGCGCCATGAGCACGCCGACCACCCTGCCCAGCACGCAGGACGCGCAGTCGAACGGCGAAATTCTCATCTCGGCCGACTCGCACGTCATGGAGCACCCCGAGTTCTGGGTCAAGAACCTGCCCAGCCAGTTCCAGGACCAGGCGCCGAAGTTCACCGCCGGGCGCGTGGGCGACGTGAGCGGCTTCCAGGGCCGGCCGGGCGGCCACGACCCGAACGCGCGGCTCGAAGAGATGGCGATGGACGGCGTGAGCGCCGAGGTACTCTACCCCACCTTCGGCCTGCGGCTGTTCGGCCTCGACGACGCGCGCCTGCAAGAGGCCTGCTTCCGGCTATACAACGACTGGCTGATCGACTACTGCAAGGTGGACAACGACCGCCTGGTCGGCATCCCGTGCATCTCCGTTTATGACATCGAGCACGCGGTGCAGGAGCTGGAGCGCTGCCGTAAGGCGGGGCTGCAGGGCGCGCTCATCTGGCAGGCGCCGCACGCCGACCTGCCGTTCTACTCCGACCACTACGACCGCTTCTGGGCCGCCGCGCAGGACCTTGAGGCGCCCATCAGCCTCCACATCCTCACCGGCCACAACTACAGCAAGAACCTGGAGACCAAGACCATCGAGTCGTACCGCGGCAGCGTGAACCTGAAGACGGCCGATGCCGCGAACGCCCTGTTCGACTTCATCTTCTACGGCATCCTGGAGCGCTACCCGCGCCTGCGCCTGGTGGTGGTCGAGAACGAGATCGGCTGGCTGCCGTTCACGCTGCAGCAGTGGGACTACTACTACCACCGGTTCGTAGGCGTGAACCCGCCGCCGATCAGCATGGCGCCGAGCAAGTACTTCGACCGCCAGATCTTCGCGACGTTCTTCAACGATGCGGTCGGCGGGCGCTGCCTGGAATGGTGGGGCCAGGACAACTGCATGTGGTCGAACGACTTCCCGCACCCGAACTCGACCTGGCCGAACTCGCGCGAGGTCATCGGCCGGACGCTCGGCCACCTGCCGGCCGACGTGCGGCGCAAGCTGGTGCAGGACAACTGCCTGAAGCTGTACCAGCTCCGCGTGCCCGGGCTGGTGTAGCGCCGCCGCCTCGGAGACGGCGCGGACCGTCTAGTGGCTGAGAGCTAAGCAGGGAGAGCCACGCATCGCCTTCGCGCGATGCGTGGCTCTCCTGTCTCGCGTTGGTACGCTCTGGCCAGCGACAGCACGTGCGGGAAGCCGGAAAGACACGGAGGATGGACGATGGGTAGGCTTGGCCAGTGCGGCGGCTGGCGGCTTGGCGCGCTGAGCGCGCTCGCCGCGCTGCTGGCGATAGTCAGCGGCGGCAGCGCGGCGGCGCGCGCCCAGGGGCTCGGCGCCCCGGGGCTGGTGGTGCAGGAGTATGCGGTGGCGCCCGGCAGCCGCCCGCACGACGCGGTGCCCGACCGTGCCGGCGGCGTCTGGTACACGGGCCAGGGCGATGGCACCGTGGGGCGTCTCGACGTGGCCAGCGGCGACTTCACCGTGGTGGGCCTGGGACTGGGATCGGCGCCCCACGGGGTCATCATGGGGCCGGACAACGGCGTCTGGATCACCGATGGCGGCTTGAACGCGATCGTGCGGGTCGATCCCGGCACGCTAGCAACGCGGGTCTTCCCACTGCCCGGCCCGCGGGCGAACCTGAACACGGCCACTTTCGACGGCCGCGGAGTGCTCTGGTTTACCGGGCAGAGCGGCTACATCGGGCGGCTCGACCCGGCGGTAGGGGTCGTCCAGCAGTTCGACGCGCCCCGCGGCGTCGGTCCCTACGGCATCGCGACCACGCCGGATGGCACGGTGTATTTCGCCTCGCTGGCGGGCAGCTACCTGGGGCGCATCGACGGCGACGACGGCGCCGTGACGGTGATCGACCCGCCGACGCCCCGGGCCGGCGTGCGGCGCGTGTGGCCGGACTCGGCGGGCCGGCTGTGGGTCAGCGAGTACAACGCCGGCCAGGTCGGCCGCTACGATCCGGCAACCGGCCAGTGGACCGAGTGGCGGCTGCCCGGCAACAACCCCCGCGCGTACGCCGTCTTCGTGGACGAGCGCGACCAGGTCTGGCTCACCGACACCGATGCCGACACGATCGTGCGTTTCGACCCGGCGACGGAGACGTTTACCACCGTCGTGATCTCCCGTCCCTCGAACGTGGCACAGCTTGGCGGCAGCTCCGCCGCCATCTGGGGCGGCGAGCGCGGCCGCGACCACGTGGTGGTCGTGCGGCCCGAGCAGTAGGCACCGCTCGGGGCGTGCAGCGCTCTCGCGCCGTGCCTCCTCAGGCGGCGTGCTGGCGCCGTGCGGCGGTGCGGGGTGCTGCACCGGAAGCGAGAGCGGAGGGCGGGCGCCGGGGCGCCGCGACGGGGCGGTTGTGGCGCGCGACGCGCACGGGCAGGCTGTGAACGCGGCCGCGGCGGTCGCCGGGCATGTCGCGCATCGCCCAGGCGAACACTACGAGGAAGGCCACCCACGCCGCGACGGTAAGTACCTGCAGATCCATCGAGCTCCTCCTTCCATCCAGCAGCGCGCCCGCGTGGGAGGCGCCGCGGTCCGATCCGTGCCGTGGTCCCAACGGCTGTCTCGATGGTCGCAGGCAGATGTAAACACAGATGTTAGCCGGGGTTAACAGGCGTTTACGAGAAGGTCACAATCGCGTCACGATGGCTGGGCTGACCTAGGCGTCCTGGCACCGGCGCGCGAGCTGCTCAGCGCTTGGGGCACCGCGGGCGCTCCGGCCGGGGCCAGGCCGCCGTCCGATTAGCGGCGGCCTGGCGGGCGCTTCTGTGCCGACCGGGGCGGGCGCGCTGGCGCACGCGTGGCGGTGGCGGCCGAGGGGCGCGCTGAATGGCGTGAGCCTAGCGGTGGCGGCGGGCGAGCTAGCGAGGGCGCGCGCGGCGGGCGAGGCGGCGGCCGTGGCGGTAGCCGGCGGCGTAGGCATCCTGTAGTGCCTCGGTGAACATGACGAGGGGCGGCTGGCGCTGAAAACCATCGGCCTCGCCGAGCGCCCAGGCCTCGGTGGGAGTCTGCGGGAGGAGGGGGTGGCTCTGCCACTGTCGCCAGACGCGCGCGAACGCGACGAACACGAAGCCTCCTCGGCGGGCGGGCGCACGCCGCTGGCCCTCATAATAGCGTGCGCGCGATTTTTCGTGGCAGGCTGGCGCGCGCGGCCCATCGCGCCGCGCGATCATCCACGGGCACTGAAGTTGCGTGGCAGCCTCGCAAGCCGGTGAGCCGAGGGAGGTAGGCGGTGACTGAGCACGAACGCGAACACGAAGAGGCGCCGGAATCGCCGCTGGAGAACGAGGGGCTGCGGCAGTACGTGGCCGGGATCGACCCTGCGGCCGCGACCGAGATGGAGGCGGTGCTGGAGCAGCTCGAGGCCGAGCGCGATGACTTCCCGCCGCCGGACGGGCGCCAGGAACGCCGCTCAGCGCGGTGAGGGACGTCAGCGCGCGGCAGCGCTAGATCGACGTAACTCAGAAGAGTTTGACGCGCGGACTGGCTACGAGGCGGCCTCGACGAGGACCGACATGCCGTCGGCGAGGTTGGTCATCTTGCCGAGGAAGAGGCTGCCCTTCGCCACGAATAGCGCGCGGCGTATCGCACCGGCCCGCATCTCCTCGCGCGCGTGGGCCAGGTAGGGCACCGCGGCGGGGATGTGGCCCTGGGTCGGCGCGTAGCCGGGCATGCCGTGCTCGCGCTCGAAGGCGTCCACGCGGTCGCGCGGCAACTGGCCGCTGACGACGGCCAGGCTGGCGATCGTCCGGTAGTTGGTGCGCGCGACGTTGCCGCTGCCGCCCGCTTCCATGATCTCGCCGTTGTGCAGCTCGACGGCGTAGCGGTCCACGTCGGGGATCGCTAGTCCCGCGCGCTGGAGCGGCCGCAGCACCAGCGCCTCGTACAGCGGCCGCGGCGCGCCGCCGATGGCGACGTTGTGCTTGCCGACCACGTCGAGGCGCAGCCGCGGGTCGCCCGCGCCGTCGTCCGGCCCAAGCTGGATCGCTACCGCCGCCAGGCAGTCTTCCAGGATCGGCATGTCGTGGGCCAGCGCGCCGCGGAACTTCATGCCGAGCTTGGCGAGGCTGCCGCCGCCGACGACCACGGCGTGCTCCTGCACGCCCGCGGCGATCAGCGCGCCGCCGAGCACCAGCGCGTGCACCGGCGCGCAGCAGAACGCCTTCACGTCCGCGCCGCCAGCGTTGGGCAGCCCCGCCAGCTCGGCCATCGCCTTCGCCAGGTTGCCGCCGCCCCGCTGGTAGCGGTCGCCCACCGCCTCCTCGCCGCAGCCGAGCAGGTAGTCGATGCGGTCGGGCGCGGTGCCGGTCTGGCGCAGCAGGTGGCGCAGGGCGAGCGCGCCGGTCGCTTTGGCCGCCAGGTTCTCCAGCAAGATGTGGGGCGTCTGGCTGATGTCTTCCTCGTGGCCCGGCACGGCGTAACCGACGCAGCGGCCGCGCGCATCGGCGAGCGCCAGGTGGCCGGGGGCCGCGGCGCCGGCCGCGACGGCGCCCGGCGCCACGCCGCCCGCCAGCTTCGCCAGGTCCATGTCCCCCAGCAGCGGGTGGCGCCTCAGCCGCTCGGCCGCTCCCGCCGCGACCGCCGCGTCCAGGTGCAGCAGGTCGAAGTCGTCGGCCAGCTTGAGGAGGCCCCAGAACTCCTCCTCGGGCAGGACCTCGCCGAAGGGGCCGGTCCGCGGGGCCTCAGCCAGGGGGTGCTGCCACCACGGCTGCGGCGCGTCGAACAGCGCCTGCGGCCGCAGGTTGCCGATGAACGCCTGGTTTGGGCCGTACGCCACGGCATCGCGGTAGTCCCGCAGGTGGCCGCGCACTGCCTCGCCCAGCGCCGGGTCTTTGGCCAGCTCGCGCGACGGCTTCGAGCCGAGCGGCACGAGCCCGGGCACGTGCGCTAGCACGCAGGCGACGCCTTGCACCACCGGGACCTGGCTCACGGGGACCTCCTTGTCGGCTAGGGCGGCAGGGGAACGGCCGCAGGGCCGTGGGACCGCGCGGCCGCCCCTTCGTGATTCGCGTCGCGGCTCAGCCGGCGGCGCGCGCGCGCACGCCCTGGACGGCCTTCCAGATGGCGTCGGTGTCCAGGGCGATCTCCATCATCTCGATCTGCTCCGCGTACACCGCGGGATCGACGACGGCTTTGATCTCGGGCTCGGTGACGTGGTACACGGGGAGTTTCAACGAAACCCCAGCCAGGGCCCCCGCGTAGGTCGGGTCGCCCAAGCTCACCGTCTCGGCGAACATGCCGGCCGACTCGGCATCCGGCGATCCGAGGATCGCCACGATGTCGTCGGCGCCGCCGTTCGCCTCGACAGTCTGCTTGATGCGCTCCTGCTCCTCCAGGTCCATGGCCCCGGCGGCCGTTCAGACGAAGCACTGCGTGATCTGCAGCAGCACCTCGGCCCCGGCGCTCTGCACCGCCTCGGCGATGGCCGGCCCCTGCACGCCGTCGCGCTCGCCGATGGCGATGACTTTCTTGCCGCGGAGGTCGATCGCCACGCGCCCCTCCTTTCCTCGCCGTGTTCGAGCGAATCTCCCTGTCGCACAATGCCCGCGCCGACCGGGCGCTTCTATCGATGGATGATAGCCGACAGCCGCTGGTGGTGGCCCGCGTCGCCCACGGGGCGGTGGTGAACGGAAGGGACGCCCCGGACGATCGGCGCGATACAGGAGTGTCCCAGTCGGGGCACGGTTGCGCTGCAATCCGTGCCGGCGTGGCGGCGCCGGGCGCAGGCTATGACCGCGAGGCTGATTTGCGGCAACTGGCCGGGGGCGAGGGGGTAGCATATTCATGATCGTGCAGGCGCAGCGGGCGGGGAGCGGGGCCATGGCGGAGGCGCGGACCGAGACGCCGGAGCGACGGGTGTTCGCCGTGCTCGGCATGCGGCCCGAGCCGGCCGGCTACAGCGTCGCCAAGTTCAGCCGCTCGGCGAAGCCCTACGAGGAGTGGGCCGCCGAGCTGACGCAGGCGGGCGCCGAGCGCTTCTACGAGCAGTTCTACTTCCAGTACGGCCACGCCTCGATCGCGGACCTGGCCCACCTGACGCTGATTGTGGAGAACATCTCGATCGTGGCGGCCATCGAGGTGCTCGACGAGCAGCTCGTGGACGCGCAGGAAAGCTCGACGCGGTATCAGGACTACACGAAGCGCCGCTACTACACGCCGCCCGAGGTGCGGGGCACGCCGCTCGAGGCGCCCTACCGCGAGACGTGCGACGCGCTGTTCGCCGCCTACCAGGCGACACACCGCGCGCTCACCGAGCGCTTTCTGGAGCAGTACGCCGCTCAGCGCCCGCCCGAGTTGGACGACGCCGAGTACCGGCGCACCGTGCGGGCGCGGGCCTTCGACGTGGCGCGCTACCTGCTCCCCACCAGCACCTACACGGGGCT
>Ga0070741_10001551_pt1 | contig 69254 bp, 58 predicted proteins | sample Coa_R1_4_FD_66440 | JGI IMG/M metagenome (GOLD analysis project Ga0070741, IMG submission 66440) | Surface soil microbial communities from Centralia Pennsylvania, which are recovering from an underground coalmine fire - Coalmine... | ecosystem: Environmental > Terrestrial > Soil > Unclassified ... | reverse complement strand
TCGTCGGCGTCCGCGGCGTTGCCGGTCATGCGGTAGCTGAGGCTCCACAGGAAACGGCGATGATCCGCGAACGCCTGTTCGAGCGCGACGCTCATGAAGCGGCTCGTTCGCCGTGTCGGGTTCCAGGCGCCTCGACTTGCGCCGACTCCGAAAGGATTCGGCCGACGTGCGCCACGGCATCGAGCGCGCTCGCCGCCGCCGCGTCCGAGAGTTGCCCGCGTGCGCCGACCCAATCGCCGGCGACGAACACGTTGTCGAAGCCGTCGACCCGCGCTGATGGACGGCCAGCAAGGCCGCCCTGCGCGGCCGTCACTTCAGCGTGGGTGACGGTCAGGTTGGGCAGAAACTGTTTCGCATCGATCACGGTGCGCCATCCCGGCTGCAGGTCGTCGACGATCGCCTCCAGCTCGCGCTCGACCGCGCGTCCGGCCGCTTCGTCGGGTCGCAGGTACTTTGACACGTGCAGCAGCGCCGCGTCATCCGGCGCGAGGCGCGCGACCGCCGAATGGACCGAAAAATACACGGGCGCGTCGACGCCGAACGCGACGAGCCGCTTCGGCTTCGGCAACTGCCGCAGCGCCAGGTCGAGCGTCGCGACGCGCACCGGCGGCGGCAGCGTCGCGGCGAATGCGGTTCCGGCGATCGCGTCGACGTCCGACGGCGCGCCGGTCAGGATCACGGCCGACGCGCGAATGACGCTGCCGTCCGCCAGGCGCACCGCGCTCGCCGCGCGTTCGCGTCGCTCGAGCGAGACCGCGGGCGCCGCCGTGCGAATCTGCACGCCGCCGCCGATCGCCGACTGGCGCAGCGCGTCGACGATCGTCTGCCAGCCGCCGTCGACGTAGATCACGTTGCCCTTCGCGCCGAGCTGCAACTGCTCGATGGCGGCGCCGGCGCTCTGGCGATCGGCGTCGTGCGTGAACGTCGTCACGCGCACGAGCATCCGCACGAGGTCGCGGACGATCTCGTGGCGGAGCGTCCGCTCGAGCCACGCGTTGAGCGACTCGCGCTGCAAGGACGCCGTGTCGATCGATCCGATCGTCGACAGCAGCCTGGCGAATTCGAACTTGGCGGGCAGGCCGAGGACGCCGGTCGTCAGCAGCGACGCGAAGCCGGTCGGCAGCGTGTGCCGCTCGCCGTGATGCAGCGCGAAGCCGCCGTTGGCGCCCGGGATTGCCCCGCGCGGATCGATGCCGAACGTCCGCAGCGTCTGACGCAGGATGCCGTGGCGGTAGAGGGCGTGCGGACCGAGGTTGAACGAGTAGCCGCGCTTCTCGTGCGTCGCAGCGCGGCCGCCGAGCGCCGACGCTTTTTCGAGAAGAACGGACGGACGGCCGGCGCGCGCGATCTGATTCGCGGCCACCAGGCCGGCGATGCCGCCGCCGATCACAACGACAGGACGTGAAGGAGTCATATCTCTTACACGTCCGGACGGGCGGAAAGGTTACAGTGACGCATGCCGAAACGGACCGACCTGAGCCGTCGAGCCGTGCTGCGGAGCGCCGCGTTTGGATCGCTCGCGTTCGCCGGTTCGCGCGTGTTCGCCCAGCGCACCTCGCGCCAGCCGAATATCGTGTTCATCCTCGCGGACGATCTCGGGTACGCCGACGTCGCGTGCTACGGCCGCCCGGACGTGGCGACGCCGAACATCGATCGCCTTGCGGCGAACGGCATGCGCTTCCTGCAGGCGTACGCGAACTCGGCCGTGTGCACCGCGACGCGTGTGGCGCTGATCACCGGACGCTATCAGTATCGCTTCCGCGCCGGTCTCGAGGAGCCGATCGCGGCGCGCGGCGCGAACGTCGGTCTGCCGCCGGAGCATCCGACGCTGCCGTCGCTGCTGCGGCATGCCGGCTATGCGACGTGGCTCGTCGGCAAGTGGCACATCGGACGGCTGCCCGACTACAGTCCGCTCCGCAGCGGCTACGACCACTTCTTCGGCTTCCGCGGCGGCGCGGTCGATTACTTCTCGCACAACGGCACCGATCAGAAGCCGGACCTCTGGGACGACGACGTGCCGGTGGAGCGCGCAGGGTATCTCACCGACCTGCTCGGCGACCGTGCCGTCGACGTCATCGCGCGGTCGGCGGATTCGCCGAAGCCGTTCTTCATCAGCCTGCATTTCAACGCGCCGCACTGGCCGTGGGAAGCGCCCGGCGACGAAGCGGAATCGAAGCGGATTGCCGCGACGAATCTCGTCCACTACGACGGCGGCACACAGAAGACGTATCAGCGCATGGTCGAACGCATGGACTTCCAAATCGGCCGCGTGCTCGACGCGCTCGAGGCGCACCGCCTGACCGACAACACGATCGTCATCTTCACCAGCGACAACGGCGGCGAACGCTTCGCCGACACGTGGCCGTTCACCGGGCGCAAAGAAGAGCTGCTCGAGGGCGGCCTTCGCATTCCGGCGATCGTGTCCTGGCCCGATCGCATGCCGAAGGCGACGACGACGGAGCAGGTCGCGATCAGCATGGACTGGGCGCCGACGCTCCTCGCGGCGGCCGGCGCATCGGGCCGCGGCACCGGTCCCTTCGACGGCGTGAATCTGCTTCCGCAACTCGTCGATCGCGCGTCCGCCGTTCCGCGCACGCTCTTCTGGCGCTACAAGGCAAACGCGCAGCGCGCGGTCCGCGACGGCAACTACAAGTTCCTCAAGATCCTCGACAATACTTTTCTCTTCGACGTCGTCGACGATCCGATGGAGCGCGCGAACCTCAAAGAGCGGCACAAAGACGTGTACGACCGGCTGGTCGCGAAGTGGCTCGACTGGAACGCGACGATGCTGCCGGAGGTCGACGAGAGCTACACCGAAAATCCGACGGGCGACAAGTTCGCGGATCGGCCCGGCGCGAAACCGACGAGCCAGAAAGCGGACAATCCGAGGCGCGGCGGCCTATAATTGAAGATTCCCATGGGCCACGACTGGATCGCCGTGCGCGGCGCGCGCGTGCACAACCTGAAGAACATCGACGTCGACATTCCGCGTCAGAAGCTCGTCGTGATCACCGGGCTCTCGGGCTCCGGCAAATCGTCGCTCGCCTTCGACACGATCTACGCCGAAGGGCAGCGGCGCTACGTCGAGTCGCTCTCCGCGTACGCGCGCCAGTTCCTCGAGCAGATGGAGAAGCCGGACGTCGATCTGATCGACGGCCTCTCGCCCGCCATCTCGATCGAACAGAAGACGACCGGCTCGAATCCGCGATCGACGGTCGGCACCGTCACCGAGATCTACGACTATCTGCGCCTGCTGTTCGCGAACATCGGCATGCCGCACTGCCCGAACTGCGGCAAGGCGATCACCAGCCAGTCGCTCGAGCGCATCGTCGACATGGTGATGCTGTATCCGCAGGACGAGCGGATCAACGTGCTCGCGCCGATCGTGCGCGGGCGCAAAGGCGAGTTCAAGAAAGAGCTGGCGGCGCTGCGCACGCGCGGCTACACGAAGGCGCGGATCGACGGGCAGTTCCGGTCGCTCGACGAGGAGATCAAGCTCGATCGCCGGCGCAACCACACGATCGAAGTGGTCGTCGACCGCGTGATCATCCGCGGCGGCGTCGAGCGGCGCCTGACCGAGTCGGTCGAGAACGCCCTCAACCTCGCCGACGACATCGTCGTCATCAACTCGTACGAAGGGGGCGACCGCCTGTTCTCGCGGCGGCTCGCGTGCATCGACTGCGGCCTCAGCGTGCCCGAAATGACGCCGCGCGCGTTCTCGTTCAACTCGCCGCACGGCGCGTGCCCCGAATGCCAGGGGCTCGGAACGATGATCGACTTCGATCCGGCGCGGATCGTGCCGGACGAATCGAAGTCGCTCGCCGACGGCGCGATCGCCGTGTGGGCGCGCGGCGACAAGAAGCTCGTGCGCGATCAACTGCAGGCGCTGTCGCGAGACTTCGCGATCGATCTGAACGTGCCGTTCAACCGGCTGCCGCGCAAATCGCGCGACGTGCTGCTGTTCGGGTCCGGCAAACAGTTCGAAGGGCTGATTCCGAATCTGCGCCGGCGGTTCGATGCGGGCAGCTGGTCCGAGCAGGAAGAACTCGAGCCGTACCGCTCGCTGCGGCCCTGCCCGGTCTGCGGCGGTCACCGGCTGAAGAAGGAAAGTCTGTCGGTCAAGGTGAAAGACCGCACGATCTCCGACTACGTGAACCTGCCGATCGCCGAAGCGCTCGAGGTGTTCGACGATCTCTACCTCACCGATCGCGAGGCGATCATCGCGGAGCGGATCCTGAAGGAAATCCAGGAGCGGCTGCGATTCCTGTACGACGTCGGCGTCGGGTACCTGACGCTCGGCCGCAGTGCGGCGACGCTGTCGGGCGGGGAAGGGCAGCGCATCCGCCTGGCGACGCAGATCGGCGCGAACCTGACCGGCGTCCTCTACGTCCTCGACGAGCCGTCGATCGGTCTGCATCAACGCGACAACCGCAAGCTGCTCGCGACGCTCGCGCGCCTGCGCGATCTCGGCAACACCGTGATCGTCGTCGAGCACGACGAGGAGACGATCCGCGTCGCGGACTACGTCATCGATCTCGGCCCCGGCGCCGGCGACCTCGGCGGTCATGTCATCTTTCAGGGCACGGCCGCCGCGCTTGCGGCCGATCCCGATTCGATCACCGGCGCGTACCTGACCGGCCGGCGGTCGATCCCGCTCCCGAAGGCGCGGCGTCCGGCGATGAAGGGCGAGCTCGTCATCCGCGGCGCGCGCGAGAACAATCTGAAAAACGTCGACGTCCGCATCCCGCTCGGGGTCCTGACGACGGTCACCGGCGTGAGCGGATCGGGGAAATCGACGCTCGTCAACGACATCCTGTACAAATCGCTCGCGAAGACGCTCTACAACGCCGCCGACGATCCCGGCGCGCACGACGCGATCGAAGGCATCGGCCTCATCGACAAAGTGATCGAGATCGATCAGTCGCCGATCGGCCGCACGCCGCGGTCGAACCCGGCCACCTACACCGGACTCTTCACGTTCATCCGCGATCTCTTCGCGATGATGCCCGACGCGAAGGCGCGCGGCTTCAAAGCCGGGCGCTTTTCGTTCAACGTCAAGGGCGGCCGCTGCGAGGCGTGCCAGGGCGACGGCGTCATCGCCATCGAGATGCACTTCCTGCCCGACGTCTACGTCACGTGCGAGCAGTGCAAGGGGCGGCGCTACAACCGCGAGACGCTCGAGATCAAGTACCGCGGCAAGTCGATCGCCGACGTCCTCGACCTGACCGTCGACCACGCGCTGCCGCTGCTCGAAAACTTCCCGGCGATCGCGAACAAGCTGCGGACGCTGCAGGACGTCGGCCTCGGGTACATCGAGCTCGGCCAGTCGGCCACGACGCTGTCGGGCGGCGAGGCGCAGCGCGTCAAGCTGGCGAAAGAGCTGTCGAAGCGCGGCACGGGCCGCACGCTCTACATCCTCGACGAGCCGACGACGGGACTCCACTTCGAGGACACGCGGAAGCTGCTCGACGTCCTCATCAAGCTCGTCGACCAGGGGAACACGATCGTCGTCATCGAGCACAACCTCGATGTGATCAAGTCGGCGGACTACGTGATCGACCTGGGGCCGGAGGGCGGCGTCGGCGGCGGACGCGTCGTTGCAGAGGGAACGCCGGAGGAGGTCGCGCGCAACCCGCACTCGGCGACCGGGCGCTTCCTTGCAGAACTGTTACGTGGCGGACATTCGGGCACAGAAACGTCAGTCGCCAGTTAAGCTGGTGTGGTAGGATTGCCACAACTTGTCGCGATGCCGATGTGGTTCACGTACCACAAATGGCATAGCGTCACCGTCAAATGCGACTGACGAACGCCGCTCAAACTGCTGGTCACAGGAGTGTTAGCGGCATTGGTCGTTACTCGCGGCTTCGGGCACTTGGTTTGCTCAGCTTGTCTGTGCTCGCCCTTCGCCTGAGAGGCTAATGGACGCACAGCGGACGCTTCGTCGCCAAATATCCTGCGTCGGAATCGGTCTTCACTCCGGCAACAAGGTCAATCTGACACTCAAACCGGCGGCGGCCGATTTCGGCATCCGTTTCCGGCGTACGGATCTCGGCGGACACGAGATCGCGGCCACGGTTCAGCACCTCGGCGGTATCCAGCTCGCGACCGGCCTCGCACGCAACGAAGTGTCGGTGGAAACGGTCGAGCATCTGCTCGCCGCGCTCACCAGCACCGGCGTCGACAACGTGCTGGTCGAACTGAACTCGCCGGAAGTGCCGATCATGGACGGGAGCGCCGCGCCGTTCATCTATCTGATCCACGAAGCGGGCGTGAAGCGGCTGCAGGCGCCGCGCAAGTACCTGAAGATCGTCCGGCCGATTGCGATTTCGCGCGGCGACAAGCGCATCGCGCTCTACCCGTCGGATCACTTCAAGGTCACCTACAGCGTCAGCTACGACCATCCGCTGCTGCGGCACCAGTCGCGCACGATTCGCATCACCGAGCATTCGTTCATCGAAGAGATCGCGCCGGCGCGCACCTTCACGTTCCTCAAAGACGTCGAGATGATGCGGCAGAACGGGCTCGCGCTCGGCGGTTCGCTCGAGAACGCGATTGTGCTCGGCGAAACGGGCATCCTGAACAACGCGCTCCGCTTCGAGGACGAGTTCGTCCGCCACAAGATCCTCGACGCGATCGGCGATCTCGCGCTCGTCGGCTACCCGGTCATCGGCCATCTGGTCGCGCATCGCGCGGGTCACGCGCTGCACACCGAATTTGCGACCAAGGTGCTCGAGGCGACGCAGGCGTGGCGGCTCGTCGAGAGCGCCGCGGATCACGCCGCCGACGCACCCGTGCCGCTGCCGGTGGCGCCGAAAGACGTCGCGGCGCCGCGCCTCGCGAACTAGCGGTCCGAGACCGACAACACCGCAAACACGAAGTTGTGATCCGACGGACGCACCGCAAGGTCGTCCGTCGTCCCCACCTGCTCGACCACGCCGGTCTGCGACCAGTCGCGCTGATCCGGAATTTCCGCCTGCACCGTCGTCAGCCCGGACGTGTGGAGCACGTAGTCGATGCGGCTGCCGCGCGTGCGTGTGTCGGGCCCGGGCGGGTTGTCGGGGTAGGCGACGGCGCGCCCGGTGGCGAGCGCGTCCATCCACGTGTCGGCGACGTCGGCGAAGAGCGGCTGCAGTTCCGCGGACTCCGGCGCCGCGTTCAGGTCGCCGGCGAGGATCGCCGGTCCGGAGAAGCCTTGCATGAACGCGAGCAGCTCCTGCACTTGCGCGGCGCGCACGGCGCTGTTGGCGTTGTCGAGATGCGTGGCGAACACGTTCACGAACGTGCCGCCGGCGTCGATCGTCGCCTCCGTGACGCCGCGCCTGTATTCGCCATTGGTCTTCATCCGGTACGAGCTCGTCGTCAGCAGCTGATGGCGCGAGAGAATCTCGTTGCCGATCCCGTCCGTTTGCGAGACGACGTGATAGGCATACCAGGTCTCGCCGGTGGCGGTTTCGAGCCGCTGACGGTAGTCGTCGGCCTGCGGCGCGGTGACTTCGTTCAGCGTGATCACATCGGGGTTCTTCGCGGCCATCCAGTTGACCTGACGGCTGGGATCGACGCGGTCGTCGGTGCCGCGCCCGCCGTGGAAAGTATTCCACTGCAGCACAGTCAGCGTTTGCGACGCACCGTGTAGCACCGCGCCGGCACACAGCGCGAGCGTGAGCGAGAAAAAACGCAGGTGGCGCATGATGCGCCGCCAGCGTTCAAGATCGAGGCCGCGCGATCGCTTCGACGTGAATGAAGCTCGACGCGTCGACGGTCACGTTGCCGCGACGTTCGGCGAGATCGCGATGCTGTCCGACGGCGGCGAGCGTCAGCTCGGCATCTTCCGCGCCGGTCGGCGCGAAGCGCGGCGGAAACATCGCCATCCAGTCGGTCTCGACCGCGTACGCGACGCCTTCGCGGTCGAGCTCGAGGAGAATCGCGGTGGCGAGCCACCACTGGTCCTGATCGATCCGCACGAGCGGCCGGTGTACGTGACGCACCGCGAGGTACTGACGGATGCTCGCGGCGAAGTTCGGCGCCGATGGCGCATCCGCGGTGATCGCGAACTGGCCGTGCGCCGCGCGATCGACGTCGCGAAGGCCAATCGCGCCGACCAGAACCGCCGCGGCGCAGACGAGGAGCGGTTCCGCGGCCGCGGGCCAGGGGGCGAGCGCCGCGACGGCGGCGGCATCGGCCAGGCCGAGCGCCGCCATCCAGAACGCGAAGTGATCGCTCACCGGCGGCTCGATGCGCATCGACGACAGCAGGCCGACGAGCGACGAGAGCGCGGCGAGCGCCGCGAACCAGGCGACGACCGGCGATCCGCGGCGCCGCGCGACGGCCGCCGCGACACCGGCCGCGGCGACGAGCGCGCACGCGAGCAGCACGTGCGGCAGCACGATCGACGGCTCGACGATCGCGCCGCGCGCGAGCGTCAGGCCCGGGCGGAACGGCGCGGTGATCGCATCGGCCCATGTGGCGAGTGCGGCGTCGGCCGTCAGGTGTTCGCGGCCTGATGCGGCAAAGAACCGCGCCAGCGCGGCGAGGTTGCCGGGCGAATGCCGCAGTTGCTCGGCGATCGGCACCGCCCACGCCGCCGCCGCGACGAGCGCCGCGTCGCCGATGGCGCGCCGCGGCGCGCGCGCGAGCGCGACGACCCCGAGCGCGGCGACAAACGGCACCAGCGCCACGTCCGACTGTGCGATGAGCGATCCGACGAGCGCGGCGATCGCGAGAACGCCGCGGCCGCGTCGGGCGGCCGCCGCCGCGGTCAGCGACAGCAGCGCGATCGCCGGCAGCACCACCGCGTGCGGATTCCACGGGCTGGCGACGAGCGACGGCAGGCGGATCGCGAGGAGCGCGATCGCGAGCGCGATCGATGTCGCCAGCGCCGCGCCGCCCTGCACCGACGCGACGTACCATGCGATCGCGGCGGCGCTGATCGTGAGGACGAGCGCGCCCGCGTACAGCGCAGCGGTATTCGAGCCGCCGGCCACGTAGGTCGGCGCGAGCGCGTAGAAGAGCAGCGGTCCCGGGTGATGCCAGCCGAAACGGGAATACGGTCCGACGTCGAGACGCGCCCGCGAGGCGTCGCGCGTGTAGAGCTCGGCGAGGGCGATGTCGCTGACGGGGACAGTCGGGCGGGCGCGGCGGGCGACAGCCACCGACGCGGCGGCGCAGACGAAGACGAGCAGCGCGGCAGCACGCCGCCGGCTCATTTCGTCAGCTTCTTCATGTAGTCGTCGAGCTTGTCGTTTTCGTATTTGACGGTGTTCAGGAACAGGCTTTCGGCGAGGTACGCGCGGCGCTCCTGGTCGTCCATCTGATCGATCAGATGCTGGATCTCGCGCACCATGTCCTCGAACGATCGCTCGAGACCGTGCCGCGCGGTGACTTCTTTGTACAGCGCCTCCATAATCGCGAGCAGGTCGCCGTCGAGCTCGATGGTGGCGCCGCTGGTGGTCTTGATGGTCCGCATGGGTTATGCCCCGAAGCTTTTGACGGCGCTGGGCTCGTCGGCGTGTATCTCGATGAAATTCTGCGCGCCGGTCATCGTCAGCATCGTTTCGACGCGCTTCTGGACGCCGGAGAGCTTCAGGTGTCCGCCGGCGGTCGACGTCTGGCGATACAGGTCCATCAGGCAGCCGATCGTCGCGCTGTCGACGTAGGTGACCGGCGTGAGATCGATGAGGATCTCGCGCTTGCCGGCCGCGAGCAGGCTGGTGACGGCGGCGGAAAAGTCGCCCAGAATCGGGTACATCAGCCGCGTTTCGCCGACGCGGACGATCGACACGCGGCCGGTCTGTTCGGTTCTGAGATTCATCAGTAGGCTCCAGAGCGATGAGGCATGCGGTCGCTGGGACTGTACTCGTCGCCGCGCAGCTTCCGGATCTGCCGCGCCAGTTCGGTGCGGCCGCGGTTGATCCGCGACTTGACCGTGCCCTCGGGCAGCCGCAGCTGCTCCGCGATTTCCTGGTACGAGAGCTCCTGGATGTCGCGCATCAGGACCGCGGTGCGCAGGGCTTCGGGCAGCGCCGCCATCGCGTCGCGCAGCAGCGCGACGCGATCCCGCTGCTCGAGCGCGGCGACCGGCCCCGGCTCGTGCGACTGCGGCGACAGCTCGTTGGCATCGACGTCGCGGTCGATCGTCTCGCGCTCTTTGCGGACGCTGCGGTAGTGATCGATGCAGAGATTCCGGCTGATGCTGATCAGCCACGTCTGGAAATTCGCGCGGCGGTCGAACGTGTCGAGCGACTTGAAGATCTTCAGGAAGATGTCCTGCGCCAGATCTTCCGCCTCGTCATGCTTGCCGACGAACTTGTAGGCGACGTTGAACACCTTGCGCCAGTACTGCTTGACGATCGCGTCCCAGGCGACCTGATCGCCCTTGAGACACCGCTGGATCAGGGCTTCGACGTCCGCAGTCGACGGAGAATCCGGCGCCATCTGTAGTTGAGTAGAATAGCGTATCACGTTGCCATCAGCGCCACCGCGAGCCGGGTTCCACCGCACAGCCGACGATCTCCGTTGCGACGATGTGCCGCTGGCCGACATCGCCGCGGCCGAAGGCACGCCTCTCTACGTGTACAGCGCCGCCACGCTCCGCGAGCGCTACCGCGCGATCGACGAGGCGTTCGCCGGCTACCCGCACGCGGTCCACTACGCGCTGAAAGCAAACTCGACGCTCGCGATCGCGTCGCTGCTGCGCGAGCTGGGCAGCGCCGCCGACGCCAACTCCATCTGGGAGATCGAGGTCGCGCGCAAGGCGGGCTTCGCGCCGGGCGCGATCGTCTTCACCGGCGTCGGCAAGACGCAGGCCGAGCTCGAATGCGCCGTCGCGCTCGGCGTCAAAGCGATCAACGTCGAATCGGCCGGCGAGCTCGCGCGCGTCGAGACGGTCGCCGCGCAGACGGGGCGCGTCGCGCGCGTCGCCGTCCGCGTCAACCCCGACATCGACGCGAAGAGCCATCCGCACATCTCCACCGGCCTGAAGGTGAACAAGTTCGGCATTCCGCTCGACGAGGCGGCGGAGCTGTTCGCGTCGCTGCCGGCGCGTCCGGCGCTGCAGCTCGTGGCGGTGCACGTGCACATCGGATCGCAGATCACGACGATCGAGCCGCTGCGCCGCGCGGCGTCGATCGTCGCGCGCACGGCGATCGATCTGCTGCGCCGCGGCCTCGCGCTCGAGTACGTCGACGTCGGCGGCGGCCTCGGCGTCTCGTACGATGAAGGGCCGGTGCCGTCGTTCCGCGAGTACGTCGACGCGATCGTCGATGCGATCCGGCCGACCGCGCTGCCGATCGTCGTCGAGCCCGGCCGCGCGATCGCCGCGCCGGCCGGCGCGCTCCTCGCCCGCGTCGTCGACGTCAAGCCGCGGACGGCGACGAGCGAGTTCGTCGTCATCGACGCGGGGATGACCGAGCTGCTGCGGCCGGCGATGTACGGCGCCTTCCACCGCATCGAGCCGGTGCGGCGCGCGCACGGCGGCGAGCGCCACTACGAGATCGTCGGTCCCGTCTGCGAGAGCAGCGACGTCGTCGGACGCGATCGCGTGCTGCCGGCGCTGCGCGTCGGCGACCTCGTCGCGATCCTCGACACGGGCGCGTACGGATCGGCGATGGCGTCGAACTACAATCGGCGGCCGCTGCCGGCCGAAGTGCTCGTCGACGCCGGCACGTGGCGCGTCATCCGCCGGCGCCAAACGGTCGACGACATGCTGCGACTTGAGAGTTGAGACTTGAGACTTGAGAGTTGATGTGTGAGCGGCCATCTGATTGCGTTCGAAGGGCTCGATCAAAGCGGCAAGCAGACGCAGGCCGAATTGCTGCGCGACCGGCTGAAGCAGGACGGGCGCAAATCGCGGCTCGTGTCGTTTCCCGACTACGGTACGTCGATCGGCGAGGAGATCGCGCGGGCGTTGCAGGGCGAGCGCGAGTACGGCCCTGACGTGATGCAGCTCCTCTACGTGGCGAACCGCTACGAGCGGAAGCCGGATCTCCAGCGATGGCTGGAGGGCGGGCTCATTCTCGTCAGCGACCGCTACATGGCGTCGAGCATCGCGTACGGCGAGGCGTTCGGGCTCGACGCGGCGTGGCTGAAGGAGATGCAGAAGTACCTGCCGCCGCCGTCGCTGACGATCGTGCTGGACATCGCGCCGGAGACGGCCGTCCGGCGCAAGTCGGTCGATCGCGATCGCTACGAGCGCGACCTCGCGCTGCAGCAGCGCGTCCGCGACAGCTATCAGCGGCAGGCGGCGACGGAGCCGAACTGGGTCGTCATCGACGGCGAGCAGGCGAAGGACGCGATCGCCGCCGAGGTCTTCAGCGTCGTGACGTCACGACTCGCGCTGCCGTAAGCGCCCGCACTTCCGCGATCCCCGCCGCCTTCAGCGCCCGCGCGCACGCGTCCAGCGTCGCGCCGGTCGTGCTCACGTCGTCGATCAACAGCACGGTGGCGCCGGCCAGCGTCCGCGCGGCGCGTGTGGCGGCGAAGGCGTCGCGCACGTTGCGGTGACGCTGCGAGGCGGGGAGGTCCGCCTGCGTGGCGGTCGCGCGGATGCGGCGCAGCGCGTGGACGACCGGCACGCCGAGATGCCGCGCGAGATCGGCGGACTGGTTGAAGCCGCGATGGCGCCGCCGCGACGCGTGCAGCGGCACCGGGACGGCGCAGGCGACCGCGTCGAAGAGCGGCGCGCCGCGCGTCCGCATCAGCGCGGCGAGCGGACGCGCGAGCGATCGGCGGCCGTCGTACTTCAAGGCGTGGACGATCGCGCGCAGCGCGCCGCTGTACTCGCCGACCGTCCGCGCGCGATCGACCGCGCGTGGCCGTCGGCGGCATCGCGCGCAGATCGCGTGTGCGCGCGACGCCGCGCGCCAGGTCGGCAGCGGATCGCCGCAGCGCTCGCACACCGGCGGCGTGATCGGGACGATGGCGGTCCAGCAGGCGGGGCAGACGGGACCGCGGGTCGGCGCGTCGAGGAGCTCGCCGCACGCCGCGCACGCGGGCGCGAGCAGCACGGCGAGGAGGGCGTCGGCTAGTGCGCGCGCTCGATCCGCTCGGCGCTGCCCCAGAGCCGTTCGAGGCCGTAGAACAGGCGCGTCTCCGGCGCGAAGACGTGGACGATGAAGTCGAAGTAGTCGAGCAGGATCCATTCGGATCGGTCGTAGCCTTCGACGTGCGCCGGCTTGACGCCCTCGGCTGCGAGCGCGTCCATCACCGCGTCGGCGATGGCGCGAATCTGCCGCGGGTTGCTGCCCGAGCCGATCACGAAAAAGTCGGTGAAGCCGGCCGCCTTGCGCAAATCGAGCACGACGAGCTCGATCGCCTGCTTGTCTTCGGCGGCGCGGATCGCGCGCTCGATCTGCTCCGGCAGCGTCTGCGGTTTTCGTCGTCGATCACTCTTGGCCATGCAACGTGTCTGCCGCGAGGTGTGCGCGGCGCTCCTCCGGCCGCCGGTCGGGCGGCATCGGCGTATAAAGCCCGTGCTGCTCAATGTGTTGCCGCACGGCAGGCGGCACCATGCCGTCGATCGATCGCCCCTCCGCGCGCGCGCGCCGGATGGCAGAACTCGACACGTCCGCCGTCGGCGCCTCGATAAAAAGTGCCCGATCGGAGACGCGGACCGGTTCGTAGCCGGGGCGCGATACGACCACGAACCGCGCCGCCGCCAGAATCGCGGGATAGTCGTGCCAGTGATGGATCTCCTGGAACGCGTCGGCGCCGAGCACGAAGAACAGTTCGTCGGGCGCGTACCCCCGCGCGTGATAGTGCCGCAGCGTGTGCGCCGTGTACGAGGGCGGCGGCATCCGCAGCTCGAGATCGGACACCCGCCACGCTTTGACGCCCGCGACCGCCAGCGCCGCCATCGCGAAGCGGTGGAACGCGGACGCGACCGGCTGCGGCCGATGCGGCGGCACGTTGGCCGGCAGCACGTGCACCGCGGTCAGATCCAGCTCGCGCTGCGCGGCGCGCGCGACGTCGAGATGACCGCTGTGAATCGGATCGAAGGTGCCGCCGAGCAGGCCGATGCGTCGCGTGGCGGTCATGCGCTCATGCAGCCGACTGGCGCGACGCCGCCAGCCGATGCCACATCGCCTCGACGAGCTCGGGCACGCCGGCGCCCGTCGCGCCCGAGATGCGGAAGAACGGCAGCTTCAGCCTCTTCGCGTGCGCTTCGAGCGCCGTCACGCGCGATTCCTCGTCGAGCGCGTCGATCTTGTTGGCGGCGACGATCTGCGGTTTGGCCGCGAGCTCCGCGTCGAAGAGCTGCAGCTCCTGGCGCACGGTCTCGAGATCCGCGACCGGATCGCGTCCGCTCGCGCCGCTCACGTCGACGAGGTGCACCAGCACCTTCGTCCGCTCGAGATGTCGCAGGAACTGGTCACCGAGGCCGAGGCCGCGATGCGCGCCTTCGATCAGCCCGGGCACGTCCGCGACGACGAAGCTGCGATCGTCGCTCAGGCGGACGACGCCGAGATTCGGCGTCAGCGTGGTGAACGGGTAGTCGGCGATCTTCGGCCTGGCGGCGGAGATCCGCGAGATGAGCGTCGACTTGCCCGCGTTCGGGAAGCCGACGAGGCCGACGTCGGCGAGCAGCCGCAGCTCGAGCCGCAGATCTTTGATCTCGCCTTCTTCGCCCGGCTGCACTTTGCGCGGCGCGCGGTTGGTCGACGTCGCGAACCGCGCGTTGCCGAGGCCGCCGCGTCCGCCTTTCGCGACGAGCACGCGCTGCCCTTCTTCGGCGAGGTCGGCGATCAATTTCAGCGGCTGGCTCTCGTCGCCGGTCTTTTCGTACACGAGCGTGCCGATCGGGACCGCCAGCTCGAGATCGTCGCCGCTGGCGCCCGTCCGGTTCGACCCTTCGCCATGTCCGCCGCGGGCGGCGGCGAATTCGGGATGGAAGCGGTAGTTGATGAGGGTGTTGACGTGCGGGCTGGCGACCACGAACACCGATCCGCCGTGTCCGCCGTCGCCGCCGCTCGGGCCGCCGCGCGGCACGCGCATCTCGCGACGGAACGCGAGGCAGCCGCGCCCGCCGTGGCCCGCTTCGACGTGGATGTCGACTTCGTCTACGAACACAGGAAATTGGTAAATGGGTAAGTTGGCAATCTGGTAAGGGGATTTACCAAATTACCCATTTACCAAATTACCAATTACTCAATCGGCTGGACGCTGATGACTCGTCCGTGCGCGCCGTGATCTTCGAACTTCACGCGCCCGGCGATCTTCGCAAAGATCGTGTCGTCCTTGCCGAGGCCCGCGTTGAGGCCCGGACGGAAACGGCGGCCGCGCTGGCGGACGATGATCGTGCCGCCGCTGACGAGATTGCCGTCGTGCGCCTTGACGCCGAGCCGCTGCGAATTGCTGTCGCGGCCGTTGCGGGAACTGCCCTGTCCTTTTTTGTGAGCCATTGCCTTACACCACGATGTCTTTGATGGTCAGCCGCGTGTAGACCGCGCGATGCCCCTTGGTGCGGCGCATGCCCTTGCGGCGTTTCTTCTTGAACACGCGAATCTTCGGCCCGCGCGCCTCGCCCTGGACGACCGCGACGACCTTCGCGTTGGCGACAAACGGCGCGCCCGCCAGAATCTCGCCGCCGTCTTTTTCGACGAGCAGCACCTGCTCGAGCGTCACCTGCGCGCCCGGCTCGGCGACGGTCCCGTCGACGGTCACGGTTGCGCCCGGCGTCACGCGAACCTGGTGGCCGCCGGACTGAATCACTGCGTACATAGTCGGCACCTGTGCAAAGGGGATAGTGTACCCGGAACTTGCTCAGTTGTAAAGGATTACGCCCGCCGTCCGGGCGCCACCCGGGGCGGGCGCCAACGCGGTCGCCAATTACTTCAACAGGACGCGCGTGCCCTTGATCTTCTGGCTGCTCAGCGCGCTGAGGAAGTTCGGCACCAGGCGGTCCATCAGCTCGAAGTACGACGAGAGCGCCGGCGTCTGCTGCTGCGCGTTGTAGAGAATCTCTTCGCGGTAGCTCTCCGAGTAGAGCTGCGCGCCCGTGCGGCCATCGATGAACACGAACTTCGGCCGCAGGATGAACCCGGTCCGCTCGAGGTACGTCCGCATCGGGACGACGCGGCGGCGGCCGAAGCTGTCCATCACTTCCTGATCGCGCTGCACGAAGCCCGAGCGGGAATGCGGCATGAACAGCACGGTGCCGGTGACGATGAGCGGATTCTGATATTCCTCGCCGATGCGCTTCCAGTAGGCGGTGTTGGCGAAGAGCCGCTCGTAGGGCTCGATGTCTTTCTCGTCTTTGATCTTCGCCGGCAGCGGCACGGGCTGCGCGCTCGCGGCCGCGGCGGCCGGCTGCTGATGATCGTTGCCGGTGGCCGATCCTTCGCGCGGACCCGAGTCGGCGACGTCGGCCGGCTTCGCGTTCTCCTGCGCGACATCCATCAGCGGGAGGATGTCGGCGTCGATGACGCGCAACTGCGATTTCGTGCGGAGCTGGCTGCGGAGCAGGCGGACGGTTTCCTGGTTCGCGTCGATGTCCTCGCTGCCGCCGGCGACGAAGCCGGCGACGAGCACGCGCTGGAACGCCGAGACGTCGAGCTTCGGCTTGATCGGCGTCTCAATCGGGATCTCGTAAGAGTCGGGACCGCACGCGATCGCGCACGCGGCGAGCAGGACCGCCGCGCCGGCCATCGCGAGCGTGCGATTACTTGTCTTTGCCGGAACTCGTCCGATCATTGATTTCCTTGAACAGCTCGTAGTTCTGACGAATCTGAGTGTTGTTGGGATCGAGTTCGAGCGCTTTCTCGTATGCCTTCGCGGCTTTGTCGAGTTGCCCCTCGTGCTCGTAGGCGATCGCGAGATCGTTGAAGGCGGCGGCGTAGCTCGGATCGGTTTCGGTCGCCTTTTCCCAGCGGTAGATCGCCTCGCGCCAGAGACCGCGCTGGGCGACCTGCATGCCGAATTCGACCTCGGCGCGCGCCTGGCTCCGCGACTTGGATTGCGAGTCGGCGAACGAGGGCGCGGCAGACAATACGACACCGACCGACGCGACCACAATCGGCAACGTGCGTTTCATGACTGGATACCGCTCACTATACTCCAACGCGGCAAAACAGCAAGCGATGTGCCACGGCTGAACTGGGAGAAATCGGCCAGTTTTTCGCCATTTAGCGCCGACACGATTTACGAACGCTGCGCGCGCTGTCGCGTTCCGACGAATGCCGGCCGTTATAATGGACGCGAGGTCGGGCTCCGCGGCGCGTCATGTCAGGTGATGCGTCATGGGTTCAGCGTCCTCGTCCGCCCCGACGTCCCCGGAAATTTCCCCCGCGCTGATCGATTTCTCCGCGCTGTCCCTGCTGCCGCCGTGGTGCCGCCTCGTCGTGGCCGAGTCGCTGCGCGCGGGCGAGCGGCCCGGCGCGATTTTCGCGCGCGTCGCCGCCGCGCGGTGGCCGAACGAGCCCGAGGCGATCGCGGCGATCCGCGCCAAGGCGCGCGCGGCGTGCGAGCGCGCGCAGGCCGCGGCGCTGACGCCGATCGCGTGGAGCGACGCGCGCTATCCCGCGGCGCTCGCGGCGATCGTCGATCCGCCGCCGCTCGTCTGGACGCGCGGCGACCCCGACGCGTGGCGCGCGACGCTCGTCGCCATCGTCGGATCGCGCGCCGCGTCGCCGTACGCGCTCTCCGTCGCGCGCGCGCTCGGCGCCGATCTCGCTGCGCGCGGCATCGTCGTGGTCAGCGGCCTGGCGCGCGGCGTCGATTCGGCGGCGCACCGCGGCGCGCTCGACGCCGGCGGCGTCACGATCGCGGTGCTCGGCTCCGGTGCCGACGTGATCTATCCGCCGGAGCACGCGCCGCTCGCGGACGACATCGCGCGGAGCGGCCTGCTCGTCAGCGAGCTCGCGCCCGGCACGCCGCCGCTGGCGCACTTCTTTCCCATGCGCAACCGGATCATCAGCGGCTTGTCGCGAGCCGTCGTCGTCATCGAGGCGGGAGAGAAGAGCGGATCGCTCATCACCGCGCGCTGCGCGCTCGAGCAGGGACGAGACGTGCTCGCGGTGCCCGGGAACGTGCTGACGGGCCGCAACCGCGGCGCGCACGCGCTGCTGAAGGACGGTGCAAAGATTGTCGAGACTGCAGACGATATCTTGGAAGAGCTCGGGATGGATCGCTCGGTTGACGCCTCGCGCTCCGGCAGCGCGTCGGGCTCGGGGATCGAGACGGAGCGCGACGCTTCAGCCGAGCGCCCGCGCGATCCCGTGCTGGACGCGCTCGTCCGCGGCGAACCGAGCGATCTCGACGAGATCGCGGAGCGCTCGGGCCTGCGCCCCGCGCGTCTGTTGCCGCGGCTGCTGGAGCTCGAGCTCGCCGGGCTCGTCGCGCGCGTGGGGGGCGGCCGATTCGTGCGAAATTGACGACCGTGCTAGGGTGAACAGGAATGCCGAAGACATTGGTGATCGTGGAGTCGCCGACCAAGGCGCGCACGATTGAACGCTTTCTCAAAGACGGTTACGAGGTGCTCGCGAGCTACGGACACGTTCGCGATCTGCCCGAGTCGGCCGACGAGATTCCCGACGAGATTCGCAAGAAGAAGTGGGGCCGCATCGGCGTCGACACCGACGGCGACTTCAAGCCCTATTACGTCGTCCCGAACGACAAGCGGAAGCACGTGCAGGCGCTGAAGGCGGCGATGAAAGGCGCGTCGCAGATTTACCTCGCGACCGACCCCGATCGCGAAGGCGAGTCGATCAGCTGGCATCTCAAGGAAGTGCTCAAGCCGCGCATTCCGGTCAAGCGCATCGTCTTTCACGAGATCACGGAGCGGGCGATCAAGGACGCGGTAGCCGACGCGCAGGACGTCAACGAGAACCTCGTACGTGCCCAGGAGAGCCGCCGCATTCTCGATCGGCTCTACGGCTACACGTTGTCGCCGGTGCTCTGGAAGAAAGTGCAAACCGGGTTGAGCGCGGGCCGCGTGCAGAGCGTGGCCGTGCGGCTGATCGTCGATCGCGAGGAAGAGCGGCTCGCGTTCCGCACCGCGGCCTACTGGGACCTCGAAGCGAAGCTGTCCGGCGAAGGACGCGAGTTCGTCGCGACGCTCGTCAAAGTCGGTGACGCGCGCGTCGCCACCGGCAAGGACTTCGACTCGAAAGGCGCGCTCACCGGCAAGAACGTGCGCCTCCTCGCGGAAGCCGACAGTCAGGCGCTGCACGACGCGGTCTGGAAGAACCTGCCGTGGACCGTCACCGCGGTGGACGAGAAGCCGGGCGTCGAGCGCCCCGCGCCGCCGTTCACCACGTCGACGCTGACGCAGGAAGCGAGCCGCAAGCTCGGCTTCTCCACCGAGCGGACGATGCAGGCGGCGCAGCGCCTCTTCCAGGAAGGACACATCTCGTACCACCGCACCGACTCGACGACGCTCAGCGACAAGGCGCTCGGAGAATCGGCCCATGCGATCACGTCGATGTTCGGCGACGAGTACTACGCGGGACCGCGCCGCTATGCGACGAAAGTGAAGAACGCGCAGGAAGCGCACGAAGCGATTCGTCCCGCCGACTTCCGCGCGACGCCGCAGTCGATGGAGCGGACGCTCGATCGCGACGACCTGCGCCTCTACGATCTGATCTGGAAGCGAACGATGGCGTCGCAGATGGTCGACGCGCGCGTGCTGCGGACGACCGTGGAAATCTCCGGGACGGGCGCCAACGGCGAGACCGCCGTGTTCACCGCGTCGGGCAAGGCGATCGAGTTCGCCGGCTTCCGCCGCGCGTACGTCGAAGGCAGCGACGATCCGGCCGCGGAGCTCGAAGAGCAGGAAACGGTGCTGCCGAAGCTTGCCGTGGGCGAGCGGATCAGCGCGGATGCCAACGCGCGCGTGCGCGCGCTCGCGCTCGAAGCGAAGAAGCACGAGACGCAGCCGCCGGCGCGGTACACCGAAGCGTCGCTCATCAAGGAGCTCGAGCGTCTCGGCGTCGGCCGGCCGTCCACCTACGCGGCGACGATCGGCACGATCGAGCGCCGCGGCTACATCTTCCGCCAGGGCAAGGCGCTCGTCCCGAGCTTCACGGCGTTCGCGGTCACGCGGCTGCTGCGCGAGCACTTCGGCGATCTCGTCAACGTCGAGTTCACCGCGGAGATGGAGGAAGACCTCGACGAGATCTCGCGCGGCGAGCGCGAGTGGCTCGACTTCATCAAGCAGTTCTATCGCGGCGATCGGCACCATCGCGGCCTCGAGGACGCGGTGAAGCGCGCGGAAGAACGCGCCGACTATCCGCTCATCGACGTCGGCGTCGATCCCGAGTCGACCGAGCCGATCCGCGTGCGCATCGGCCGGTACGGTCCGTTCCTGCAGCAAGGCGAGGGCGGTCCGGGCCGCACCGCTTCGCTGCCGCCGCAGCTCGCGCCGGCGGATCTCACCGTCGAGAAAGCGAGGACGCTGATCAAGGCGAAGGCCGAAGGGCCGCGCAACGTCGGCGTCGATCCGAAAACGGGGATGAACGTGTACGCGATCCACGGTCGCTTCGGCGCGTACGTGCAGCTCGGCGAGAATCCCGAGAAGGGATCGAAGGAGAAGCCGAAACGCGCGTCGCTGACCGCCGGCCTCACCGAATCGACCGTCTCGCTCGAGGAGGCGCTGAAGCTGCTCGATCTGCCGCGCGAGCTCGGCACGCATCCCGCCGATGGCCAGCCGGTGCTCGCCGGCCTCGGCCGTTTCGGCCCGTACGTGAAGCACGGCGACGACTACCGATCGCTCGGCGCAGACGACGACGTGTTCACGGTGGACCTGGCGCGCGCGCTGGCGCTCTTCGCGGAGCCGAAGCGCGGCGGACGCCGCCAGATGACCAAGCGCGTCATCCGTCAGATCGAGGGGACCGGCGGCGCGAAGCCGCTGCAGGTGCTCGAAGGACGATACGGTCCGTACGTGTCGGACGGCGAGACGAACGCCTCGATCCCGCGCGGCACCGATCCCGCGACGATTTCGCTCGAGGACGCGCTCGCGCTCCTCGAGGCGCGGCGCGGCGCGCCGCCGCGCGACAAACGCCGCAAGGTGTCTCGCGCGCCTCAAGTGGCTCGCGCGCCGAAAGGCGCCGCCGCGCGCGGTCGTCGAGCCCCGGTGGCGCCGCAAGCGGCGGCGGCACCCGAGCCGCCGCGTCGTGCGAAGAGCGCAAAGGTCGCGAAGGGCGCGAAGCCGCCGAAGCTCGTCAAGCGCAAGACCGTTCACTAATGCGCGTGCGCATCATCGGCGGTGGCCTCGCGGGATCGGAGGCGGCCTGGCAGGCGGCGGAGGCGGGCGTGCCGGTCACGCTGCAGGAAATGCGTCCCGTGCGGCCGACCGACGTCCATAAGACCGACCGCCTCGCCGAACTGGTCTGCAGCAACTCCTTCCGCGGCGACAAGCTCGATAACGCCGTCGGCCTGCTGAAAGAAGAAATGCGCCGGCTCGGGTCGCTCGTGATGCGCGCCGCCGAAGCGAGCCGCGTCCCCGCCGGCGCGGCGCTCGCGGTGGACCGCGAACGCTTCGCGCAAACGATCACCGAGGCCATCGCGTCGCATCCGCTCGTCACCCTCGTCCGCGGCGAAGCGACGACGATTCCGGTGTCGAGCGAGCGCGAGCCGGTCGTCATCGCGACCGGGCCGCTGACGTCGGATGCGCTGTCGCGCGAAATCGCCACGCTCGTCGGCGCCGATCACCTCTATTTCTACGACGCCATCAGCCCCATCGTCCTCGCCGAGTCGATCGATCGCGGCAAGGTGTTCCGCGCGTCGCGCTGGGGCCGCAGTCTTGGCTCGTCCTTCGACAGGCTCAGGACGAGCGGAGATGGCGCGAATGGTCCACGCGGGACGAACGGAGATGGCGCGAATGGTCCACGCGGGACGAACGGAGATGGCGCTCGCGGAGATCGCACGCGTGGTGATACCGCTCGTGGTGAGCCCGTCGAACCACGAGCCTGCGGCGTCGACGACGGCGAGGGCGACTACCTGAACTGCCCGTTCACGCGCGAGGAGTACGGCCGTTTCTACGACGCGCTGGTTGCGGCCGAATCGGCGACCGTGCACGACTTCGACAAGGCGAAGTTCTTCGAGGGCTGCCTGCCGATCGAAGTGATGGCGCACCGGGGGCGCGACACGCTCCGCTTCGGGCCGATGAAGCCGGTCGGGCTGATCGATCCGCGCACGGGACGCGAGCCGTACGCCGTGGTGCAGCTGCGCCAGGACAACCTCGCCGGCGATCACTTCAGCCTCGTCGGCTTCCAGACGCAGATCAAGTGGGGCGATCAGGCGCGCGTGTTGCGGCTGATCCCCGGCCTCGAGCAGGCGGAGTTCGTGCGCTTCGGCATGGTGCACCGCAACACGTACGTGAACGGGCCGGACGTGCTCGACGCGACGTGGCAGGTCCGCCGGCGTCCGACGCTGTTCTTCGCCGGACAGATGTCGGGCGTCGAAGGCTACGTCGAGTCGGCGGCATCGGGCCTCGTCGCCGGCCTCAACGCCGCGGCCATGGCCAAGGGCGAGCCGTGCTCGACGCCGCCGCGGACGACGGCGATCGGCGCGCTGGCGTACTACGTCTCGCACGCGGATCCGGCGCACTACGAGCCGTCGAACGTGACGTTCGGGATCCTGCCGCCGCTCGATCGCGCGCCGAAGGACAAGCTGAAGAAGAAGCTGGCGATCGCCGACCGCGCGCTCGCGGATCTCGAGCGGTGGCTCGCGGGCCGGCAGCCGCGTCACGACGGCGCCGCTCGCCCTGCGCCGGTCGAAGGGCGCGCCCGGTGATCGATCACGTCCGCGCGTTCCTGAAGCATCTCGCGCTGAACCGCAACGCGTCCGCGCACACGGTCCGCGCGTACGACAGCGATCTGTCGCAGTTCCTCGCGTCGGCCGCGGCGGCGCTCGGCGTCACGCCGCGCGCGCTGCAGCCGCCGCAGCTCGATCGCTCCGCGCTCCGCGCCTTTCTCGCGGATCTGCACCGGGCGGGACAGTCGCGCGCCACCGCGGCGCGCAAGCTCGCTGCCGCGCGCACGTTTCTGCGGTATCTACGGCGCGAAGAGCTGATCGAGGACGATCCCGGCGCGCTCGTGGCGACGCCGAAGCGCGACATCCGGATGCCGGCGCATCTGAGCGAGCCGGAGATGGACGCGCTCTTGTCGGCTCCGGCCGACGATCCGCTCGGGCGGCGCGATCGCGCGATCCTCGAGCTGTTCTACGCGTCAGGATTGCGGCTCGCCGAGCTCGTGGGGCTGAATCTCGAAGACGTGAATCTCGGCAGCCGAATGGTCCGCGTCCTCGGCAAGGGCCGCAAGGAGCGCATCGTCCCCTTCAACACGAGCACCGCGAACGCGATCCGCGGGTACTTGAACGACCGGGAGCAGATCGTACGGAGTGTCCGCGGTCAGGCGGACGGCCGAGGGACGGCGCGCGGTGCAACGAACGCCCGACGCGCGGGACGGGATCGCGAGCCGCTGTTTGTGAACTACCGCGGCGGACGGCTGACCGTGCGGAGCGTCGACCGGCTCGTGCGGCGCTACGTGGCGGCGACGAGCACGCGCACCGGCATCAGCCCGCATGCGCTGCGCCACTCGTTCGCGACGCATCTGCTGCAGCGCGGCGCGGACCTGCGGGCGATCCAAGAGCTGCTCGGGCACGCCCGCCTCAGCACGACGCAGCGCTACACGCACGTGAACGCGGCGCAGCTCCTCGAGGTCTACCGCAAGTCGCACCCGCGCGCGCGAGATTAGCTCGCGGCTGCGACTTCGGTCGGCGGCTGCAGCGGCGCGGCGCGGCGGCCGCGCGGGAACTCGATGCCGAGCGTCTTGATCTTGTAGTTCATCACGCGCGGGCTGATCGACAGGAGCTCCGCGGCGTCCTTCTGCACCCAGTTCGACATCTTCAGCGCTTCGACGAGCGCGTGCCGCTCGATGTCCTCGAGCGGGATGCCGGTCGGCGGAATCTTCACGACGGCGCCGTGGTCGCGCGCGCCGCCGCCCGCCGTCGCCACTTCGCCGAGCCGCAGGTCGCCCGAGGCGATCGCGCGCCCTTCGGCCAGCAGCATCGCGCGCTCGATCGTGTTCTCCAGCTCGCGGATGTTGCCGGGCCAGTTGTAGCGCATCAGCAGTTTCTGCGCGTCGGTATCGAGTCCTTCGATCTTCTTCTTCAGCTCGCCCGCGAAGCGGCGGATGAAGAAGCTCGCGAGCGGGACGATGTCGTCCTTGCGCTCGCGGAGCGGCGGCATCTCGATCGAGACGACGTTGAGGCGGTAGTAGAGGTCTTCGCGGAACTGGGCGGCCTGCACCATGGCGGGCAGGTCGCGGTTGGTCGCCGCGATCAGCCGCACGTCGACGCGCAGCGTGCGCGTGCCGCCGAGCCGTTCGAACTCGTGCTCCTGGAGCACGCGCAGGATCTTCGCCTGCGTGCTGGGGCTCATGTCGCCGATTTCGTCGAGGAACAAGGTGCCGCCGTCGGCCTGCTCGAAGCGGCCGATGCGCTGCTTGTCGGCGCCGGTGAACGCCCCCTTCTCGTGGCCGAACAGCTCGGACTCGAGGAGGTTCTCCTGCAGCGCCGCGCAGTTCACCTTGACGAAGTTGCGCGACGCGCGCAGCGAGTTGTGGTGGATCGCGCCGGCGATCAGCTCCTTGCCGGTGCCGGTCTCGCCGCGCACGAGCACCGTCGTGTTGCTCTTCGCGACCTTCTTCACGATGTCGAGGACGCGCTGCAGCGACGCACTGGCGCCGACGATCTTGTCGAACTCGTAGACTTCCTGCTGCGTGCCGCGGAGGTAGTCGAGCTCGTTCTTCAGGCGCCGGACTTCGAGCGCCTTCTCGATCTTGACCTCCATCTCCTCGATCTCGAACGGCTTCTGCACGTAATCGAACGCGCCGATCTTCATCGCCTCGACCGCCGTGCCGACCGATCCAAACGCCGTCATCAGGATCACGGCCGTCGTCGGATGCAGGGCGCGCGTGGTGCGCAAAACGTCCATGCCGTCGCTGCCGCCCATCTTGAGATCGCTCAACACGACGTCGAAGTAGCTGTCGTGCAGCCGCTCGATGGCGAGGTTGCCGTTCGAGGCTTCTTCGACCTCGTGCCCCGCCGCGCTCAGGCCGCGGACCAGCCCTCGCCGCAGGGCGTCGTGATCGTCAGCAATCAGAATGCGACCCATCGTTGTCTCCCTACATCCCGCTTATTTGAACCAGCTCGACGCGCTCGCGACCGGCATCGTCACCCGGAAACGAGTCCCCCGCCCCGCGCTGCTGCTCACGTCGATGCGCCCGTCGTGCGCGTCGACGATCTTCCGGACGATTGCGAGCCCCAGGCCCGAACCCTGCGGCTTGGTCGTGAAGAACGGATCGAAGATCTTGTCCTGCGCCTCCTGCGGCACGCCCGGACCGTCGTCTTCGACGTCGACGACCAGCGTCGGCGTCGGCGGCTGCGGACCGAGCGCCGGGTCGGCTTCCATCGTCGCCGTCGCCGCGCTGATCGTGATGTGCCCGGTGCCGTCGAGCGCCTCGAACGCATTCGCCAGCAGGTTCGTGAACACCTGGCACAACTGGTGTTGGTCGCCTTCGATCGGAGGGAGCCCCGGCTCGAGCTTCATCCGCACCTCGACGTCGCGCCGCGGCACCTTGGTTTCCGCGAGCGTCACCGCCTGATGCAGCACTTCGGCGAGGTCGGTGCGCTCGACCTGCAATCGCACGGGGCGCACGAACTCCAGCATCTCGACGACGATCGCGTTGGCGAGCTTCGCTTCGGTCATGATGTCGGCGAGCAGCGACTGTGCGTCGCCGGTCGTCGGCACCTGCCGGCGCAGCAGCCCCGCCATCACTTCGATGCCCGCGAGCGGGTTCTTCAGCTCGTGGGCGATGCCGGCCGCCATCTCGCCGAGCGAGGCGAGGCGATCGCGCAGCCGTTCGCGCTCTTCGAGCTGCTCGACCTGCGTCAGGTCCTTGAAGAACATCACCGCGCCGATCGGCGCGCCGGTTTCGTCCTTCACCTGCGACAACGTGTAGCCGACGACGCGCGCGAGATCTTTGAGGCGCAGTTCGGCGCGATTGGGCAGGTGGCTCAGCTCGAAGGCGCCCGACAGCGCGCGCAGAACGGTCGGACGCTCGCGCAGCACCTCGGCGTACGGCCGTCCGACATCCGACGCCGACTTGGTCAACCCGAAGATCCGGTACGCCTCGTCGTTCATCAGCGCGATCGAGCCGTCGCGCCGGAACGCGAGGACGCCGTTGCGCATGTTGCTGACCAGATAGCGGAAAAAGCGGTCGTCGGGGCGAGGCTCGGGCCGCGGTTTTCGACGGGGCTCCACGGGCGGGCCGGTCGACACGCGACGCGGTCGGCTGTTCGGTCGCTGGGGCATGGGCATCACGGCGTCCACTGGAGCTCAGCGGCGCAGGGGCAAAGGGCGTGCCCGAGCCGTTATGGTCCAGTTGAGCTGAAACTCAAACCAAGTGAGTTACTTACGGCGAGCTGACAGGAGGGGATCATAACAGATTTGTAATTAGGTGACGAATCTGTCGGCTGCGGTTTGGAGCTGTTCCCACTGATGCATGAGGTCGCCGACCTCCCACATCAAGGCCTGGTGGCGGTCGATGATTGGCTGCGCGGCGTCGCGCTGCTCGTAGAACCCGGGCGCGGACATCTGTTGCTCGATCTCGCGGATCGACGCCTCGCACGCGGCGATCTTGGCCTCGAGCTGTTCGATCGCGGTCTGACGCTGTTGCGCCGCCTTCTGTTTCTTCCGCGCGTCGGCGTCCGCGCGCTTGCGCTCGTCGCGTGACGAGGAGGGCTGCGGCGGCTGAACGGTCGCGGGCTTCCGCGGCTGGAGCGCGCCCGACTTCTGCGTCCGGAGCGCGACGCCTTTCGCCGAGCGATCCGACGGCGTCGCCGCCGTCTTGCCGCTCGGCTCGACGCGTCGCGCGCGATCAGCGGGCGCGTCGTGGCCGTGCTCCTTGTGCCACAGAAATTCTTTGTAGGTGCCGGGGTAGACGATCGCGCCGCCGTCGCCGACCTCGACGATCTTGGTCGCCAGCCGCTCGACGAAGTACCGGTCGTGCGAGACGAAGAGCAGCGTGCCGCCGTAGTCGACGAGCGCGTCGAGCAGCACTTCCTTCGAATCGAGATCGAGGTGGTTCGTCGGCTCGTCGAGCAGCAGCGTGTTGGACGGCCGCAGCAGCATCCGCGCGACCGCGAGCCGCGTCCGTTCGCCGCCCGACAGCACGCGCACGTGCTTGTAGACATCGTCGCCCGTGAACAGGAATCCGCCGAGGATGTTGCGGATCATCGGCACCATCTGGAGCGGCGATCCCGACGCGAGCGTTTCGTAGACGGTCGGGCCGCCGTCCATGCGCGTCGCCTCGTCCTGCGCGAAGTACTGCATCACGACGTTGTGGCCCAGCGTGCGCTCGCCGGCATCGGGCGCTTCTTCGCCGGAGAGCATGCGCATCAGCGTCGATTTGCCGACGCCGTTGGGACCGACGAGCGCGATGCGGTCGCCGCGCTCGATGTGCAGCGAGACGTCGCGGAACACCGTCACCGCCTCGGCGGCCGAGCCCGGCGGTGGGGGGTACGCCTTGCGCGCGTGCTTCAACTCCAGGACCGTGCGGCCGCTCTTCGCGCAGACCGGAAAGTCGAAGTGGATTTTCTTCCGCTCGGGCGGCACTTCGATCGGCACCACCTTCTCGAGCAGCTTGATCCGGCTCTGCACCTGCGACGCCTTCGTCGCCTGATAGCGAAACCGGTCGATGAACATCTTGACGCGCGCGACCTCCTCGTCCTGCTCGCGCTTCGCCTTGCGCAGCGCTTCGATGCGCTCGTGGTGCTCGACGAGGTAGCCGCTGTAGTTCGTGTGGTAGTCGGTCAGCGTCCGCAGCGTCAGATCGGCGATGCGCGTGACGACGGCGTCGAGGAAGAACCGATCGTGCGAGACGAGGATGACCGCGTGCGGGTAGGCGGTGAGATACGCCTCGAGCCAGTTGCGCGCCTCGAGATCGAGATGGTTCGTCGGCTCGTCGAGCAGCAGCAGGTTCGGCTGCCCGAGCAGCAGCTTCGCGAGCGCGATCCGCATCTGCCAGCCGCCGGAGAAGGTTTCCGTCGGGCGATCGAAGTCGGTCGTCTTGAATCCGAGCCCTTGGAGCACCGTCGCCGTCTTCAGTTCGATGCTGTAGCCGTCGTTGAGCCGAAATCGATCCTGCAGATCGCTGTAGCGGTGCAGCATCGCGTCGTGCGCCGCCTCGGGAATCGAGGCGTCGCCGAGGCGCGCCTCGAGATCGTGCATCTCGGCTTTCACGGCGAGCAGCGCGCCGAACGCTGACGACACTTCCTCGAAGAGAGTGTGACCGGCGTGTGACAAGCCGTCCTGCGGCAGGTAGCCGACGGTGAGCGACGCCGGCTTCAGCACCGCGCCACCGTCGGGTTCCTCGAGGCCGGCCATCATCTTGAGCAGCGTGGTCTTACCGGCGCCGTTCGGGCCGCACAAACCGACGCGTTCGCGATCGGTGATCTGCCAGGTGACGTGATCGAGCAAGACGCGATCGCCGAACGACTTGGTCAGATTCGAAAGCTGGATCATCCAAAAAGATTGTACGATGGGCTCGATGAGACGCCCGGTTCAGCTCCTGATCGCCGCGGTGTGCGTGCTCGCGGTCGCGTCGGCGTGCACCACCGAAGACCCGACCGCCAACACGAACATCCCGCTCGTCCCGACACAGCCGGTCGTCGACACGTTCCAGGGAACGGTCAGCGCCGGCGGCAAGGACACGAAAATCTTTTCGGTGACGCAGGGCAACGGCGGGCTCGACATCACGCTGACGTCGCTCGTGCCGTCAACCGTGATCGAAATCGGCGCCGGCACGTGGGACGGGACGACCTGCACGCTCGCGACCAACGGCACGCGCAACGTCTCGGCGGGCGCGTCGCCGCAGCTGTCGTTCTTGCAGGTGTCGATCGGCACCTACTGCGTGCAGGTGATCGACGTCGGCAATCTGATGTCGACCGCGACCTACAACCTCACGGTCGCGCACTACTAGGCTTATTCGCCCAGCGCTTTCGCGGCCGCGGCCAGCACCTGCGGCACGCGGAACGGCTTGGTCAGATAGCCGGCGACGCCGAGATTCACCGCTTCGATCGCGCTCGACTCGGTGGAGAAGCCCGTGATGATGATCACCGGCAGATCGGCCTTGTAGCGCTTCGCCTCGCGGATCACCGTGAGGCCGTCCATGCCCGGCATCTTCAGGTCGGCGATCAGCAGGTCGTACGGATAGAGGCGCATGCGCTCGAGCGCGGCGCGGCCGTCGGGCGCGACGTCGACGTCGTACTCCGCCAGCGCGAGCGTCTTGGCCAGCAGATCCCGAATGCTCGCCTCGTCGTCGACGACGAGGACGCGCGGACGGGAGGTGCCGGCGGCGGGACGCGCGGGCGTCGACGGGGTCGGCGCGGCGGGGCGCGCCGCGCCACGCGGGCCGCGCTGGCTGTCGAGCCACGCGTCGATGTCGCGCTTGCGGAACCGCCACTGACGGCCGACGCGCACGGCGGGAATCTTCCCCGCCTTGATCAAGCGATAGACGGTCCGCAGGTTGACCTGGAGGTACTCCAGGACTTCTTCGGTCGTCAGAAAGGTTTCATCAATCATCGGTCAGCGTCCTGAGGCGATCGGCAGTTCGACGGTGAACACGGCGCCGCCATCCGGATGGTTCGCAGCGCTGATGTGGCCGCCGTGCTCTTGCACGATCCCGTAGGCGATCGCAAGTCCCAGCCCCGTGCCCTTGCCGACTTCCTTCGTCGTGTAGAACGGCTCGAAGATGCGCGGCAGCGTTTCCTCCGGAATGCCGGTCCCGGTGTCTCGTACCGTGGTGACGATCCGATCGCCGTCGGGCGCCAGGTGCGTGGCGATCTCGATCCGGCCGCCCGCGCCCGTCGCCTGAATCGCATGCTCCGCGTTCATCACCATGTTCAGGAACACCTGGTGCAGCAGCAGCGGATCGCTTTGCACGCGGGGCAGCGAGTCCTGATAGTGTCGCACGACTTCAATATCCGCGGCACGCTGCGCCGGCGCTCTCAGTGCAAGCACTTTCTGGAGGACGCCGGTCAGGCTGACGGCGCGCCGCGCGAGCCGGCGCGATCCGGCGAACACCAGCAGGTTGCGCACGATTTTGGCGGCACGGTCCGCTTCACGGTAAATCGTCTGCACCTCGCGCCGCAGCTGCTTCGGAAAGGCGCCGGTGGCACGCATCAGCTCGAGATGGCCGAGCACCCCCTGCAGCGGGTTGTTCAACTCGTGGGCGATTCCCGCCACGAACTGTCCCAGGGCCGCCAGCTTCTCGCTCTGCGTCAGCCGCTTGCGCAGCTCTTCGCGCTCGGCCTCGAGCCGCGTCTGCGCCGACAGGTCCCGCGCGACGAGCACCGTTCCGGCGCGATCGCTCGACCGCAGATCGGTCAGCGTCACGACGAACGGCCCCTGCAGCCGCGGATCGCTGACTTCGATCGTCGCCGGCGCCTCGCCCTTCGGCTGCGCCTCGTGCGCCTGCAGCCACGCGCCGAGCTCGGCGCCGACGAACTCCGCGAGCGGCCGATCGAGCAGCTCCTCGCGAGGACGGCCGACCCGGGTCGCGAACGCGCGGTTGACGTGCACGATGCGGCCGCGCGGATCGCAGACGACGATCAGGTGCGCGATCGAATCGAACGTGTTCTCCAGCTCGCCGCGTGCGCGCAGCACGTCGTCGAGCAGCTGGATGTTCTCGATCGCGCTGGAGAGCTGGCGGCCGAGCTCGTCGGCGCGATCGAGCAGATCGAGCTCGCCGCCCGGCTCGACGCGGACCCCCTCGAAGACGATCGTCCCGAGCGCGCGCCGGCAGCCGCGCAGCGGCACGGTGACGCGCGCGGTCGGCGCGTCGGCCTCCATCGTCGCGATCTCGGCACGCGCGCGGCGCATCGACGCCGCCGCCGGCGCCGTCGCATCGTCGGTGCTGACCTGCGTGCCGCGCGTGAGGTGCGCGTCGGACGAGGCCTGCAGCGTCAGGTGGCGCGCGCGGCGATCGTGGATCCAGACGGATGTGCAGTCGGCGCCGAACAGCCGGTTCGCGCCCTCGCAGAAGATGTCGAGCCCGGCGGCGAGCGTCAGCGTCGAGGAGAGGACCGTGCTGAATTCCTCGAGCAGCGCGCGGACGTCGCGCTGCAGCGTCTCGCTCTGGCGCAGATGGCAGAGTTCGAGCGCCGTGACGAACGCGTCGGCGACGTCGGGCGCGTCGGCCAGGCGATCGGCGGCCGGTGCGGCGTCGAACCCGATCGCGACCAGGCCGACCCGCTCCGACTGGCGGACCAGTGGGAGCAGCAGCGCGACGCGCGTGCCGAGGCGATCCGCGAGGTCGGGCATCTGGCGCGGGAGCTCGCTGACGAGCGTCGGCTCGCGGCGTTCGAACAGGCGTGCGACGAGCGCGGCTTCGTCGGCGCCCGGCTGCCAGGGGTCGGTCCGCAACGCATCGAGCGCGAACCCCGACGTCGCCTGCAGGATGCCGTTTCTCGGATTGTGGCGAAAGAGAATCGACCGCGTCCCGCCGGTGGCGTCGAGGGCGTGCTGATGCAGGTGCGGCAGCAGCTCGGTGACCGACGTCGCGCGCGCGAGCCAGGAAATGAGCGGACGGGGCGCAGCAGTGCGCGATTCTCGAGCCATCGTGCGATGGGGGGCGGGGATGACCGGGATTGTAGCGCGCCGTGGACCGTGGACCGTAACTCATGGCCGAACAATCAGTTACGTTCGAGCACGCTATAATGAACCCTCACACGGCTGACCAGGGCTTTGCGCCGTCTTAACCTCAGGACCCCGACACGCGCCGCATGACGTCGACGGATGAAGAGCTCGTCGCCCGTTCGATAGGCGGCGATGCCGACAGCTTCAACGAGCTCGTGCTCCGATGGGAACGTCCCATCTACGCCCTCGCCTACCGCACGATCGGGCGCGAAGAGGATGCGCGAGACGTGTGCCAGGAGACCTTCCTCCGCGCATTCCGCGCGCTGCCCGGGTTTCGAGGGCAGGCGAAGTTTTCGTCGTGGCTGTACCGGATTGCCTTGAATCTGTGCCGCGACTGGATTCGCCGCGAGCGGCGGGCGCCCCTCGTCCAGCCGCCAGAGGATGTCGACCTCGTCGAGCTGGCCGCCGCGGCCGAGCCGTCGGAGACGATCGAAGACCTCGTCGCGCGGCGCGACCTGACGCAGACGGTCGAACGCGCCATGGCGCTCCTGCCGGAGGAGCAGCGGACCGCGATTGTGTTGAAGGAGTACCACGGGCTGACGTTCCAGGAAATCGCGGACTTGATGAACTGTCCGCTGAGCACCGTGAAAACGCGCTTATATCAGGGGCTCACGGTGTTGCGCCGTGAGCTGGCGAAACAACCCACGGTATGACTGACATCACCTGCACCTTTGCCGGCGATCGCGAGCAGACGCTCATCGCCTATCTCTACGACGACATCGACGCCAGCGAGCGCGCTGCGTTCGACGGCCATCTGTCCGAGTGCGCGCGCTGCCGCCGCGATCTCGCGTCGCTTGGCGGCGTCAGGCGGCGGCTGGCGAGCTGGGAGCCACCCCAGGTTTCAAGTCTCAAGGCTCATCTCTCACCGTCGGGCGTTCAGCCCGCGGCGATTGACCGCTGGTATCGTCAGATTCCGGCGTGGGCGCAGGTCGCCGCCGCGTTGCTGTTCCTCGGCGTCTCGGCCGCCATCGCGAACCTCGACGTCCGCTACGACGCCAGCGGTCTGACGATCCGCACCGGCTGGTCGCGGCCCGCTTCGACGGTGGCGGCGACGACGCCGCCGGCGGCGATCAACCAAATGCATCCGGTGAGCCTGGTGAACCGCGACGACCTGGCCGCGCTCGAACAGCGGCTGCGCGGCGAGATCAAGACGGCCGCCGCGGCGCAGCCCGTGCGGACGCCGTCGGCGGTCGACGCCGACACGATCCGCCGCGTGCGCGCGCTCATCGACGACAGCGAGAAGCGCGAAGAACGCGAGCTCGCGCTGCGCGTCGCGCAGGTGCTGCGCGACGTCACCGTGCAGCGGCAGGCCGACCTCGCGAAGATCGATCGCAATCTTGGACTCATTCAGAACAGCACCGGCGTCGAAATCCTGAAACAGCGCGAGGCGGTCAATTACCTGTTGCGCGTCTCGCAGAGGCAGTAGAGGCTCCCCCCATGAATCGCGTCGTCCTCCTCGTCGTCGGAACGTTGATCGCCGCGCCCGTGTGGGCGCAGACCGCCGCGTCCACCGCGCGCGCGGAAGCCGAGGCGCGGCAGTCGCGCTACCAGATCGGTCAGATGGAACGGCTGCTCGAGGGCGCCGTCGAGCACGGCGTGACGCTCATCCGCGATCGCTTTCAGAAGCTCACGCAGACGCCGGCCGAACTCCTCGTCACCGACAACGCGCACGCGCGCGGCTTCCGCCTCGACGGCTACGGCGTCTTCTTCGACGTCACGGCGCCGTCGTTCGAGACCTCGGCGCTCGTCTGGAGCCTCCGCACGCTCGATCAGAACGACCTCGGCGTCGACAGCGCGCTCAAGACGCTGCAGGACCGCGTCAAGGGCGACCCGTCGGCGGAACAGGCGCTGAAACGGCTCGAGATCCAGGTGGGACCGGTTGCCGTGGCGCGCGTCGCGAATCCTGCGGTCGCCGGCGCGCGCAACGCGACCGGATCGGTCGCGGCGACGAGCCTCGATCAGCCGCCGGCCGATACGGCGGTCCCCGCGAACCCGCTGTCGCCCAACGATCCGATCCTCGCGGATCCGAACGAAGCGTATCGGACGGAAGTCATCCTCGCGCTGAAGGACGCCATGCTCGATCACAGCACGGCGCTCGGCATCGGCCCCGACGAATGGCTGACGATCGCGGTCCGCGGGAACGACGATCGCCCGCGGCTCGCGCCGGCCGACAGCGACGCGCGGACGCGCGTCATCCGCCTGCGCGGCGCCGACCTCGCCGCCTACCTCGCGCGCCAGATCACGCGCGACGAAGCGCTGCAGCGCATCGAAGTCCGGGTGTTCTAAAATACCGCGCTATATGCGCGCGCTTCGCTGGCCGTGCCTGCTCGCGGCGGCTGTCCTCTTCTCCTCGTGCGGTCCGAGCGTCGACCTCAGCAAAGGGCTGCAGGTCGCCGTCGTCGACACCGGCTGGTACGACATGGGCGTCATCAACGGCCAGACCAAGCTCGTGCCGAGCGTGACGTTCAAGCTCAAGAACGTCTCGGACCAGAACCTCGTGAGCCTGCAGGTGAACGCGCTGTTCCGGCGCGTCACCGAAAAAGACGAATGGGGCGCCAACCTCGTCACCGCCGCCGGCTCCGGCGGGCTGCCGCCGGGACAAGAAACGCAGCCGTTCACCGTGCGATCGCCGCTCGGGTACACCGGCAGCGATCAATCGCGGCAGGAGATGCTCGCCAATAGCCACTTCGTCGACGCGAAGGTCGAACTGCTCGCGAAGTACGGGTCGACCCAATGGAAGCGCATCGGCGAATTCCCGATCAAGCGCGTCCTCATCGAGAAGCAGCCCGGGCAATAACATGCGGTGGCGCCACACCGCGCGCTACTGGCACCGGCTCGGATCCCGCAACCCGTTCGGCGTCATCCTGACCGGTCCCGACCTGCAGCCGGGGCAGTGGGACGCGGACGCGTTCTTCCGCACCGGCGTGCAGGACGTCGCGTACGTCTGCGCGCAGCTCGCGCAGCTCGCGCCCGACCTGCCGCGGCGCCGCGCGCTCGACTTCGGCTGCGGCGTGGGCCGCATCACGCGCGCGCTCGCGGCGCACTTCGACGCGGTGACCGGCGTCGACGTGGCGGCCTCGATGATCGCCGGCGCGCGCCGCCTGAACGCGTCGATCCCCAACTGCACGTTCCGCGTCAACCGCGCCGGCCGCCTGCGCCTGTTCGGCGACGCCGCGTTCGACTTCGTCTACTCGCGTCTCGTGCTGCAGCACATCCCGCCGCGCGCCGCCGCGCGCTACATCGCCGAGCTCGTGCGCGTCCTCGCGCCCGGCGGCGTGCTGATGTTCCAGATCCCCGAGCCGCTCGAGCACGATCCCGATGCGCTCTTCAGCGCCGAAGAGCGCGCGTTTGTCGACGCGCCTGTCGCTGAGACGCCGATCAAACGCCTCCTGCCGCGCTGGCTGATCCGCGGCTACCGTCACGTACGGTTCCGGCGGATCGTCCGGCGCCAGGGACGCGTGCATCGCATGTACATGTTCGGCATGACGCGCGACGCCGTGCTCGACGTCCTCCGGCGCGCCGGCGCGCTCGTCCTGCGCGTCGACGCGGATCAAAGCCACGGCACCGAGGGGCCGGGCTACGTGTACTGGATCACGAAACGCGCGGACGCGTCGCGCTGAGCAGCACCCACAGCGTCAGCAGCGCGAGCGTTCCGTCGCTGGCCGCGAAGATCAGAAACGACGACGGCGAGTGACGGACGAAGAAGTCGAGCAGGAACGCCGCGGCGCCGAGCCCTTTGAGGAACGGACCCATCACCCAGAGATACCCGCGGCCGGCGCGCGTGTCGGGATCGCGATACGGAATCAGATAGCCGAGCGAGACGGCGAGCAGGAACACGCCGTTGAGGTCCGCATGAATCGGCGGCTGCGGCGGCGGGACGTGGAACACCTGTACAAGCAACGGGCGTCCCGCCAGCAGCAGGACGCCCACGACCCCGTCGTAGACGAGGCTGATCGCCGCAATCGCGCGGACGGTCACGGGATCTTCTTCAGTTCGCCTTCGTACGTCGTCTTGTGATCCGCGGTGATGCGGACGTCGATCGTCAGCGGTTCGTACCCCGCCGCACGGATCTCGACGCGGTGCGTGCCGGCTTCGATCTTCAGCGACTGGAACACGCCGTCGAACTGATCGACCTGGCCGGCGAAGTAGCCGTCGACGTAGACCTCGGCTTCCTTCGGTTTGATCTTCAGGCGCAGCGATCCTTCGTCTGCCGACTGATACGTGATCTGGCCGGCCGACGGATCGGGATACCCGCCGTACCACGGATCGTAGTAGCCGCCGTAGTAGCCGTATCCGCCGTAGCCGCCATATCCGTAGCCGCCGCAGTACAGCGGATCCCAGCACGGATAGCCGCCGGCGCCGATGTAGATGCCGCCGCCGCCGGTGGGCGGCGCCACCGTGCCGCGCGGGACCGCCGTGCCGACCGGCGTGCGTCCATCGCGCGGACGGCTGTACTCGGGCGCGCCGTCGATCGTGCGCGGCTGACGCGTGCCGTCGCCCGCGCGCGACGTCGCGGTTCCGGCGTTCGTGCTGCCCGTCGCGCTGCTGCCCGTCGCCGCGCCGCGCGCGACCGCCGTTCCGCTCGCGCCGTTGCTGCCGCCCGTGCGCGTGCCGCCGCTGCGCGACACGGCGCCGCCGCTGCCGCCCGATTCGCCGCGCGACTGGCGACCCGCGCCGCGATCGCCGTACGCCACGCCGCTGCCGCCCGTCGCGCCGGAGTGTCCGCCGCCTCCGCTTCGCGCCGCGCGGCCACCGCCGGAGCCGCCGCCGGAATACCCGCCGCCTCCGCCGCCGCTGGTCGTCGTGGTGCCGCCACCGCCACCGCCGCCGCCGCCGCCGCTGGGCGCAGACGATCCGCCGCTTCTCGGCGCCGCAGTGGCGCCGCCGCCACCACCCCCGCCGCCACCGCCGCCGCGCGACGCGCCCGAACCGGCCGCGCCGCGATCCTGCGCCGCCGCCGGACCTGCCGCCACGAATGCGGGGACGACGATCGCCAACAGCGCGGATGCCATTCGTCGAGTCATGGACGACCTCTCAACCGTGCGGCGCTGCCAAACCGCTGCCACGCTTACGGCCTCATTATCCGCCCAAATCCGCCGCGGGCGTCCCGCTTTCTTGACACCTTTGTCCTGAGGTGCCTACAGTGCCTGACGTGTCCCGTTTCCACAGCACAACCATCCTTGCCGTGCGTCATCGCGATCGCGCGGTCCTGGCTGGCGACGGCCAGGTGACCTTCGGCCAGACGGTCGTCAAACAGGGTGCGCGGAAGATCCGGCGTCTCTACAACGACCGGATCCTCGCCGGCTTCGCCGGCTCGGCGGCCGATTCGTTCGCGCTCTTTGCGCGCTTCGAATCGAAGCTCGAGCAGTATCGCGGCAACCTCGAACGATCGGCGGTCGAACTCGCCAAAGACTGGCGCACCGATCGCATCCTCCGCCGCCTCGAAGCGATGCTCGTCGTCCTGGATCGCCAGTCGACGTTCCTGCTCTCCGGCAACGGCGACCTCATCGAGCCCGACGATGGGCTCGTCGCGATCGGATCGGGCGGACCGTTCGCGCTGGCGGCGGCGCGCGCGCTGGTGCAGAACACCGAGCTCGATGCGCGCGCGATTGCCGAGCGCGCGATGCAGATCGCCGCCGACATCTGCATCTATACGAACGCGAACATCGTCGTGGAAGAACTGTAGTGGCGATTTACCTCCCGGAGAAAACGCAGACATCGACCGACGCGCTCACGCCGCGGCAGATCGTGGCGGAGCTCGACAAGTACGTGATCGGCCAGCGCGCGGCCAAGCGCGCGGTCGCGATCGCGCTGCGCAACCGCATGCGCCGGCAGAAGCTGGCGCCGGAGCTCGCCGAAGAGATCGCGCCGAAGAACATCCTGATGATCGGACCGACCGGCGTCGGCAAGACGGAAATCGCGCGGCGCCTCGCGCGCCTCGCGCAGTCGCCGTTCCTCAAGGTCGAGGCGTCGAAGTTCACCGAGGTCGGTTACGTCGGCCGCGACGTCGAGTCGATGGTGCGCGATCTCGTCGAGCTCGGCGTCGACCTGGTCCGCGAAGAGCGGATCGAAGAAGTGCGCGCGAAGGCGGCGCAGAACGCGGAGGAGCGGCTGCTCGACCTGCTGCTGCCGCCGGGCCCGGTGGCGCCCGACGAGGACGCCGCCGCCGCGCGCGATCAGCAGCAGCAGACGCGCGAGCGCTTCCGCGAGCAGCTCCGCGCCGGCCGCCTCGACGCGCGCAGCGTCGAAATCGACGTGCGCGAGAAGTCGATGCCGTCGTTCGAAATCGTCGCCGGCTCGTCGATCGAGGAGATCGACATCAACCTGAAGGACATGCTGCCCGGCTTCTTCCAGGGCAAGACCAAGCGCCGCAAGGTGAAGGTGCCGGAGGCGCTCGAATACCTGCGCCAGGAAGAAGAGCAGAAGCTGATCGACATGGAGAGCGTGTCGAAAGCGGCGGTGCAGCGCGTCCAGGAATCGGGGATCATCTTCCTCGACGAGATCGACAAGATCGCCGGCCGCGAAGGCTCGCACGGGCCCGACGTCAGCCGCGAAGGCGTACAGCGCGACATCCTCCCGATCGTCGAGGGGACGACGGTGAACACGAAGCACGGGATGGTGCGCACCGATCACATCCTGTTCATCGCCGCCGGCGCGTTCCACGTCTCGAAGCCATCCGATTTGATTCCGGAACTCCAAGGCCGCTTTCCGATCCGCGTGGAGCTCGAGGCGCTCGGGAAAGACGAGTTCGTCCGCATCCTCACCGAGCCGAAGAGCGCGTTGATCAAACAGTACACGGCGCTGATGGACACCGAAGGGATCGCGCTGCACTTCACGCCCGGCGCGATCGAGCGCATCGCCGACTTCGCGACGCGCGTCAACGAGCGGACGGAGAACATCGGCGCGCGCCGGCTGCACACGGTGATGGAGAAACTGCTCGACGAGGTGTCGTTCGAAGGTCCCGACCTGCCCGACAAGACGGTGACGATCGACGAGACGTACGTCGACCGCATGCTCGCCGACATCGTCAAGGACGAAGACCTGTCGCGGTACATTCTGTGAACCGTCCTTCGACAGGTGCGGGACGAGCGCTCGTCCTGGTCGCGGCGCTCGCGGTGGGCTGCGGCAAGAAAGGGCCGCCGCTGCCGCCGCTCGTGCGCCTGCCGATCGCGCCGCCGACGATCGCCGCCGAGCGCATCGGCGATACCGTCGCCGTCACGTTCACCGTCCCCGACACGAACACCGATCGCACCAAGCCGGCCAACATCGATCGGGTGGACGTGTATGCGATCACCGCGCCGCCCAGCATCAGCGATGCGCAACTGCTGAAGCACGCGACGAAAATCGGCAGCGTCGCCGTCAAATCGCCGAAGGACCCGAACGCCGTCGTCGACGAGGACGAGCAGGACGAGGAGATGGAACCGGCGGTCGGCGCCGGCCTCGACCAGGGCGCGGTCGCGCACGTCGACGAGCAGTTGACGCGCCAGGCGTTCGTCAACGCGGACCTCGCCTCCGACGATCGCAAACGCCCGGCTCCCGCCGCCGACGCGCCGCTCGTCGGTCCGCCGACGACGCTGCCCGCGCGGACGTACGTGGCGGTCGGCGTGTCGGCGCGCGGGAAGAAGGGCCCGTTGTCGAAGCGCGTCACCGCGCCGCTCATCGAGCCGCCGGCCACGCCGCGCGATCTGCGCCTCTCCTACACCGAGCAGCAGGTGGACCTCTCGTGGTCGCCCGTTGCCGCGTCCGCGCCCGCCGGCGGCGTGCTGCCGTCGCGCCCGCTCGGCACCTCGGCGCCGTCGATCGGCTACAACGTCTACGACGTGTCGTCGAGCACGCCGCAGAAAGTAAACAAGGAGCCGCTCACCGAGACGAGGGCCGCCGACCCGCGCATCGTCTTCGGCGAGAAACGGTGCTACGTCGTGCGCGCGGTCGCGCTCGTGTCGGGCGCGGCGGTGGAGAGCGAGTCGTCGCCGTCGGTCTGCGACACGCTCGTCGACACCTTTCCGCCCGCGGCGCCGAAAGGACTGCGATCGGTCGCCGGCGAGCGGACGATCAGCCTGATTTGGGATCCGAACACCGAGCCCGATCTCGCCGGCTACATCGTCTATCGCGGGACGAGCCCGACCGAGCTGCAGGCGATCACGCCGGCGGCGATCCCGGACACGAATTTCGCGGACACGGTACAGGCCGGCGTGCGTTATTTCTACGCGGTCAAAGCCGTGGACAAGGCGGGCAACGCCAGTCCGTTTTCCGAGCGCGTCGACGAGACGGCGCGCGAATGAACTAGAATTTCGGTCGATGGATCGGATCGTGCGCGTGCGCCGCGGCAGCGAGACGCTGTATGCGTCGGAGCGCGACGGCGAGCTGAGGCGGATCGACGGCGACATCTTCGGACGCTACACCGTCAGCGACGCCGTCCTGGAGCGCGAAGGTGGTCTCCGCCTGCTCGCGCCGGTGACACCATCGAAGATCGTGTGCGTCGGACTCAACTACAAGGATCACGCGGGCGAGGTCGGCAAAGCGCTGCCGGCCGAACCGCTGCTGTTCATCAAACCGACGAGCGCGGTGATCGGGCCCGGCGACACGATTCTGATGCCGCCCGGCGTCGGCCGCGTGGATCACGAGGCCGAGCTGGGCGTGGTCATCGGCCGCCGCGCGCACCGGGTGCCGCGGGCGCGCGCGTGGGAGTACATCCTCGGGCTGATCTGCGTCAACGACGTGACGGCGCGCGATCTGCAGAAGAAAGAGTCGCAGTACACGCGCTGCAAGGGGTTCGACACGTTCGCGCCGATCGGTCCGTGCCTCGCGACCGGGCTCGGTCCCGAGCCGCGGCGCGTCGAAGGCTGGGTGAATCAGGAGCGGCGGCAGGCCTCGTCCACGGCGCACCTGATCTTTCCCATCGATCATTTGGTCGAGTTCGTGACGTTCGTGATGACGCTCGAGCCGGGCGATATCATCTCGACGGGCACGCCGGAAGGGATCGGCCCGCTGAAGGACGGCGACACGGTGAAGATCGTCGTCGAAGGCGTCGGCGAGCTCGTGAATCCCGTCAGGACAGAAGGCTGAACGCAGAGGGCAGACTCATGAAGATCTTTGTCGACACGGGCAGCATCAAGGACATCGAGACGATCGCCGCGCTCGGCATCCTCGACGGCGTCACCACCAATCCGTCGCTCCTCGCGAAGGAGAGCGGGGATTACCGGCAGAACCTGAAGAAGATCTGCGAGATCGTCAAGGGGCCGGTCAGCGGCGAGGTGACGGCGACCGACTACGCCGGCATGATCCGCGAAGGGCACGACATCGCGAACATCGATCAGCACATGGTCGTCAAGGTGCCGCTGACGCGCGACGGCATCCGCGCGTGCAAGACGCTGTCGGGCGAAGGCATCCGCGTCAACGTCACGCTCTGCTTCTCGCCGGCGCAGGCGCTGCTCGCCGCGAAAGCCGGCGCAACCTACATCAGCCCGTTCGTCGGACGCCTCGACGACATCTCGACCAACGGCATGGAGTTGATCCGCGAGATCGTGCAGATCTACGACAACTACGACTTCGACACCGAAGTCCTCGTCGCGAGCTGCCGCCACCCGATGCACGTCGTCGACGCGGCGCGCATGGGCGCCGACGTCGCCACCTGTCCGCCGGCGGTGATCGACGCGATGTTCAACCACCCGCTGACCGACATCGGCCTCGCCAAGTTCCTGAAGGACTGGGAGAAGATGCAGGCCGTCAAAGCGTGAGCCGCGACGACCTTCTTGCGGATCTCGAACGCCGCGCCGAAGCCGGCGGCGGCGAACGCCGTCTGGCGCGGCAGCACGCGGCCGGCAAGCTGACGGCGCGCGAGCGCATCGATCTGCTGTTCGATCCGGGCACGTTCGAGGAGGTCGACAAGCTCGTCACGCATCGCTGCCGCGACTTCGGGATGGACGAGCAGATCGTCCCGGGCGACGGCGTCGTCGCCGGGCACGGCCTCGTCGACGGCCGGCAGGTCTTCGCGTTCGCGCAGGACTTCACGGTGTTCGGCGGATCGCTGTCGGAAACCAACGCCGCGAAGATCGTGAAGATCATGGACCTGGCGATGAAGCTCGGCTCGCCGGTCGTCGGGCTGAACGATTCGGGCGGCGCGCGGATCCAGGAAGGGGTGCTGTCGCTCGGCGGCTACGCCGACATCTTCCTGCGCAACACGCTCGCGTCGGGCGTCATCCCGCAGATCTCGGCCATCATGGGGCCGTGCGCCGGCGGCGCCGTCTACTCGCCGGCGATCACCGACTTCACCATCATGGTGAAGAACACGAGCTACATGTTCGTCACCGGCCCCGACGTGGTCAGCACCGTCACGCACGAAGAGGTGACCAAGGAGGCGCTCGGCGGCGCGATGACGCACGCCGCGACGAGCGGCGTCGCGCAATTCGCCGTGGACGACGACCGCGAGTGCATCGCGCTCGTGCGAGATCTGCTGTCGTTCCTGCCGTCGAACAACCTGGACGATCCGCCGCGCGTGGCCACGAAGGACTCGCCCGATCGCGAAGCGGAGGAGCTCGCGCGGATCGTTCCCGACTCGCCGAACCAGCCGTACGACATGCTGGAGGTCATCCACGCGGTCGTCGACGAGGCGTACTTCCTCGAGGTCCACCAGCACTTCGCCAGGAACCTCATCGTCGGATTCGCGCGACTCGATGGCAGGTCCGTCGGCATCGTCGCGAATCAGCCGGCGGTGCTCGCCGGGACGCTCGACATCGACGCGTCGGTGAAGGGCGCGCGGTTCGTGCGGTTCTGCGATGCGTTCAACATTCCGCTCGTCACCTTCGAGGACGTGCCGGGGTTCCTGCCCGGCACGGTGCAGGAGCACGGCGGGATCATCCGCCACGGCGCGAAGCTGCTCTTCGCGTTCGCCGAAGCGACGGTGCCGAAAGTGACGGTGGTCACGCGCAAGGCGTACGGCGGCGCCTACTGCGTCATGTCGAGCAAGCACATTCGCACCGACTTCAACTACGCGTGGCCGACCGCGGAGCTCGCGGTGATGGGACCCGAGGGCGCGGTCAACATCCTCTACAAGCGCGAGCTCGATGCCGCGGCGGATCCTGCCGCGCTGCGCGCCGAGAAGGTCGCCGAATTCCGCGAGAAGCTTGCGAATCCCTACGTCGCCGCCGCGCGCGGCTTCCTCGACGAGGTGATCCATCCGCGCGACACGCGTGCGAAGCTAATCACCGCGCTGAAGAACCTCGAGAACAAGCGCGATAAGAACCCGCCCAAGAAGCACGGGAACATCCCGCTCTAGCCCGCCGCATCGGCTTTTTGGATCGCGGCGTTCCCCGGTCACATTTCTTTGTTCGCTGTCGCACCCTGTCCGTTGACATCCGGAGACACTCCGGAAACGATAGCGGCCTTCATATTTCGTCACCTCGTTTCGACGCATTTATTCGTTCCGTTCCGACCGGGGGCCCACTTACGGAGGATGGATGATGATGCGAACGAGGTCTGTACGCCCGTGGATCGTGATCGGCGCCCTCGCGATGCTCGTCGCGAGCCGGGCATCGGCGCAGTCGACCGCGACGATCCAGGGAACGATCACCGACGCCCAGAGCGCCGTCATGCCCGGCGTGACGGTCACGATTCAAAACACCGCGACCTCGCTCGAACGAACGGCGGTCACGGATGCGGCCGGCCAGTATGTGGCGGCGGCGCTGCAGCCGGGCCACTACCGAATCACCGCGCACCTGGACGGCTTCAGCGACGCCAAGTCGGAAACCGATCTGGGCCCGGCGCAGACAATTGCGCTCAATCTCAAGCTGAACGTCGGCTCGCTCGCCGAGAACGTCACGGTCACCGGCGCGGCGCCGCTCATCGACACGGCGACCGTGTCGGTCGGCCAGGTGATGCAGGAAAAAACGGTGCAGGAAATTCCGCTGAACGGGCGGCACTTCGTCGACCTCGGCCCGCTGATGCCGGGCGGCAGCACGTCGCCGCAGAATGCCGGCCTGAGCGCGCCGCTGCGCGGCCAGGGCGCCTTCTCGTTCATGACCGCCGGCAACCGCGAGACGTCGGTCAATTTCATGGTGAACGGCATCAATCTGAACGACCTGTCGAATTCGCAAGTGACGTTCCAACCGTCGATCAACACCGTCTCGGAGTTCAAGGTCGACAACTCGACGTTCAGCGCCGAGTACGGCCGCAACTCCGGCGCGATCGTCAACGTGGCGACGCGCTCCGGCGGCAACAATTTCCACGGTGAAGGCTTCGACTTCTATCGCGATCAGAAATTCGATTCGCGCAACTACTTCAACCCGCCGCCGGCGCCGCAGTCCGTCTTCAACCGCAAACAGTTCGGCGTGAACCTCGGCGGTCCGATCGTGAAGAACCGCATGTTCTTCTTCGGCAGCTACGAGGGGCTGCGGCACACGCAGGCGGTGGACCTCAACTCGGGCACGCTCAGCGACGCGCAGCGCGCCGCGGTGACCGATCCGACCGCCAGGAACTTGCTGCAGTACATTCCGAAGGCGAACGACTCCAGCGGCCTGCGCGTGATCGGATCGGAGATCGCGCCGGTCCACAACGATCAGACGACGGGCGACGTTCGCACGAATCTGCGACAGAACGACGATCTGCACGTCTACTACGCGTTCCAGGCTGACTTCCGGCACGAGCCGAATGCCCAGGGCAACACCGTGCCCGGCTTCGGCGACAACCGCGGCGGCCATCGCCAGGTGCTGACCGTCAACGAAACGCACGTGGTCAGCTCGGCGCTGGTCAACGAAGTCCGCGGCGGATTCAACCGAATCAGCATCAGTTTCAATCCGAGCCTGCAGGTCGACACGAACGCCCTCGGCATCAACCTCGGACAGACGACGATGCCCGTCGCACTGCCGCAGATCACGATTACGGGTCCGGGGCTGAACTTCGGCGGTCCCGCAGGGTTTCCGAGCGCGCGCGAAGTGACGACCGGCGCGTTCGGCGATACGGCGACGTATCTCCACGGCAACCAGGTCATCAAGTTCGGCGGCGAGTTCCGCCGCGTGCATCACAACAGCAACAGCGGCGATCCCGGACGCTTTACCTATCCGAGCGTCGCGGCGTTCCAGCAGGGATTCGGCAGCGCCTTGACGCTGACGCTCGGCGGGCTCGAGTACGACGCCTACGTGAACGCGTTCGGCGCGTTCGTGCAGGATTCCATCTCGCTCGGCTCGAGCGTGAAGCTGGATGTCGGTCTGCGCTACGACGCCCTCCCGTCGCCGACCGAAGGCAACAACAAGCTCGTCAAGTTCGATCCGGCGACGGCGTCGCTCATCCAGTTCGGCACGAACGGCTTCACGCAGGTGACGAAGAACGGCAGCGACTTCCAGCCGCGCGTCGGCGTCATCTGGAATCCGACGAGCGACGGCAAACTCGCCGTTCGCGGCGCGTACGCCGTGATGGTGAACCAGAGCAACACCGGCTACTTCGTCGGCGAAGCGAACAATCCGCCGCTCGTCACGCCGCTGTCCGGCCAGGCTGCCGGCACGGCGGCGAGCAACATCAAGCTCGATAGCGCGCTCACCGGCGCCGGCGCCGCGGCGTTGAATCCGACATTTACCGATCCGAATTTCCTGCCGGGCCGCATGCAGACGTGGAACGTCAACGTCGAACGCGAAATCGGCGGGACGGGCGTGATGGTCGGCTACTTCGGATCGCACGGCGACCGGCAGCGCATTCCGATCAACCTCAATCAGTTCACGACGCCCGGCGGGACCGTGCGTCCGTATCCGAAGCTGTCGGCGTCGAGCCCGATTCTGCCCGGGACGACGCTCGGCAACATCACCGAGCAGACGAGTCTCGGCTGGTCCGACTACAAGGGTCTGTGGGTCACCGCGAATCGCCGCTTGTCGCACGGCCTGCAGGTGTCCGGCTCGTACACGCTGTCGAAGTCCACGGACACCAACTCCTACGACGGCACGCTGACGGCGCAGGACAGCACCAACCTCGCCGACAGCGTGGGGCCGTCGGACTTCGACGTCCGCCACCGCGTCGCGATCAACGCGTCGTACGATCTGCCGTTCACGGGCAACCGCTTCAAGGAAGGGTGGCAGATCGTCGTCGTCGAACAGGCGCAGACCGGCAATCCGCTGAACGTCGTCACGAACATCTCGACGATCACCGGCACCACGACCGTGCGCCCCGATCTGATCGGCGCGCTGCCGACGATCGTGGCGACGCCGAACACCGATCCGGTCACCGGCGCGGTGACGAGCTATCAGTGGTTCGGCAGCAACACCGTGTGCGATCCGCGCATTGCCGGGTCGTGCACCTCGGCGTCGATCTTCGCGTTGCCGTACAACGCGGCCGGCGTCGCGCACTTCGGCAACATGCCGAGGAACGCGATTTACGGTCCGGGCTTCGGCAACACCGATCTGTCCTTGATCAAGAACGTCGCGCTTAGCGGCTCGGCGCACATGCAATTGCGCCTCGAGGTGTTCAACCTGTTCAACCAGGCGAACCTCGGTCAGCCGGGCGCCGTCGCGACCGTCGGCAGCACGTCGTTCGGCGTGATCAGCAGCACGCGCTTCCCGACCGGCGACTCCGGGTCGGCGCGCCAGATGCAGTTCGCGGCGAAGTTCCTGTTCTGACAGCGCGGGTAGCGTAGTGGGGCGGGTCGGGAGGTGGGCTGCGAGCCCACCCACCCCACCCACCCCACCCACGCGACCCACCCGACCCACCCGACCCACGCGACCTACCCGACCCAACGTAGACTACGCGCCATGCGGTTCCTCGCCGGCTCGGCCCTCTTCCTCTTCTTCCTCTTCATCGTCATCGCCGCGGCGCAGGTGCGGCCGTTTCAGCTCGACGAAACGATTATCGATCAGGTCGAAGCGGCGTTCGCCGACGGATCGCTGACCTGCCGCTCGCTGGTCGAGCAGTACCTCGCCCGCATCGACGCGAACGACAAGAAGAACGCGTCGTTGAACGCGATCATCATGACCAACGCGGACGCGCTGCGCGCCGCCGACGATCTCGATCGGCGCTACCGCGCCAGCGGTCCGGTCGGTCCGCTGCACTGCGTGCCGGTGATCGTCAAGGACAACTACGAAACGATCGACATGCCGACGAGCGCCGGGTCGCTGTCGCTGCAGGGCATGCGCACCGGCAAGGACGCGACGGTCGTGAAGCGGCTGCGCGCTGCCGGCGCGGTGATGATCGCGAAGTCGAACATGGCGGAGTTCGCGTTCAGCCCAGTCGAGACCGTCAGCTCGATTCTGCCCGGCTACACGCGCAACCCGTACGACACGCGGCGCGTCACCGCGGGATCGAGCGGCGGATCGGCCGCGGCGATTGCCGCCAACTTCGCGCTCGTCGGCCTCGCGAGCGACACGGGCGATTCGATTCGCGGACCGGCCGCGCACCAGGCGCTCGTCGGCCTGCGATCGACGATGGGGCTTGTCAGCCGTGAGGGTGTCGTGCCGCTCAATCTCGGCGCCGACATTGCCGGCGTCCTGACGCGCACGGTCGCCGACACGGCGCGCGTGCTGCAGGTGATTGCCGGTCCCGATCCCGCCGACGCGGTGACCGCCAGCGGCCGCGATCATCTCGCCGACTACGGCGCGGCGCTCGAGCGCGACGGCTTGAAAGGCGCGCGCCTCGGCGTCCTGCATCACGCCTACGACACGCCGACGCTCGACGCGGACGTGAAGGCGGTGTTCAACGGCGCGATCGGCGAGCTGCGCGACCTCGGCGCCGAGGTGATCGACCCGGCCACGATCGATGGCTTCGACGATCTGCGGCGCGCCCAGGGCGGCGGCTGCAACGAGTTCAAGTACGACCTGAACCGTTATCTCGCGGGGCTCGGCGATCGCGCGCCGATGAAATCGCTCGACCAGATCGTCAAGTCTCGGCGCTTCCATCCGTCGATTCAGGGTCGTCTCGAGTCGGCCGCCGCGACCGACGACGTGCCGGGCGTGTCGCCGGGGTGCCTGGCGCGCGACGCGTTCCGACAGAAGCTGCGCGATGCGGTCGTCAAGCTCATGGACGCCCAGCAGCTCGACGCGCTGATCTATCCGACCTGGAGCAATCCACCCCGCCTCATCGGAGACCTGAACACGCCGGGCGGCGACAACAACCAGTTGTTCTCGCCGAGCACCGGTTTTCCGGCCATCACCGTGCCGATGGGATACACGCGCGGCGCCCTGCCGGCCGGACTCCAGTTCCTCGGCCGGGCCTGGAGCGAGGCGACGCTGCTGCGCCTCGCCTACGCCTACGAGCAGGCGACCCATCACCGCCGGCCGCCGTCGCTCCGATAGAATAAGTACGGTTTGCGCAAAATTCTGATCGCCAACCGCGGCGAGATCGCGGTGCGTGTCATCCGTGCGTGCCGAGAGATGGACCTCGTGCCGATCGCGGTCTACTCCGAGTGCGACCGCGCGGCGCTGCACGTCCGCCTCGCCGACGAGGCGTACGCGATCGGACCGAGCGCGCCGCGGGAGAGCTACCTCCGAATCGATCGGCTGATCGACGTCGCGAGCAAGTCGGGCGCCGACGCGGTCCACCCCGGCTACGGATTTCTCGCGGAGAACGAAGCGTTTGCCGCCGCGGTGCGCGATGCCGGCCTGACCTTCATCGGCCCGTCGCCGCACGTCATCGAGACGATGGGCAGCAAGACCGGCGCGCGCATGGCCGCGATCGACGCGGGCGTGCCGGTCGTGCCCGGCACGGAAGAACCGCTCGGGCCCGACGTCCCCGACGCCGAGCTCGCGACGATCGCCGCCGGCATCGGCTATCCGCTCCTCGTGAAGGCGGTCGCCGGCGGCGGCGGCAAAGGCATGCGGACGGTGACCGATCCCGGCGAGCTCGTCAACGCCGTCCGCGCGGCGCGCTCCGAAGCGTCGAGCGCGTTCGGCGATCCGGCCATCTACTTCGAGCGCCGGCTCTCTCGCCCGCGGCACATCGAGATCCAGCTGCTCGGCGATCATCACGGCACGATCGTCCCGTTCGTCGAGCGCGAGTGTTCCATCCAGCGGCGCCATCAGAAAGTGGTCGAGGAGACGCCGTCGCTGGCGATCTCGCCGGCGCTGCGCGCGAAGATCGCCTCCGCCGCGGCATCGGTCGCGAAAGCGGTCGGCTACACCAACGCCGGCACGATCGAGTTCCTGCTCGACGAAGACGGCTCGTTCTATTTTCTCGAGATGAACACGCGGCTGCAGGTCGAGCATCCGATCACCGAGATGGTGAGCGGCGTCGATCTCGTGCAGGCGCAGATCCGCATCGCGCGCGGCGAGCGGCTCGACGTCGATCCGGCGCGCGTGCTGGCGCCGGTCGGCCACGCGATCGAATGCCGGGTGTACGCAGAAGATCCCGACAACAACTTCCTGCCGTCGCCGGGGCGCATCGCGGCGCTCCGCGTTCCCGCCGGTCCGGGCGTGCGCGACGACAGCGGCGCGACCGCCGGCCTCGACGTCCCGATCTTCTACGATCCGATGATCTCGAAGCTGATCGCGTTCGCCGAGGATCGGCCGCGCGCGATCGCACGCATGCGCCGCGCGCTCGGCGAGTATCTCGTCGCCGGCATCAAGACGACGCTGCCGTTCTTCACGTGGCTGCTGGCCCAGCCCGAGTTCGTCGAGGGACGGTTCCACACCGCGTATCTCGACGAGGTGTTGAAAGCGCGTGGCGGCGAGCCGTTCGTGACGCCGTCCGACTCGGTCGTCGAGCTCGCCGCGATCGCCGCGGCGCTTCACACAGCGGCCGCGCCGGTCGCACCCGCGGACGCGACGGCGGCCGCGCCGGGACGCTGGAAGGCGCAGGCGCGCGCGGAGGCGTTACGGTAGCGCAGTACGACATCGAGATTGGCGGGCGCGTGCGCCGCGTCGCCGTCGCGCGCGAAGGCGACGGCTTCGCGGTGACCGTCGACGGCCGCACGTCGCACGTCGACGCCGCGCGCGTCGATGCCCACGTGCTGTCGCTCGTCATCGGCGGCGCCTCGCACGAGATCGCGATCGCGCGCAACCCGGGCGACGGTTCGCTGACGCTGTCGGTCGGCGCGACGCCGGTGACCGTGTCGGTCGACGGCCGCCGGCGCTGGGGACGCAAGGACGATCACGGCGGCGCGAGCGGACCGCAGCGCATCGCGGCGCCGATGTCCGGCAAGGTGGTCCGCGTCCTCGTCACGAAGGGCGACCATGTCCGCGCGCGGCAGCCGCTCGTCGTGGTCGAAGCGATGAAGATGGAGAACGAGCTGCGCGCGCAGCGCGACGGCACCGTCGCCGAGGTGCAGGTGCGCGAAGGGCAGTCGGTCGACGCCGGCGCGCTGCTCGTGGTCGTGCAGTCCCAGCAGTGAAGGTCCTCCTCTATCTCCGACAGCATCCGGTCGTGCGGTACGCGAGCTGGGCCGCGGCGATCGTCGTCGCGCTGCTCGCGGCGTCGATCGTCGCGACGCTGACGGTCGATCTCGGTCCGCGCGTGCGCGCGCTGGCGGAGCGGCGCGGCTCCGAGTACCTCGAGCGGCGGCTCACCATCGGATCGCTCAGCATCCACCTGCTCACCGGCCGCGTCATCGTGCAGGACCTGTCGATCGGCGGGCTGCACGCGACCGACCGGCCGTTTTTCACGGCGAAGCGGATTGCCGTGACGCTCGACTGGCTGCCGATCGTCGCGAAGCGCCCCGACATCACGATCTCGGGCGTCGAGATGACCGACTGGCAGATGCTCGTCGAGAAGTGGGAGAACGCGCACAACTTCCCGAAGTTCACGCGCGACGACAATCAGCCGACCGGGCCGCGGCGCTTCACGGTGACGCTCCGGTCGCTGCGCGCGTCTCGCGGCCAGTTCACGTTCGAGGATCACGAGGCGCCGTGGAGCATCGTCTGCCCGAACCTCGACATCACCATCGGCAACCTGCCGAACTATCACGGCACCGCCGCGTTCACGGGCGGGATGGTCCGCATCCAGGACGATCTCCCGATGTGGACCAACATGAAGGCGCGGTTCACGCTCGACGGGCCGCGCGTTCACCTCGAGCGCATCGATCTCCAGAGCGACGGCGCGACGACGGTCGGGCGCGGCGACGTGGATCTGGCGAACTGGCCGAACCAGAAGTACGAGGTGCAGTCGCGCGTCAGCTTCCCGCGCATGCGGGAGATTTTCTTCCGCACCGAGGACTGGCGCCTCGGCGGGGCGGGCGACTTCGCCGGCACGTTTGCGCTGATGAAAGGCGGCCGGCGCGACCTGTCGGGCACGTTCAAGAGCGATCTGTTCACGTACGGCGACTACCGCTTCCCCTCGCTGTACGGATCGCTGCGGTGGACGGAGAAGGCATTCGACGTCTGGAATGCCGGCTCGCAGTTCTACGGCGGCAAGGCCGCGTTCACCTACGCGATCAAGCCGCTCGGCGCGGCGACGCGCCCGACGGCGACGTTCGACACGACGCTCGCCGGCGTGGACCTGTCGCCGTTCACCGACTTTCAGAGACTGCCCGGCGAACGCTTCGCCGGATCGGCGACGTGGCACAACACGATGGCGTGGACGCTCGGCAGCTTGAAGCAGACGGTCGCCGGCGCCGGCCGCCTCACGGTCGCGCCGCCGCCGGGGTTCGTCGCGCGCGATGCCGCGCACCGGCCGATGGCGGCTGACGTCACCTACACGTATACGCCCGGCGCGCTGACGATCGATCAGGGGCGATTCGAGACCGCGCAGTCGCACGTGACGTTCACCGGCACGACCGCGTGGGGCGACCGCTCGCATCTGCCGTTTCACGTCGTCAGCGACGACTGGCAGGAGAGCGATCAACTGCTCGCCGGCATCATGACCGACTTCGGATCGCCGGCGCATGCCGTCGAGTTCTACGGCCGCGGCGAGTTCGACGGCGTCATGACCGGCGCGTTCCGTCATCCGCGGGTCGAAGGCGACTTCTCCGGCAAGGACCTCGTCGCGTTCGACACCGTCTGGGGCTCCGGCGGCGCGCGCATCGTCGTCGAAAACAGCTACGTGGACGTCACCGACGGCGTGATGCTGCTCGGCGACTCCGAGATTCATGCGGACGGCCGCTTCTCGCTCGGCTATCCGCGGGACGACGGCGGCGAGGAGATCGACGCGCGCTTCCGCGCGGTGCGGCGCGATGTCGAGAGCCTGCGGCACGCGTTCAACATCGACGACTACGCGGTGAACGGCCGGTTGAGCGGCGACTTCCATCTGACCGGCCAGTACGAGCGTCCGCTCGGCTTCGGCGCGATGACGATCGACGACGGCGTGGCGTACGGCGAACCGTTCCAGAAAGCGACCGCGTCGCTGCGCTTCGACGGCAGCGGCGTGCAGCTCGACAACATCGCGATCGCGAAAGGGACCGGGACGATCACGGGCGTGGCGCTCGTGCGGTGGGACGGCACGTACGCGTTCACCGCGACGGGCCAGAAGATTCCGGCCGGCGACATCGCGTTCATGACCGTCCCGCAGGCGCCGCTGTCGGGCACGGCCAGTTTCACGGCGAACGGGAGCGGCGCGTTCGAGGCGCCGGCCTACGACATCACGTACGCGCTCGAGGACGTCAGGGTCGCCGATCAGCGCGTCGGCCGCGTGAGCGGCACGCTCGCGATGCGCAACACGACGCTCGGCGGCACGTTCGACGTCGTGCACGGCGCCGACGTCGCTGAAGGGCGCCTGACCATCCACGGCACGGGCCGCATCGTGACCGGCCCGCAGCCCGACGCGCAGATCACGCTGCGCTTCGACGACAGCTCGCTCGATCCGTACGTCCGCATGTTCGAGCCGCAGCTCTCGCCGTACATCTCGACGGTCGTCAGCGGATCGATTCGCATCACCGGCGCGTTGACCGATCTCGATCGGATGACGATCGATGCGACGGCCGACAGCGTGCAGATGAAGGTCTTCGACCAGGTGATCACGAACGACGGTCCGCTGCGGCTGCTGTTCGACAAGCGGCTCGTCACGTTCGATCGCGTCCGGCTCATCGGCGAGAACACGCGGCTCGGCGTCACCGGCGGCCTCAACTTCCGCAACGACACGATCGCGATCGAGGCGTCGGGCGACGCCGACCTCGGCCTCCTGCAGGGCATCGCCAGCAACCTGCGCGGCTCCGGCCGCGCCGCGCTGCGCGCCGCCATCAACGGTCCGCTGCGCAAGCCCGAGTTCTCCGGCACGGCGACGATCGAGAACGGCCGCATCCGTCACTCGGCGATGCCGGCATCGCTCGACGCCATCAACGGCACGATCACCTTCGACGCCGGCGGCGTCCGTCTCGATTCGATTGTGGCGACGATGGGCGAGGGGGCGGTGCAGTTCGGCGGGCGCATCGGCTTCGACGGGTACGTGCCGAGCGATCTGAACATCGCCGTGCGCGGGCAGGACGTGCGGCTGCGCTATCCCGAAGGGGTGCGATCGATCGTCGACGCCGATCTGGCGGTGACCGGCAGCGTCAAGGCGCCGCTCGTCGGCGGCACCGTGACGGTGAAGAGCGCCGTCTGGTCGCGGCGGCTCGACACGCCCGGCAGCATCTTCGATCTCGCCGGACGCCGATCGAGCGGCGCGGCGCCGCCGCCGGCCGCCAGCGCGGAGCCGCCGACCGCGGTGCCGCTCCGCTACGACGTGCACATCATCGTCCCGTCGACGCTGCGGGTGGACACGAATCTGGTGCGGCTGCTCGCGAACGCCGACCTGAACCTGCGCGGCACCTACGATCGTCCGGTTCTCTTCGGCCACGGCGACATCGAGCGCGGCGAGGTGATCTTCGAGGGGCAGCGCTACCGGATCACGCGCGGCTCGATCGACTTCACCAACCCGACGCGGATCGAGCCGTTTTTCGACGTCGAGGCGGAAACGAACGTGCGCGTGCCCGGGCAGACGTACCGCGTGACGGTCGGCGCGACGGGGACGGCCGAGCAGCTGCGGCCGATCATCGCGTCGGATCCGCCGCTGCCGACGGCGGACGTGCTGGCGCTGCTCTTCAGCGACGTCGCTCGCAGCCGCAACACGCAGCAGGACCTCGCGCCCGAGCTGCGCGCGCTGCAGAACCCGACGCAGGCGCAGACCGACATCCTCGCCGCGCGCGCGACGCAGGCGATTGCGGCGCCGATTTCGTCGGAGGTGGGCAAGGTGGTCGAGCAGACCTTCGGCGTCGATACGTTCCAGCTGACGCCGTCGTTCGTCGACCCGAACAGCGTGCAGACGTCGCGTCTCAACCCGACGGCGCGCGTCACGATCGGCAAGCGGATCTCGGATCGCGTGTACTTCACCTTCTCGCGCAGCCTGGGCGCGACGCTGAACGATCAAATCCTGCTGCTCGAAATCGAGGAGAGCGACCGCCTGTCGTGGATCCTCTCGCGGAACGAAGACTCGGGGACCTACGCGCTCGAGTTCAGGGTCCGGCACACGTTCTGATGCGAACGCTGCTGCCTCTGGCGCTGTGGGTCGTGGCGCTCGTGCCGTCCGCGCTCTTCGCGGACGTCGGCGACTACATCGGCAGGCCGATCGCGGAGATGCACCTCATTCGCGAGGATCACGAGACGTTCGACCCGTCGCTCCTGCAGGTCGTGGAAACGACGGTGGGCGAACCGTTGTCGATGATGGAAGTGCGCGAATCGATCGCGCACTTGTTCAGCCTCGGCCTCTTCGAGGACGTCCAGGTCGACGCCTCGCTCCAGCACGGCGCGGTCGTCCTGCGCTACGTGCTGATCCCGATTCATCCGATCACGCGCATCCGCTTCACGGGCGAGACCGGCGCGCCGGGCGTCGACACCGGTCAACTGCTGCGCGCGCTGAGCGATCGCTTCGGCGTGACGCCGCCCTCCGGCCGCACGACCGAGCTGGTCCGCGTCGTCGTCGAAGCGCTGGCGGAGCGCGGGTACCGCCACGCGCGCGTGACGCCGTCGCTGCAAGTGGAACACGAGCCCGAGCGCGCGGTGTTGACGCTCGCGCTCGATCCCGGCGTGCGCACGACGCTCGCGCCGGTGCAGATCGTCGGCGAGCCGAGCGTGCCGCGCGAGGAACTGCTGCGCCGCCTCGGGTTGGCTGCCGGCGCGCCGTTCGAGCGTGAGGCGCTGACCGAGCGGATCGATCGCTACGTCGACGAACGGCGCAAAGCCGGCTACTACGAAGCGAAGATCGTCCCCACGATCGCCTTCAGCGACGGCGACCGGACGGCGACCGTCACGCTGTCGGTCGAACCGGGGCCGCACGTGAAGGTGGTGTTCGACGGCGACGCGCTGCCGGCCGACGTCCGCGCCGACCTGGTGCCGGTGCAGCGCGAGGGATCGGTCGACGAGGATCTGCTCGAGGACTCGACGGCGCGCATCGAGGAGTACTTGCGCAATCAGGGCTACCGCGATGCGACGGCGCCGCACACGCGTCAGCGCGTGGACGGCGAGCTGGTGATCACGTTCACGATCCGTCGCGGCCCGCAGTATCGCGTCGCGTCGCTGGAGGTGACCGGGAACACGGCGGTGCCCACGGCGGCGTTCGACGCGTCGCTGCGCCTGCGCGAAGGGCAGCCGTTCTCCGACGGCCGCCTCGACGCGGACGCGTCGCTCATCGAGGACCTCTATCGCCGCCGCGGGTACGCCGCGGCGAAGGTGCAGCCAACGGCGTCGCCGCAGCGGACCGCCAATCCGGCCGCCGCCGTGCCGGTTTCGGTGCGGCTCGAGGTCGTCGAAGGCGCGCAGACATTTGTCGACGCCGTCGCGTTCGCGGGCGCGCGCAGCATTCCCGAATCCGACCTGCGCGCGCGGCTCGCGCTGCAGCCCGGCGTGCCGTACGTCCCCGGGCAGCTCGCGGCCGATCGCGATGCGATCACGGCGCTCTACGCCGACCGCGGCTACGAGAACACGACGGTGACGCCGACGCCGACCTTCAGCGCCGACAACACGCGCGTCGAGATCACCTACGCCATCAGCGAGGGGCCGCAGATTTTCGTCGATCACGTGCTCATCGCCGGCAACGTGCGCACGGCCACGAGCGCGATCGAGCGCGAGCTGCAGATTCAGTCGGGCGATCCCCTCAGCCTCTCGAAGATCAACGACGCGCAGCGGCGGCTGCTCAGCCTCGGCCTGTTCCGCCGCGCCCGCATCGACGAGCTGCGGCACGGCAACGAAACGCGCCGCGACCTGCTCGTCACCGTCGAGGAGTCGCCGCCGACGACGGTCAGCTACGGCTTCGGCGGCGAGGGGCGGCTGCTGCAGGTCTCGCAGGAAGAAAATGGCGGCGCCGGCGCGCCGCGGCTGCAGATCGCGCCGAGCAGCTTCGTGCAGTACACGCGCCGCAACCTGTTCGGCAAGGCCCAGTCGATCAGTGTGTTCGGCAGCCTCAGCGTGCCGCTGAACCAGACGACGGCGAGCGGCGGCCTGCCGGAATACCAGGCGATCGGCACGTACCGCGAGCCGCGGCTGCTCGACACGCCGACCGACGGGCTGCTGAATCTGACGTTCGAGCAGCAGATCCGATCGAGCTTCACGTTCCGGCGCGATCTGTTCACGGCGCAGGCGGCGCGGCGCTTGTCCAAGGCCGTGTCGCTGACCGGCGCCTACGAGCTGCAGCGCACCGAGCTGCTCGTCGTCAACGTCAGCACCGACACGCCGATCGAGCTGATCCACCAGCTCTTTTCGGAGCAGCCGCTCCGGCTCTCCGGCTTCTCGTTGTCGGCGATCCGCGACACGCGCAACGATCAGGCGAATCCGAGCGCCGGCCGGTATCTCAGCGTGACGGGGCAGCTCGACGCCGTCGCGCTCGGATCGGAAGTGGGGTACGCGAAATCGTTTTTCCGTGCGCAGACGTTCCACGTGGTGCCGCACGCGAACGGCGCGGTGTTCGCGGCCAACGTCAGCGTCGGCCTCGCGTCAGAGTTCGACCAGAACGTGCCGATTCCCGAGCCGGAACGCTTCTTCGCCGGCGGCGACACGACGAACCGCGGCTTCGCGCTCGACACGCTCGGCGTGCGCCATCAGCCGTCGAACCCGCAGGTCGACACGATCGATCCGAACGGTTTTCCGATCGGCGGCAACGCGTCGGTGATCCTCAACGGCGAGCTGCGCGTGCCGGTGAGCGGCGGCGTCTCGGTCGTCGGTTTCGTCGACGCCGGCCAGGTGTTCCAGCGCGCGTCGCAGGTGAACGTCGCCGACCTGCGCAGCGCCGTCGGCTTCGGCGTGCGCTACCAGTCGCCCTTTGGGCCGCTCCGGATCGATCTCGGGTTCAAGACGAAGGTGTACACGTTCCTCTGCGGCACCGAAGGCGCGACGCCGCAGGTCTGTCCCGAGTCGCGGCCGGCCATTCACATCAGCTTTGGACAGGCGTTCTGAGAAGAACGGAGGAATGAAAATGAAACATGAACAATGCAAACTGAAAACGGGCCTCGGCCTCCTTTTCATTTTTCATTTTTCATTTTTCATTACCGCGGCGCCCGTGCGCGCCGAGATCATCGACCGCATTCTCGCCGTCGTCTCCGGCGACCTGATCACCTTGAGCGACCTGACCGCCGCGCGCGATCTCGGACTGCAGACCGCCGACGGCGCCGCCGATCCGACGCGCGCGATTCTGTCGAAGCTGATCGATCGCGAACTGGTGCTCGCCGAAGTGGAGCGCTACGGCCCGCCCGAGCCGAGCCCCGAGGCGATCGACGCGGAAGTGCAGCAGGTGCGCGCGCGCTTCGCGACGACGTCGGCGTACGCCGACGCGCTGCGGCGGTCCGGGATCGACGAAGCGCACCTGCGCGAGACGCTGCGGCAGGATCTGCGCATCCGCGCGTACGAAGATCAGCGCTTCGCGAGCGCCGGCGATCGCCGCCAGGCGCTGGTCGACGAATGGGTCGCGTCGCTGCGCCGGCGAGCCACGATCGCCAATCTCTACATGGTCGGCCGGTAATCGTCGCGCTGCGACGATCAATGACCCAGAACCACGAACTGGACGATCTGCAGTAGATCGAATCCGGCGTGGCTGACCATCGGCGCGAGGATCGATCGCCGCCGCAGATAGACGACGCCCCAGAACGCGCCGAGCAGCGCGGTCGCGAGCGCCGCGTCCACGCCTTCGTACAGGTGGCCGGCGCCGAACACGACGCTGGTCACGATGACGCCGACGGTGCCGCCGCCGAGATACGCCTCGAACCGATGCAGCAGGAACGCGCGCTGAATCTCCTCGCGCACGCCGCCCGCGACGATCACGACGAGCGCGAGCAGCAGCGCGTTGCGCCGCGAGTGCAGCAGCGCTTGCAGTGGATTCTCGGGGACCGTGTGCAGCTCCGGCGCGAAGCGCTGCACGAGGTACAGCACCGTGATGCCGATGCCGAGCGCAACGAAAATGAGCGGGATGCCCGCCGCCAGCTCGGGGAGGACGCGGCGCCGGCCGTTGAAGACGAGCCGCGGCGATTCGTCGTGCGCGTGCAGGAACAGCAGCACGAGCGCGACGAGCAGCACCGCGTCGGCGAGCGACACGCCGACGACGTAGCCGATGCGCAGCTGCCCGGCGCGCGAGTACGGGCCGTAGCCGAAGGCGATGAACGTCTGCGCCAGCGCGAGCTGCGTCGGATACTCGGAACAGATCAGGACTTCGATGATCGCGACGAGGCGCGCGGCCCACGGCGTGGCCGCGGGGACGGGTGGCTGGGAGCTGGGCGCTGGATCCACGGGGTCGAACGATTATCCAGCTTCCGGCGCCCAGCCCCTAGGCGCTATTGATCGACGTGCACCGTCACCGGCTCGGTGAGCTTCAGCGTCAGCGCGGATCCCTTCGCCATCGACACTTCCTTGCCGCGCGTCGATAGCACGACGCCCGTGCCCGCGCCCGCGCCCACGCCGCCGCCGATGAGCGCGCCCTTCTTGCCGCCGACCAGCGCGCCGATGAGCGCGCCACCCGCCGCGGGTGCGCCGATCTCCAGCGCGTCTTTCTCCTTCGTCGCCGCCGCCGTCCGTTCCACCGCCGTCGTGTGGATCGTGTAGCGCTCCTCCGCGCCCGCAGGCGCGAGCGTCTCGAATCGCATCCCCACGTGCGCGCGGCCTTTGATGCGTCCCGACGGCGTCGCGTCGGTCACGACGCCGCTGACGCGCGAGCCGTTCGGCACGACCGCGATGCCGTCGACGACGATCGACTTCGTCACGTGCGCGTGGACCGACTCCTCGACGTGGCTCGTGGCCGATCCGACGCTCGTGTCGAGGATGACCGGCAGCAGCGTGCCCGCCGGAATCGTCAGTTCGCGCACCGCTTTGGGCGCCGGCGCCGCATCGGGCCGGCCGGCCGTCGCGACGGCGCCCGACGCGTTCGGCGCCGCGGCGTCCGTCGCGCCGCGGCTGCACGCGCTCGCCGACAGCGCCGCAGCGGTGATCAGGATGAGCAATCGCATGGCAATTTCTCCCCTCCGCCGGCTGAGTCGTGCAAGGAATCCGCCACCCCGGCCGAGCTGACGAACTTGTTATGTCAGTTGAGCTTGCGCGCACTGACGGCGCGGCCCACAATGTAAAAATGACATGGTTGAGGTATTGATGACGACGATGACTGATCGCGGCGCCGTGGTGACTGCCGACCCGCACGTCGTCGCCGAACGTGTGCTCATCGTCGAAGACGACGCGGCCGCGCGCATCGGGCTCGAGCAGCTCGTGAAAAGCTGGGGCTTCACCGCGGAATCGGCGAGCGACGGCGAAGAAGCGCTCGAGAAGGTGACGTCGTTCCGTCCGGCGATCGTGATCACCGATCTCGTCATGCCGCGCATGGACGGGCTCGCGCTGCTGCGCGCGCTGCAGCAGCAGGGCGCGGACGTGACGACGCTGCTCTTGACGGCGCAGGGAACGGTCGAGACCGCCGTCGAGGCGATGAAGGAAGGCGCGTACGACTACCTGACGAAGCCGATCGATATCCAGCGGCTGAAGATTCTGCTCGACAAGATCGTCGAGCGGCTGGAGACCGTTCGCGAAGTCAAAGCGCTGCGCCGGCAGTTGCGCGAGCAGGGGACGTTCGGAACGCTCATCGGCAACAGCCCGGAGATGCGCAAGATCTATCAGATCATCGAGCAGGCGGCGCCGACCGGCGCCTCCGTGCTCATCACCGGCGAGTCGGGCACCGGCAAGGAGCTCGTCGCGCAGACGATCCATCAGCTCAGCCCGCGCAATCAGCATCCGTTCGTCGCGATCAACTGCGCCGCGATTCCGGAGACGCTGCTCGAGAGCGAGATCTTCGGCCACGAGAAGGGGGCATTCACCGGCGCCGCCGATCGGCGCCAGGGCTGCTTCGAGCTCGCGGACCGCGGCACGCTGTTCCTCGACGAGATCGGCGAGATGACGCCGGCGACGCAGGTCAAGCTGCTGCGCGTGCTGCAGGAGCGGCGGTTCCGGCGCCTCGGCGGCCGGACCGAGCAGTCGGTGGACGTCCGCGTGATCGCGGCGACCAACGTCGAACCGGTCGACGCGGTGAAGCAGGGGAAGCTGCGCGAGGATCTCTTCTACCGCTTGAACGTGTTCGCGTTCCGGCTGCCGCCGCTGCGCGAGCGCAAGGAAGATCTGCCGCTGCTCGTGCAGGCGTTCATCAACGAGTTCAACCAGCGGAATCAGAAGAACGTCGTCGGCGTCGATCACCAGGCGATGCGGATGCTCGAGCACTACGCGTGGCCCGGCAACGTGCGCGAGCTGCGCAACGTCATCGAGCGCGCGACGATTCTGTGCAGCGGCGCGTTCATCGAGCCGAAGTACCTGCCGCCGGTGCTCGCGGAGGAGCCGCCGCCGCAGCATCAGCCGCAGCTCGCGCTCGCGCCGGGGACGACGGTCGAAGAAGCGGAGCGGCGGCTGATCCTCATGACGCTCGAGCACACGCGCGACAACAAGACGCGCGCCGCGGAAATCCTCGGCATTTCGCTCAAGACGCTGCACAACAAGCTCAATAAGCTGCGCCTGCGCAAGAAACCGGAGAGCGGTGCGTAGTCGCACTTCGCACCGCGTACCGAGATGCGGTTAGGCATCAAGGGCAAGCAGGTCCTCGGCGTCACCTCCATCGTCGGATCGGTGGTGGTGGCGCTCAGCCTGATGCAGCTCGCGCGGCTCGCGGCCGTCAGCCTGAACGAGACGTACGGGCGCGCGCAGCTGCTCGCCAACGGCATCTTTCACCGCGCGCGCGAAGTCGTCACCGGCGGCGATCCGTACCAATCGCTGCGCGGCGACTCCGGCCTGCGCACGATGATCGAGGCGAGCCTGTATTCCGAGAACGTCACCTACGCGACGATCACCGACGCGCGCGGCTTCGTCGTCATCCACAGCGATCCGTCGTTCGAAGGGCAGCGCTTCGAGGCGGGCGAGTCGATCGAGGACCTCGCGCACCGCTCGCCGTTCTCGCAGCTGACGGCGATCTTCTCCGGGCAGGGCAAGGCGCTCGAGTACCGCCAGCCGCTGCTCCTCGGCGACACGGAGTTCGGCACGATCCGCATCGGCGTCTCGACGCTCTTGATCCGCGACGAGCTGCGGCAGGCGCTCCGTCCGGCGATCGCGACGACGCTGGCGGCGCTCGCGGTGTCGGTGCTCGGCGCGATGCTGCTCGCGCAGCTCCTGCTGCGGCCGATCCACGTGATCCGCAGCGGCTTGACGCGCCTCGGCCGAGGCGAGCTCGGTGTCCGGCTCGAGATGGATCAGGCCGACGAGTTCGGCGAGCTCGGGAACTTCTTCAACACCGTCAGCGCGCAGCTCTCGGCGGACCGGTCGCAGATGGCCGGGCAGGTCGCCAACCTCGAATCGGCGGTCGAACATCTCGAAGACGCCGTCGCGATCGTCAACGCGCGCGGGCAGCTGCTGTTTGCGAATCCGGCGATGCGCGCGCTGCTGCCGTCGGCGGCGCCCGGCGCGGCGCTCGACGGCCTGCTGCCGGCCGGCCATCCCGTGCGCACGCTCGTCGAGCAGACCGTCGTCAACCGCCAGTCGCGCGGTCCGGTGTCGGCGTCGTTCGCCGACGCGGGCGACCGCCTGGTGATGGCCCACGCGATCAACGATCCGAAGGGCGAGCTGGTCGGCGTGATGCTGGTCGCGCGCAATCTCGACTATCTCAGCCAGGTGCAGTCGACGATCCGCTACTCGCGCAAGCTCGCCGCGCTCGGACGGCTGTCCGCCGGCGTCGCGCACGAGGTGAAGAACCCGCTCAACGCGATGATGATCCATCTCGAGCTGCTGCGGCAGCGGGTCGCTCGTGGTTCGACCGGCTCACCGCGAGCGGGAGGACACGCTCGCCCTGAGCCCGTCGAAGGACGAGGCGCCATCGCGACCGTCGATGCTGAAGTCGGCGAGGCACTGCAGCACGTCGACATCATCGCGAACGAGATCAAGCGCCTCGACGAGGTGATGCAGGGGTTCCTGAAGTTCTCGCGCCCCGAGGATCTGAAGCTGCAGCCGGTGCAGCTTGCGGCGCTCTTCGACGAAGTGGTGCCGATCGTGCGCCCGGAGGCCGAGCGCGCGGGCGTCTCTTTGGCGGTCGAGTGCGGCGACGTGCCCGATGTCAACGGCGACCCCGCGATGCTGCGCCAGGCGTTTCTGAATCTGGCGCTGAACGCGGTGCAGGCGATGCCGCACGGCGGCACGCTGCGCATCGCCTGCAGCAAGATGCGCGATCGGCGCGTCGCAGTGCGCATCAGCGACACGGGCGTCGGCATCCGCCCCGAGCATCTCGAGAAAATCTTCAATCTGTACTTCACGACCCGCGAAAAGGGGAGCGGCATCGGCCTCTCGATGGTCTACCGAACCGTGCAGATGCACGACGGCGAAATCGAGGTACAGTCAACACCAGGGGCCGGAACGACGTTCACGGTCCTGCTGCCTCAGACATGAGATCGACCTGCTGCGCGGCGCTCCTCGCGCTGGCCGTCACCGGCTGCACGCACGCGCACGCGAAGACGACGCCGCAAAGTCCGCCGCTCGACGTGCCGGCACCGCCGCCGCGCGACGTCGAGCCGACCGACGCCGAAGCGCCGCCGCCGGTGCCGCTGCCGTCCGAGCCGGCGCGCAACGCGCCGACGCGTCCGCGTCAGCAGCCGCCGCGCGAGCAGCCGCGCCCGGCCGAGCCGCCTCGCCCCGAAGCGCCAAAGCCCGCCGAGCCGGCTCCCGCCGAGCCGCCGAAGGCCGAAGAGCCGCCGAAGACGCCGGCGACGACGCTGCAGACGATGCCGACGAATGCGGAAGGCGAAGCGGAGCGCGTGATTCGCGCGACGCTGCAGCGCGCGACCGGCGACCTGAGCCGCGTCGACTACCGCGCGCTGAACGCCGACGCGCGCAATCAGTACGACACGGCCAAACGGATCATGCGTCAGGCCGAGGACGCCGTACGCGCGAAGAATCTGGTGTTCGCCAAAAACCTTGCGGACAAAGCAGCCGCGCTCGCGGCCCAGCTCGCCGGTCGGTAGCGCGCTACCGTACGAACTGAACACTTCTACTCACTCGGCCGCAGAACACGCCCATTTCGCGCGATCGCGTGCGCGTCATGCGTGGCACCGCGCTTGCTCTATAGAAGGGCAACCTCGTTCTTCCTGCTACCTGCGGGGAGACAAAAACCCTTCTTAACATCCTGCCTGTGCACCACGGGAGGCGGTCGAAAGACAGCCTCCCACCTGCCTGTACGAGTGCTGAGTGTTGGGTGCTCGGTGTTGAGTGCTCGGTGTTGAGTGCTCGGTGTTGAGTGCTCGGTGTTGGGTGCTCGGTGTTGGGTGCGCAGCATCCCTCTTGTATGGCTCGCCCCGTCAATCGATGGATTCCGGCCATTGCGGTCATGTCGAGCGCCGTGATGGAGGTAATCGATACGTCCGTCGTCAACGTCAGCTTGCCGCACATCGCCGGCAGCTTGTCGGCGACGGTGGACGAGGCGACGTGGGTGCTGACGTCCTACATCGTCGCGAACGCGATCATCCTGCCGATCAGCGGGTGGCTCGCGAACTACTTCGGCCGGAAACGTCTGCTGCTGTTCGTCGTGACCGGTTTCACCGTGTCGAGCCTGCTCTGCGGCCTTGCGCCGTCGCTGCCGGCGCTCGTCTTCTTCCGTGTGATGCAGGGAACCACCGGCGGCGGACTGCAGCCGTTGTCGCAGGCGGTGCTGCTCGAGAGCTTTCCCGTCGAAGAGCGGGGCACCGCGATGGCGTTCTGGGGACTCGGCATCGTCGCGGCGCCGATTCTCGGACCGACGCTCGGCGGCTGGATCACGGAGAACTACTCGTGGCGGTGGGTGTTCTACATCAACCTGCCGGTCGGGCTGTTCAGCCTGTTCATGATCTACAACTTCATCGTCGATCCGCCGTACCTGCAGCGGACCTCGTCGCGCGTCGATTGTGGTCGCTCGGGTTGATGTCGCTCGGCATCGCGTCATTCCAGGTGATGCTCGACAAGGGGCAGGAGGAAGACTGGTTCGCGTCGCACCTCATCACGACGCTCGCCGTCGTGGCGCTCGTCACGCTGACGATCTTCGTCGTGCGGCAGATCCGCGCGCGCGAGCCGCTCGTCGACTTCCGGCTCTTCGGCTACGCGACGTACACCGCCGGCGTCGTCGTCGCGACCGTGCTCGGGTTCGTGCTGTACGGGAGCCTCGTGCTGCTGCCGCTGTTCATGCAGAACCTGCTCGGCTTCTCGGCCGTCGTCGCCGGCCTGTGGAGTTCGCCGCGCGGCGTCGCGACGGCGTTCATCATGCCGCTGACCGGCTACATGCTGGGCAAGCACTGGGACGCGCGCGTCATGCTGACCATCGGTCTGGTGATCGCCAGCTTCGCGTTCTTCGGCTACTCGCACCTGAACGGCGACGCGGGACCGCACGACTTCCTGGTGCCGCAGGTGATCCAGGGCATCGGCATGGCGCTCGTCTTCGTGCCGCTGACGACGATCACGATGGATCCGATTCCGCTGCAGTCGATCGGCTACGCGACGAGCATCTACAGCCTGATGCGCAACATCGGATCGAGCGTCGGCATCTCGTACGTGACGACGATGCTGGCGCGGCGCGCGCAGTTTCATCAGGACCGCCTGGTGGAAGCGGTGAACGCGTACAACACGCAGGCGACGGGGACGATCGGTCAGCTCGGCTCAGCGCTGCAGGCGGGAGGCGTCGCGGCGCCCGCCGCGCCGGTCGCCTCGCTTGGCGTCGTCTACCGCGAGGTGCTGCAGCAGGCGAGCCTGATGGCGTTCGTCGATCTGTTCTACGTGCTCGGGATCCTGTTTCTCGCGGCGGTGCCGGTCGTGTGGTTCATGCAGCGGCCGCAGGGCAAGAAGCCGGCGGTGGAGGTGCACTGATGGCTCCGATCGTGCTCGCCATCTCGCGTCAGATCGCCAGCGGCGGCGCGTACATCGGCCAGGCGGTTTGGGGCTGCGCTACATCGATCGCGAAGTGCTGCAGCGCGCGGCGCAAGCGCTCGACGTCGGCGAAGAGCACGTCGGCGCGTACGAGGAGAAGGCGGCGGGGTTCTGGTCGACCGTCGGGCGCGGGTTGTTTGCGGGCGCGCCGGACGCGCCGTTCGTGCCGCCGCCGCCGCCGGGCATCCAGGAGGGCGAGGTGCTCGAGGCGGAGCGCCGCGTGATTCGCGACATCGCCTCGCGCGAGGACTGCGTCATCGTCGGGCGCGGCGCGCCGCACCTCATCCGCGATCATCCTGGCGTGATTCGGTTGTGGGTGCACGCGTCGGACGCCGCTCGCATCGCCGAAGCGCAGCGCGCGTACCACCTCGACCAATCGGATGCGCGCGAGTTGATTCGCGTCTCGGATCGGCGACGGTCGCATTTCGTGCAGTCGCTCGTCGGGAAGCCGTGGACCGATGCGTGTCTTTACGACCTCGTCGTCGATACGTCCACGGTCGGGCTCGACGCGGCGGTAGCGGCGGTGACGGCGCTGGTCGCATCTCGACTGAAAGCCCGAGGCTAGGCCACATCTTGCGACTGCCCTAAATCAGAGGCACAATTAGTGGTGTTACACGCTTGACAAAGCGCGAAGGCGGGCGCATATTTGACCGCCGTAACGCGATCAGGTGAGCGACGTCAGCGCCCCCCAGCGCAGGCGCCGTCAGCCACACGGGGGTTCCCAGCTTCCGCGCAATGGCCCGCGTTGCGTTAGCCATTTCAGTTTGACGTCCGTCTCCCGCAGGGGCGGGGAGTGGCGTCCGTTGGTCGGGGGAGGTTTCGATGAAGGATGGCGCTGCTTACCAAGCCGCGAGTGCGGGCCAGCAGTCGGTGGAGACGGGCGTTGGCGGCCACGTCGAGGCGCCGCGGGCGAAAGCGAAGAGTTCGCCCACGGGGCTGGCGTTCCCGCGCTTCTTCACCGAAGAGGGCATCGATCCGTTCGACGAGGTCGAATGGGAGCTGCGCCACGCGATCATCGGCAGCGAACGCGGCGAGGTCGTGTTCGAGCAGCGCGACGTTGAAATTCCCAAGGCGTGGTCGCAGCAGGCGACCAACATCGTCGTCTCGAAATATTTCCGCGGCCAGATCGGATCGCCGGAGCGCGAGCGCAGCGTCCGGCAGTTGATCGGCCGCGTGGTCGACACGATCACGATGTGGGCGCGCACGCAGAAGTACTTCGCGAGCGAGGCCGACCTGCAGGCGTTCAGCGACGACCTCAAGCACATCCTCGTGTACCAGAAGGCGGCGTTCAACAGCCCGGTGTGGTTCAACTGCGGCTTCGAGAAGGCGCCGCAGTGCTCGGCGTGCTTCATCAACTCGGTGCAGGACACGATGGACTCGATCCTCACGCTCGCGAGGACCGAGGGAATGCTGTTCAAGTTCGGATCGGGCACGGGGACGAACCTCTCGCCGATCCGCTCGTCGAAAGAGCTGCTCGCGGGCGGCGGCACGGCGTCCGGGCCGGTGTCGTTCATGAAGGGCTACGACGCGTTCGCCGGTGTGATCAAGTCCGGCGGCAAGACGCGGCGCGCCGCGAAGATGGTCATCCTCAACGCCGACCATCCCGACATCGTCGAGTTCGTCAACTGCAAGGTCGAGGAAGAGAAGAAGGCCTGGGCGCTCATCGACGCGGGGTACGACGGCTCGTTCACCGGCCCCGCCTACTCGTCGGTGTTCTTCCAGAACTCGAACAACAGCGTCCGCGTGACCGACGACTTCATGCGCGCGGTGCTCGACGATGGCGAGTGGGAGACGCGCGCGGTGCTGCCGCCGCACGACGTGGTCGACACCTACAAGGCGCGCGATCTGATGCGGCTCATCGCCGAAGGGACGCACGTCTGCGGCGATCCGGGCATGCAGTTCGACACCACCATCAACGAGTGGCACACCTGTCCGGGCACCGATCGCATCTACGCCAGCAATCCGTGCTCGGAGTACATGTTCCTGAACGACTCGGCGTGCAACCTCGCGTCGATCAACCTGATGAAGTTCGTGAAGGAGGACGGCGAGTTCGACGTCGTCTCCTATAAGGCAGCGATCCGGACGCTCATCACCGCGCAGGAGATCATCGTCGACAACGCGAGCTATCCGACGCCGTCGATCGAGAAGAACTCGCACGCGTATCGTCCGCTCGGGCTCGGCTACGCGAACCTCGGCGCGCTGCTGATGTCGCGCGGCCTGCCGTACGACAGCGACGCCGGCCGCGATTACGCGGCGGCGCTGACGGCGCTGATGACCGGCGAGGCATACGCCCAGTCGGCGCGCATCTCGCGCGATCACGGCGGCCCGTTCGCCGGCTACGACAAGAACCGCGAGCCGTTCCTGCGCGTCATGCGCAAGCACCGCGATGCGATGCGCGACGTCAACGCGCGCAACGTCCCGTCCGATCTCTATCAGGCGGCGAGAGGGTCGTGGGACGATGCCGTCGAGATCGGCGAGCAGTTCGGCTTCCGGAACGCGCAGGCGACCGTGCTGGCGCCGACCGGCACCATCGGCTTCATGATGGACTGCGATACGACCGGCGTCGAGCCCGACATCGCGCTCGTCAAGTACAAGAAGCTCGTCGGCGGCGGCATGATGAAGATCGTCAACCAGACGGTGCCGATGGCGCTGCGCAAGCTCGGGTACACGCAGCCGCAGGTCGACGCGATCGTCAAGTACATCGACGAGAACGAGACGATCGAAGGCGCGCCCGGGCTGAAGGAATCGCATCTGCCCGTGTTCGATTGCGCGTTCAAGGCGACCAAGGGGCAGCGCTCGATCCACTACATGGGCCACATCAAGATGATGGGCGCGACGCAGCCGTTCATCTCCGGCGCGATCAGCAAGACCGTCAACGTGCCGAAGGACGCGACCGTCGACGACATCATGCAGGCCTACATCCAGTCGTGGAAGCTCGGCGCGAAAGCGATCTCGATCTACCGCGACGGCAGCAAGCGCACGCAGCCGCTGAACACGTCGAAGGACAAGTCGCCGTCGGAACTGGTGGCCGCCACGGCGGCCGCGATGGCGCGCACGCCGGTCCGCCGCAAGCTGCCCGACGAGCGGCACGCGATCACGCACAAGTTCGATATCGCCGGCCACGAGGGCTACATCACGGTCGGCCTGTTCGAGGACGGCCAGCCGGGCGAGATCTTCCTCGTGATGGCGAAGGAAGGATCGACGATCTCGGGCTTCGCCGACGCGTTCGCGCAGGCGATCTCCTACGCGCTGCAGTACGGCGTGCCGCTGCAGGCGCTCGTCGACAAGTTCAGCCACGTGCGCTTCGAGCCGTCCGGCATGACGCGCAACCCGGAGATCCGCTTCGCGAAGTCGATCGTCGACTACATCTTCCGGTGGCTCGCGTCGAAGTTCCTGTCGCCGGAGGCGCAGTTCCACGCGGGCGTGAACGGACGCGAGCTCGACGAGTCGCCGAGCACCGGCGACGCGGCCGCCGCCTCCGCGGTGGCCGAAACGGAACCGACCGCTTCGGCGCCCAAGGCGGCGAGCGCGTCCAACCCGCACTCGACGATTCAGAATCAGGAAGACGCGCCGCCGTGTTCGACGTGCGGGTCGATCATGATTCGCAGCGGCGCCTGCTACAAGTGCGTCAACTGCGGCACGACGTCGGGGTGCGCGTAGACGCGCCGGGCGTCGGGAATAGGGCGTAGGGAATAGGGAGTAGGGCGTAGGGAGTAGGCCGGGTCCTCTCGGACCCGCCCTTTTTTTCGGTGCCGTCGCGGGCGGCGGACCGTTAGACCTCGCGCGTCATCGTCACGAAAACGCGTTCGCAAGCGCAGCGGGCACGGCGCCGCTGATTCGCCGCTGACGTCCGGATCACCTCGTTCTCCAAGTGATGGTTGGAACGCGCTCGGATCACCGCAGGCGACGTGCGCATCGTGAGCCCATCGCTGGAGGACGCGTTTTCCGCGCGAGCGTCTCCGGGCCGGGCGGACGCGACTGGCCGGCGCCGCTCCGCATCAGCGGCGCCACGCTCACGAGCGCGCGTTGACAGCGTCGGCCGGTCGCGGCCGGCGGACCGTTAGACCACGCGCGTCAGCGTCACGAAAACGCGTCCGCAAGCGCAGCGGGCACGGCGCCGCTGATTCGCCACTGACGTCCGGATCGCCTCGTTCTCCAAATGATTGTTGGAACGCGCTCGGATCACCACAGGCGACGTGCGCGTCGTCAGCCCATCGCTGGAGGACGCGTTTTCCGCGCGAGCGTCTCCGGGCCGGGCGGACGCGACTGGCCGGCGCCGCTCCGCATCAGCGGCGCCACGCTCACGAGCGCGCGTT
>Ga0070741_10001550_pt1 | contig 69256 bp, 52 predicted proteins | sample Coa_R1_4_FD_66440 | JGI IMG/M metagenome (GOLD analysis project Ga0070741, IMG submission 66440) | Surface soil microbial communities from Centralia Pennsylvania, which are recovering from an underground coalmine fire - Coalmine... | ecosystem: Environmental > Terrestrial > Soil > Unclassified ... | reverse complement strand
GGCCGGTGCCGCTGGCGCTGTCCAGACCGGCGCCGCTGGCCGAATCCAGGCCGGTGCCGCTGGCGCTGTCCAGACCGGCGCCGCTGGCCGAATCCAGGCCCGTGCCGCTGGCGCTGTCCAGGCCCGTGCCGCTGGCCGAATCCAGACCCATGCCGCTGGCACTATCAATCCCAGCGCCGCTCGCAGATTCGATCGAGACCGATTCCGGGGTCACGCTGCCGAACTCACGGCCGCCGGTACGCGATGCCAGAATGGCCTTCTTCGCAGCCGCGCGGCTCTTAATGAGTGACTTCTTCTCCATACCATCCTCGCTTGTAGATTTTGGATTGACTACGTCTTCCCTCATTGCATTCGCCGCACCAAAGTACCTGTACCTTGGTAAGGACATAACGTATATCACTCATTTTATTGGTTTTATCTAGAGCAGCGATTCGTCGCGCACAGCGACCGCAGGCCCCTGTGTAAAGGTGAAAAATTAAACTTTCACCTTCGCGCGGTTAATTTTTAACCTTCGCCATCGAGGTCGGCGCGATATTTTCGGCAGAGATACTTCATCCGCTGCTGGTTCAGGCGAAGCAGCGCCGCCGCTACCGTTTTCTTGCCGCCAGCCCGGCGCAGGGCAGCCCGCAGGTAGGCCGCCTCGATCTTCTCCATCTCTTTATCGAAGTCGATGCCCTCGGCAGGGATCAGGAGCGCTTCGTGCTTGGTGGTGCTGCTGTACAGGATCTGCTGCGGCAGGTGGTGCACCGCGATTGTCTTGCCCTCCACCATCAGCACCAGCCGCTGAATCAGGTTTTGCAGCTCGCGCACGTTCCCCGGCCAGGTATTCTCCTCCAGGACTTCCAGCGCCTCCAGATCCAGCCGCTTCAGCGGCACGTGGTTGGCGGCGCAATACAGTCGGAGGAAGTGGTCGGTGAGCAGCGCAATGTCGCCCTCGCGCTCCCGCAGCGGCGGTATCAGGATCGGCACCACGTGAATCCGGTAATAGAGGTCGCTGCGGAAGCGGCCTTCCTTCACCATCTGCTCCAGGTTCTCGTGGGTCGCGGTCAGCAGGCGGAAATCGATCTTGCGTGACGAGTTGCCGCCCAGCCGCTGCACCGCCCGGTCTTCCAGCACCCGCAGCAGCTTGCTCTGCAGCCCCAGCGACAGCGTGGCGATCTCGTCGAGAAAGAGCGTGCCGCCGTCGGCCAGCTCGATCTGCCCGGCACGCGAAGTGACGGCGCCGGTAAACGCGCCCTTCTCGTGTCCGAACAGCTCCGCTTCGATCAGATGCTCGGGCAAGGCCGCGCAATTCAGGCTGATGAACGGTTTGTCGCGCCGCGGACCCAGCGACACGATGCTGCGCGCCACCAGCTCCTTGCCGGTCCCGCTCTCGCCGCGGATCACCACCGACGTATCGCTCTGCGCCACCCGCAGGATGGCGCTGTACACGTTGCGCATGGCTTCGCTGGCGCCGATCAGCTCGCAGAACGAGTAGCCGCCCCCCAGCGGATCGGCGGCTCGCCACGCTTCCGCCTGCGCCGAGCGCCGCTCCAGCGCGGCCGTCAGCGCCGGCTTCAGCTCCGACATTTCCAGCGGCGCGCCCAGCACCTCGTCGGCGCCCGCCTGCGTCAGCCGGACGCGCGTCTCCGGTGTCTGCGTGCGCGTCAGCGCCAGGATGGCGAAATGCGGATAACGCCGCCGTAGCACCTCCAGCGACACCAGCGCCGAATCCAGCGGCTGGTCGCGCAGCTCCGCGTCGAGCACGATGCCGGCCACCGGCATGCGCGCCGTCAGCACCTCAACGCCGCTCGGCGAATCCACGTGCAGCACCTGAAAGTCACCCTCCAAGAGCGACTGCACGCCGGCCACGATCCCAGCGTCGGCGCACACCACCGCAACGTTGCGGGATTCGGAAACACGCGCGCCGGGTGATGCCATCCGTTCCCCTCAGGCAAACGTGAAACGCGGCGGATTATCCCCCATCTGCGCTGCCGAATTCCAATGCGCTGCGCAACCCCGGGCCGATGATTTGAAGGGAATGGGGCCGGCCTCAACCGGCCCCAACGGTCATTCGGGTCCGCGCTGGCGCTACTGACCGCGGAAGGTCACGTCGAAATACACGCGTGCCTCGCCGCTTGCGCCTGATGTGTCACCCGGCTGCACCGGTCCGGTACCGCCGCCGAGCTGGCGAATCAGCTGGCCGGCGCCGTTGCGCGTGAACACCGTCCGCGAACGCGCGTCGAGCTGCCGCGGATTGCGGATGGCGCGCAATGTCAGCATGCCCACGTGGCCGTTGTTCAGCCGGACGGCGTAGGTGTGTCCCGCCAGGCCCGTCGCGCTCGTGCTGAACGGCGCCAACGACGCGTTCGCCGCCGCCGCGTCCTGGTTGAAGCCCAGGTCGGCAATGCCGTTCTGCGATTGCAGACGGTAGTTGCCCGCCCCTAGGTCAACCACGCTGAACTCCACATCGGCGTTGTCGCAACCGCCGCTCGCGCCCGACGACAGCCGCAGGCCCGTGCAACCCGACTCGCTCACTTCCACCACCAGCCTCTGCTCCGGCCCCGCGGCCGCCAGTTCATCCGCCAATGCGCCGCTTTCGTCCGGACGCAGCACGAAATGCGGAACCGTCACCGACTTGACCCCGCTGGTCTGCTGCGTGAGCGTGCGCTCGGGATCGATCACCACCGCCAGGTTGAGCGCGAGGCCGGGCGAGACGGCCCCTCCCGCCGCGGCCCCAGCGTCGGTGGCGCTCCCCGCGCCCGAAGCCGGGAAGCGCTGCCCGCGCCGGCCGCGCGACCCGCCCACCCGCGCGTTGCTCCACTCCAGCGCACCCAGCGTGCCGCCGCCCGCGGCCACGTCAAACGTGTCGCTGGCCACGGTCACCCCGTTCACCTGCAACGCGACCGGCACTTTGTGCGCCGCGCCGGTGCCCTTGTTTGTGATCCGGAAGCGCACCGCCACCGTGTCCCCGGCGCGCGGCAGCGACGGGCTGAATGACACGTCCGCGGCGCTGATGCTCAAATCGGGCAGCCCGCCCCCGCTTCCTCGCTTTGCGCCCTGGCGGCGCGCCGCGCTCCCGCTGGCCCCGCGGCTCCACGACCCGCGTTTCGCCGTGGCAACGCCCGGCGCCGTGCCCCCCCCACAAAGTCCGCCGGCTGCCGACATATCAACCGCCAGGTCGAGGAACGTGGCGGTCACCGTGTCGTTGCCATTGGTCACCGTCACGTCGAAGAACACGCTCTGCAGGTCGAGCGGCGCATTGGCGGCCGTGGCTGAACTGTTGAACTGGAATGTGGGCAGGGCCGTGTACCCGTTCCCGGTAAACGTGCTGCTTCCGGTGGGGATGTTCACGCTCAGCCCGCCCCCCGCAAACGGAAACTCGTTGGTCTCCCACGCCCAGTTGACGGTCGGAATGTTGAAGCCGTTGTCGGCGATGAAATTCACCGCCAGCGAACCGCTGCCGCCGGGCGGCACGCGCACGCACGCGCCCCCGTTGTTCAGCAGCAAATCGCCGATACGGTAGTACAGTGTCCCAACCGGTTGCACCACTCCCGTCTGCGGGTTGTCGCGCGCCGAAGACACCGAGAACGCCTCCGCCGAGACGGTGCTCGTCGGATTGCCTTCCACCACAAACCCGTCCAGGTCCAGCGTGGCCTGGGCCTGCGCCCCGGCGGGCGTTCTCCAAGCCACTCCCTTGATCTGCTGCGGACTGGTGATGATCTGGTCCTGGTCCACGAAGGTCATATCGAGCGTACCGGGACACGGCGGCGGCGGCCCGATCGACCCGATGCAGCTCGTCCGCGTCGCCGTCACGCTGAACGGCTCGCGCAGGAACCCGTTGATCTGCAGCGGACTCTCGATCGAGTTGTGGCCGGTGTTCGTGTTGATGGAGATGCTGTCGGTGAACGCCGGCAGCACGATCGTGTTGATGAAGATGGTCGCCCCGCGCTTGGCGTCCCGCGTCGTCACCAGGTTCGAGTCCGTCAGGAAGGTAGGCGCGGGCAACGTCGCCACCACCTGCGCGTAGTACAGCGCGTCCGGCGTCAACGCGTCCTCATGCACCGTCACCGTACCGCTGAAGTTGTTGCCGGCGTTCAGTTGCGCCGGGAACGTGGGCACGGTGATGTGGGTACTGGTCAGGCTTACGCTGATCGGCAATGGGACCGTCAAGGACCCGCTGCCCCCCACCAGCCGCGCCTTGATGGTCGTGTTGGCGTTGATGACCGCCGGCGGTGTGAACGGTATTGGGTTTGCGCTCGACTCGCCCGGCGAACCCGGCTGCACCACCAGTTCCCAGTTCGACGCCGTGACGTTCAGCGTCGCGAAGTTGTCCACCAGGTTGGTTTCGCCCTGGGCCGAGACGACGAACAGATGGACCTGCACGGCGTTGCTCATGGTGGGATCGTCCGGCATCCACACGTCCATGGTCACGTTCGTTGAGGCGCCTGCGGCCAGAGACGAACTGAGTTCCTTGAACCCAACCAGCCTGCCTCCTATGCTCGCCCCGATCTCAATCGGATTCAGGCTCGGCCCGGTGCCGTGGTTGTTCACCGTGAGGCCAATCTGGAACGTCTCCCCGAACAGGATCGGGTTGGTCGTGGTGTTGCGCCCCGTCGTCGTGCCGCCCAGCGCCACATTCTGCAAAGCGAAGTCCGGCGTGCCGCTGGCCGCATTCACGTTCACCGGTATGGTAATGGAATCGTCGGCGGTGGACTGCGTGATGGACGTGGTCAGGCTGATGGTGGCCGTGTACGGGCCCGGCGGCACCTGCGATGTCAGCGCCGAGGGTATGGTGAAAAACGCGTTCGCGGTTTGCCCCGCCGCCGGCGCCGGCACCGACGTCTGGAACGGCGGATTGCACGCGCCGATGCACGCGATCGAGACCACGATGAACCCGGTCGGGCTGAGACTGCCGATGTTCTTGACCGGCACCGTGATGTTCAGGCTTTCGCCCACCGTCAGTGAGTTCGGGCCGGTGAAGGGCGCAGGCCCGTGCCCGGCGATCTGCATCGTCAGCGGCACGTAGTTGGCCTGCGGCGGCGCGTTGGTCACGATGATCGTGGCGTTGAAGTTCACGTTGCCGGCCGGCACATTGCTGGTGGGAATTCCGCCGTCGGTGGCGTGCACAACCGCCGTCAGATTGCCCAGCGCCAGCCCCGTCGCTGCCTGCACGTTCCAGGTCACATTTCCGGGCGTGTTCAAGACTTGCGTGAGCGGATTGGGCGTGCTGATGCCGCCCGGCAATGTGATCGAGAGTTGAAGCGGAAAGATGCCGCCGCTCACGCTCACTGTCAGGGCCTGCGTCGGACCACCGGCTTGGACCGCCACCGGACTGCTGTTCATCGCGATCTCGCTCAGCACCTGGAACACAATCGGCTGGTTGGCGGCGTGCGTCACACCGCCCACCGTTCCCGTGATGTTGGCCGTGAACGGCCCCGGCCCGCTCGACACCGTCCCACCCAGCGTCGTGCCGTTGGCGCCGCTGGCCGCCAGCCCCGACGGCGCGCCCGTGTAGCTCACGGTCACCGTCAGCGGATAACTCGCCGGATTGATCTGCACCGCAGGCACGCTGGCCGCCCGGCCGTTGATGAGCTGCACCGTCGAGGTGGGCAGCGTTGTCAGCGTGAAGTCCACTAGTCGGATGCTGGTCGTCAGAGTGTTGTTCGCGGTGTTGGTTTCCTGCACTGCGTTGTTGGTGTTCACGTCAACCTGCAGCGAGCCCGTGATGTCAGCCGGCGCCGCCGCCAGCTGTGGCACGTTTACGTTGACCGTTGCCAGGGCGCTGCCGCCCGCCGGAACATTCGGTCCCGTCCCCGATCCCACCGGGCTCCCGTTGATCCTGAGCACCACGTCGTAGCCCGCCGGCGCATCGTCGAGCCCGGTATTGTTCACGCGGATCGTGATCGTGCCCGCCCCGCCCATCTGCCCGATGATCTGCGTGGCCGGCGCCGGCACCGTCAGGTCGATGTTCCCGTTCGTCTGCGCGGCCAGCGTCAGCGAGTTGTTCCCCAGCGCGCCCGAGCTTTCCAGCGGGTCCTTGTTGATCGTGCAGCTCAGCGTGTTCGCGCCCGCGAAATTGGTGGGGACCACGAAATTGAAGGTGATCGTTCCGCCGGTCGTGTTCGGCTGCACGACCGGAATCGTGTTCGACCCCAGGCTCCGCGTTCCCAGGGGCCCGGTCAGGGAGCACGCGAACGTGTCAGCTGCGTTCGAGGGCACGTTCCCCGTGTTGTGGACCTGGAACGTCACCCCGCGGTTCTGACCCGCCAGGAACGGCGGACCGCCGGCGGCCGTGAAGGCCAGGTTCACCATCGAGAGGTCGATCTGCGCCGCCGTCAGCGTGAGGCTGGCGGTCAGCGTGTCGTTGGCGGCGTTGTTGTCGAATTGCGCCGCCGGAGTGATGCGCACCTGGAAGTTGTGCGTTCCCGAACCGTTCGGCCAGATCACCGGAATCGGCGCCACCACCGACTGGCCCGAAGGGATCGCCGGTATGCCGGCGCTGAATTGGAACCCGGGGAAGTCAGCGCTCGTCACCACCAGGTTGTTGCTCGAGGGCGACGATCCCGTGCTGCCAAGGTTCCGGATCGTGACGTTCACCACGCCCGCTAGCGTCCCGATCAGGTTCGTCGCCGTGAAGCTCTGCACCGCCAGGTCAACGTTGCCGATCACCACCGGCACCACGTCGGTGCTCGTGGTTCCGCAGCTCGCCGTCTGCACCACGCATCCCGGATTGCCGATTCCGACCAGCTGCCCGGGCGTGCCCGGCGTCAGGTTCGGCACGGTGATGCGTCCGCTCACCTGCACGCTTTGTCCAGGCGCGAGCGGCGGCGCAACATCCACGTCGGTCCCGCCAATCTCTGTGCCGGCGCTGTCGGTAAGAGACAATCGCACCTTGACGGTCTGCGTCAGCGGCGCTTTGCCCACATTCGTCACCGTCGCCGTCACCTGCACGCTGCCGGTCGGGATCGGCGTGGGATCGTTGCTTGTTGTCGCCGGGCCGCGGCTCGCCTGCGCGCGCGCTCCTTTCACCGGCACTGCCCCGCTCACCGACGTCACATTCGTGATCTGCACTTCAATGTCCGGCAGCGCGGCGTCGCTGGTCTGCGGTCCGGGCGGCAGGCCCTGCACCGTGCCGTTGTCGCCCTGGAAGTCCACAATGCGCCAGCCGTCGCCCGATTCCCGCGACATCCGTACCGAAAGCTGTTCCACCTGGTGGTAGACCAGGTTGGGATTGTTCTGGAACGAGTAGTTTTGCTCCCAGTCGGCGCGCACCGTGGCGTCGTTGCAGTTCACCTGCGCCTGCGAGATGCGCAGGTTGATGTTCATCGAGGCCAGCGTCTGGAACGTGCGCCGCACGTTCTCCTGCAGCTGCGTGTAGCCGGAGAACTGCGTCGCGTCGAAGTACCCGAGGAAGCGCGAAGACTGCAGGGCCACGTACGCGTCAGCCAGGTTGCGCAGCGTGGTCGGCGGATCGTCGTACGCCGTGGGCAGCACGTGCAGCGTCGTATCCGTGGTGTTCTTGTTGCCCGAAGCGTCCGTCGTCACCAGGCGCACGCGGTAGTCGCCCGGCTGCAGCGAGCAGGTCACCGCCGTGAAGTCCGGCGCGCTCGAGGTAAAGCCCGGCAGCGGATTGCACGATCCGCTCGCCGCGCACAGCGACCACTCATAGCTGGTGATGTTCGCGCCGCCGCCACTGGGCGCCGTGTATCGGAAGCTGTTCCCCACTTCCACCGACTGCTCGCCCAGCGCCCCGCCGCCCGCCGGGCTGCCGCGCAACTGGTCGAGCCAGTTCTGCGTGATCTGCGCAATGTTGCCGCTGGCATTGTTCGCGGCCCCGCCCAACCCTTCCCCGGCCGCTCGCAGCGCGCCCTGCAGCGTGCCGTTCACCTCGTTGAAAGCGCCGGCCAGGGCTTGGTTGAATGCCTCATCGGGCGCGCGCCCGTTGAGCGCCTGCTGCGCCGCGTCGAAGCGCGCCTTCAAGTCCGACTGCGCCGTGCCCGCCGCCTGCTCGATCGCCGAGCGCGCCCGCTCGGCCGCCGAGCGCACCGCGTCCACCTGCGCCTGCAGGTCGGAGTCGGCGCGGCTCACGTCGCGGTTCTGCTTGTTGGCGCTGTCAATTTCCGATTTCGATTGCGCTGCCTGGTTGGCAATCTGGTCGGCCACGCCGCCCAGCGCTGTCAGCGCCGACGTTCGCTCCTGCTCGATCAGGTCTTCGTAGCCCTTGCGCAAGGCCGCAGCGTCCCCGGTCGGCGCACCCTGGATGTTGATGACCGCCACCACGTCAGCGCCCTTGGAGCGGCTGAACGTGATCGTGCGCGGGCCCGGCGCCGCATTCGCATCCGCCGCGATGTGTACGTTCACCGCCGTGTTCGTGCCGCCCGGATTCAATCTCGCCTGCACGCCGCCGCCGGCAACCGTGACTTTGTTCACGCCGCCCAGGTTCGAACCCGTCGCGACCGCGTCCACCGCCGTGCCCACCAGCAGCGCTCCCGGCGCCAGCGCGCTTAGCACGCCCGCGGCGGTTTCCTGCAACGCCTCCTGCATCTCCTGCGGGGTGGCTTTGCGCTTCGACGGCGCCTTGCCGCCCGGCACGCTCACGAAGTCGCCCGCGCCGCAATGCTCTTCCCCGCCCACGCTCGGATCGGCGTTGCCGATCTTCGTATCGCCGTCAAAGCAGACGAAGTCGGTGTTCGACGCCGACGCGTTCGACGAAAAATGCGTTCCGATGACGCCGGCAACCGCCGTCGGCGTGCGCAACTGGAAGCTGCCGCCGTCGCGCGTGATCTTGGTGACCTCGGCCCGCATTCGCCCGTACGTCAGCGCCAGCGACGTCTGCTGCGAGCGCGCATCGTGCTGCACGATGCGCAGTTCGGCCTGCGACCCGACCGAGAGAATCGATTCATCCAGCAACTGGATGCGCGCCCGTCCGCCCTTCTCCGTGCGCACCAGGTCCTGCCATACCAGTTCCGAGCCCTTCTTGGCGTCCGTCGACGTCTGTGCCTTGCCGCTGCCGCGCACAATGTGCGCCACCGGGAGCAGCGCCGTGATGCTGCCCGCCTTCGTGTTCACCGTGGGCTTAGGGGGCGGAGCGGCTTCCAGTGGCTGGACTGCCGCCAACAACACGCCCAGAAGGCAACCGACGACCGGACGACGATTCATAGTTCCTCTGTTCCCCTCTTCAACAGTCCCGGTCCCGCCCGATTCGTCCCCCGCGTTCGCGTCGCGTCTTCGGCGACGCTGACGTGGGTTAAGCCCGTCTCGCGTTCAGCTCGCCAGCCCGCGGACACACTTCCGCCCGCGCCCGCCGTCAGCACTGAACTACGCCGGAAACCGGGTACAAGTACGCTGGCACCTTGCGCTTGGAACCCCCCACACGCCCGCTTTTGGCGTGTTGGGGACTGAGTTACGCCTGCTTTTCTCTGGGGAAGGCTTCGGCGCGAATTATTTGATTAAGAGTTTCACCTGTCAAGAAAATTGCGAGTTGCTGAAGCCCTCCCCGCCGATTTCCCTTGCGCTCGGGCGATTACCTTAAGTGCTTTTGCCATGAGCCTTTTGCCTCGAAAACTCACTTGACAGCGCCGCCCTATGACCGCACCATCTATGGACGCCAATCGGCGCGGCTTCTCGCGCCGAGTCTTCAGTCGCCCTGTCAACCAGTCACCCCGCCGGGCTGCCCCCGAATCCGGGCAGACCGTCTCGGACTGGCCGCGCCGTTTTCTGGCGCTGTGGAGGGCCTGAGGTAGATGCTTGTTTTTTCTGGAAGATGTCGCGCAGTTGGTGCTCTGGCTGCTCCTCGGCCTGACGTGGGTCAACCTCGTCTTCTTGTGTTTCGTCTTCTACCGCCGCCTTTCGCGCAAACGCTACTTCGCGGCCAAGGACGCCGCTCGTGAGCACTACCGCCCAATGATTTCGCAGTTTGCCGCCGGCCACATACCCGTCGAGGCCGCCGCCGCCGTGCTGCGCAACGCTCGCACCGTCCCCGAACAGGACGCCGTCCGCGACGCGCTCTTCCTCGAAGCCGCGCCCGCCGATCGCGAGCGCACTACCGAATTGCTCTTTGCCCTGGGAATGGTGGAAGCGTGGGCCAAGCAAGCCTACGGCAAGCGCCAGGCACAGGACGTGGTCCGGCGCGCCCTGCGCCACGAGGCGGCGCCGCTGGCGCCCGCCAACTCGACCGCCCGGCGCGCCACCAGAAGCAGCCTGCGCATGCTGGCCGTCCCCCGCGCTCTGGCCGTCAATCGCCTCGCTCACCTTCGCCCCGAGGTGGCCCAGGTCTTCGCCGCCGAAGCGCTGAAGGATCCCTCGCCCGAGGTTCGCCGCGTCGCCGTGCGCGCCCTTGGTCGCACCCGCCATCCCGCTGGCGTTCCCTTGCTCGCCGCCGAGATCGAGCGGTCCTTTGCCGCCGGCAACGACATTTCCCTGCGCACCGCCAAGGCGGCGCTGGTCGCCTACAACCTTGAGGACCTGCACCTGTTCGTCCCGCTGCTGCGCCACCCCAGCCGCCGCATGCGCTTCGTCGTTGTCGACACCGTCCGCCAGATCGCCGAGCGCGCCGCCCGCAAGGCCCCGCTCAACCGCAACGACTTCCCCATCGAGATGCACCAGCTCCTGCTCAACGAGCTGGCGCGCGACGAGTTCGCCGACGTGCGTGCCCGCACCGCCTCCGTCCTGCGCCACTTCCGCGACGCCGCCGCCGTCGAAGCCCTTCGCAAGCTCACCACCGACGAAGACGAGTTCGTGCGGCTGCACGCCGTGCGGGCCTGCGGCGACCCTTACCTGCCGCAGCTCCTGTCCGCCGTCACCGACCGCCTCGGCGACCCGCGCTGGCGTGTTCGCGAGGCCGCCGTGAAGTCCATCACCGCCTTCGGACAGGCCGGCGACCAGGAACTCTACCGCTACTTCATCCAGTCGCCCGACCGCTACGCCTGCGAGCAGCTCGCTGAGGAAATCCAGCGGCGCGGCCTGGTGCTGCAACTCATGGACCTGCTCCAGGCTTCCACTTCCGGCCGCGCCTCGCCGGGCAGCTCGGCGCATCACGGCGCGCAGCTCGCCACCGCCGTCTTCCAGAAGCTGGTCATGCTCGGCAAAGGATCGCTGCTGCTGCACGCCGCGCAGTCGCCCGAGCTCGATGCCAACACCCGGCTGAAGCTGCTCGACCTGGTGGCGGCCCAGCCCACCCAGCTGACCCTTTCCACCTTCGCCTATCTGGCCCAGACCGATCCCGGCCCGGTCGGCGAACACGCCGCCGAACTGCTGCGCCATATCAGCGAAGCGTCGCGCGCGGCCGCCGCGGGGAGCGACCATGCATAGCTTCATCCTCAAGCTCTTCGACTACGCCAACGCGATCATCCTGCTCTACTTCATCGCCGCCAACGTGATCTACACCATCCTCATGTTGGTCTCGCTCTACAGCGTCACCCTGCACTCGCGCCTGGCCGGCCACTACGGCCACGACCACCTCGCCGCCTCGCCGGTTACGCCGCCCGTCGCGCTCATCGTTCCCGCTTTCAACGAACAGGACGGCATCGTGCAGACCGTCATGTCGCTGTTCGACCTGAACTATCCGGAAAAAGAAATCATCGTCGTTGACGACGGCTCGACCGACAGCACGCTCAACCGCCTCATCGAGAGCTTCCAGCTCCTGCCGCTCGACCTCGTGTATCGCCCGGTGCTGCAGGCCAGGCACCCGTACGCGCTCTACTACAGCCGGCAGTATCCCGAGCTGCTTGTTGCCTCCAAGCAGAACGGCGGTAAGGCCGACGCCGTCAACGTCGGCATCAACCTCGCCCGCAGTCCCTACTTCTGCACCGTCGACGCCGACTCCATCATCGAGCGCGATGCCCTGCTGCGCCTGATGGCGCCGGTCTTCAACTCGCACGTGAACACCGTCGTCTCCGGCGGCATCGTCCGCATCTCCAACGGCTGCCGCATCGTGAACGGCCGCGTGCACGAGATTGACCTGCCGCAGGGCTGGCTGGAACGCTGCCAGATCGTCGAGTACATGCGCACTTTCCTCTTCGGACGCCCCGCCTGGAGCTTCCTCCATGCCACCTTCATCGCCTCGGGCGCTTTCTGCATGCTGCATCGCGAGACCGTGATCGCCTGCGGCGGCTTCAAGCTCGACACCGTCACCGAAGACATCGACATCATCGCCAGCATTCACCAGTACATGCGCGCCCGGAAGTGGAAGTACCAGATGGCCTTCACCACCGACCCGGTCTGCTGGACCGAGTGCCCGCGCACCGTCAGCATGCTTGCCCGCCAGCGCCGCCGCTGGCAGCTCGGCCTCATGCAGACGGTCATGAAGCACGAGAAGATGATCTTCAATCCCCGCTACGGCATGCTCGGCATGCTCAGCATGCCGTTCCACGCTTACGTGGAAGCCATCGGCTGCGTGATCGAAGCGGCCGGCACCATCCTGGTTCCCTTCTCCTTCCTGGTCGGCGCCATGCCTTTCTCGCTCTTCCTGCTGCTGGTGTTCCTCGCCATCGGATACGGCACATTGCTTTCGATCGCGTCGGTCTTGCTCGAAGAAACGACGGTCCGGCGCTATCCCACGATTCGCAACGTCATGACGCTGGTCGGCTACGCCATCCTTGAAAACCTCGGCTATCGCCAGATGGTGACCTTCTTCCGCGCGCAGGGCGTGCTGCGCTTCTTCACCTTCGGCAAAAAAACCTGGGAGGTGGTCACCAAGAAGGGCGTGGCCGCCGCGGGAGCGCGCTCGTGATCGGCTGGATCTGGCGCTGGATCAGCAATCGCGTGATCGCCGGCGTGATCATTCTGTTCGTCGCCGTCGGCGTGTACGAGTTCCGCTTCAAGCCGCAGTACAAGCCCATCTACGAGCAGGGCGTCGCCGACTACCGCGCCGGCCGCTACGCCGCCGCGCTCACCGAGCTGCAGCGCGCTTACGAGATCGCGCCCAACGCCGTAGACGTCATCATGATGATGGGCTGGACCGAGCTGAAGCTCCGCCACTTCGAAGAAGCGCGCTTCTACTTCGACCGCGTGCTCCGCATTGATCCGCGCCTCGAGGAAGCCCGCATCGGCGCCTCCTTCGTCGCTATGGAGACCGGCAAGGGCGAGCTCGACGCGCGCCTGCTCGCCAAGGTCCTCGACCGCCGCTCCGGCGATCCCAACGTGCGCATCCTCATCGCCGCCGCGCTGGTCAACGAAGGAAAGAATTTCGACGCCGCGCGCCTGTATCGCGACCTCTCCGGCGATCGCCATTACGGCAACGCCGCCCGCCTCGCCCTCGAGCAGATGTACGGCATGAAGGGCTTCACCGACAAGATGGCGGAAGAGCTCCCCCCCGCAAATCGCCCCGCGCAACTCCAGTTCCGCTATCGCGCCGATGCCGGCGGCTTCTTCGAGCAGCAGAAGGGCGACGCCTGGGCCCCCTTCTACATCGCCGGCGTGAACCTCGGCCCCGCCGCTCCCGGCTATTATCCCGGCTCGCCGCCCACCGACGGCGACTTCTACGCCGCCTGGATCAAGCAGGCCGACAATCTCTCCGGCAACGTGCTGCGCGCCTACACCCTGCTGCCTCCGGGCTTCTACCGCGCCTATCGCCACTATGTCGCCAACGGCGGAAAACTGAAGCTGTTCCAGCAGGTGTGGATCGGCGAGCCGCCCAACAACGATCTTTACGATCACGGCTTCGTGGAAGAAACGCGCGCCGAAATCCGCTACGTGGTTGACTCCATCCACGGACGCGGCGACGTGCCGCCGCGCCGCACCCGCGGCAGCGGCATCTATGACAGCGACATCTCCGGCCACGTCGCCGCCATCCTCTTCGGCCGCGAAATCGAGCCCTCGATCGCGATCCGCACCAACGTCATCAACCTCGGCCGGAGCTCCTACAACGGCCAGTACATTTCAATTTCCGGCGCAACCGCCACCGAGGTCTGGTGCGCCGAAATGCTCGACTACCTCGTCCGCTACGAGACCGACACCTACAACTGGCAGCATCCCGTCGCGATGGTGAACTGGCCGCCGCTCGATCCCATCGTCCATCCCACCGAGGCGCCCACCAGCGAAGAAGTCCGCTTCCGCATCCGCCGCGGCGAGCAGTTGGCCGCCCCCAAGGAACTCGAAGACGACACCGACGTCGTCTCCATCGACGAAGCCAGGTTCCGCGTTTCACCCGCTTTCCGCGCCGGACTCTTTGCCTCATACCACGTCTATCCGTTCTTTCCCGATTTCCTCCTCCTCGACCCCAAGTACCTGCGCGCTCGCGACTCCATCGGTCCCAACCCGGTGTTCGGCTACCTGCAGGAGCTGCGCGGCCGCATTCCCTATCCGCTGGTCATCACCGAGTTTGGTCTGCCCAACTCGATTGGCATCTCGCACTTCCATCCTTACGGCTGGCACCACGGCGGCCAGACCGAGCAGGACCAGGCCGCCGCCCTCGTCCATTTGTGGCGCGGCATTCGCGAGTCCGGATGCGCCGGGGGCGTGGTTTTCGAGCTGATGGACGAGTGGTTCAAGCACAACTGGCTCACCGTCGACTTCGAAAAGCCGCTCGAACGCGCCAATCTGTGGCTCAACGACCTCGATCCGGAAAAGCGCTTCGGCCTGCTCGGTTTCCATACCTCCAAGTGGAAGCTCTTCGCCGCCGCTGACGACGCCGCCTGGCAGGCCGAGCAGTTGCTCTACACCGGTTCCGGCAACCGCGCAGACGAATCGGGCCCGCGCTTGCGCAGCCTGCGCTTTGCCAGCGACGAGGGCTACCTGTATTTGCGCCTCGATGTCACCTGCCTGGAGTGCCGCGGCCGCGCCGCTCGCGGCAAGACCGCTGGCGCGCTCGCCGATCGCGCCTACGTCGTCGCCATCAACACCACGCCCAACCTCGCCGGCATCCGCCAGCTTCCTTTCTCGCGCCTCGACCTGAAGAGCGGCGCCAACTTCCTGCTCTTCCTCGGTTCCCCCACCGAATCGCGTCTGCTGGTCGCCGACAACTACAACCCGTTCGCGCTCGTTCCCAAGCCCGGCGTGCCCGGCGAAACCGCGCTCATCTATCGCCGCAACTACACGCCTGCATTGCAGCTCGCCGGCTCCTTCGGCGAGTTCGTCGTCGAAACCAACCGCCGCCGCTTTGGACGCGACGGCACCGCCTACCCTGCGCACCGCTACAGCCGCAGCGTGTTGCGCTACGGCAACCCGAATCCCTCGGCGCAGGACTATGATTCGCTTTCCGAGTGGTACGCCGACGCGAAGCGCAACCTCATCCTCGTCAGGATTCCCTGGGGCAAGCTCGTGCTCACCGATCCCTCGAGCCGGCAGGCGTTTTTCGGCTACGATGCCGAAGCTCACGTCCGCTCCATCCTTACGCCTGCGATTGAGCTTTCCGTTTACGAGCTGGCAAACGCAACCACCGCCGACAAGCTCTCATCGGCGCGGCTCGTGGCCAGCTATCCCCCGGCCAGCGGCGGAGTAGTGCAAAATGTGCAGCGCGTCGGCTGGAAGGATTGGCAGGCCGTCGCTGCCGATCCCTATGTGAAGAAGTCTTACTATGCGATCCAGAAGGAATTCTCGGCCGTTACCGGTCGCGCGCCTGCCGTGGAAAATCGCGGCTTGCGCGCTGACCGCGCTGCTGCTGATGGCGGCGGCCCCCCCGGCCGATAAAGACGACCTGCTCCGCGACGCCGACGCCTATGCCGACCAGGGCCGGCTCGCTCAGGCGCGCAGCGCTTACGAGCGCGCCATCGCCGCCGGCGCCCGCCTGGACAACGATTTCCCCCGCGCCTACAACCTCGGCCTCTGCTACCTGAACGGCAAACCGCAGGATTTCGGCAAGGCGGCGCAGTGGCTCGAAAATGCCGTCCGCGCCAACCCCAGGCATGACGACGCCCGCATCAACCTCGCCCACGCTTACGCCTGGGGGCGCCGCTTCGACCGCGCGCTCGAACAGTTCCGCATCCTCTACGCCGCCCACCCTGACTCGACCGCGCACATCAACAGCATCCTCGAGACCGGATACGCCGCCAATCGCATGGACGAGGTCGCTCCCATCGTGCAGGAATACCTCGAGCGCCGCCCCAGCGACGTCAACACGCGCCTCGCCTACGCCCGCATTCTCGGCTACCAGCGCCATTTCCCCGAGGCGATGGCGCAATACCAGTCGGTCCTTGCCGATGACCCTTCGAACCTGGCCGCGCAGATCGGCCAGGCGCGCATCGCCTCCTGGCAGGGCGATTTGGCCAACGCGCTCGAACTCTACGCCAAGGTCCTGCGCCGCAATCCCAATCTGTACGACGCCGAAGTCGGCCGCGCCTTCGTCCTGCTCTGGATGGGCAAGAAGGAAGAGGCCCGCCCGCTGTTCGAGGCCCTCGCCAAACGCAATCGCAACGACAAAGACGTCGCGGCTGCCCTGAAGGAGATCGGCCCGCCCGCGCCGATCGTGCTGCCCTCGGAGTCGCGCGACGCCGCGGCCGCCGGAAGAACGCCCGCGCCTTCCGAGGTGTCAGCCGCTATCGCGGGCGAGAAGCCTGCCGCTCCTGCCAACGTGCCGCCCGATCCCGCGCTCGTCCTGCGCGAGCTGATGTTCAAGGCCGAAGGCGCCGCCGCGCGCGCCGACTACGTCGAGGCCATCCACTTCTACCATCAGGTGCTCGAGAAAGACCCGTCGCGCACCGACGCAGCGCTGCAAATCGCCCGCGTGCTCTCCTGGTCGCGGAACTACGCCGCCTCTGTCGGGCAGTACGACGAGCTGCTCGCCAGCCATCCTGAAGCGCTCCTTGCCCGCGTCGAGCGCGCCCGCGTGCTCTCCTGGTCGCACGAGTTCGAAAAATCAACCGCGGGCTACGCCGAAGTCCTCGAGCAGATCGAGAAAGATCCCGAAGCCGCCGCGAAAGCGGGCGTCGCACCCAATGACGTTCGCCTCGAGTACGCCCGCGTGCTCTCCTGGTCGCGGAAATACGACCAGAGCCTCGAGCAGGTCGCGAAACTCCTCCCGGAAAAACCGGAGGCGAAAGACTTCGACGCCGTCCTGCTGAAGGCGCGCGTGCTCTCCTACGCCAGGCGCTACGACGAGTCCCTCGCCGCTTACGACGTCGCGCTCTCCCTCAAACCCGGCGACGTGGAGGCGCTCACCGGAAAAGGCCAGGCGCTCTACTGGTCGGGCAACCTGCCGGCGGCGGCGGCGGTCCTGCGGCCGCTCGTCGTGCAGCAGACGGAAGAGAAAAAACCAAACACCGACACCAGCTTCACCCTCGCCGCCATCGAGCACGGCCTCGGCCACAACGCCAGGGCCCTCACCTTGCTCTCGTCGGTGCCCGCCACCGCCGACGCCAGGCAGCTTCGCGGCAGCATCGCGCAGGCCATGCGCCCCGAGCTGCGCCTGCGCGTGGGCATTGAAGACGACGCGGAAATCGCCGCCTCACCCGCCATCCCCACCACCGGCATTCGCGCGTCGCGCTACTCGGCAGCCTTTGAGTTCAGCCTCACGCCCGACCTGCGCGCCGAAGTTTCCAATGTCGTCTCCACCACCATCAGCAGCAATCCCCTGCTCGCCAGGCACGGCAGCGAAGCCACGGTGGTGGAAACCATGGGCCGGCTCATCTTCCGCCCCATGCCCTGGATGCAGATGGCCGTCGCCGCCGGCAGCGCGCAGACCGGCGGCGGCGCTTCGGGCAAGACGTCGCAGTTCATCTACGAACTGCACCCGGCGTTTGTCTGGAAAGACCTTCGCCTCGACGTCAGCTCCACGCGCCACGCCGCCGACTACACGCCGCTGGCCGCCATGGACAACGTGGTCGTCCGCCGCGAAACCGTCGCCCTGAGCTACAACCTGCGCAAGCGCTGGATGATGGGCGGCGAGTACTGGCACGGCGCCTACGGCGCCCGGATTCCCGCGCAAACGACGCCCCTCAGCACCAGCGCCGACGGCGGCGCGCTCTTTTTCAGTCCCACGGTCTACCGCAACGACCGTCTCTCAGTCGAAGCCGGCGTCCGCTATGACATCTTCCGGTTCGCCGATAGCGCCGCCGCCTTCGCGCTGACGCCCACCGTCGGTTCAGCGGGCTTCTTCACCCCACGCCTCTACCAGCGCTACTACGGCACGGGACGCGTGAGCTGGGACGCGCACAAGCGTCTGCACGTCGACGTCAACGGCACCTTCGGACCGCAGCGCGTCTTCAGCTTCGACCCGCAGGCGCCGGCCGCGTTTTTCGGACGCACCGGCAGCGTCGGCACGCTCCTGAGCATGCCGTTCCCGCGCCTGCGCCCCTTCCTCGCCTGGGACTACTTCTACACAAATACCGCCAGCTCCCCCGGCCAGCGCGACGGCAGCTATCGCTCGAATGTCGTCTCGTTCGGGCTCTCGACTCGCTTCTGATCACAGCTTTGAATTGTCATCCCGGGCGCATCCCGGGCCCCAGCACGCCCGATTTTGGCGTGCTGGGGCGGAGGAGCGAGGGATCTGCATTCGGGTTGCAGCGACGCCCGCCGGCACGCCGCCACACACTGGGTGACCACCACTTCTGTGGCGCCGACGCCCTCGTCCGCGTGCTCGCGCCTCCACTGCTTTGCACCATGTAGCGGCGGGTGGCCTCTCAAAGCCTTCCTTTGGCTTGAGTGGCGCAGTTCAAGGCTCTCCTTCGTGACATTCGGGGTTTGCCTTCCTTTCCCTCACAACTCTGTCAACCCCCTTCTTGCTGACCTTTTCGCGCAACCGCTACAAAACGCGCACGATAAATTCCTGCGCCGCCTTCCCATTCTCCCCACCCAATCTGCTACGCTGGAAGCAGGCCCGCGCACACGCGCGGGCTTTGCTCTTTGACAACTAACTCCTTGCGGCGGCTGTATATGCCTGCAACTTCTTTAGATCGGCTGTATTGGCGGGAATTTCCCGCTAAGTTCGTGATCTGTAAAGACCGGGGGAGGGGGAGGGTGCCGGGGTCGCGTGCGCCCCTATTTGTTTTGCAAACCCGCCGTTTCCGACTAAACTTACGGGCACACTTTTTCGCACATCCCCACAGTGTGCGCGTGAGGCGCAGCCATGGACGAAAATTCTGTCCTCGGGGCCTACCGTCTTGAAGAGAAGCTCGGCGAAGGAGGCATGGGCGTGGTGTATCGCGCCTGGGACACCGAGCTCGACCGCCAGGTCGCCATCAAGACGCTGATCTCGCACATGGTCTCCGACCCTGAGGTCCTGGAACGTTTTTCGCGCGAGGCCAAGGCCGCATCGCGGCTCATGCATCCCTCGATCGTCACCATCTACCACGTCGGCGCCCACGGCGAGACGCGCTTCATCGCCATGGAGTACGTGGAGGGCAAGACGCTGAAGAAGGCCATCGGCGGCAAGCCCATGCCGCTCACGCAGATCTGCTCCATCGCCATCCAGCTCGCCGACGCGCTCGTGCTCGCGCACGAAAAGAACGTGGTGCATCGCGACCTGAAGGCGGAAAACGTCATGCTCACGCCGCGCATGACGGCCAAGATCCTCGACTTCGGCCTCGCCAAGCTGAAAGAGCCCGAGAGCCAGGCCGCGACCGACGCCACCGTTCTCACGCAGGTCGGCGTGGTGCTCGGCACCGTGAGCCACATGTCGCCGGAGCAGGCGCTGGGCCTCGAAGTTGACGGCCGCACCGACATCTTCGCCCTCGGCGTCATGCTCTACGAGATGACCACCGGCCAGATGCCCTTCACCGGGCCCAACGCGCAGGCCGTGCTCGCTCGCGTCCTGAACCAGGAGCCGGCGCCGGTGGCGCAGCTCAATCCCGACGCGCCGCCCGAGCTGGCCGAGCTGGTCCACGCCTGCCTGCGCAAGGACCGCAACATGCGCCCGCTGGCGGCTGAAGTGCTCGCCAGGCTGAAGCGCATCGAAGCATCGCTGAGCGTGAGCAAGATTTCCTCGATGGAGATCCGCTCTGCCGGTCCGGCCATCACGCCCTCGTCGCCGAACCTGACGCCGGTCATGCCCATTCCGCAGGCCGTAGCCGTCCCCACGGTCACGCCCGTCGCTCCCGCCGCTGCCACTTGGGAAAAAGCCGCGCCCGTCCGCGGACCGCTGGTGGATGCCGATCCCGCCAAGCTGAAGACCGCAACGCTTGTCTACCGCGCGGTGCACGGCCTCAAGATCGCGCTCTCGCTCGGATTGCTCACGGTGCCGCTTGCGTTCCTGTCGCACTTCTTCATCAGCGGCAACGTGATCAAGCCCGAGGTCGTTCAAGGCACCCGGTTCCTGAGCGTTGTGAGCGCCATCGTGGAACCTGCCCTGGGATGGGCGCAGCGCGTCTTCAACTTCAACTACCAGGTGCAGGGTTGGAACTTCGTCACGCTGGGGTTCTTCGTCGCGGCCTTCATCGTGCGCCACCTCATCCTGGTGTGGTTCAGCCGCGTCGACAGCGCCGCCAAGAACAGGATGGTCGCTTACCAGACCGCGCTCGCCTCCAGCCCCAAGGCGCTGGCCGATCGCGCCTCCGGACATCGCCTGCAGATGATGCGTGAAGCCGCCGGCTCGGCCTCGGACCGCCGCCGTCTCGCCTTCCTCGCCGCGGAAGTTACCAACCTTGAGCAGCGCCGGCAGAATGAAGACGCCAACACGCTCGCCCGCTGTCTGGGCGAGTACCACAAGTTCGCCGAAGGCATCCTGCGCAAGAACAACGCGTGGAAGTCCGGCTGGACAGGCGATGCGCTCCAGGCCGCGTTCAACACCCCGGCCGACGCGCTGAACGCCGCGCAGGAACTGCTCACAGGCCTGGCGTGGTTCAACCAGGGATTCCAGCACATGCGCGAACCGCTGGCGGTCCACGTCGGCCTGAGCGCGGGCGAAGTCACCTTCCCCGCCGACTCGGCCATCCAGCAGCTGCGCGATCCGCAGCTGGACCTGGCCGGCCATCTGGAACAACAGGCCCCCGCCGGCGCACTTCGGCTTACGCGCGAGCTGCACTCCGAGCTGGGCGCTCCCGCGGGATTCACCGAAGTGGAACCCACATCCGGCGGACGCGCCGCCCTCCAGTGGCGCGCGCCCGGCAGCTCGGCTGCGAGCGCCGGCTAGCCGCTGTCGCTGCTCGCAAGCTCGATCAAGCATCTCGGCCCGCGCTGGCATCCAAAGCAACCGAGGCACGACTGCTTGGAGCTGAACGAGAACCTGATCTTTGCTCGCGCCTTTTTTCGCCAGCCGCGGATGCTCGGCTCGTTGGTCCCCAGCTCACGCTTCCTGGTGAACCGCGTCCTCGACGGCGCCGACCTGGCCAGCGCCCGCCTTGTAGTCGAGTTCGGGCCCGGCGTCGGCGCCTTCACCCGCGAACTGCTGCGCCGCCTGCCGGCGTCGGCCACCCTGCTCGCCATCGAGAGCAATCCCGACCTGGTGCTCTACCTCCGCCAGTCACTCACGGACCCGCGCCTGCTGCTCGCGCCGGCTTCGGCGCAGTCGGTGGTTGCCCTGCAGCGCCGTTTCGGGCTCCCGGAAGCCGACGTCATCATCTCCGGCGTGCCCTTCAGCGTGATGTCGCCATCCAAGCGCGACAAGATCGTCCGCAATGCCTGGCGCGCGCTTCGTCCCGGTGGCCGTCTGCTCGTCTATCAGTTCAGCGGCGCCGTGCTGCCGTCGCTGCGGCATGCCTTCGGCGAAATCCACCAGGAGTTCGAGCCGCTGAACATCCTGCCGGCGCGCATTTTCCGCTGCACCCGGAACGGCAAACGCGGCCTGGCGCCGCGCGCCGCCTGACGCTGGTTCCCTTCAGACAAAGTCCTATCTCACCACGAAGCCACGAAGACACGAAGTCGATCCAGCACTTTGCATCTTCGTGTCTTTGTGGTGACAGGGTCTTTTCGTCAAACGGGAAACGTGAAACGGCCGGTCACACTGGCTTCACCGCCACCTGCCCGGTCCGCTCCTGTTCGAACACGTAGGCCGGCGCGGCCACGCGGCGCAGCGGCCAGATGTACACCTTCAGTTCTCCCGCGTAATACAACAGCGGCGCGGCATCCGGCAGCTGAATTCCCGCCGCCGACGCGACCGTGTTGCGCTCGATGGAGGCGGTCGCGTCCTCCAGCGGCCACGGCAGGTGATGGATATCGGCGCGGTACAACGCCCCGCGCGCGCCGACGCGGTACAGGCAGTAACGCTCCGTCAGGAAATGCTCCAGCGATCCGCGCTGCGGGTTCCGCGGATTGCCGGCCGGCGCGTAGCGTGCCAGGAATTCCGCCTCGGCGCCGTAGCGGCGCGACCAGTATTTGAACCCGCCCTCCTCCAGCTTGATGCGCATCGCGGCGTGGAAGTATGGCAAGCCGTAGCCCAGGCGCGCTCCCAGCGCCGCCAGGAAGCTGCCCGCATCGAGGCTGAAGAAGTAAACTCCCGGTTTGCCGTCGAACGTAACGTAGGTCCGCACGTTCAACTCGGGGAACGAAGATGTGGGCGGCAGCGGCGGCAGCAGCCGCGCCCGATTGCCCGCGATCTGGAACGGGGTGACCGCAACCCAGGCCTGTGCGTTGTAGGTATCGAGGACCAGCGGTTGCGGCACCAGGCTTCGCAGCGCCGCCGGCGCCACCGGCCAGTGCGCAAACAACAGGTTGTGCCACCGCTGGGTGAGTACCCACGGGCCTTCCGGCAGCGGCCATGGCCGGTGCGCAACCGAACTGAGGATGGGGTCCACTCGCGCCTCGTGCCGGGCCGAATGTTACGGGGAGAAGCCACGCGCCGTCTAGCTTCTGAACCCTGAGTGCAAACCGGTGTGAGCGCAACCGGGCGCTCCCTCTTCGTTCGCGCTGTTGCGCGGCCGCATTCGCGCACTTCCGCCTCCTCCGCTAGAATCAGACCACCGCCATCCGGTGAACGACGTTCTCCATTTCGTTTCGCGCCACGGCTACACCGCCATCGCGCTGGTGGTGTTCTTGGAGGCCGTGGGCCTTCCCATTCCGGCCGCGCTGGCCCTGCTGGCCGGAGGCGCCGCCATCGCCCTCCACCAGCTCCGCATCGACATTTTGCTCGTCACCGCCACGCTGGCCATGCTGCTCGGCGACGTGCTGCTGTTCGTGCTCGGCCGCTACACCGGCTGGACGCTGCTTGCCGTCCTCTGCCGGCTGGCCGCCAATCCTGAGAGCTGCATCCTGCGCTCGGCCGAATCGTTCTACAAGCGAGGACGCACCACGCTGGTCCTGGCCAAGTTCATTCCCGGCATCAACACCATGGCGCCGCCCCTGGCCGGCAGCATGAAGATGCGCGTGGGCCAGTTCCTCTGGCTCGACCTGGCGGGCTGCTTCCTTTACATCTTCGCCTTCGCCGGCATCGGCTTCGTGTTCAGCGGCGTGGTTGAGATGCTGGCCAGCACCTTCCACCGCTTCAGCAGCGGCGTCACCTGGCTGCTTGCGTTGGGCGTCCTCGCCTGGGCGTCCTACCACGCGTATCTGTACTGGAAGCATCGCGTGTACCGCGTGGTGCCGCGCGTACAGGCCAGCGAACTGGCCGCCAAGCTCGCGTCGCAGCAAGATGCGGCGCGCCTCGTCATTGCCGACGTTCGCAGCCACGGCTACTACGACGCCGGCGCGTCACGCATCCGCGGCTCCATCCGCATCGAGCCCAACCGCCTGCGCGATGTGCTCAACGATCTGCCGCGCGACAAGGAGATCTACCTCTACTGCACTTGAGTGCGCGAAGCCACCAGCGCCCGTGTGGCGCACATACTGCGGGAAGAAGGATTTGACGCGTACGTGGTGGTCGGCGGCCTCGCCGCCTGGCGCAAAGCCGGACTTCCGCTTGAAGTTGTGCCGCAGAGTGACCTGGTGATGCTGCCCACGTTCAGCTGAGGGGCCGCCGCGTCGCATTTCGCATCCGCCTCCTGGAGACGTCGCTTGCTACGTCTCGGGCAGCCGCTCTTCCCCATACAGCCGCGCGGTGTGCCGCACCGCCGAAATCGCGGTTGTCGCCAGCAGCCCGGCTGCGGCGATCGCGCCGGCAAAATCGTAGAGCTGCCAGCGATGTCCGAGCAGCGCCACTTCGGGCCGCCCGAGCAGCGCAAAGTTTCCCGCGATCAGCAGCAGTCGCATTTCGGTCGGCCCAATCCGCCAGAAGGAAATGCGGAACGCGCCGAAGACATACGTCGCCAGGTAGACCTCAATCGAGATCATGAAGAACGCCGCCAACACCGCCAGCGCGACCACCGGATGCATGGTTCCGGAAACCGCCAGCCCGCCCAGCAGCGCGGCGGCCCCGAATGCGTCTACGATGTGGTCCACGTAGAACCCATACCGCGGGCGCTGCCGCTCGCGCACCCGCGCCAGCGTGCCGTCCAGGCTGTCGCCGAACCAGTTCACCGCCAAGAAGAAGTTGGCCCCGATCAGCGCGTTCGGCCACCAGCGCGACAAGGCGCAGCACACGCCGCAAAGCAACATCGCCGCCGACCCGAGCGCCGTCAGATGGTCCGAGTTCACCCAGCGCGGCATGCGGCGCGCCATCCACACCAGCGCCCGCTTCTCCACCCCAGCCAGCAGGCTGCCGTGCACGCGTGTCGCCGCCTGGAACTCCGCTGCTCCGCCCGACGCCGGCCTCTTCCCTCGCCTGTCGATTTCCCGAATCGTCTCCGCCAGCGACATGTCCGCCTCCGTGGACCAATCTGACGCCCTCGGCCGGCTCGCGGCAATGCACCGGTGCTCAATTGCGGCTCAATCGCTAAATCGCATGGAGTGTTAGGGATACGTGCTGGGCTAACTAGGTCCTGCAGCGGTCTTCTTCCCCCTCGCTGCAGGAAGGGGCCTATAGCGCGGTCACGCGCCGCTGCAGCTCGCGCGCGATCTGCCCGGGATCGGTTTCCGGGCTGAAGTGCACCGGCACGCCGATCTTCACGCGCACCGTGCCGGGTTTCGCCCAATGCTTTCCGGCGGCGGCCAGTTCGTGCAGTCCTTCAATCTTCATTGGGAGCACCGGCAGCCCCAGCCGGTTCGCCAGCAGGCCGATGCCGCTGCGGAACGCCGCCATCTCGCCCGTCCTGCTGCGCACGCCTTCGGGAAACACGACCACGCTGTAGCCGCGGTCCACCGAGTCGCCGGCGAAGGCAAAGCTCTGCCGGAACCCGCTCTGCTGCGGCAGCGGGAACACGTTGAACAGCCCTGTGACCAGCCAGTAGTCGAGCCGGTCCAGCCATCGCCGGAACCAGCCGACGCCCCTGGCCGGATGCCGCAGCGCCCGCACCTGTTCACCGGCCATCGCCACCGCCAGCCGAGTGCGATAGCGCGCTGGCAGCGCCGCCATCAGGAAGCCGATGTCGATGTAGGTCAGGTGATTGCTCACCATCAGCATGGGCGCCTTCATGCCGCGCAGGTTCTCGCGCCCGGTAACCCGCGGACGCGCCATGATCATGGTGTACGGATAAGTAAGCGCGTAGTACACCAGCGGACGTATCCACGTCATGGGCCAGCGCTGCGCCCAGCGTGGAAACACGTAGCCTCGCGCCGGCTCGGTTGGCTCGGCCCCGCGCAGGGCCTCGCCGGCGGGCGCCTCAGCCTGGCTCGCGCCGTGCAGCACCTGCTCCAGTTCGCGCACCGTTGTTGCGGCTGAGAACTGCGCTTCATCGAGGTCGATCTGGTAGCGGTCCTCCAGCGCGCTCATCAATTCCACGCGATCGATCGAGTTCAGCCCCAGGTCCGTTTCCAGCCGCGCATCGGGATTCAGTTCGCCCGCCGGACGCCGCGTGATCCGCGCAATGATTTCCGCCAGCGTGCCGGCTGCGGCCGGCGCGCCACCGCCCGCGCCGAGCTGCCGCTGGACCGCGTCCTGGATCACGTTCGTCCGCGGCTTCTGCGTGGGCGTGCGGGGAAAATCTTCCTCCGGCCATACGTACCATCTCCGCATGTGCTGGAACTCGGCCAGCCGCGCATTGGCGCGCTTCACCACGTCATCGGCCGCCGCTTCATCGCGCAGCAGCAGCACCGCCACCGGCTCGGCGTTTCCGCCGCGCGCCAGGCCAACCACCACCGCGTCGCGCACTTCTTTCTGCTCGCGCAGCGCCTGCTCCAGGTCCTCCGGATGAACATTCAGGCCCTCCGGCGTGACGATCACGTTCTTGCGCCGGCCCTTGAAGTAGAGGTTCCCCTCGGCATCGAGCGCGCCCAGGTCGCCGGTGCGAAACCAGCCCTCTTCGCCCAGCACGGGTTTGAGTTCGCGCCCCTGCCAGTATCCGCTGGCGATATTTTCCCCGCGCACCAGGATTTCGCCGGTCGCCTCATCCAGTTTCAGTTCGCGCCCGGGCAGCACCTTGCCGATCGAGCGCCGGCCCATCTTGAACGGATGCTGCACGCTGATCAGCGACGTCGTCTCGGTGAGGCCGTATCCCTGCACCGCCCCGTACCCGAGGAGCCGCCAGAACTCGGCGGTCGCCGCATCCAGCGCCGCGCCGCCCGAGATGAACGCCCAGAACTTCCATCCGAACATGCGATGAATCCGGCGGAAGCGCCACCAGCGCCACAGGAATTTTTCCTTGTCGGCGGCCTCCAGGTTCCGCGCCAGCCATTCGGCGCGGCCCTGGCTCTGCGCGTCGCGCTCCAGCTTGTCTTTGAGCGCGTCCAGCAGGCGCGGCACCGTCACCACCGCCGACACGCGCTCGCGCTTCACCGTGCGCACCACCTCGCCCGGGTTGAGGTTCTCTTCGAAGATCACCGTGCCGCCGATCAGTTGTGGAATGAAGATCCCGAGGAACTGTCCGAAGACGTGGCTGAGCGGCAGCAGGTTCAGGAAGCGAATGGGATGGAACCAGCGCTCCCACTTCCGGTATTTCGCGATCTCTCCTTCGAATGGGACGAGGTTCGCCAGGATGTTGCGGTGCGAGATCACCACGCCCTTCGGATCAGCCGTGGTTCCCGACGTGAAAACAATTTCGACCGTGTCGGCCGGCTCCGCTCGTGCGGCGAGCGGACCGGCCGAACGCGACGCCACAACATCGCGCAGCGACTCCAGGGGGACCACCGGGACGTTCGCGCCCACCAGCAGCGGCGCCTGCTCGCGGCCGGCGACCGCGAGCTTCGCGTCCACTTGCTCAGCCACGCGCCGCGCAAAATCGGGCGCGGCAATGCGGTCCATCGGAACGGCCACGGCGCCGCGCGCCGCGCATCCGAAGAAGGCCGCCACCCACTCAGCGCAGTTCGGACCCCAAATCAGCACGCGCTCGCCCGGCGCCACGCCGCGCGCGTCGAGCTCACGCGCAAAGCGATATGCGGTGGCCGCCACGTCGCCGTAGGACCACCGCTGATGGCGGTAGCCGCGGCGCTGCACGTAGGCGGTCTCCGCTCCCAGCTGGCGGAAAGTCTCCAGGTACTCGGTGATGGAGTTGCGCTCGGTAGCCAACGCTAGAGTTTCCCATCTGCCGCGTGTTTTGCGAAGCGCTTCCGCGCCGGCCCCGGCCCGGACAACAAATCTTGCTTCCAGTTCCTCTAAACTAGCTGGTCGCGCACGCCTTACGGACCGGGAGCGCCGCAATGCCCAATTGGAAGAAAGCCTTGCTGGTGGGATCGTTTGCCGCCGGCGCCCTGCTGGCCCTTCGCGGCTATCGGCGCGCCTCGCTCGCCGCCGCCGGAGTCGGCGCCGCCGTCCTTGCTTCCCAATATCCGGACGAAATCCGCGACCTGTGGGACCGCGCCCCCGAACTCCTCGAGCGCGGCGCGCGCATCGCCGCCGTCGTCGCTGCCATCCGCAATCGCTGCCGCGATCGCGAAGTGGAGGACTACGAAGCCGCCATGCTCGGCGCCTAGGCCCTATTGTCCCTTCTTCTTGCCCGGCAGCCCGGTGGGGCTGTCGTGCGTGCGCTCACGATACTTCCCGCGCATGGCGCCGCCCAGCGACACCGCGTCTTCGCCAAACTTGTCGCGCAGCCGGTCGGCCGCGCTCAGCGCCTGCTGCCAGCGCTCGGCCTTCGCCGCATCGAGCAGCGACATCTGCCCTGCCTTCTCCTCCAAACCCGCCGCCTGCACTCCCAGCAGCCTGACCGCGGCGCCGCGCTTCCAGTTCCGCCGCAGCAGGTCGCGCATGACCCCGGCAATCTCCACGTCGAGCTGGGTCGATTCGGTCAGCGTCCGGGCGCGCGTGATCGTGGAAAAATCCGAGTAGCGCAGCTTGAGCTGCAGCGTCCGCGCGTGCAAGCGCCCCTCGCGCAACCTGCGTCCCACCTGCTCGCTCAGCCGCGCCAGCGTCGCTTCGAGCCGCGACACATCCGCCGTATCTTCGTTGTAAGTGTGCTCGTGGCTGATGGACTTTGGCCCCTCGCCCTCGCCCACCGGCGCGTCGAACCATCCGCCGGCGTCTTCGCCGCGCGCCTTGCCGGCCAGCGCAAGGCCCCACTTTCCGAAGCGTTCTTCGAGGAACGCGGCATCCAGCTTCGCCAGGTCGCCGATCTTGCGAATGCCGAGCGCGTTCAGCTCCGCTTCCATCACTTTGCCTACGCCCGGAATCTTGCGGACATCGAGCGGCGCCAGCAGCTCCGCTTCGTGTCCCGGCAACGCCAGCAGCACGCCGTTCGGCTTCGCCAGGTCAGAGCAGATCTTGGCCACCAGGCGCGACCGTGCCATCCCAATCGAGCAATTCAGCTTCGTCTCAGCGTGCAGGTCCTGATGCAGCGCGTGCGCCGCTCGCAGCGGCGGCCCGTGCAGCCGCTCGGTGCCCGTCAGGTCGACGTAGGCTTCGTCGATCGACGCCATTTCCAGCTTGGGAGAGAACCGCTGCAACACCGCGTGCACCCGGTGCGAATACTCGCGGTAGCGCTCCGGATGTCCCTCCACGAAGATCGCATGCGGACACGCGCGCGCCGCCCAGCGCAGCGGCATGGCCGAATGCACGCCGAACTTGCGCGCCTCGTACGACGCCGCCGCCACCACGCCCCGCTCGTTCGGCCGTCCGCCCACCACGACGGCCTTCCCTTTCAGCGAGGGATCGAACAGCTCCTCCACCGAGACGTAGAAGGCGTCCATGTCGACATGCGCGATCATGGCAGATGCCCATTATGCGCCTCGACCCGAACCTCGGGCTCGTGACCGCTCACACCGGCGCGCGCCCCGGTCGGACAGCCTCGGGGCCAGGCATGCCGCGATTGCTATAATTAACGTGTACCCGCCGCGAACGCGCGCCCGTAGCTCAGCTGGATAGAGCGATTGCCTCCGGAGCAATAGGTCGGGAGTTCGAATCTCTCCGGGCGCGCCATTCCTCCAATCACTGCGATTGTTCCGCTTTCGAGTGTGACACGATCGGAAGTGTGACCGTGTGTCCTGGCGCGTCTTCGATTGCGGCCTTGTCTCCTTTGATCTTGATCGCGACCAGGCGCCCCTGCTGCAGCGTTTTCTCCAGATTGGCCTCCCAGGTGTCAACCCCGAGAACGTAAATCTTGTCTCCAACTCTAACGGTTGGGTTAGGGCCGCGCTGTTCCGGTGACGCACCGGTCTCCGTGGCGGTCATCGCTGCCCGAGTTTCATCTACTTTCGGGCTGCTCACGACCTTCCCAGTTTCAAAATCAAATGCGCGCTGCCGCTGCTGCGGTTGTTGCTCCTGCTGTTGCTGCTGTGCTGCCAGCAAGGCCGTAAGTAGGACGACAACCGCTACGCAAGACAATGGCTTGATGGACGTCATGGCGAACCTCAACGAAGAAGTGTGTCGAAAAGCGCCCAGGCGGCGACTATGCATTTCGACGCAGGAACGCGGGCGGTGCAAGCAGGGGACCTGCGGGGCCGGAATACCCAGGAAACTACGGGCCTTTCGCCGGCCCCGCCCGGCCATGAATTGGCTGCTACTTTTGCGCCTCGAACCGGTAGCCGGCGCCGCGCACCGTCTTCAGATATCGCGGGCTCTCCGGATCGCGCTCGATCTTCTCGCGCAGCTTGCGCACGTAGACGTCCACCGAGCGGGGCGTTACGTACTGCGTGTCGCGCCAGACGGCGTCGAGCAGTTGGTCGCGGCTGAACACCTGCCCCGGATGGCGGGCGAAGTAATCGAGCAGGCGAAATTCGGTCGCCGTGGTGGTCACTGCGCGTCCTCGCACCTGCAGCGTCATCGCCCCCGAGTCGATTTCCAGGTCTCCCGTCTTCATCAGCGCCGGCGTCAGCGGACGCTCGAATCGCCGCAGCACCGCCTTCACGCGCGCCACCAGTTCCCGCGGACTGAAGGGCTTGGTGATGTAGTCGTCCGCGCCCAGTTCGAGCCCCGACACGCGGTCGGCCTCCGAGGCGCGCGCCGTCAGAAAGATCACCGGCGTGGAAGAGAGCGCGCGGTTCTGCCGAATGTGGCGGCACAGGTCGAGCCCGTCGCCGCCGGGCAGCATGATGTCGAGCAGGAACAGCGCAGGCCGGTTGCGCTCCGCTTCGCCAATCACTCCCATGGCGCGCGAGAAAACCTGCGCTTTGTAGCCGGAGAGGGAAAGGTGATGCTGCACCAGGCGCGAGATATCAGGGTCGTCCTCGACGACGAAGATTGTCAGGGGCGGCTTCACGGGCTCGTATTTCTTCATCAGTCTAGCCGCCGAATATTAAGGAGAGATGAACGTCGGTCGTGGTTCGGGCCGCCCGGGCGCCTCACTCAGGCCGGCTTTCGGCGTGAGCGGGCCAAACCAGCTACCGTCCCGCCAGCACCGCCGCAGCGTTGTTGACCGGCAGGCCCTCCTTCTGCCACGCGTCAAATCCGCCGCACACGTTGATGACGCGCTCGAACCCGGCGCGCTCCAGCAAACTCGCCGCGATGATCGAGCGGTAACCGCTCTTGCAGTGCACCGCCACCGGCCGATGCCGGTCCAGCGCGGGCAGGCCCGCGGAGAACACGTCGAGCGCGCGCCAGTGCGCTCCCGGGATGTGTCCCGCCTGCCACTCCGCCTCGCGCCGCACATCCAGCACTTGAAGCCGCCGGTCGCGCTGCATGCGCGCGTTCAGTTCGGCGGCGGTGATCTGTTCGACGCACGCCACCGGGAGTCCCGCCGCGCGCCAGCCCTCCACGCCGTTTTCCACGTATCCCAGCACCAGCTCGATGCCCACGCGGGAAAGCCGCATGCGCGCTTCACTGGCGCGCGCCTCATCCGCCGCCACCAGCACCACGCGCGTCTCGATGCCCAGCACCGTACCCGCCCACGACGCGAACTGCCCCGAGAGCCCGATGTTCAGCGAGCCGGGAATGTGAGCGGCGGCAAAGTCTTCGGCCGGGCGCACATCGAGCACCACCGCGCCCTCCTGCTCCAGCGTTGTGACGCGCTTTGCCGGGACCGGCTCCAGCGGCGGCAACTCGGCCAATGCTCCCGCGCCGGCACGATTGATGGCGGCGTCTTTGGCGAAGTATGCCGGACGCGGCGGCAACTGCTCCGTCGTCAGCCGCACGAACTCGTCGCGCGTCTTGATCTGCAGCGCCGCGTTGGTCAGCCGCTCCCTGCCGATGGTGGAAAACTTGTCGGCGCGCATGTTGCGCCCGCAGAGCGACCCCGCTCCGTGCGCCGGATACACCAGCGTCGAGTCAGGCAAACTGAGCAGCTTGCCGTGCAGGCTGTCATACAGCATGCCCGCCAGCTGTTGCGGCGTGTGCGTGGGCGAAAGATCGGGCCGCCCAACGTCGCCGATGAACAGCGTGTCGCCGGTAAACACCGCCCACGGCGCGTCGCCCGCCGGCTTTCCGTCAGGCAGTTCGCGGTCCGGATCGGTCGCCACCAGGCAAAGACTCTCCGGCGTGTGTCCGGGTGTGGCCAGCGCGCGCAAATTCAAGCGCCCGACTCGCAGCTCGAAGCCGTCGTCCACGTCCACGTGCGGAAACTCCGCGCCGGCCGCCCGGCCAATGTAGATCTTCGCCCCGGTGCGCTCGGCCAGCTCGCGATGCCCGGAGACAAAGTCGGCATGCAGGTGTGTTTCGAAGATGTGCGCGATCTTGAGGCGGTGCTCGGCGGCGGCCTCCAGGTAAATCTCCACGTCGCGCTGCGGATCGATCACCACCGCCACGCCATCGGAGCCGAGCATGTAGGAGGCGTGCGAGAGGCACGCCAGATAGAACTGTTCGAAGTACATCCGCTTACCCCCGCAAACGGTCGTAACTTCGTTTTTCCCGGACGCGGCTCACCCTTCGAGCTTCGCGTCCATGGTGATCTTTGCGTTCAGCAGCCGCGAGACCGGACAGCCCGTCTCGGCCTTGCCTGCGAGCTCCTGGAACTTGGCGTTGTCGATGCCGGGAACACGGGCGCGCACATCCAGGTGCGACCGCGTCACCGTCCATCCCGCATCGAGCTTCTCGAATGTTACCGTGGCTTCGGTGGCCAGGCTCTCGGCCTTGTGACCGGCGTTCTCCAGTTGCGCCGAGAGCGCCATCGTGAAGCATCCCGCGTGCGCTGCCGCCACCAGCTCCTCGGGATTGGTGCCCGCGCCCGACTCGAAGCGCGACGTGAAGCCGTACTGGGTGTCTTTCAGCACGCCGCTGCCGGTTGAAATCGTTCCCTTGCCGTCCTTCAGGCCGCCATTCCACTTCGCGCTTGCCTTGCGTTGCATCGTCTGCGTCCTCGCCTGGGATGAGTAACCCGTCATTGTAAACGAGCGGTGCTTTCGGCGCGCCCCAGTTTCACATCGCTCAAACGGCGAGGCTGCGCTTACCTGCCTGTGCCGCTCACTTCTCCACTTGGCTTCGCGAAACGTGAAACGGGAAACGTGAAACGGTTTTTTGCTTTTCTGATATGCTCGCGCCGGCGCCGTGTCCATCGGCGTCAACCTGCTCAACGGAGACCGTAATTGTCAGCCGCCACACCACCGGTAGCAGCGCCAGCATCCGCCCCCGCAGCCGGCTCGACCGTCCCCACCGACGCCATCGTGACGGCCATGGTGAACCACCACAAGGGCATCAGCGACCTGATTTTTTCTCCCGGCCGCCCGCCCCAGGTCGAAGTCAGCGGACATCTGGAGGGCGTCGAAATTCCAGGCGTCGGCACGCTTTCCGCCGCCGACACCGAGCGCGTCGCCAACGACCTGATCGGGCAGAACAACATCGCCCGCCAGCAGCTTCGCGAAGAGGGCTCCTGCGACATCTCCTACAGTGTGACCGGCGTCGCCCGCTTCCGCGTCAACATCTTCCGCCAGCGCACTTCGCACGCCATCGTGATGCGCGTCATCCCCAACAAGATCCCCACGTTCGAGGAGCTGCGCCTCCCTCCCGTCCTCGCGGAGATCGCCGAGCTGAAAAACGGTGTTGTGCTGGTGACCGGGCCGACCGGCTCCGGCAAGTCGTCCACGCTCGCCGCCATCATTGACCTCATCAACCAGAACAAGGCCGAGCACATCATCACGATCGAGGACCCGATCGAGTTCCTCCACCGTCACAAGAAGGCCACCATTCACCAGCGCGAGCTGCACAACGACACGCCCAACTTCGCGCTCGCGCTCCGCGCCGCCCTGCGCCAGGCGCCCAAGGTGATCCTGGTCGGCGAGATGCGCGACCGCGAGACCATCGAGATCGCGCTCACCGCCGCCGAGACCGGCCACCTCGTCTTTTCCACACTGCACACCATCGACGCGTCGAAAACGGTGGAGCGCATCATCGGCGCCTTCCCCATGTCGGACCAGCACGTCATCCGCCGCCGCCTCGCCGCCGCCATGCGCTTCTTCGTCTCGCAGCGCCTCCTGCCGAAAATCGGCGGCGGACGCATTGCCGCCGTCGAAATTCTCAAGGGCACCATGCGCACCAAGGATTACGTGGAAAAAGGCGAAAGCGAGGGCAAAACGCTGCTCGACGCCATGCGCGACGGCGGACTCGACGGCATGCAGGACTTCGACACCGTCATCGAGCACTTCATCCGCGAAGGCCTGGTGGAAATGGAAACCGGTCTGCTCTACTCCACCAACGCCGGCAATCTCCGCCTCGCCCTGGCCGACTACGCCGAAGAACGCCGCCAGTCACAGCCTGAGAAAAACGGCGAGTTCGAAATCGAGCGCTGAAAAACAAACTTGCCACGCATGAAGCCCGGTTCACGCAGGTCGAGAAAGGTCCGTGCCCGTTACCTGAACATCACGCAGGCCAATCCTCGTCATCCGCGGTGTGGTCCTTACTTCCTCTTCACCACGCGCCGCGCCGCCTCGGCGATATAGGGCGCCGTCAGGCCGTACTTCTCCATCAGCTGCTCCGGCGTGCCTGACTCGGCATACGTGTTGTTGATGCCCACGAACTCCATCGGCACCGGGCGCGACCTGCCCACGGCGGCGGCCACGCGCGAGCCCAGCCCGCCGTCGAGCACGTGCTCCTCTGCGCAGACAATCGCGCCGCACTCGCGCGCCGCCAGCTCCACCGCCGCTTCGTCCAGCGGCTTCAATGTGTGCATGTCGATCACGCGCGCGGCAATGCCCTCGGCCTCGAGTTCCGCCTGCGCCTGCAGCGAATACCCGACCTCGAACCCGCACGCAATGATGGCAACGTCGCGCCCGCTGCCGTGCACTTTCGCTTTGCCGATCTCGAACGTGTCGCTCGCGCCGTAGATGATCGGCGCCTTGGCCCGCCCCGTGCGCATGAAGCACGGGCCGTCGTGCTCGGCCATGCGGTGCACCAGCGCGCGCGCCGCAAACTCATCGGCTGGCGAGAGCACCACGAATCCCGGCAGGGCGCACATCAGCGCGTAGTCTTCAATCGCCATCTGGCTGGGGCCGTCTTCGCCGATCGAAATGCCGCCGTGCGATCCGCAGAACTTGGCGTTCGTACGCGGATACGCCGCGCCCACGCGCAGCTGGTCGTAGCCCTTGTCGCAAAGAAACACCGCGAACGACGAAGCGAACGGCAGCTTGCCGCTCAGCGCCAGCCCGCAGGCGATTCCGACCAGGTTCGCCTCGGCGATTCCCACGGTGAAGAAACGCTCCGGAAATTCCTTGTGGAACTTGTTCGACATCGTGGACTTCGACAGGTCGGCGTCGAGCACGACCATGTTCTTGTTCGCGCGGCCCAGCTCCACCAGGGCCTGTCCGTAGGCTTCGCGTGTGGCCGCGCCCATCTTCAACTCAAGCTTCGCCGGTGTTGTGCTCATAATTTGATCGCCGGACTGCCGAATTGCCGGACTGCGGAATGGAAAACCGCTGGGCCGGCGCCGTCAATTCGGCGATTCCGCGCTTCGGCAATTCCGCAATTCACTGCAGCTCCTTCAACTGCGCTTCCAGCTCCTTCACCGCCGCCGTCACCTGCTCCGGCTTGGGCGCCACACCATGCCACTCCGGATTGTTCTCCATGAACGACACGCCCTTGCCCTTCACCGTGTGCGCCACCACCGCCGTCGGCTTGCCGCTCTTGCCGCTGCGCGCCTCGCTCAGCGCGCTGATGCACTGCTCCAGGTCATGCCCATCGATTTCGATCACCTGCCAGTTGAAGGCCTTGAACTTGTCCACTACCGGCGCGATGTCGAGGATGTCTTTCAGGAACCCGTCGAGCTGCTGCCGGTTGTAATCGAGGATGCAAGTCAGGTTGGCGAGCTTGTGGAAGCCGCCGTACATCAGCGCCTCCCAGTTCTGTCCTTCCTGGAACTCGCCATCGCCGATCATCACGAACGTGTGGTAATCGAGCGCATCCAGCCGCGCCGCCAGCGCCATGCCGATGCCGAAGCTCAGCCCGTTTCCCAGCGAGCCGGTCGACGCCTCCAAAACCGGCAGAAAGCGCCGGTCCGGATGCCCTTGCAGCGGCGAACCCAGCTTGCGAAGCGTGGGATACAGCGCGCGGTCCATGTATCCGGTCTCCCCCAGCGCGACGTACAGCGCCGGGCATGCGTGTCCTTTGCTGAGGACGAACCGGTCGCGGTCGCGCCACTTCGGGTTTGCCGGATCGTGCCGCATCACCTTGAAGTAGAGCGCCACCAGCAGCTCGATTTCGCTCAGCGACCCGCCCGGATGCCCCGAGCCGGCCGCGCCGATCATCTTGATGGTCTCGATGCGCATGCGCGTGGCAATGCGCTTCAACTCGGTCAGCGACCTGGTTTGCGTGTCCACCGTGGTCATGCGTGCGCTTTTTCTCCTCGGGGAATGCCGGATTCAGGCTTTTCCGATTGCGGCTGCGGCCGCGGCGTGCTGGCCCGCGGCGCCGGAACTTCCAGCCCGGCATCGCGGCGCGCGCGGCGCACAATGTAGCGTCCGCGCCCGGCCAGGAAGCGGGCCACGTCCGCCGCCACCTGCTTGGCCAGGATGCGCTCTTCTTCGCCGAAGCCGCCAAGCTGGTCGCTCTCCAGGTCCAAAACGCCGAAAACCTGCGTCCCGAGCCGGATCGGCGCAACCAACTCCGACTTCACCTCGGCGAAACACTGCACGTAGGTTGCATCGCGGCTCACGTCCGCACTGACCTTCAGCGCGCCCGAAGCTGCCGCCGTTCCTACGTTCCCGTGACCGAGCTCCATGGCACTGCACGATGTCTGCGGCCCGGCGGCGGCGTACCTCACCGCCTTGTCGCCCAGCACCAGGAAGATCCCAACCCAGAAGTAATGCCGCGACTGGTGCAGGATCTCGGCCACCTGTTCCAGCGCCGAAGGCCCCAACGACGTGGGCGAAGCTGCGTCCAGCGCCTGCCGTGCGCGTGCTGCGACTTCGCGAGTGGAACGATAAGTTTTCACGGGCGAATCCTGGTGAGGGGAACAAGGGCAAGTCTATCTGCGCACCCGGCAGGGGTCAATGTGACTGCGGACCATTGCTTGCAATCCGCGTTCATCGTAGGTCCGCAATGGACCGTTGCTTTTCGCTTGAAACTTGAAACCCGAAACTTGAAACTGCCTCCATGGGCCGCATCCACGTGCTTTCCGAGACGGTCGCCAACAAGATCGCCGCCGGCGAAGTCGTCGAGCGCCCCGCTTCGGTCGTCAAAGAGCTGCTGGAAAACTCGCTCGACGCCGGCGCCACCCGCGTCCGCGTGCAGGTCGAGGCCGGCGGCAAACGGCTCATCCAGGTCACCGACAACGGCAGCGGCATGCTGCGCGACGACGCCCTGCTCGCCTTCGAGCGCCACGCCACGTCCAAAATCAAGAACGCCGACGACCTGCTCGGCATCTCCACGCTCGGCTTCCGCGGCGAGGCCCTGCCCTCCATCGCATCGGTCTCGCGCCTGCGCCTGGAAACCCGCGCGCCCGAGGAGCCCTCCGGCAGCATCGTCGAGATCGCCGGCGGAAAAATCCTGCGCGTCGAGGAAGCCGGTTTGCCCCAAGGCACGGCCATCACCGTCCGCGACCTCTTCTTTAATATCCCCGCGCGGCGCAAATTCCTGAAGGCGGAGACGACCGAGCTTTCGCACATCGCCTCGCTGGTCACGCACTACTCGCTGGCCCATCCGGAGAAGCACTTCGAGCTGCACTCCACCACCGGCGCCATGCTCGTCGCCGCGCCCGTCGCCTCGCACGCCGAGCGCATCTACCAGATCTTCGGCAAAGACACGCTCGACTCGCTCCTGCCCATCGCCGCCGCGCGCCCCATCGAGCATTCGGGACTGCCCGCGCCGCCGCCCTGGGCAACAGAAAAACAGCGCGCCGCCTGCGAAGCCGCAACCGGCCTCAGTCGCCGCGAAGACGCCGATCCGGAAGACGACGCGCCCGCCGGCTCGCGCTCTCCCGGCGACATTCGCCTGCACGGCTTCGCCTCGAAGCCTGCGATCCAGAAGCTCAACCGGAATTCCATCTTCGTCTTCGTCAATGGACGCCTCATCCGCGACCGCCTCATCCAGCACGCGCTGACCGAGGCCTATCGCAACATCCTGCCGCCCACCGTTTTTCCCGTCGTGCTGCTCTTCCTCGAGCTGCCCAACAGCGAAGTGGACGCCAACGTCCACCCCGCCAAGACCGAAGTCCGCTTCCGCCAGCAGAACTTCGTGCACGACTTCGTGCGCGACGCCGTGCGCGACACGCTCATGAAGGCCCGGCCGGTGCCGCACTTCACCAGCGAGATCCGCGCGCATCCCACCGCCTCGCAGGCGCTCAGCCCCGGCGCCCTCCCGCCTTCGGGCTTTTCTTCGGCGGGAGAAGGCGGCTTCGCGCTGCGTCCGCCTGGGCCGCCTCCGATGTCGCAGCGCTTCTCTTTCGACGCCGGGACCGCCATCGCCGTCGCGGCCGACGCCTCGCGCGCCGTCGCCACCGTGGACTTTGCCGCGCCCCTCGCCGCCGGCGATCCTGCCGCCGGCGATCCTGCCGCCGTCACCGCCGCCTTCCCTGCCGAAGCCCACGGCTGCGCGCCGGAAATTGCGCCCGCGCCTGAAGCCGATGTCGAACCCGCTCCCGACGCGCTCGCCCTCGCCACGCTCAAGCCGCTGGGCCAGGTTCGCGATTCGTTCATTCTCGCGGTGAACGCCGGCGGCCTGTGGATCATCGACCAGCACGTCGCCCACGAGCGCGTGCTCTTCGAGCGCATCCTGCGGCAGCGCGCCGCCGCCCGCGTCGAGTCGCAGCAGATGCTCATGCCGCTCGTCATCGAGCTCACGCCGGGACAGCAGGCCGTCTTCGCCGAACTTTCCGGCGAACTCCAGCTCAACGGCTTCGACGTGGAGCCCTTCGGCGCCCGCACCGTCGCCATCAAGACCGCGCCCGCCGGCGTCGACGCCGCCCAGGTCGAGCGCATGCTCCACGAATTGCTCGACCAGTTCTATCGCGAGGACCAGGCGCTCAACCTGGAGAAGGCGCGCGCCCGCATCGCGGCTTCCATCGCCTGCCACGCCGCCATCAAGGTCAACATGCCGCTCGAGCAGCAGAAAATGGAGTGGCTGCTCTCCGAACTCGCCAAAACCGAGTGCCCCATGAGCTGCCCGCACGGCCGGCCCGTCGTGCTCCGCTATTCGCTCAAGGACATTCAGCGCGCGTTCAAGAGGATCTAGTCTCTCAGTCTGTCAGTCGGTCCGTCCGTCAGCCACTCCCCTTCAGAAGCGTTAGCTGACCGGCTGACAGACTGAGCGACAGACAGACTCTGATAACCTGACATCACCTTGCCCCACGACCTCCACAATCTTCGGCGGGAACGCTGGCGGCTGAACGGACGTCCGCTGTCCGGTTTCGACGACGCGCGCGAGTTCGTTGAGTCGGCAGGGCTGGTGCTCCTCGCGCCGGCATCGCCGCCCGTCGCGCTGCCGACCATGGTTGGCGCAACGCTTGGCGGCGACGCCCAACTCCCCGACGCGCGCCGCCTACCGACCGACCCTCGCGGACAGCAGGCCCGCGCCCTGGCCGACGAACTGGTGCGCCGCAAGGCCGCCGTCGAATCCAACATTTTCCCCGACAACGGCGTGCTGGTCGCGCCCTCGCTCTTCCCCTACTTCTACACGCTGCTGGCTGACCGCGAAGGCGGCGCGCGCCGCGAGCCGCTCTCGCGCCTTGCCGATGCCGCCGGCAAGCTGCTGGAGCGCGAAGGGCCGCTCACGACCGCGCAGCTGCGGGAAAAACTCGGCGCCGAGGTCTCCACCGCCGCGGTAGACCGCGCCATGACCGAATTGTGGACACGCCTCCGCGCGCTTCGCATCGGCCGCGCCGCCGACGGCGCGCTCTGGGAGACGCCGCAGCGCTGGCTGCCCGAGGGAACTCGCCAGGGCGCGCACACCTCGGCTGGCGTGGCGCTGTCCGCGCTCATCTCGCGTTATCTCGATAGCGCCGTCGCGGCCGAGCAATCGGAACTGGAAGACGTCTTCTCGCGCTTCGCGCCGCGCTCGCGCGTCCGCGAGAGCGTGAACGCGCTGCTGGCTGCGCGCGAACTCAGCCTGCGCAATCTGGGCAAGCACACGCTGCTGGAGATCACGCCCGCGCGCACCGCGCCCTCGCTCGAGCGCCGGCCGGCGAAGGAAAGGCCGCCACGACGCGCATGAGCCCGACCCGTCGCCGTCTTGTCATCGCCATCGACGGGCCCGCGGGAGCGGGCAAGAGCACCATCGCCGCCCATCTCGCGCGCCGCCTCGGCTACCTCAACATCGAAACCGGCGCCATGTACCGCGCGCTCGCCCTCAAGGCGCTCGAAACCGGCGCCTCGGTTGACGACGGCGCCGCTCTCCAGGCCCTCGCCAAAAATTCCGACATCAAGCTCGTCCCCGCGCCCGAAGGCAACCGCGTCCTGCTCGACGGCCGCGATGTCTCCGCGCGCGTGCGCGAGCCCGACGTCACGGCCGCCGCCTCGCGCGTCTCCATGCATCCCGGTGTGCGCGCCTGGATGGTCGCGCGCCAGCGCGAACTCGGCGCCCAGGGCGGCGTCGTCATGGAAGGCCGCGACATCGGCACGAAAGTTTTCCCCGACGCCGACGTGAAAATCTTCCTCGACGCCCACCCGGAAGTCCGCACCGAACGCCGCGTGGTCCAGCAGCGCAACGCGGGCAAGACCGTTTCGCCCGACGCGGTCGCCGCCGAACTCCTCGAACGCGACCGCCGCGACGCCACCCGCTCGGTCTCGCCTCTGCTTGCCGCTCCCGACGCACACGTCATCGACTCCACCCGGCTGACCGTCGAGCAAGTGATCGCCGAGGCGGAGCGCATCGTGGGTAAAGCGGTGGATAGTGGATAGCGAAAAGGTCAGCCCCGACGCGGATGAGTTCAACGTTACGGAGATTCTGGTTTGAGTTCGAGCCGTCGATGCGGCCGAGCACACGCGGTTACGGCGTGACGGCGTTCGACTGCGACGATGCGCTGGGCCTTTTGCGAAGGTCAGTCTTCACAAGCGGATCGCTGCCTCGCGTTCAAAGAGTTGTCGAGGATGTAGACATCCCGCGGCTTGGTCCAAACACGTGTTGCCCAATGTGGGCATTGTCAGCGAACGCGGCATTTGGTTTCCATTGAACCGGTCGTGCCATGAACAAAAGCCGCGCGACATTCGCGCGGCCCTTTGCCTTCGACGATCCACTAACCACTATCCACTTTTCCTCACGGTTATCCCGCCGTACTCGTTGTTGATCTGCAGCCGCGGCCCGCCGCTGCCCACTGTGCCTTCGGCGGTGGCTTCGCCATGCTCGTTGGTCTGGCGGACTCCCGGGAGCTGCGACGTATCAATGTCGCCGCGCCGCGTCTTGGCCTGGATCGAGAACCCGGCATTCGGCGGCACCGTCACCTGGATCTCTCCCTTGCGGTTGTCAATCTCGATGTTCCCCAGCGGCAGTTTGTTGGCGTGCACCTCGACTTCGCCGTTGGTGTTCTCGATCTTCACGTCGCCGGAAACGTCATCCAGGTGGATGTCCTTCGACCGCGTGGTCACGCTGAACGGGCCCGCGAATGAACTCACGCGCAGCTCGCCCAGGTCCATGCTCATCTCGCCGTTGAGCGCGCCAAAGCGCAGGTCGGTGCGCTCGGAGTTGAAGCGGACGCTCTTGGCGATGCTGTTCAGCTTCATCTGTCCGGTAAAGGTGCCGCTCAGGCTCAGCCCGCCGCCCACGTTGCGGATGCTGGTATCGCTCACGCGCCCTTCCAGCGAGACATCGCCGGTCACGTTTTCCGCCCGGATATCGCCGCCGCGCATCGTCACCGCCGCGTCGCCCTTCACGTCTTCCAGCGTCACGTCGCCGCGCGATGTGGCGATCTTCAAATTGCCGTCGCGCCCGCGCACCACCACGTCGCCATGCCGCGTCGCCAGGTCGAGCGCCGCGTTCCGCGGAATAAAGATTTCCAGGTCGCTGGCCACCGGATGGTCCCCCGCGCCGTTCGTGTTGGCGTTGAGCACCAGCTTCTTGTCGCCCGGCGTCAGCACCGGCTTGGTCTGGCCGTCGATCTTCTTCGCTTCGTCCTCGCTGCCGGCCACCACGCGCTTGTGGACGACCACCTTGATCTTCGGCTCCTCCCACGCCGTCACCGTGATGTCGCCGTGGTCCGACATCACCTGCAGCGCCGTACCCGGCGTGAACGCCTGCTCGATCGTGTCGCTATAGCTGTAGCTGTTGCCGAACAGCGAAACAAAGTCCTGGTCCAGGTCCAGTTCGCTGCCCACCCGTCCCCAGTTCACGCGGTATGCCGACGTCGCGCTCAGCCCGAACAGCACCAGGAAAATGAGGAAGCACACGCCGCCGGCGCCTATGCCGGAGGGCGTGTAGCCCTCCTGCCGCGCGCGGAAGTACTCCAGCAGCTTCACCACCCCCCAGATGATGATCAGCACCGGCCAGTAGTGGGCAAACCAGTAGCCCAGGCTTGGCCACGTGATCAGGCGCATGTTGGCGAGCAAGAACACCACGCCGACGATGATCAGCACCACCGGTCCTGCCAGCGAGCGCCGCGGATACGCGCGTATCGGCTGCGGGCTAGACATGGTTCACTCCTCCCGTCCCTCCTCCACTGCTGCTCCCCGGGGCAATGCCCGCCGGCGGCGGCGCAGCCGGCGGCGGTGGCGGCGCCGGGGCCTGCGGCGCGCGCGACGGGAAGATCGGCTGGATGTGCCCTTCCGTCGACGCGTTGTGCTGCAGCACCTGCACCACGCCGATCACGATCAGCAGCACCGGCCAGGTGTAGTGGAAGCTGCGCACGCCCACCGTATCCAGCATGAACAGCACTCCCAGCGTGATCAGCACGGCCGGCCCCATCACGCCGCGCATCCGGCAGCGCGCGCACGGACAGTTGCGATTTCGGTAGTAGCGGTCCTCGTATGCCATCGCTCTCCCTCAGCCCTGCACGGGACGCCGCTTCATCCACGTCCACACACCCACAATGATCAGCACCAGCGGCCACATGCGGCCCACGTAATGCCACGGCCACAGACCCATCGTGTTCAGCAGAAAAACGATGCCCAATCCGATCAGGATGATCGCGCCCACCGGCGCGTGCGGATACGCCGGGGCAACTTCCGGCGGCGCCGCGTTGACCTGCGCCGCATTGCCTTGTCCCAAATCAGCGGGCGTCCCCGGCGCCGCCGCAGCCGTCGCCGCCGGACGCGGAGCGGGCGCGGGCGCGTCGGGCGCCCACATCCGGTTCAGCCCGAACGGATCGGGGACCGGCTCGCCGGTGCGCCGCGATTGCGCCGTCTTGTACGCATCGAACACCATGTAGAAGATCCAGAACGGAATTCCCAGCCCGAAGAAGACCTCCGCCGGTCCTGCGTGATCGGCGCCCCAGCACAGCGTGGCGAAAATCAGCACGTGGATGAGCGCCTTGGCGAACTGGCCGTTGTACATGGCGCCCACGCCGGGAATGAATCCCAGCACCGCCGCCAGCGCCGGGCTCGGCAGGTTGGCCGCCGCCGGCTGCGCCGGCCCGGCCGCCGCCACGTTGGGCGGCATGGTGTCGTAGATGCGCGAGGCCAGGCACTCCTCGCAATAGATGACACCCCGCACGTCGCGCCGGCACGCGGCGCACAGGCCCTTGCCGCACGTGCGGCAATAGGCGACTGCGGCAGTATCGCTATGGATGGCGCAATTCATCAGTTTTCCTCGTTCGCTACCGCGCCCCTTCTTGTCCCTGCGGACTTGCCGGCGCGTTCAACATGGCCAGCACGTTGCCGGCAAAGTCGAAGCTGTAGCGCTCTTGCTTGTCTCGGTCCGGACGCTCACTCGTCTTTTCGTTGATGTTCTTGTTCTTCTCATCGCGCTTGTTGTCGTCCTGCTGCTTGGGCTGCTGTTTCCCTTCGCCCGCGCTGCGCAGGTCACGCACCCGCGACTCGATCTCGTACACCAGGCGAATGTTCTCGTAGTACTTCACCACGCGGGCCTGCGTCTCGTAGTAGGTGCGCACCGCTTCATCGCGCAGCGACGTGGGCCGCAGGTCGGCCTTGCGCAGGTCGCGTGAGGTGATGCCCGCCAGGTTGAACACCATGGTGAGCGAGAAGAACGCCATGGCAAGGCTCATGCCGAAGCGCGCCTGCAGCACCGGATGCAGCGCCGGCGGCAGATATCCGCGCAGCCGCTCCGCCCAGCTCGGGCGCCCCGCCGCCACTACGTCGCGCGTCGGCTCGCGGCCCGTGGTCGCCGCCAGGATGCGGTGCACCATCATGCGCGGCGGCTCCACTTCCTCCAGGCCCTGCAGCAGCTTCATCCCCTGCTCGGCCTCGGCGAACATCGGCCCGCACGCGGCGCAGTTCTGGCGATGCGCCGCAAAGCGCTCGGCGCCGGCTTCGGCCAGCGTGCCGTCCAGTGCCTCGCTCAGCAGCGCCTCAAACTCGCTGCAGGCCATCTCGCGTTGGATTTCGGCTGCCATCAGGTCGCCTGCCTATAGGTACGTTGCAAAAGGCGTGCCAGTTCCGTCCGCCCCCGGTTGAGCCTCGACTTCACCGTCCCCTCGGGCACTTTCAGCGCCTGGGCGATCTCCCGGTAGTCCATGTCCTGTAGGTCGCGGAGAATAACGGTTTCGCGCAGTTCCGGGGAGAGTTTTTTTAGGGCTTCCTGCACCATGGCCTGCCGTTCGCGGCTCAGGACGCGGGCGTCCGGCGCCGGCCCCTGGTCGGCCAGCTGCTCGCTCAGCGGCTGCGCTTCCTCGCCCGACTCGGAGGCGCTCACGTCCATCGAGTCGGTCATGCGCTCCATCTTGGACTTGCGGAAGTGGTCCACCAGCAGGTTGCGCGTCATCGTGGTCACCCAAGTCATGAAAGCGCCTTTTTCCGCTTCGTAGCTGCCCAGCGTGCGGTACATCTTGATGAAGACCTCCTGGGTCAGGTCTTCCGCGTCCTCCGCCGAGCCCGTGAACCGGTAGCAGATGTTGTAGATGCGCCGGTTGTGCATGCGGACAATTTCCTCCCACGCATCGGCGTCGCCGCCAATGCAGCGACGGATCAGCGATGCAACGGCTTGGGGATCGTCCAACCGGCACTCCTGTGCGAACTCCCGGCTCCATTTCCTCCCGGCAGATACGCGACTCGTACCCTGAAAGTTCCGTGGAATCAGTGAGGTCGGCTGCATTGTAGCAGGGGCAGCAAAGGCTGATTTCGGGCGAAGACGGAGCGAAACCCGCCTCTCAGGTGCCCGATCTTGAATGACCGTTCGCCGCAATGGGCTTGCCATCGCGCACGATTACATCTGGGCGACGATATACAGCCTTGCCCCGGAGCTTCTCAGCCGGATTCTTCACTCCGAAGGTATGCGTACGGCCGCCGCCTCCTACGCCTGCCGTACTTCCTTCGTATTTCCAGTCGTCCTTGCCCAGAAAAACCACGTCTACTCGCCAGATTATGACCGGTTTCTTCTTCTGGATCGATTCGGTTGGATCAACAAGATAGCGCCAAACGATATACCAACCCGGATGATCGTAGTGTGATTGTATGGCCCACGGTCGTTTGCTCGCTTTGCTTTCCAGGCAATCGTTCGCAGTCGGAGGACGTTTGCAGCCTCGCCTGCAAAGATCCGGAAAGCGCTGCTGTGCGGTGTACGTATGACGGTGCTTCTCCCAGTTGCTGACAGCGTCGAGCGCTTTCGTGCCGAATATGCCTACGAGGGCACTGAAGACATTCGCCTGTTCGAAGTAAATCTCGGCCAGGTCGGCCAACTCCCGCTCCATGTAATCAATAGCGCGCCGAATCGCACCGACTCCACCAAATCCGGGCGGTAGCGGCACCGATGGATCGAACCACGCATCGGTGCTATTTCTTCGAGCCATTTGGCTCCGCACCATCAATTGGAATCTTAGCGAGCGCTGGAATAGAACGCCTGGCCATCAGAAAGTACTCGCGGTTCTTTTCGACGCCGATGCTGCGCAGCCCGCACGCCGAAGCGGCGGCAATGGTCGACCCAGAACCCATGAACGGGTCCAGGATCACGCCCTCCCCAAGGGGCAGCGCGGCCCGCGCAATCTGACGCAGGAATGCCTGAGGTTTTAGTGAGGGGTGCGGCGCCAGTCGACGCTCCAAACCCCGAGCCGGGACGGATTTGATCAAATCTTTAAAAGGCATGTCGGCGGATATTCGCCGCAGCCCACCTGTCTTCCATTTTCGAAGATTGTCCTGTACGCGCCCTTCACAGGGCTTCCGCAGGAGGGCCCATGGCTCCCAACACGACTTCGGCATGACCGTGACTTCTGGAAACTCGGAATGAGCGTTCTTCGGCCTGTCACCGCCACGCAACGTGTGCACGACTCGAATGATTTCGCCCCGCTTCTCAAACCCATTCGCCAGGAACGGCTCATACACAAGGTGGGAAACAAGCGGATTCGTCGCCACAAACACGTGAGCGCCGGGAACCAGAACGCGGTGCAGTTGCTTGCTGAGATTGCTGAAAAACTGTCGCAATGCCTCGTGGTCGCTCTTCGTGAGCGTGGTAAATCGCGGTAAGGGCTTTCGCTTGCACCCATCAAACGCTGGCGGTATTCGCCAAACGCCACCTTTGCCTCGACGAAGCTTCTCCAGTTCACGCTGGCTGTACTCAACCAGCCCATACGGGGGATCGGTTACCACCGCATGGATTGAATTCGCAGGCTGCAATTCAAGCCAGGAGAACGCATCATCATAGAAAATTTGGAACGAGCCCAGGTCCTGGTCCCGCTTGATCGGCGCCGGTTCTTCGTTGCGCCGATGAAAAAGATACGCTTGAGGTGTTTGTGACATTCGGGAAACTGAGAGTTGATTATGGAGACAACGCGGCGAGTTTTCCAGAACAAAGTGAGGTTCTTACTCCGACGTGAAGTAGTCCACGCTCACTGGGCTCTCAAACAGCGAATAGTCGCGCGTGACCACCGTGATGCCGCTGTCGGTCACGAAATACCGCTGCCGGTCGGCCTCCTGGTCGTAGCCGATCACCGTGCCCTCGGGAATGTGCACGTCGCGGTCAATGATGGCCCGCCGGATGCGCGCGTGCCGCCCCACGTTCACGTGCGAGAAGATGATGCTGGCGTCCACCTCGGCGTAGCTGTTCACCCGCACGTCGGGCGAGACCACGCTGTTGCGCACCACGCCGCCCGAGATGATGCAGCCCATCGACACGATCGAATCAATCGCCACGCCCATGCGCTTCGGTTCGCCGAACACGAACTTGGCCGGCGGATACTGGTGCTGGTGCGTGCGGATGGGCCACTCCGCGTCGTACAGGTTGAACACCGGCGACACCGACACGATGTCCATGTTCGCCTCGTAGTACGCCTCCAGCGTTCCCACGTCGCGCCAATAGAGCGCTTCCTTCTTGTTCTCGTCCACGAAGTTGAACGAGTACACCTTGTACTCATCCATCATGCGCGGCAGGATGTCGTGCCCGAAGTCGTGGCTCGACTGCGGGTCCTCGGCGTCCTTCAGCAGCACCGGGATCAGCACCTCGGTGTTGAACAGGTACACGCCCATCGAGCCTGACACCATCCGCGGGTTGTAGGGTGAGCGGATGTCGGTCTTCTCCGGCTTCTCCACGAAGCCCACGATGCGCCCGTCGCGGTCAATGTCCACCACGCCAAAGCGGCTCGTTTCCTCCGGCGGAATCAGGATGGTCGCGATCGTCACGTCGGCGCCCGAGTCGTTGTGCTGCCGTAGCATCAGCTCATAATTCATCTTGTAGATGTGGTCGCCGCTCAGCACCAGCACGTGCCGCGGCTGCTCGCTGCCGATGGAATAAATGTTCTGGTACACCGCGTCCGCCGTCCCCATGTACCAGTTGTCGGAAACGCGCTTCATCGGCGGCAGGATCTCCACGAACTCGCCCATCTCGCGCGCCACGATGTTCCACCCTTCGCGAATGTGCCGGTTCAGCGAGAGCGCCTTGTACTGCGTGAGGATGTACACCCGCCGCAGGTCGCTGTTGATGCAGTTGGAGAGCGTGACGTCAATGATGCGGTAGATCCCGCCGAACGTGACCGCCGGCTTGGCGCGGTCGCGCGTCAGCGGATACAGGCGCTCGCCCGCGCCTCCGGCCAGCAGGACTCCGAGGGTGTCTTTCATCGCAGAATAGCGTGTTTCGCGGGACTAGGACGCGCCGGCCGCACGGAAGGTTTCACCGGCCGCGGCCCAAACCAAAAATGTTAGCACACGAAAACCAAGCACTCAGCAATCGGCCGTCAGCATTCAGTCCCTGCACGTGATGGGCAAGAATCTTCACCGAGTCATCCTGAGCGAAGCCCGCCGCGGCGGGCGAAGTCGAAGGACCCCGCGACCGATGGAGGCGCCCAGATGACCCAGGGAATCTCTGCCACGAACGCCCGTAATTCCGCAGTTCGGCAATCCGGCAATCGGTCTCACGGGCTGAGTGCTGAACGCCGAGTGCTTATTTCACCGCCGCCGCTCCCGGCCTGATCTTCCGCGCCAGGTCGCCATAACCTGCCTGCGCCAGCGTCTCCAGCCCTTGCTCCGGCACGTCGCCCCATGTGGCGCTCAGCCCGCCATCCACCACCAGCGTCGTCCCGGTCACAAAGCTCGAGGCATCCGACGCCAGGAACAGCAGCGGCGCCACCAGTTCGTCCGGCTCGCCGGTGCGCCCCATCGGCGCCGACTTCCTCACCCACTCGCGGAACACCGTCACGCCGAATACGCCCGCCGTCATCTCGCTCGGGAACCATCCCGGCGCGATGGCGTTCACGCGCACGCCACGGTCGCCCCAGCTCGCCGCCAGGTTCCGCGTCAGGTTGATGACCGCGCCCTTCGTCGCCTGATACGCCGGCGGAAACTGCCCCAGACCGCCCAACCCCGCGATGGACGCGATATTCACGATGGACCCACCCTTGCCATCGCGCAGCATCCCCTGCGCCGCGTAGTAGCAGCAGTTCCACACACCCAGCAGGTTCACGCGCACCGTCTGCTCGAAGACCTCGGGCGTCACGCGTTCCGGCACGAATCCGTCGTTGATCCCGGCGTTGTTCACCACGATGTCCACGCGGCCAAACCTATTCACCACGCGCTCGAACAGCGCCGCCACCTGCGCCGCCTCGCTCACGTCGCACGCCACCGCCAGCGACTTTGCGTCGCCCAGCTTCGCCGCCAGCGCCTTCAGCTTGTCCACGCTGCGCGCCGCCGCCGCCACGTTCGCGCCCTGCATGGCCAGCGCTTCGGCAAACGTCACCCCCAGGCCGTACGACGCGCCGGTCACAATTGCGGTCTTACCGCTCAGATCAAAAAGCTGCTGGATGGATTTCATGAACCTGACTCCATTGAGATTGCGTCCGGGCCGTAGCGAGGGACCTGCGTCTGCTGCCCGCCCCGTTTTCAAGCCGTAGCCTGCACCGAATCGCCCGCATCATTCAGTTCTGCGACGCTCCTCCCGCTGCTGGCGCAACTCTTCCATCACGCTGGCGATCAGCTCCTTCGCCCCGGTGATGTTCTGCATGATGATCTGCACGTCCATCGCCGGCTTGCCCGGCTGCCGCGCGCTCTGGCAATAGACGCCGTGTTGCCCTGCGAACGCCAGCGCGTCGGTAAGCAGGTCGAGACTCACCGCCAGCCGCCCCCGCTCCGGCCCCATCATGAACTCGTAACGCTCCAGCTCTTCCTGGCGGTCGTCGAAAACGCTCATCGCGCGATTGTACGCCGCGCCACTTTCCCCGATAATGTCGGGTTCTACCTGCGCCGCCGCGCGCGCCTGCGGCAACTCGCTCGTCGAGACGTAGCTTGCTGCGTCTCGGTTCCCAAGTTAGAGACGCAGCTCGCTGCGTCCCAATTCATTCGTCGAGACGTAGCTTGCTGCGTCTCCCAGGAGAAAGGAACACTATGCCCAAGCTCACCGTTTCACTCGCCCTTCTCGCCCTCGCCGCCACCACCTTCGCCCAGCAGCGCCCCAGCCCGCCGGGAACAGCCGAGACCACGCTCAAAGGCAAGAAGATCACCATCAACTACAGCCGTCCCAGGATCAACGACCCGCGCACCGGCCAGCCGCGCAAGATCATGGGTGGCCTGGTGCCCTACGGCGATGTCTGGCGCACCGGCGCCAACGAAGCCACCACCTTCGTCACCGAAGCGCCCGTAACGGTTGGCGGCAAGGATGTCCCCGCCGGCAGCTACACGCTCTTCACGTTGCCCGAGCAGGACAAGTGGACGCTCATCATCAGCAGGAAGACCGGCGAGTGGGGCATTCCCTATCCCGGCCAGCAGGACGACTTCGCCCGCATCCCGATGAAAGTCGAAACGCTCACCAGCACCGTGGACCCGTTCACGATTTCATTCGACAAAAAGAGCGACACCGAGGCGGCCCTCAAACTGGCATGGGAAAAGACGCAGGCCAGCGTGGACGTGAAGGCGAAGTAGCGTCCCGGGGCTTGAACGCTGAGGACGCTGGGGCACGCAGAGGAGCGCTGAGGAATGCAAATCAATCCGATCAGCGGCACGATCATCGAGTGCGCCATGCCCGTGCACTCGGCACTCGGCCCCGGTCTGTTGGAGAGCGCTTGCGAAGCGTGCCTCGTACACGAGTTGACTCGTAAAGGCTTGCGTTGCTCGTCGCAGGTCCCAGTCAAACTGCGCGACGACGGACTTGTGCTCGACTGTCGCTTATCGGCTCGATCTGGTCGTCGAAGATCGGGCCGTCGTTGAACTCAAGTCCCTCGAGGCTGTGCTTCCAATTCACAAGGCCCGGCTTCTCTCCTATTTGCGGCTGAGCGGAAAGAAGCTGGGCCTTCTGATCAACTTCAACACCGTTCACCTGCGGCGCGGCATTGACCGCGTTGTGAATGGACTGGAAGGAGATCGCTCGGCAGCAGCTGGATTGGAATGAAGTAGTTTGCCGTTCTGCGCCCTCAGCGCCCCTCTGCGTCCTGCGCGTTGAAGGCCTGGCTTTTCTTCCACCGCAGCACCGGCTTCCGCGCCGCCATCACCTCGTCCAGCCGCGAGACGCGCGTCGTATGCGGCGACGTCAGGATGGTGTCGGGCTCGTGCTCGGCTTCTTCGGCGATGGAGCGCATCGCCTCCACGAACTGGTCCAGCTCTTCCTTCGACTCGCTCTCGGTCGGCTCCACCATCAGCGCGCCCGGCACGATCAGCGGGAACGACACCGTGTAGGAATGGAATCCGTAGTCGATCAGCCGCTTGGCGATGTCGCCCGTCTTCACGCCGTGCCGCGTCTGATTGCGGTCGCTGAACACCACTTCGTGCATCGACGGCGTGCGATACGGCAGGTCATATACGTCTTCCAGTTTCTTGCGCAGATAGTTGGCGTTGAGCACCGCGTCTTCGGTCGTCTGCCGCAGTCCCTCCGGCCCATTCGCCATGATGTACGCCAGCGCGCGCACGTGCATGCCGAAGTTTCCGTAGAACGCTCGCACCCGGCCGATCGCCCGCGGACGCTCATAGTCAAAACCCAAAGCGCCGTCCGGTTTCTCGACCACGACCGGCACCGGCAGGAACGGCTCCAGGATGCTCTTGCAAGCCACCGGGCCCGACCCCGGCCCGCCGCCGCCATGCGGCGTGGAAAACGTCTTGTGCAGGTTCAGGTGCATCACGTCCACGCCGAAGTCTCCGGGACGCGTCTTGCCCACCAGCGCGTTCATGTTCGCGCCGTCCATGTACAGCAGCCCGCCCTTGGCATGCATCAGGTCGGCAATCTTGTGGATCTCCTGCTCGAACACGCCCAGCGTGTTCGGATTTGTCAGCATCAGCGCGGCCACATCTTCATTCATCTGCGCCGCCAGCGCCGCCACGTCCACCATGCCCTGCGCATTTGACTTGAGATTTTCGACCGCGTAGCCGGCAATCGCCGCCGTCGCGGGATTCGTGCCGTGCGCCGAGTCGGGAATCAGGATCTTCTTTCGCGGATTTCCTTTTGACTCCAGGTAGGCGCGCGCCAGCAGGATGCCGGTCAGCTCGCCGTGCGCGCCCGCCGCCGGCTGGAGCGTGATCGCGTCCATGCCGGTAATGTCGAGCAGCGCGTCACTGAGCACCTTCAGCACCCGCATCGCGCCCTGCGAAAGCTGCTCCGGCTGATAAGGATGCGCGCCCGCCAGGCCGTCCATCCGCGCCGCCGTCTCATTTACGCGCGCGTTGTACTTCATCGTGCACGACCCCAGCGGATACAGCCCCGTGTCCACGCCGTAGTTCCAGGTCGAAATGCGCGTGAAGTGCCGGATGATCTCGATCTCGCTCACTTCCGGCATCACGCCCAGGTCGGCGCGCGCCGCCGCGCCCAGCACCTCCGCCGCGTCGATCTCCGGCACATCCAGCGGAGGCAGCTTCCACGCCGCTTTTCCCGGCGACGACTTCTCGAAGATCAGCCCTTCGTTCTGCGTGACGTGCGGCCGCGCTTTCTTGATCCGATCAGCCATTCCGCCTTCGTGTCCTTTGTGTCCCGCTGTTGACTTTGACTTTGACTTTGACTTTGACTTTCGGCGGCTCAGCGCCCAACTTCCTGCGGCCTCTCCGCCAGCCGTCGCGCTTTCCCGGCCGCGCCCGCCGCCCGGTCAATCGCCTCGCGCGCCGTCATCTCCGTGCAGCACCACAGCGCCGCGTTGCCCAGCTCCGGATAGAACTTCCGCAGCGGAAATCCGCCGATGATCTTCTCGCGCACCAGCCGCTCATTGAGCGCCTTGGGATCTTCATCCGTCACGACAACGAATTCGTTGAACCGAGGCGCGCCGCCAAACAGCACCTCCGCGCGCTTTCTGAACTCGCCGGCCGCGTAGTGCGCTTTCGCCAGGTTCTGCTTCGCCAGCTCCTTGAGCCCCTCGCGCCCGTACACCGTCATGAAAATGGTCGCCATCAGCGCCACCAGCGCCTGGTTGGTGCAGATGTTGCTCGTCGCCTTCTCGCGCCGTATGTGCTGTTCGCGTGTTGAGAGCGTGAGCACGAACCCGCGCCGCCCCTGCTTGTCGCGCGTCTCACCCACCAGCCGCCCCGGCATCTGCCGCACGAATTTCTCTTTGGTCGCGATCACGCCCGCATACGGACCGCCAAAACCGAGCGGCACGCCGAACGACTGCGCTTCCATGCTCACAATGTCGGCTTCCGCCGGCGGCTTCACGATCCCCAGCGACACCGCTTCGGCGATCGCCACGATCAGCAGCGCGCCGCGGCTGTGCGCCAGCTCAGCCAGCGCCGCCACGTCCTCGATGGTTCCGAAGAAGTTCGGCGACTGGATCAGCACGCACGCCGTGTCGTCGGTGATCGCCGCCGCCAGCTTCTTCGCGTCCACGCGACCGTCGGCGCCGAAGCCGGCCTCGCGCCACGGCATGCCCTGGTGCTTCGCGTACGTGCCCAGCACCTCGCGATACTCCGGATGCACGCTGCGCGCCACCACCGCCGAGCTGCGCCCGGTCACGCGCACCGCCATCATCACCGCTTCGGCCGCCGCGGTTGAGCCGTCGTACATGGAAGCGTTCGCCACCTCCATGCCGGTCAGCTCGCAGATCATCGTCTGGAATTCGAAGATCGCCTGCAGCGTTCCCTGCGCGATCTCCGCCTGGTAGGGCGTATAGGCGGTGAAGAACTCGCCGCGCGACACCAGCGCGTCAATCACCACCGGCCGGTAGTGGTTGTACGCGCCTGCGCCGAGAAAACTGGCGTAGCCCAGCGCGTTCTCCTGCGAGCGCTGCCGGAACCACTCCACGATCTCCGACTCGGCCATCGAACGCGGGACCTTGAGGTCGCGCTTCAGCCGATACTCGGCCGGAATCGGCGCAAACAGCTCTTCGATTGTGCCGCAGCCGATCTCGCGCAGCATCTCGGCGCGTTCAGCAGGACTCTTGGGTAGATAACGCATTCGCCTCAATTCGCAATTGGCACTTAGCGCTTGGCATTTCACCCTCGGGGCCCTTGCCGCGCGGAACAAAGCCCCCCGCGTGCCCCGCTCAAGCCCTCTTTGGGCTTGAGCGGGTGAACGGCCGGACCATCACGACCTTCCACGGCCAAATGCTAAGTGCTGAGTGCCCAGTGGCGGACCACCACTACTTCTCTTCCGCCACAAACTTCTCGTAATCCGCCGCGCTCAGCAACCCGTCGGCCTCTTTCGGATCTTTCAGCGCGACCTTGATCATCCACGCGCCGTGCGCATCGGAGTTGATCTTCTCCGGCGACGTGGCCAGCGCCTCGTTCACCGCCGTCACCGTGCCCGACACCGGCGCGTACAGCTCCGACACCGCCTTCACCGACTCCACCGTGCCGAAGCTCTTGCCCGCCGTCACCTCGGCGCCGACCTTCGGCAGCTCGACGAACACAATGTCGCCCAGCGAATGCTGGGCGTAGTCGGTGATGCCGATCGTGCCCGTGTCGCCGGCCGTCTCGACCCACTCGTGTTCTTTCGTGTACTTGTACTTCGCCGGATACGACGCCATCTGCGTCCTCGCTTATGCCTTCTTTGGCTTTTTGTAAAACGGCGTGGGAACAACCTTGGCGCAGACCGCAATGCCGCGAATCTCGACCTTAACGTCCGATCCGATCTCGGAAAGCTGCGGCGGCACATAGGCCAGGGCAATGTTTTTCTTTAAATAAGGGGAATGTGAACCGCTCGTAACATGACCAACGCGATTCCCTGAAGAATCGAGCACCGGATACCCGTCCCGCGCGATCCCCCGCTCGGTCATCTCCAGCCCCACCAGCTTCCGCTTCAGTCCCGGTTCGCGCGCCTTGACCAGTGAATCTTTCCCGATGAACTCCGCCTTCTCCAGCTTGCAGAAGCGGTCCAGCCCCGCTTCCCACACGTTGATCTCCTCGGAAATCTCGTGTCCGTAGAGCGGCAGCCGCGCTTCCAGGCGCAGCGTGTTGCGCGCGCCCAGCCCGCACGGCAGGATGCCGAACTCGCGCCCCGCCTCCAGCGCTTTCTTCCATACCATCGCGCTCGTTTCGGGATCGGACGGGATGTAGATCTCGAATCCGTCTTCGCCCGTGTAGCCGGTGCGCGCAATCATCACCTCCGCGATCCCGCACACCGTGCCGAACGTGAACGTGTACGGCTTCAGTGACGCCAGCGGCGCGTCCGTCAGCTTTTGCAGCGTCGCTTCCGCCTTCGGCCCCTGGATGGCGAGCTGCGTGTACTTGTCGCCCTCGTCGGTTACGCGCGCGTCGAAGCCGCGCACCGCCTCGCGCGCCCAGTGGAAGTCCTTCTCGCGCGTGCCGGCGTTGATCACGATCAGGTAATCGTTGTCGCGCACCTTGTGCACGATCACGTCGTCCACGAACGTGCCCTGCGGATACAGCATCGCCGAGTATTGCGCCTTGCCGTCCACCAGCAGCCCCGCGTCATTCATCGTGGCGTGCTGCACCGCCCCGAGCGCCTGCGGCCCTGCAATCCGCAAATCGCCCATGTGCGAGACGTCGAACAGTCCCACACCCGTGCGCACCGCCATGTGCTCGTTGATCAGCCCCGCCGGACGGCCTTCAAACGCCGGATACTCGACCGGCATGTCCCATCCGCCGAAGTCCACCATCTTGGCGCCCATCGCGCGATGCAACGCGTTCAGCGCGGTCTTGCGCAGGGCGGATTGCGTGGCTTCGACAGACATGAACAGAAAAACAAGAAGGACCTGTTACGGTATCACGCGCTTTTTTCAGCGGTCAAACGCGGAAAAACCGCAGTTAGCACTTGGCATTTGGCATTTGGCCCTTCAGCACGGACCTCGACGGCCAAATGCTAATTGCTAAGTGCTAAAGGCCGTTTCCCTCGAAACTCGAACCTGCTAGAGTTCCGCGCATGGCCGACCCGTTCATCTGCCTGCAGTGCGACGAGACCGAAGACAAGTGCAAATGCGACAAGTACTGCTGCCTCTGCCAGGGCGAGCACCAGGTCCGCCTCGTCCAGGACGGCAACTACTATTGCCTCGAATGCCGCGAGGCCTGCGACTTCCAGGCCCAGGTCTGACAATCAGTTTCGAGTTTCCCGTTTCACGTTCCCGCGCGATTTTGAAACTCGAAACCTGCAACTCGGAAACTTCGCCCCGGCTGCTCAATCAGACGACCACCGTCTCCTGATACTCCCCAAACACCTTCCTCAGCGCATCGCTGATCTCGCCGACCGTGGCATACGCTTCCACCGCCGCAATGATGCGCGGCATCAGGTTCTCGCCCGACCTCGCCGCGTCTTCCACGCCCGCCAGCGCCGCCGACCACGCCTTGGCATCCCGGCGCGCGCGCAGCGCCCGCACGCGCTCAACCTGCCGCCGCTCCAGGTCTTCGTCAATGCGCTGGATCGGGATCGCCTTCTCGTCCTCCAGCGTAAATCGGTTCACGCCGACCACCACCTGCTCCAGCCGGTCGATCTTCTGCTGATACTCGTAGGCGGCGTTCTGGATCTCGGCCTGCACATACCCGCGCTCGATCGCCTTCAGCATCCCGCCCATCGCCTCGATCTTGTCCAGGTACTCCTGCGCTCCGCGCTCCACCTCGCCGGTCAGCGACTCGACGTAGTACGACCCCGCCAGCGGGTCCACCGTGTTCGGTGCGCCCGACTCATACGCCACGATCTGCTGCGTGCGCAGCGCCACCCGCGCCGCCTGCTCGGTCGGCAGCGACAGCGCCTCGTCGTAGCTGTTGGTGTGCAGCGACTGCGTGCCGCCCAGCACCGCCGCCATCGCCTGCAGCGCCGTCCGGACAATGTTGTTCTCCGGCTGCTGCGCCGTCAGCGTCGAGCCCGCCGTCTGCGTGTGGAAGCGCAGCATCCACGACCGCGGACTCTTCGCCCGGAACCGCTCGCGCATGATGCGCGCCCACAGCCGGCGCGCCGCGCGGAACTTGGCCACTTCTTCGAAAAAATTGTTGTGGCAGTTGAAGAAAAAGCTCAGACGCGGCGCGAACGCATCCACGTCGAGCCCCGCCTCCATCGCCGCCTGCACATACGTCATGCCGTTGGCCAGCGTGAACGCCACTTCCTGCACGGCGGTCGACCCTGCCTCGCGCATGTGGTAGCCGGAAATCGAGATCGTGTTCCACTCCGGCGCCTCGCGGTTCGCGTACGCGAAAATGTCGGTCACGATCCGCATCGCCTGCCGCGGCGGATAGATATAGGTCCCGCGCGCGATGTACTCCTTCAGGATGTCGTTCTGCACCGTGCCCGACAGCTTGCGGACATTCGCGCCCGCCCGCTTCGCCACCGCCACGTACAGCGCCAGCAGGATCGCCGCCGTCGCGTTGATCGTCATCGAGGTGGAGATCTTCTCCAGGTCGATGCCGTCGAACAGCCTCTGCATGTCTTCGATGGAGTCAATCGCCACGCCCACCTTGCCCACTTCTCCCGCCGCCATCGCGTGGTCCGAGTCCATGCCGATCTGCGTCGGCAGATCGAAGGCCACGCTCAGGCCCATGGTGCCGTGCCCCAGCAGGTACTTGTACCGCTTGTTCGACTCCTCGGCGTCGCCCATGCCGGCGTACTGCCGCATGGTCCACAGCCGCCCGCGATACATCGTCGCCTGAATGCCGCGCGTGAACGGATACTCTCCCGGATACCCAACATCGCGCTCGTAGTCCCATTCCGCCAGATCAGCAGGCGTATATAGAGGACGCGTCGCCTCGCCCGCCCCGGCCTCCGGCGCCGCCATCGCTTCCGCGTTCCTGGTTTTCTCAGCCATGAAGAATCGGCGCCCGGCTCTCAGCGCCTGGCGCTTGGCGTTTGGCGCGTGGCGTTTGGCCCATGCACCGATCCCGTTGACGGCCAAATGCTGCTTGCCAGGCGCTCATTGCGTTGTTGCGAACGACCAACGACTAACGACGCGTCTTCCTCGACCTCCAGAACGAACTCACCGCAAACCAGCCGAACATCCCCGTGAAGCCCAGCGCCAGCAGCGCGCGTCCCGGCCCCATGCGGCCCGCCGTCCACGCCTGGTACTCGCGCCAGGCGGCGAAGCCGCCGACCACGGCGAACACCGCGAACACGAACCCGGTCACCTCCAGCCAGAGGACCTGCAGCGCGCGGCTCACCGCCACGAGCGTGGCCTGCGCGCCTGAGGCAAGCGCCGCCACGATTCGCCCCTGGCGCGTCCTTCCCGCCACCCGCGCCAGGGCTGCCGCTCGCATGCCCCATTTTGCCGCGTTCGAGGCCTCGGAGGGTTCGGTCACGTGCTGATTGTAAACCCCGCTTTCCGCTCCTTCCCGCGAAACTCGTCGCCGCGCAACCGCATCCAATTGGTATAGCGAAGCAGCGTTCGGCCTTATAGAATGACGGAATTCCAGGGTCGAATCTGGGCCGTGCCTGTCCGGCAGTAGGGGGAGCACACCGTGAACCAGCAGCTGAAGCAGCTCATGAAGGAACTGGGAGAGGCCATCAACGAGTCGCTCTCTGAATCGGAACAGATTGCCGAAGTCATCTCCAGGATCAAGGCCGGCGGATACGACGTCTTCCTCGTCCTTGAAGCCACCATCGGCTTCAACAAGCGCGACGAGCAGCAGGCGCCCGCGGCCGTGGCCAGCGCCACCCGCGGCGGCAATCCCGAGTTCAAGGTCAACGCCCAGGACCTGAAATTCCTCAAGTCGCTGCGCATCAAGCTCGACGGCGAATAACCGCGCCGCAACCCAACTATCGTGAGGAGCAGCCGCGAGCTGCTCCTTTTTCAGTTCAGTCCAACGGCGCGTCGGCAGGTTTTTGCGACCATCATCACTCTGCTGCATCTAAGCCAGGCATTCCAACAGCCGGCCTTCTACAATCAACTGTTTCCCCAGACCCCCAGAGAGCGAGAATGGCGAAACCGATTCTGTTAAGCGTTGATGACGATTCAGACGTGCTGCGCGCCATCGAGCGCGATCTCCGCTCGCAATACGGCCGCGACTACCGCGTCATCAGCAGCGACTCCCCGGAAAGCGCGCTCAACCTGCTGCGCCAGCTCAAACTCCGCAACGACCGCGTGGCCCTCCTGCTCGCCGACCAGCGCATGCCCATGATGGACGGCGTCGGCTTCCTCCAGCAGGCGCGCCAGATTTATCCCGAGGCCAAGCGCGCCCTGCTCACCGCCTACGCCGACACCACCGCGGCCATCAGCGCCATCAACGAAGCCAACATCAACTACTTTTTCATGAAGCCGTGGGACCCGCCGGCGCTGCACCTGTATCCGCAGCTCGACGACATGCTCGATGACTGGAAGGCCTCCTCTCCGCCGAGCTTTGAGGGCATCCGCGTGCTCGGCACCCGCTGGTCGCCGCGATGTTATGAGCTGCGCGAGTTTCTCGCCCGCAACCGCGTTCCCTACCAGTGGATCGACGTTGAGACCTCCGCCAACGATCCGGAAACACGCCAGCTCCTCAACTCCCTCGGTCCGGAGGCGTCCGAGCTCCCGGTCGTGCTCTTTCCTGACGGCACCAGGCTGCTCGAAACGCTTCCCGCCGCCATTGCCGAGAAAGTCGGCCTGCGCACCCGCGCGCAAACCAGCTTCTACGACCTGGCCATCGTTGGCGGCGGACCCGCCGGCCTTGCGGCCGCCGTTTACGGCGCCTCCGAGGGCCTCAAAACGGTGATGATCGAGCGCGAAGCGCCCGGCGGACAGGCCGGCATGAGCGCGCGCATCGAAAACTATCTCGGCTTCCCCGTCGGACTCAGCGGCGCCGACCTGGCGCGCCGCGCCGTCGTCCAGGCCGAGCGCTTCGGCGTCGAAATCCTCTCCCCCCAGGAAGCGGTCGGCGTGCGCGTCGAAGACCCCTATCGCTTCATCAGGCTCGCCGACGGCAGCGAGATCTCCTGCCACGCGCTCATGATCGCCGCCGGCGTCCAGTGGCGCCGCCTCGACGCGCCCGGCGTCGATCGCCTGCAGGGCGCGGGCGTGTACTACGGCGGCGGCGCCACCGAAGCCATCTCCTGCAAGGACGAAATCGTCTACGTCATCGGCGGCGCCAACTCCGCCGGACAGGCCGCGCTCAACTTCGCCAAGTACGCCGAGCGCGTCGTCATGCTGGTGCGCGGCCCCTCGCTGGCCGCCACCATGTCGCAGTACCTGATCGACCAGGTGAAGAGCGAGCCCAAAATCCAGCTCTGGACCCATGCCAGCGTCCAGCAGGTCCACGGCGAGACGCGCCTGGAAGAAATTTCGGTGCTCTGCTCCGACAGCAACAAGGTCGAGCGCGTGCCCGCCAACGCCATGTTCATCTTCATCGGCGCTCTGCCGCGCACCGATTGGCTTCAAGGCGTCGTGGAAAGAGACGACCGCGGCTTCATCCTCACCGGGCCCGATCTGCTTCGCTCCGGCGACCGCCCCAAGGGCTGGACGCTCGACCGCGATCCCTATCTGCTCGAGACCAACGTTCCCGGCATGTTCGCCGTCGGCGACGTGCGCCACGGCTCGGTCAAGCGCGTGGCCTCAGGCGTAGGCGAAGGCTCGGTTGCCGTGCAATTCATCCATCAGTACCTGAGCAAGGTGTGAATGGAGCAGTTCGAGCATCCAGTTTCCAGTTTCGAGTGGCCGGACTTGATTGGAACATCCCCTCAGGGTCGGGCCTGGTGAAACTGAAACTCGAAACTTGAAACTCGAAACTTGAGTGAACATGGTCACCAAAGACGAACTCCGCAGCGTTCCCGCCTTCAACGATCTCCCCGACGACGTGCTCGACTGGTTCCTCGCCAGCGCGCGCGAGCGCACCTTCGCCGCCGGTGAAGTTTACTGGCGTCCGGGCGAGCCCATTGACCACATGATCGTCATCCTCAACGGCCAGGTGGAGGCCCGCGGCGATATTGGCGGCGAACTCATGTCGATCGGCTTCGGCACCGGCCAGATCAGCGGCGCGCTCCCCTTCTCGCGCCTGCAGCAATCGGTCGTGACCGGCCGCGCCCTGGTCCCGACCCGCGTCCTGGAGTTCCCCTCCGCCCTCTTTCCCGAGCTCACGCAGCGCTCGCCCCTGCTCACCCAGCGCCTGGTCAACATCATGTCCGACCGCATCCGCGAGTTCACGCGCATGGAGCAGCAGCGCGACCGCCTCGTCGGACTCGGCAAGCTCTCCGCCGGCCTCGCCCACGAACTGAACAACCCCGCTTCTGCGGCCACGCGCGCCGCCTCGCAGCTTCGCGAGATGCTCTTCCGCATCCGCAACGTGAGCCACGAACTCGGCCGCCGCGAACTCACCCAGGAGCAGAAGTGCCAGATCGAGAACCTGGAGAACACGCTCATGCAGAGCGAGCCGCCGCCGCCCGATCCGCTCTCCATGAGCGCGCTGGAAGACGAGCTTGACTGCATCCTGCGCAGCCACGGCCACGACGAACTCTGGCAGATGGCCGGCGACCTCGCCCGCCGCGACGTGAAGCCCGAGGTGCTCGAATCGCTCTACGCCTCGCTCGGCCCGGACACCGCCAAGGCCGCGCTCGTCCGCATCGCTTCGCTGACTCAAGTGGCCGACCTGCTCCGCGAAATCGAAAGCGCCACCGGCCGCATCTCCGAACTGGTCCGCGCCATGAAGGACTACACCTACATGGACCAGACCCCGGTGCAGAACGTGGACATCGTCAGGAGCATCGAGACCACGCTCACCATCATGAACCACAAGCTCAAGAAGGGCGTCACCGTGAAGCGCGAGTATTCCAAAGACGGCCGTCTCTCGGTCGACTCCTTCGGCAGCGAACTCAACCAGGTCTGGACCAACCTCATCGACAACGCCATCGCCGCCATGGCCGGCAAAGGCGAGCTCCGCATCCGCGCCTGGCGCGACGAAAAGTGCGTCTTCGTCGAGATCGGCGACAACGGCGCCGGCATCCCCCCGCAAAACCTCTCGCGCATCTTCGAACCGTTTTTCACCACGAAAGCAGTCGGCGAAGGCACCGGCCTCGGCCTCGACACCGTCCAGCGCATCGTCCGCAAACACCGCGGCGGCGTCAGCGTGACGTCGAAGCCCGGAGACACCAGGTTCACCGTGAGCCTGCCGGTGGCGGGCGCTCAATAGGGCCGTGCGGCGCAGACGCCCTCGTCGGCCGGGTGCCCCATCCTTTCCTCCGCGCTTTCTGCCGGGTGCCCCATCCTTTCCTCCGCGCCTTTTGCGGAGCAAAGGTGGGAGCTGGCCACCACTAAATTCCTGTCAAGCCCCACTCGCACTTAAATTTCGCGCAACCCTCTCTAGACACTCACACTAAATTCTTTCCGCGCCTTCCCATTTTCCCCATCGAAACTGTTAAGCTGGAAGCAAGGCGTGCTGTGTCTCACCGGCGCAGCGCGCCTCAGTTTCTCCGGCCACCGCTCTTTGACAATCAAACGAGGTCAAACCTTGCGCTAAGTCCTTGTGTCGCCCGTATTTGCCTCTAACTCCTTTAGATCGCCTGTATCAGCGGGAATTTCTCGCTACAGTGATGATTCTTAAACACCCCAGGGGGTGGGGGGATACCCACGGCCGCCGAAAAACAAGTTGCCTTGTCCTCCCGCATCTGGGAGAACAAGGCGTTCGATGGTGCCCCAGGTTCGCGCCGCGCTTTTCGGCGCTAACGTGGGAATCGGTGGAAGCACCGGGCCCGGTAGGCCAGGGCTTCAGCCCTGGACGCGAGTGGAACGAGCGCCCGGTGGACCACCGCGGCATAATGGCCGCGGGGCTTCAGCCCCGGCGTCGGGATCAGAAGCCGCGCCGAATGTCAGGTCATGGTCATCGGATCCAATGGCCCGATGCCCCGATGGCCCGATATTCAATCAAGACCATGGACTCCGTCCGGCTCGACAAGTGGCTCTGGGCCGCGCGCTTCTTCAAGACGCGGGCGCTGGCGGCGCGCGCCTGCGCACTGGGGCGCGTCCTGGCGAATGGCCAGCCGGCCAAGCCCGCGCGCGAGGTCCGCGCTGGCGACATGCTGCGCGTCACCAGCGACAGCGGAGAGTTCGAAGTCGAGGTGCTGCTGCTGAGCGCGGTGCGCGGCCCCGCTTCCCTCGCGCAGACGCTCTACCGCGAGACCGAAGCCAGCCGCCAGCTGCGCGCCAAGCTCGCCGCCGAGCGCAAGGCGATGCAGCAGTTTGAGCAGTTGCCCGCCGGCCGCCCGTCGAAGCGCGACCGCCGCAGGATGATTCAGTTTCGCGGCAGGGGCTGAAGGCGCGCCGCTGCTGCTTTTTCCGCCTTAGGCGATTCTCTTTTCGACGGCTACGCCGTCACGTAGCGGCCCGCGTCAATCACCTTCGACGCGATCTCCTGGCGCAGGCCGATGACGTTGGCCGGCTCGTGCTTGCCGAGGCGGCGCAGAATCGCGAGCTGTGTGCGCAGCACGTCGCCTTCGGCGACGGCGGCGATGACGCGCTTGGAGGCTGCCTCAATCTTCGCCATCGCGCCGTCGAGATAGACCTGCGTCATCTTCGCGGCGTGCGCGGCCGCCGCCTCGCCCTGGCGCGCCATGAGTTTCTGCGCGCGCAGCACGCACGACTCCATCGCGTACGCCTCGATGAGCACGTCGGCCAGCGCCGCCAGGATCTCCTGCTGGTCGGCGAGCGCGGTCATGTACTTCTGCGAGGCGGCGCCGGCGGCGAACAGTCCGATCTTCTTCGCGGCCGCGACCATCTTGCGCGCGGCGGCGAGCGGCGCGCCGTCGTCTTCGCTCAGCGACGGGCCGGCCATCACTTCGTCCATGATGCGTTTGATGGCTGCCATGAGCGGGAGCTGCCCGGTCATGGCGCGCTTGAGCAGAAAGCCGGTGGTGATGAGCCGGTTGATTTCGTTCGTGCCCTCGAAGATGCGGTTCACGCGCGAATCGCGATAAGCGCGCTCGGCCGGATACTCTTCGACGAAGCCGTAGCCGCCGTAGATTTGCACGACCTCGTCGACCACGCGGTCGAGGAACTCCGAGCCCCAGACCTTGATCATGGAGCACTCGACGGCGTACTCCTCGATGGCCTTGCAAACCTGCCTGGCGGCTTCGGGGCTGGACTTGTCGACTTCGGCGAGCGCCGCGTCCATCATGCCGACGGTGCGATACACCATGGCTTCGCCGGCCCACACGCCGACCGCCATCTCGGCAATTTTTTCGCGGATGAGGCCGAAGTCTGCGATGGTCTTGCCGAAGGCCTTGCGCTGTTTGGCATAGGCAATGGCATTCGCCAGCGAGTTGCGCGCGCCGCCCACGCACGCCGCGCCCAGCTTGAAGCGGCCCACGTTGAGGATGTTGAAGGCGATCACGTGTCCTTTGCCGATTTCGCCCAGGACATTTTCCGCCGGGACCTTACAGTCGTTCAGGATCAATGGACATGTGGACGAGCCGCGAATGCCCATCTTGTGCTCTTCGGCGCCGACGGCGAACCCGGGAAACGACTTTTCGACCAGGAAGGCCGTGAACTTTTCGCCGTCCACTTTGGCAAAGACGGTGAACAGGTCGGCGAACGACGCGTTGGTGATCCACATCTTCTCGCCGTTCAGCACGTAGTGCTTGCCGTCGGCGCTCAGCTCGGCGCGCGCCCGGCAGTTAAGCGCGTCAGATCCGGAAGAAGATTCCGAGAGCGCGTAGGCGCCGATCATTTCGCCCGAGGCGAGCCTGGGCAGGTACTTTTTCTTCTGCTCCTCGGTGCCGAAGTACACGATGGGCAGCGTGCCGATGCCGACGTGTCCGCCGAAACTGACGCTGAAGCTGCCCGACTTGGCGATGCGGTCGGCGATGATGCAGGAGGAGACCTTGTCCATGTCGGCGCCGCCGTAGGCTTCAGGGACGTCGACGGAAGTCAGTCCGAGGTCGCTGGCCTTCTTGAGCAGCTCGCGCGTCACGGCGAATTCCTTGCGCTCGATCTTCTCGACCACCGGAAGAATTTCGTTGGTGGCGAATTCTTCCGCGGTCTGCGCGATGAGCTGGTGCTGCTCGTTGAAGTCCTCGGGCGTGAACACGTCGTCGGGCTTGTGGTCTTCGATGAGGAAGCTGCCGCCTGCAAGCTTCGTCTTGGGGACTGCCGTTGCCGTGGCCATGTTCGCTCCAAACAAACGTCAAACCGCAGGGGACGCGGAGGACGCAGAGGATGCTGGTTCAAATTGGTTCACCACGCGCCAGATTCCTTCGCGTAGGTGAACAACGTTGAAATTGAGAATGAGACCCAGTGTCTTACCGGAAAGCCGCAGATATGAAAGCAATTGAACCTTGTGAATCGGCGCGAGCTTTTCGATCGCTTTGAGCTCGACGATAACTGAGTCTTCCACCGCCAAATCCATTCTGTAAGCCCCGTCGGGCTTCATGGAGCCGTAGACAATCGGAGCAGCTACTTCTTCCTGAACCTTGAGGCCGCGTTGCCGCAACTCATAAGCAAGGCATGCGCGATAAATATGTTCCAGCAGATCTGGGCCAAGCGCGGAATGGACCTTCCTGGCTGCGTCGATCACAACGCCGCTGATCTGATTGAGCTCCAACGTTCTCTATCCTCTGCGTCCTCGGCGTCCTCTGCGGTTTGCCTATTGCATATTCTCAAAAATACCAGCGGCGCCCATGCCGCCGCCGATGCACATCGTGACCAGGCCGTAGCGCGCGTTGCGGCGCTTGAGTTCGCGCAGGATCGTCGCCGTCAGCTTCGCGCCGGTGCAGCCCAGCGGATGGCCCAGCGCGACCGCGCCGCCGTTCACGTTCACGCGCTCGGGATCGAGCCCCGCTTCCTTGATCACGCCGAGCGCCTGCGCGGCGAAGGCTTCGTTGAGCTCGATGACGTCGATGTCGGCAAGCTTAAGGCCCGCGAGCTTGAGCGCTTTCGGGATGGCGTACACCGGACCGAGTCCCATTTCTTCCGGCTTGTAGCCCGCGGTGGCGAAGGCGACGTAGCGCGCCAGGGGCTTGATGCCGAGCTGCTGCGCGCGGTCAGCCGACATGACGACCGCGGCGGCGGCGCCGTCGGACATTTGTGACGAATTGCCGGCGGTGACTTGTCCTGTGGCGTGGAAGGCAGGCTTGAGCGCGGCGAGGGCCTGGATGGAAGTGTCGGCGCGCGGGCCTTCGTCCATCTTGAAGACGATCTCGGTGCGCTTGGGCTTGCCGCCGTTCGGCGTGGTGAAGCTGACCGGCACGGGAACGAGCTCGTCGTCGAACTTGCCGGCGGCGATGGCCGCGACGGCCTTCTGGTGGCTGCGCAGGGAGAATTCGTCGGCCTGGTCGCGCGTGATGCCCAGCCGCCTGGCAACGCGCTCGGCGGTGAGGCCCATGGAGAGATACGAGTCGGGATAGTTGGCCACCAGCCACGGATTGGCGGAGAACTTGTTGCCGCTCATCGGCACCATGGACATGCTCTCGGTGCCGCCGGCGACGATGACTTCCGCGCCGCCCGAACCGATGCGCTCGGCGGCGAGCGCGATGGATTGCAGCCCCGAGGAGCAGAAGCGGTTGATGGTCATGGCCGAGACTTCGATCGGCAATCCGGCGCGCAGCGAGGCGATGCGGGCCACATTCATTCCCTGCTCGCCCTCGGGCATGGCGCAGCCGAGGATCACGTCTTCGATCTCGCGCGGCTCGAGCTGCGGCACGCGCTCGAGCGCGCCCTTGATGGCGATGGCCGCAAGGTCGTCGGGACGCGTGGCGCGCAGCGTGCCCTTGAATGCTTTGCCGACCGGTGTGCGAACGGAACTGGCGATGACTACGTCACGCATACGACACCTGCTGTTGGCTCTTAGCTGTTAGCTTTTGGCTTGGACCCGAACACGAACAAATGATACGAGCTGCAGCGGCCCACAGGAGCACATTTGCAAGCGCCCTCGCAGCAATGAATATTGGAAACGGAGTTCGCGAAAATGTGGCACTGTGAATACCACCGGTCGCCATGTAAGCGGCAAGAAGGCCAGGCGTCAGTAGCCGCTGCCTGGAAACAATTCCCATAGCGCGAGTCCAACCACGGTTACGGCAACGCCAACCAACAAGGCTGAGATTGCCGGCCTCTGACCATGCTCTAGTTCCTCAGCGTCTTCCCCGTCTTCAACGTGTACTGAATGCGTTCCTGCGTTTTGCGCTCGCCGCAGAGCGATTTGAACGCCTCGCGCTCGAGGTCAAGGATGTACTGCTCGCTCACGGGCGTGCCGGGCGAGACGGCGCCGCCGCAGAGCGCTTCGGCAATCCTGGTCGCGATCTTGACCTCGTGGTCGCTGATGAATTCGCCCTGCCTCATTAGATGGATTCCCAGCTTCATGGTTGCGAGCACGCTTTCGCCGGGCGCGGGGATGTCGGTGCGCGGCTGCGGAGGCTCATAGCCGGCGCGGGCGAGTTCGAGCGCGCGGGCCTTGGCGTCGGAGAGCAGGCGCTCGCGGTTCATGGTGACGCGGTCGGCGCCGGAGAGGAAGCCGAGCGAGCGGGCTTCGGATGCGGACGTTGAGACCTTGGCCATCGCAATGGTTTCAAACACCCGGCGCAGGGCTTCGAACTGCTCAACGGATTCGGACTTGCCGTCGCGGCGGACTTGCGCGGCGCTGTCGAGCGCGCGCAGCAGCATCTCCTTGCAGCCGCCGCCTCCGGGCAGCAGCCCGACACCGGCTTCGACCAGTCCCATGTAGAGCTCGGCGTGCGGCTGGCGCGCGGCGCCGTGCAGGCTGATTTCGCAGCCGCCGCCCAGCGCCATGCCGAAGGGCGCCACGACGACCGGCTTGGGCGAGAACTTGATGGCCTGCGTCATGCCCTGGAAGCTGCGGACCATCATGTCCACTTCGTCCCAGTCTTCTTCCTGCACGGACATGAGCAGCAGCATGACGTTGGCGCCGACGGAGAAGTTGGCAGCGTCGTTGGTGATGACGAACGCGTCGAAGGCGTCGCCGGGGCCGCCGGGCTTGAGCGACTGGGTGACGAGCTGAATGATGTCGCCGCCGAGCGCGTTCATCTTGGAATGAAATTCGAGGCAGGCGACGCCGTCGCCGAGGTCCACCAGCGATGCGCCGGCGTTCTTGCGGACGACCTTCGTTCCGGATTGCTTCGCGATCGCGACCGACCACACGCCGTCGGGCGCGGAAACCGGCTTGCGGGTGAGGCTTGCGAGGTCAAAAAACGTCCGGCCGCTGGGGGCGCTTGGCGCGGGCTCGTACCAGCTCTGCTGGCTGGCGCCGAGGAGGATCTCAGCGTTTTCGGCGACGGGACGTCCTTCGGCGCGCATGCGCGTGACGGTGGCGGAGACGCCGGCGGCGTCCCAGAGCTCGAACGGGCCGAGCTCCCAGTTGAAGCCGAGGCGCATGGCGCGGTCAATCTCGACGACGGTGTCGGAAATTTCCGGAATGCGGTTGGCGGCGTAGGTCCAGAGGTCGGCGAGCGCGGACCAGAGAAAGGCTGATTCTTTGCCCTTGCCGGTCGCGAGCAGCATCTTCAGGCGCTCGGCGGGGTTCTCGACGTTCTTCGCCATGTCGAGCAGGGCGAATTTCGGCTTCTGGCGCGGGCGGTACTCGAGCGTCTTCCAGTCGAGCGCAAGGCGGTCCTGGCCTTCGGGCGCACCCTTCACCCGCTTGTAGAAGCCGACCCCGGTTTTGTCGCCCAGCCACTTGCGGTTGAGCATCTCCTGGACGAAGTCAGGGACTTTCAAATCGCTGCGCTCGTCGCGCGCGTTCTGGGTGAGGTTCTTGACGACGGAGACAAGGACGTCGAGGCCGACAAGGTCGATGGTGCGGAAAGTCGCGGAGCGCGGCCAGCCGACGGCGGGGCCGGTGAGCGCGTCGACCTCTTCGATGGTGAGGTCGAGCTCCTGCATGAGGCGCATCACGTTGAGCACGCTGAAGGTGCCGATGCGGTTGCCGATGAAGTTGGGCGTGTCCTTGGCGGTGACGATGCCCTTGCCCAGCTCGACGTCGCAGAAGCGCGCGACGGCCTCGAGGGCGGCGCGGTCGGAATCGGGCGTGGGAACCAGCTCGAGCAACCGCATGTAGCGCGGCGGATTGAAGAAGTGCGTGCCGAACCAGTGGCGGCGGAAGTCGTCGGAAAAACCCTCCGCGATCTTCGCTACAGGAAGCCCGCTGGTGTTGGTGGTGACGATCGTGCCCGGCTTGCGCACGGCCTCGACTTTGCGCAGCAAGCCGCGCTTGAGGTCGAGATTCTCGACGACGGCTTCGATGATCCAGTCCACGCCGGAAAGCTGGGCGAGGTCGTCTTCGAAGTTGCCGACGCGGACCAGGCGGGCGAGCGAAGGATCGAAAAACGCCGCGGGCTTGGACTTGCGGGCGGCGTCGAGGCCGGCGGCGGCGATCTGGTTGCGGGACTTCGCGTCAGCGTTGGCCGGAACGATATCAAGCAGCAGCGTGGGCACGCCGGCGTTGGCCATGTGGGCGGCGATGCGTGCGCCCATGGTGCCGGCGCCGAGGACTGCGACCTTATGAATGCGCTTCACAGCGGCAGATTGTAACGGGCTTCGCCGTGTGGCGGTGGCAGAGCCGAGGTCGGTCATTGGTCCGCCTCCCGGGCGCGCGACTCCTCAACGGCTGGCCGGAATGAAGGGCGCGCAGCGTATTGATGTGGGGTGAGGATGGCACGCCGCGCGCCGGTAGTAATTGGGAAGAGTGTATTGAATGAATGCTCATTCAGTCAACTATCTTGAGCAAGCCCGCCGCGACGGTCGAGTCGAAGGATCCCTACTTCGACCCAGCAGCCGAGGTCGAGCAGGGATGCTTCGACTCCGGCCCGCTTGGGGCGGGCCTCGGCTCAGCATGACGCTCTGAAGGGGCTGCAGAACGTAGAGACATAGCTTGCTAGTCTCCTGTGTGGGTATTGTCGTCATCCTGAGCGAGCGCGAAGCGCGAGTCGAAGGATCCCTACTTCGACCCAGCAGCCGAGGTCGAGCAGGGATGCTTCGACTCCGGCCCGCTGGGGCGGGCC
>Ga0070741_10001549_pt1 | contig 69272 bp, 77 predicted proteins | sample Coa_R1_4_FD_66440 | JGI IMG/M metagenome (GOLD analysis project Ga0070741, IMG submission 66440) | Surface soil microbial communities from Centralia Pennsylvania, which are recovering from an underground coalmine fire - Coalmine... | ecosystem: Environmental > Terrestrial > Soil > Unclassified ... | reverse complement strand
CGCAATCGCCGGGTCGGCGAAACCTCTCCCCCCAACCGGGCGGAGAGGGTGAAAAGACATCGCATCGTGATCCGCGTCGCCAATGGCAACGGCTTCCATGTCCTCAGACGGCCGCATCCTTTCACCCCGCCCTCCGCTTCTCAGTCCCGCGCGCCCTTCACCCACTGTCTGAGGTCCCACGGCTCGTACAGCGTCCAGATGTAATCGGTGGTCGCGGTCTCGCGCAGATCGTGGATGCCCTGTTTTTCCGCCTCGTCGAGAAAGGCCTGGAACACCGTTTCGCTGGGAAACTCGACTACGATCAGGTAGCGGCGGCTGCGATCCTCGTGCATGCGGCGGATCGGCTTCCAGCCCGAGGCGACAACCTTGCCGCCCATGCCGTAGATGATCCTGCCGGCCTTGACGGAATAGTCCCGGTACTGGTCGTCCTTGCCGGGCAGCAAATTGAAGACGTTGAGCGCGTAGACCATCGGTCCTCCTTTTTTCACGTCGCGGGCGCATTCGCCGCATCGCGGGGCGTATTCTCGCGCAGGTCGCGCGGCTGCGCGCCGCCGACTACAATGCGGGCGAATTCCCATCGCGTCCGCGGAGCTCCGCATGCCGAAGAACCTGCAGGTCCTGCTCGCCAGCCGCCCGACCGGCTGGGTCGAGGAGTCCAATTTCAAGATCGTCGAGTCGGAGATTCCGAAAGCGGGCCCGGGCGAGATCGTGATCCGCAACCACTGGCTGTCGCTCGACCCGTACATGCGTGGCCGCATGAGCGCAGCGAAGTCCTACGCCGCGCCGGTCGAGATCGGCGAGGTCATGACCGGCGGCACCGTCGGCGAGATCGTCGAATCCCAGCACCCGAAGTTCAAGCCCGGAACGTTCGTCGTCGGCCCGCTCGGCTGGCAGCTCTATGCCAAGTCCGACGGCGCGGGGCTGACCGTCGTGGATGCGAAAGCCGTCCCGCTGTCGGCCTACCTCGGCGTGTGCGGCATGCCCGGCGCCACCGCCTACATCGGGCTGCTCGAGCATTGCGCGCCGAAGCCCGGCGAGACGGTGCTGGTGTCGGCCGCCACCGGCGCGGTGGGCGGCGTGGTCGGACAACTGGCGAAACTCGCCGGCTGCCGCGCGGTCGGCATCGCGGGCGGGCCGAAGAAATGCGACTACGCGGTGAAGGAACTCGGCTTCGACGCCTGCGTGGACTACAAGGCGGGCAAGCTGCTCGACGACCTCAAGGCCGCCTGCCCTTCGGGCGTGGACTGCTACTTCGAGAACGTCGGCGGCGAGGTGCTGGACAACGCGTTTCGCGTGCTCAACCCGTTCTCGCGCGTGGCGCTGTGCGGAATGATTTCGGACTACAACGCGCCCGAGCCCTACGGCGTGAAGATGCTGCGCGCGCTGCTGGTGAACCGCGTGAAGCTGCAGGGCTTCATCGTCTTCGACCGGCCGGACCTCTATCAGCGCGCCGTCGCGCGTCTGGTGCGCTGGGTGGCGGAAGGCAAGATCCGGTACCACGAGACCGTCGCCGATGGATTGCGCAACGCGCCGAAAGCCTTCATCGGCATGCTCAAGGGCCAGAATCTCGGCAAGCAGCTCGTGAAGCTGGTCTGACCGCGCCGACCGCGGACGTTCGCGGCATCCCGCCGGAAGGATCCGTGGATGGCCCGGGAAATCGCGCGGTATCATGTTCGCGGCCGACTGTCCCGGCCGGCGCACGCCCGCAGCTCTCACCGACGAATCAAAAGAGGAAACGAATATGGCAAACGTCGTCATCACCGGCACCAGCAGCGGCTTCGGCCGCCTCACGGTCGACACCCTGGCGAAGGCCGGGCACACGGTTTTCGCCGCCATGCGCGGCAGCGCCGGCCGCAACGCCAAGGCGGCGCAGGAACTGAGCGCGGCCGGCGCGGGCAAGGTGCGGGTGGTCGAGATGGACGTGACCAGCGACGCCGCGGTCGAGCAGGCGATCGAGACCATCGCCAGGCAGACCGAAGGCGCAATCGACGTGCTGTTCAACAACGCCGGCCGCTTTTCCGCCGGCGTGCAGGAGGCGTTCACGATCGAGGAGCTGAAGTCGCTGTTCGAGATCAACGTCTTCGGCCCGTTCCGCGTGACGCGCGCCGTGCTGCCGCACATGCGCAAGCGCCGCGGCGGGCTGATCATCAACACTTCCAGCATCGTCGGCCGCATTTCGCTGCCCTGTCTCGGCACGTACTGCGCCAGCAAGTTCGCGCTCGAGGCCCTTGCCGACGCGCAGCGCGACGAGCTGAAGAGCCTCGGCATCGACGTGGTGCTGATCGAGCCGGGCGCGTTTCCCACGGAGGTCGGCAACAAGGGCCTGTACGCCAGCGACCCGCGCGCGCAGGAATACGGCGAGGTCGCCGCGATTCCGCAGAAGATGGGCGAAGGGCTGGCGCAGTTGTTCGCCAGCCCCAAGGCGCCCAACCCGCAGGACGTCGCCGATGCGGTGAAGCGATTGATCGACATGCCCGCGGGCCGGCGCCCCGCGCGCATGGTGGTGGACAAGCTCACCGGGGACCCGGTGCGCGCGGTCAACGAGGTCTACGAGAAGCAGCGCCTGGCGCTGATGACGGCGTTCGGCATCGCGTAGTCGCATTCTCGTCGCATCGATACGAGGGGGAGGCCCGGCGTGCGCATCGTTACGTTCGTTTCATTCCTGGCGCTGCTCGCGCCGCGGCTTTCGACTGCGGAAGACCTCGCCGCGCTGGTCGACCAGCGCGTGCGCGCGGAGGAGGGAAACATCGTCTCCTGGCGCCGCGACATCCACGAGGGCGTCCGGCACATCGCGGAGTCGATCGCCGAGGCCAACCATGCGCGCGCCGAAGGGCGAGGACATGTCGAAGGCGGCGCCGAACCACGCGCCGCGCTTCTACGTTGACGAATCGGGACTGATCCTCGGCGCGCGCTCGCTCGCCGCGCTGGCGATCGACTTCCTGGCGTCGCGCTGAGCGCGACCGGGAGCAGCGCTTTCCAGCCCGGAATCCGCCCTCAGAACATCTGGCTGGTGAACAGGTGCACGCCGGTCACCCCGCCGCCGGTTTGCACCGCGAGCCCGATGCGGTCCAGATCGAAGCCGAGGATGTTCCACGGCTTCGACGTGATCAGGCTGAGCGCGAATTCCCATTGCTCGGTGATCCTGTTCTCGGGCGCGGAGAACTGCGCGAATTTGAGCTGCCGAAAGTAGTACCAGTAGCTCGGTGTGAAGCCGATCGAGATCGGGTGATCGGCGAGCTCCTGGCCCGTCGGCACGGTGATGTCGATGCCTGTGGCGATGAAGCCGAGCGGCTGCGTCGAACCGCCCTGCGGTCGGTAGCCCGCCTCGCTGAGCCGCCCGAGCAGCGCGTAGGTCACACCCCGGTTCTCTCCCAGCAGGTAACGGCCGCGAATGCCGACGTCGTAGATGAACGCCGAGTCGCTCCCGCTCAGGTCCTTGCCCCAGCCCGCGGAAACGTAGGGCCTGAGGTCGAGCCGCGGCGATACGATGCGCTCGAATTCGACCCCCGGCACCGCGCTCACGGTGTTGAGCCGGCTCGGCAATCCGCGATCGACGACGGTACCCAGGTTGTAGTTGTAGAAACCGAGCGAAATCGGCAGCAGCAGTTTCACCCCCCACTCTCCCTCCGCGGGCGGCTTGAGCCCGTAGCTGATCGGCGCCTGCACTACCGCCACGGTCCGGTCGCCGGCGGTGTAGAACCCGGTGCCGAACGTCGCCGCGTAATACCAGTTGATCAGTTCCGACCGATTCTGCACCGTGCCGGTCTGGGCCAACGCGGCGGCGGAGCCCGCGAGCGCGAGAGCGGTCAGGAGGACGGCGCGGCGGGTCATCATCCGTGTCGCACGGGCCGCGCCGCACCCATTGCATCCGGCACGGTCCGCGGCAGGCGCGCGGAAGATCGCGACTCCCATCGCAGCAGGGCCATGCGTAGCGCGTTCCTACTCGTGCGAGCCGGGCTGAAGCCGCGACAGATAGCCGTCGTAATCCGGCACCAGCCGCGTGTAGGGCGAGGACATCAAGGGCGAGGAAATCATGAAGTCGGCGCTCGCGCGATCGCAGGCGACCGGAACGTTCCAGACGACCGCGATGCGCAGCAACGCCTTCACGTCGGGATCGTGCGGCTGCGGCTCCAGGGGGTCCCAGAAGAAGATGACGAAGTCGATTCCGCCTTCCGAGATGAGCGCGCCGATCTGCTGGTCGCCGCCGAGCGGGCCGCTCTTGAGCCGGTTGATCGACAGGTCCAGGGCTTCACCCAGGATCGATCCCGTGGTTCCGGTGGCGTACAGCTCGTGTTGCGCCAGCGTGTCCCGATTGAAGCGCGCCCACTCCAGCAAGTCGTGCTTCTTGTTGTCGTGCGCGATCAACGCGACGCGCTTGCGCACGCCCATCTCAATCGATCGAAAGTCCATTTCTGATCTTCGCCACAGTGGTGAACTACGGCCGCCGACCCGCCGGGTCGGGAGCCTTGCGGAAATGCCCGCCCTTCATGATCGCGCGCATGCGTGCCGGAGCGCGCAGCAGCGGCGGATCGGCCGCCGGATCGCCGTCGATCAGCTCGGCGTCGCCGTGCGGAAGCTGCGCCGTCGCCACCGCAACGATGTGCTCGCCCTCCACCCGGACCTCGCCCGGGTAGGGCGGACCCGGAGGCGTCCAGGACGCGGATATTGGCGAACAGGACGGCGCGCACTGCGCGTAATCAGCTCTTCGGCGTCTCCAGCCCCCCGACGTACAGGCGGTTCCAGGTCGGACTGATGATGAGCTGGTTGACGCATGCGTGCGCGGGCAGTTCGGCGACGAAGCGGATGGTGCGCCCGAGGTCTTCCGGCTGCAGCATCTTCGCGCGATCCTCCGCGCTCGGCGGCACCGGACGCTTGTCCATGATCGGCGTGGCCACTTCCGCCGGGCAGATCGCGCAGGCGCGGATGCCGTTGACGCACTCCTCCATGTTGATCGTCTCGGTCATCGCGATGACGGCGTGTTTGCTGGCGTTGTACGCCGCGCCGGTAAGTTTGGCGTGATACACCCCGGCCCAGGAGGAGATGTTGATGATGAGTCCGTCGCGGCGCACGCGCATGCCGGGCAGCACCGCCTGGATGGTGTAGAACGAGCCGTCGAGATTGATGCCGATCACCTCGTCCCAACCCTGGACCGTCTGATTCTTCCAGTAACGGTTCGGGATGTTGAGTCCCGCGCTGTTGACGAGGATGTCCACCCGGCCGTGCCGGGACAGGATGCGCTCGGCAGCGGTCTTCACCGCCTTGCTGTCGGAGACGTCCAGCGCCTGCACGTCGGCCTGGAAGCCGCGGATGCGCAGCTTTTCCGCCTCCGGCTCGAGCACTTCCCTGCGCCGCCCGCTCAGCACCACGGTCGCGCCCGCCTCCGCGAGCGCTTTGGCGCCCGCCAGCCCGATCCCGGTGCCCGCGCCGGTAATCCATGCGACTTTTCCTGTCAGTGCGGCCATCGCCTACCTTTCTCGGTTACTTCGCGAACGTTTGCAATCGTAACTGACGGAATCGAATTCCTTTGCGCCCTTTGCGTTTCGCTATTCCTTCGACCTTTCCTTCCCGCCTACCGGGGCGTCGAGAAGGCCTCGCGAAGCATCGCAGCGGATTCGGCCACCGCGCGCTTCGCTGCGTCCACCGCCCCGCCCATCAGGTAGAAGCCGTGGATCATGCCCTCGTAACTGGCCAGCCGCACGCGGTTGCCTGCTTCGATCATCCTCTTCGCGTACTCCACGCCCTCGTCGCGCAGCGGGTCGTAGCCGGCCACCAGTACGAACGCGGGCGGAAGACCGGTTAGATCATCCGCGACGAGCGGCGCGAAGCGAAAGTCGTCGGCGTCCTTCGGACTCTTCAGATACTGCCGGTAGAACCAGGTGATGGTGTTGCGCGTGAGCACGTAGCCCTCGGCGAACCTGCGGTGCGAGGGCGTCTCCGGTTCGGGCGCGGCACAGGGATAGACGAGGAGTTGGAACGCGAGCTGCGGATGGCCCGCGTCGCGCGCCAGGATCGCCGCCACCGCCGCCAGGTTGCCGCCCGCGCTGTCGCCGCCGACCGCGATGCGCGCCGGATCGCCGCCGAATTCCGCCGCGTGCAGCGCCACCCACTTCAACGCCGATACCGAATCCTCGACCGCCGCGGGAAACCTGAACTCGGGCGCCAGGCGGTAATCGACTGCCACGACGATGCAATCCGCCCCGTTGGCGAGCATGCGGCAGACCGAGTCGTGCGTTTCCAGATCGCCGACGACGAAGCCGCCGCCGTGATACCACAGCAGCACCGGCAGCCTCTCGCCCGGGCGGGGGTCGCGCGGCGTGTAGACGCGCAGCGCAATGTGGCTGCCCGGCCCGGGAATGCGGCGATCCTCGGTTCGATGGATCGGCTCGCGGACCTTGAGCTTGTCCACGCGCAGGCGGTACTGCTCGCGCGCCTGATCGGGCGTGAGCTGCCAGAACTCGGGGGCGTTGGCCTTCTTGACGAGATCGATGACGAATTGTGCTTGCGGGTCGAGGGGCATATTTTGATCAGTGTGAGTTCACCACCAAGGGCACCAAGAACACAAAGAGGAGCGAGATTTCGGAACGAAACCTCGACCAGCGGAAAAATTCATTGAATACCGGGACGGCAGCAATCACGATTCAAGGCCCTTGACCGATCCGGCCGCCCTGCTTTCACGCTCCAGCGATCCTCTTCTTGCTCATCGTCCCGGTACCGGTTGTTCCGATTCTCTCGGTGTCCTTGGTGCCCATGGTGTTCCTGGTGGTTCGCGTCAGTCCTTGTCTTGCGTGGGATAAAGGAGCTTGAAGGTGCCGGTGGCCTTCGCAAGCATCGCGCCGTCCTCGCTGCGTAGTTCGCCCTCCGAAAAAATCAGCGACCGCCCGGCGCGCCTGGCGCGCCCCTCGGCGAACACCGGACCGTAGGCAGCGGCGATGAAATTGACCTTCATCTCCACCGTCAACGCGCCGTTGCAGTTCTCGTCCAGCGAGCGGCCGGCGCTGGCAAGGGCCACGTCGAGCAAGGTCATCAGCACGCCGCCGTGCACCGAGCCCCAACTGTTCTCGAACTCCGGACGGGAATCGAGCCGCGCCCGCACGACGCCGCTCTGCTTTTCCGTGATCCGGATGCCGAGATGCTCGATGAAGGGAACGTGGATGTCGAACCCGGCCTGTTGCCTGCTTGCCATCCGCCCTCCCTCAGATGACGGTGAATCCGCCGTCCACTGCGATCGTCTGCCCGGTGATGTAGGCCGAAGCGTCGGAGGCCAGCAGCACGGCGGCGCCCTTCAGATCCTCCGGGCCGCCGAGCCGCTTCATCGGCGTCTGCTCCATGATGTACTTTTCCGAGCGATCGATCATGACCTGCGACATCTTGGAGGGAAATACGCCCGGCGCGATTGCGTTGACCGTGATGTTGTGGCGCGCCCATTCGGCGGCGAGCGAGCGCGTAAAGTTCACCACGCCGCCTTTGCTCGAGTTGTACGCGATGGTCGGCATGAAGCCCGGCTCGGTACCGACCAGGCCGGCGATCGAGGCGATGTTGACGATCTTGCCGTATCGGCGCGGGATCATTGAAGCCTTTCCGACCGCCTGGCTGAGCAGGAAGACGGCGGTCAGGTTGAGATTGAGCACCTTGTGCCAGGCATCCAGCGGATGGTCTTCCGCCGGCGCGCCCCAGGCCGCGCCGGCGTTGTTCACCAGGATGTCGATCCTGCCGAATGACTTCAGCACCTGCTCGACCATCGGCTGGACCGAGTCGGTATTCTGCAGGTCGTTGACTACCGTCAGCGTCTCGACGCCCATCTTCGAAAGGTGCGCCTTCGCTTCCTCCAGTTCCGGCGCCTTGCGCGCCGTGATGGCGACCCGGGCGCCCATTTCGCCGAGGGCTTCGGCCATCTGCAATCCCAGCCCGCGCGAGCCGCCCGTGATCAACGCGCATTTTCCGGTGAGATCGAACAGCTTCTTCACGCTCATCTTCCGCTCCGAGACGTTTGTCGTTCTGGTTCCGGCCTCGCACGCCGAAGCCCTATGCGCCCGCTCCCGCAAACGGGCGTTCCGCTAACGGGTCGCGGGCGCCCTCGGCCATCTGCAATCCCAGCCCGCGCGAGCCGCCCGTGATCAACGCGCATTTTCCGGTGAGATCGAACAGCTTCTTCACGCTCATGACATTGCCTTCACAGAAAAATCGATTCACCACGAAGGACACGAAGGAAAGACAACTTCAACATGAGGCACCAAGACCACCAAGGACACCACGAAATTCGTAATTGCCGGGTTTCTTGGTGATCTTTGTGCCCTTTGTGGTTCGCTCTGGTTTTCGGTCTTGCTTCTCCTTCGTGTTCCTTCGTGTCCTTCGTGGTTAAGAGCTTCCTGGTCTTTTCTAGAACCAGGCGTCCTGCATTTCGAGGCAGGTGCGGTCGAGGTTGTTCACCAGTTCGAACCAGTGGCGGGTCTTCGGCAACTCCCAGCGATAGAACCAGGCGCAGGCCTGCAGCTTGCCTTGGTAGAAGTCGCGATCCTCGTCCCGCGCCGCCGCCAGTCCGCGCAGCGCGACGAGCCCCTGCCGCAGCCACAGCCAGGCCACGACGGTGTGGCCGACCAGGTCGAGGTAGGCCGAGGCGTTGGCGAGCGCGAGCTCCGTTTCGCCGCGGCCCGCCGCGCACAGCGCGTTGCGCGTGCATTCCATGACCCGGTCGAGCGCTTCGTTGAGCGCAGTCGCGCAGCCGCGCAGTTCCGTCGATTCGCTCGCCTGTGCGTCGCGCACCGTCGTCTGCATCTCGCGCGCGAGCAGTTGCAGCGCCGCGCCGTCGCCCATCGCCGCCTTGCGCCCGAGCAGGTCGAGCGCCTGGATACCGTTGGTGCCTTCGTGGATCGGGTTGAGCCGGTTGTCGCGGTAGAACTGCTCGACCGGATATTCGCGCGTGTAGCCGTAGCCGCCGAGCACCTGGATGGCGAGGCTGTTCGCCTCCACGCACCACTGCGAGGGCCAAGCCTTGGCGACCGGCGTGAGGATGTCGAGTAACAGCCCGGCCTCGTTGCGCAGCCGCTGCTCGGCCGCGGTCCGCTGGTCGTCCACCAGCCGCGCGCAGTACAGGCACAGCGCGAGCGCGCCCTCCACGTACGCCTTCTGCGCAAGCAGCATGCGCCGGACGTCGGCGTGCTCGATGATTTTCACCGGCGGCAGGCCGGGGTCCTTGGCCCCGGGCAGCCGCCCTTGCGGCCGCTCGCGCGCATAGGCGAGCGCGTAGAGATAACCCGTGTAGCCCAGCGCCGCTGCGCCCAACCCGACGCCGATGCGCGCCTCGTTCATCATGTGGAACATGCAGGCCAGCCCCTGGTTCGGCTCGCCGACCAGCTCGGCGTGCGCGCCGCCGCGCTCGCCGAAATGGAGCACGCAGTTGGTCGTGCCGCGATAGCCCATCTTGTGGTTCAGCCCCGCGAGAGCCACGTCGTTGCGGCCGCCCAGGCTGCCGTCGTCGTCGACGCGGTACCTGGGCACGATGAATAGCGAGATCCCCTTGACGCCGGCCGGCGCGCCCTGGATGCGCGCCAGCACCAGGTGGACGATATTCTCCGAGAGCTCGTGCTCGCCGCCGGAAATCCACATCTTGTTGCCGGTCAGGCGGTAGCTGCCGTCGGGCTGGGCGACGGCCCGGGTGCGGATGTCGGCGAGCGAAGAGCCGGCCTGCGGCTCGGACAGGCACATGGTGCCGAAGAAGCGGCCTTCGAGAAGCCGCCGGAGATAGCGGGCTTTCTGCCGCTCGTTGCCGAACGCCTGGATCAGGTTGGCGTTGGCGACGGTGAGAAAAGCATAGGCCGCAGTCGAGACGTTCGCCGCATTGAACCAGGCCATGCACGCCTGCGCGACGACGACCGGCAACTGCATGCCGCCGCTGCCGTAGTCCTGGGTCGCGGCGAGGAACCCCGCATCCCGCAGCGCGTCCAGCGCCACCTTCACCTCCGGGATGAGGTCCACTCGCCCGTCGCGGATGCGCGGTTCGTTGAGATCGGACTTGCGGTTGTGCGGGGCGAATTTGTCCTCGGCGATGCGCGCGGCGGTCTCCAGCGCCGCGTCGAAGGTCTCGCGGCTGTGCTCGGCGAAGCGGGGGCGGGAAGTCAGCGCCGCGACGTCAAGCAGCTCGTACAGAACGAACTCGAGATCGCGCCGGCTGAGCAGTCTGGAATGCATGCTGAATCTCCAACCACGGAGACACAGAGAACTGCAAGAAACAGCGAACCACCAAGACCACCAAGGACACCAAGACATTCATGATTGCCGGTTTTCTTGGTGAGCTTCGTGCGCTTGGTGGTTAACCTTTTCTTGAATTTCTCCGTGCCTCTGTGTCTCTGTGGTAAACGTAACTTTCAGACTACCTCGAAAAGGCCGGCCGCGCCCATGCCGCCGCCGATGCACATCGTGACCACGACGAGCTTCGCGCCGCGGCGGCGTCCCTCGATCAGGGCGTGCCCGACCAGACGGCTGCCGGTCATGCCGTAGGGATGGCCCACGGCGATCGCGCCGCCGTTCACGTTGAGCCGCTCGTTCGGGATGCCCAAGCGGTCGCGGCAGTAGATCACCTGCACCGCGAAGGCCTCGTTCAACTCCCACAGATCGATGTCTTCGATCTTCTTGCCGGTCTGCTTGAGCAGCTTCGGCACGGCGAACACGGGACCGATGCCCATTTCGTCCGGCTCGCAGCCGGCCACCGCGAAGCCGCGAAACACGCCCATCGGCTTCAGTCCCCTCGCCGCGGCCGCGCGATCGCTCATCACCACCTGGGCCGAGGCGCCGTCGGAAAACTGGCTGGCGTTGCCCGCCGCGATCACTCCGCCTTCTATCGCCGGCTTGATCTGCGACACGCCCTCATACGTGGTGTCGGGACGGATGCCTTCGTCCTCTGCGGCGGTGACTTCCCGGATCGATTCCTGGCCGGTGTTCTTGTCGATCACCTTCATGCGAGTGGCGAGCGGCACGATCTCGTCCTTGAACCTGCCCGCCGCGCGCGCCGCGGTCGCGCGCTGCTGGCTTTGCACGCCGTAGCGGTCCTGCGCCTCGCGGTCGATCCGGTAGCGCCGGGAGACGTTTTCCGCGGTCTGCAGCATCGGCCAGTAGATCTCCGGCTTGTGCCCGATCAGCCATTCTTCCTGGAACATGTGCCTGTTCATCTCGTTCTGCACGCAGGAGATCGACTCGACTCCGCCGGCGACGAAGATCTCGGCCTCTCGCGAGAGAATGCGCTGCGCGGCGAGCGCCACCGTCTGCAGCCCGGAGGAGCAGAACCGGTTGACCGTCATGCCGGCCACGCCCACCGGCATGCCGGCGCGAAGCGCGATCTGGCGCGCGATGTTCCAGCCGGTCGCGCCCTCGGGGTTGGCGCAGCCCATGATCACGTCCTCGACTTGCGCGGGATCGAGTCTTGCGCGCTCGAGCGCGGCCTTGACCACGTGGCCGCCCAGCGTCGCGCCGTGGGTCATGTTGAGCGCGCCCTTCCAGCTCTTGCACAGCGGCGTGCGCGCGGTCGAAACGATCACGGCTTCGGTCATGTTGTCCTCTCAAACATCCGAATCCACAACAGTGACACAGGGAAAATCAAAAACACGTTAACCACCAAGGACACCAGAGGCACCAAGAAAGGCTCGATTGCAGATCTTGTTTTTCTTCGTGTTCTTCGTGTTCTTGGTGGTTCGCTATTTCTTGAAGTTCTCTGTGTCTCCGTGTCTCTGTGGTTAATCTAGCCATTGAACTTCCCGCCCTCGGCGGCGAGTTTCGCGAGCAGCGGCGCGGGCGCCCACATTTCGCCGTGGTCGGCGTGGTATTTCTCCGTCGCGGCGAGGACCTTGTCGAGGCCCACCGTGTCGGCGTAGAACATCGGCCCGCCCCGGTAGCGCGGAAAACCGTAGCCGAAGGCGTAGATCACGTCGATGTCCGAGGCGCGCTGCGCAATGCCCTCTTCGAGGATCCTCGCTCCCTCGTTCACCAGCTGGTGCATCAGCCGCTCGACGATCTCCTCGTCGGCGATCCGCCGGCGCGCGATGCCCGCCTCCCCGGAGGCGCGGACGATCAGCGCCTCGATCTCGGGATCGGGAATCGCGTCGCGGCTGCCCTTCTCGTAACGATAGTAGCCGGCGCCGGTCTTCTGCCCGAAGCGGCCCAGCTCGCAGATCATGTCGCCGATCCTGGAATAGCGCTCGCTGCGCGGGCGGGTGGCGGCCTGGCGCTTGCGGATGCGCCAGCCCACGTCGAGCCCGGCGAGGTCGCTCATGCGAAACGGCCCCATCGCCAGGCCGAAAGCCTCCATCGCCGCGTCCACCTGCTGCGGCAGCGCGCCTTCCTCGAGCAGGAAGCCGGCCTCGCGCAGATACTTGTGGATCATGCGGTTGCCGACGAAGCCGTCGCACACGCCGACGCACACCGGCACCTTCTTCAGCAGCTTGCCGACTTTCATGCCGGTGGCAAGCGTCTGATTCGACGTTCTCGCGCCGCGCACCACCTCGAGCAGCCGCATGACGTTCGCGGGGCTGAAGAAGTGCAGTCCCAGCACCGATTCCGGCCGCGCGGTCGCGGCCGCGATCTCGTTCACGTCCAGCGTGGAGGTATTGGTGGCAAGGATCGCGCCCGGCTTCGCCAGCGCGTCGAGCTTCGCGAACACTTCCTTCTTGACGGGCATCTCCTCGAACACCGCCTCGACGACGATGTCCGCGTCCTTCAGCGCCGCGAAGTCGAGGCCGCCCCGGATCAGCGCCATGCGCTTGTCCATCGCTTGCTGGGTGAGCCTCCCCTTGGCCACCGTGTTGGCGTAGTTGCGACGGATGGTCTCGATGCCCTTGCCCAGCGCCTCCTGCCCGGTCTCGATCACCGCGACCGGGATGCCGGCATTGGCGAAACACATCGCGATCCCGCCGCCCATCGTGCCGGCGCCGATGACGGCCGCCTTGCCGATTTCGCGCGCAGGCGTGTCGGCGGGCACGTCGGCGATCTTCGCCGCGGCGCGCTCGGCGAAGAACAGATGGCGCAGCGCGCGCGACTCGTTGGTCTTCACCAGGCGCACGAATTGCGAGCGCTCGAACTGCAGCCCCTTGGCGAACGGTTGTGTCACCGCCGCCTCGACGCAGTCCACGATCGCAGCCGGCGCGGGATAACCGCGCCATGCGCGCGCCACGCGCTCGCGCGCGGCGGGGAAAAATTCGGTGGCCGGCTGGTCGAGCCGGGCGCCGAGCGCGGAGGCGCGCCGTATTCCCCATCCCTCGTGCAGCGCGCGCCTGACCCAGGACAGCGCGCCCTGCCGCAGGTCCCCCGTCACGACTTCCTCAACCAGGCCCAGCGACTTCGCTTGCTCCGCACCGATCGGATCGCCAGACACCATCATGTCGAGCGCACGCTCCACGCCGATCAGCCGCGGCAGGCGCTGCGTGCCGCCCGCGCCCGGCAGGATGCCGAGCTTGACCTCCGGCAGCGCGAGCTGCGCGTCCGGCGCCGCGCAACGGTAGTGGCAGGCCATCGCCAGCTCGAGGCCGCCGCCCATGGTAGGGCCGGCGAGCGCGGCGAAGATGGGCTTGGTCACCGTGTCCATGTAGGCGAGCACGTCCGGCAGGGTCGCCATCCCCGGATCGTAGTCCTTGCCGAACTCGCTGATGTCGGCGCCGCCGCAGAAGTTGCGTCCGGCGCCGATCAGCAGAAGTCCCCTTACGTGCGGGTCGTGCTCGCTTTCCTTGATCGAGTCGAGGATGCCCTGCGGCACACCCTTGTTGACCGCGAGCGCGTTGACCGGCGGGTTGTTCAGCGTAATCACCCCGACAGGCCCCTGGACCTGGTATTCGACTAGATTGGACATGAATCGATCACCGCTTTAAACACGAAGAGCACGAAGGCAACGCGAAGATCGCGAAGGAAAGACAATGTAAAATCGGACCACGATGGCTACCAGGAAATTCATGATTGCCGGATTTCTTGGTGATCTTCGTGCTCTTGGTGGTTCAGTTGAGTTTTCAGTCTTGCTTCTCCTTCGTGTTCCCTTCGTGTTGAACGCGTTTGAGTCCTACACTTCCAGCCATTCCTTGCGGATGGCGTCGTTTCGGCGAAGATCGTCTGGCGTGCCCTCGAACACGATCTGGCCGTGGCCCATGACGTAGACCCGCTGCGAGATCCTGAGCGCGATGGTGAGCTTCTGCTCCACCAGCAGGATGGACACGCCGCGGTTCTTGATCTCTTCGAACAGCCGCGCCACCTGCTCGACGATCTTCGGCGCGAGACCCTCGGTCGGCTCGTCGATCATCACCAGGTCGGGGTCGCCCATCAGCGTCCGGCAAAGCGTGAGCATCTGCTGTTCGCCGCCGGACATCACGCCGGCCGGCGCGCCGTCGCGCTCCTTGAGCCGCGGGAACAGCGCGTACATGTCGTCTATCGTCCATCGCCCCCGCTGGCGCGCGCTCTTCATGCCGAGCAGCAGGTTCTGGCGGACGGTCAGCCCCGGAAAGATGTCTCGATTCTCCGGCACGTAGCCCAGGCCGCGGCGCGCGATGACGTAAGTCTTCAGCCCGCCGATATCCCGGCCCCGGAAGCGGATCGAGCCGGTGTGCTCGACCTGCCCCATGATGGTCTTGATGGTCGTGGAGCGGCCCACCCCGTTGCGCCCGAGCAGGCTGACGATCTCGCCCGGCCGCACCGCCAGGTGCACACCGTGCAGGATGTGGCTCTTGCCGTAGTACGCGTGCAGGTCCTTGACTTCAAGCATACGAATCTTCACCACAGAGACACAGAGTCACAGAGAAGTGCAATAAAGAGGCGCAAGACAGAAATACGAATGCACGAAGGAAGTCGGTGCCTGCTCCAACGCCTTCGTTGTTCATTCTTGTCATTAGCTTTTCTCTATGTCTCTGTGGTTAATCCCAGTGTCAATGCTGCTCGGTGCCGAGGTACGCCTCCTGCACCGCCTTGCTGGAGCGGATTTCCTCCGGCGCGCCGGTGGCGATCACCTCGCCGTACACGAGCACGGAGATGCGGTCGGCGAGATTGAACACCACGCTCATGTCGTGCTCGACCATGACCAGCGTCTTGTCCTGCGTGACACCGCGGATCAGCTCCACGGCGTCGTCGGTTTCGCTGCGGCTCATCCCGGCGGTCGGCTCGTCGAGCAGGATCACGTCGGCGCCGCTCGCGATCGTGACGCCGATCTCGAGCGCGCGCTGTTCCGCGTAGCTGAGCACCCCGGCCGGCCTGTCGCGCAGCCTGCCCATGCCGATTCTGTCCACGATCTCCTCGGTGCGCTCCCTGACCCGGCGCAGCCCGCCGACCCGGTGCCAGAACGAATACCGGTAGCCGGTGGACCACAATACCGCGCAGCGCACGTTCTCGTACACCGACAGCCGGGGAAAGATGTTGGTGATCTGGAAGCTGCGCGACAGGCCCTTGCGGTTGATCACGTGCGGATCGAGGTTGGTGATGTCCTCGCCCTTGAGCTCGATGCGCCCGGAAGTGAGCGGAAAGCGGCCGCTGATGAGGTTGAACAGCGTGGATTTCCCCGCGCCGTTCGGTCCGATGATGGCGTGGCGCTCGCCGCGCGCGATGCTGAGGTTGACGCCGTTGATGATCGAGGTGCGGCCGAAGCTCTTGTGCACGTCGGTCAGATTGAGCGCCGCCGCATTCATCTCACACCGCTCCCCTGGCCTGAAGCTCCGGCGTGAGATCTTCCCAGGCGCGCCGCACGAAGCGCGACGCCCAGACGAAGGCCGCCAGGCCCGCGACGAGCAGCAGCGCCGTTCCGATCCACGACCCGATCCGGTCCGGATCCAATGCGACGCCGAGCAACGAGAAGTCTTTGGTCGCGGCTTCCTTGTCCTCGAAGTGATAGATCATCTCGATGAGCGCGATGAATCCTGCCAGCATCACCGCGCCGCAGGCGGCGCCCAGCGCATAAGAGGGCAGCAGGCGCTTCACCAGCCGCGCCTGCCACACCGGCCTGTGCATCGTGATCAGGTTGGCGATGCCGCCGGGCGAGAACAGGATGATGACGAGGAAGAACAGGCCGAAATAGAGCAGCCACGCCTGGGTATAGTTGGAAAGCGCCGACTGCAGGAAGGTGACCAGCACCGCGCCGATGATCGGCCCCCAGAAATGGCCGATGCCGCCGATGAACGCCATGAGCACGACCGTGCCGGAGGCCGCCACGCCCACCGCCTCCGCGGTGACGATCTCGTAGTTGATGGCGGCGAGCCCGCCCGCGATCCCGGCGAAGAAACCGGCCAGCGTCATCATCAGCCAGCGCACCCGTGTCGGGTTGTAGCCGACGAACCTGGCGCGCTCGGGATTGTCGCGCACCGCGTTGGCCATGCGGCCGAGCGGGGTCTGGGTGAGCGCGAACATGCCGATCATGCTGAGCAGGCACCAGCCGACGATCAGGTAATAGACCTGCAGCTGCGAGCCGTAGCCGATGCCGAGCATCGGCCCGCCCGCGGTGCGGTCGGTGGCGATGCCGCCCTCGCCGCCGAAAAACGAGGTGAACATGAGCGCGCTCGCCGCCACCATTTCCGCGATGCCGAGCGAGATCATCGCGAAGGGCGTGCCCGCGCGCCGGGTGGTCACGAATCCGAACGTGAGCCCGAAGAACAGTCCCGCCGCCCCGCCCACCAGCGGCATGAGCGTCACCGGGAACCAGAACCTGCCCGCCGCCACCAGGTTCAGCGCGTGCGCGGTGAAGAACGCGCCCAGCCCGGAATACACGGCGTGGCCGAAGGACAGCAGCCCGGTCTGGCCCAGCAGCATGTTGTAGGACAGGGCGAAGATGATCGCGATGCCCATCTGCGAGAGCATGGAAAGCGCGAAGCTCTGCCGGAACAGATGCGGCAGCAGGACCAGGATCGTCGTCACCGCCGCCCAGAAGATCAGCCGCCGCGCGTGCGGTATCGCCATCATCGGGTACCCGCGGGCCGCCGGTACTTGCATCTCAGCTCTCCCGCGTGCCCATCAGCCCGCGCGGGCGGACGATGAGCATGAGGACCATGAGAACGTAGGGCAGCACCGGCGCCGTCTGCGAGACCGTGATCGACGCCAGGCCGTGCAGCGCGGAGCCCGCCGGCACGTCCAGGCCGAGCAGGCGAAAGAAGTCCATCATCGAGTAGTCGAGCGCCACGGAAAAGGTCTGCAGCGCGCCGATCAGCAGCGAGGCGATGAAGGCGCCGGCGAGCGAGCCCATGCCGCCGACCACCACGACCACGAACACGATGCTGCCCACGGCCGCGGCCATGCCGGGCTCGGTGATGAAGGCGTTGCCGCCGATCACGCCCGCCAGGCCGGCAAAGGCCGCGCCGCCGGCGAACACCAGCATGAACACCCGCGGCACATTGTGGCCGAGGGCCTCGACCATGTCCGGATGGGTCAGCGAGGCCTGGATGATCAGCCCGATGCGCGTGCGGGTGAGCAGGAGGTAGAGCGACACCAGCATGCCGACCGAAACCAGCATCATGAATCCGCGGTACGCGGGGTATTGCGTGGTGAACAGCGTGAACAGCGTGAAGTCGAGTTGCGCGGGAATCTTGTAGTCGACCGGCGCGCGTCCCCAGATCAGGTGCACGATCTCCTCGATCACGTAGGCGAGGCCGAAGGTGAACAGCAGCTCGGCGACGTGGCCGTACCTGTGCACGGTGCGCAGCCCGTAGCGCTCCACCGACGCTCCGATCGCGCCCACCAGCAGCGGCGAGAAAAAAAGCGCCGGCCAGAATCCGATGTACAGCCCGGCCTGGTAGGCGAAGTACGCGCCCAGCATGTAGAAGCTCGCGTGCGCGAAATTGAGCACGCCCATCATGCTGAAGATCAGCGTCAGCCCGGACGACAGCATGAACAGCAGCAGCCCGTAGGACAGGCTGTTCAGGAGCGTGACGAGGAAGAACTCCATGGCGGCGGTGATCGGTGATCGGCGGCTGGTCCATCATCGGGCGGCGGACGATTGCCGCCCGCTACGCGCCGAAAACGATCCGTTCTTCAATTTATCGGGCGACGGGTCTGTTCGAGCCTTCGATGACTGCAATACGGATCTGTATCCTGCGCCGCGGCAGCGCCGGCGCAACAGGCGGGCAACGGCGCCGCGAATGCGTGTCCGAACCTCATTCCCCGGTCCTCCTCCGGTCCCGCATGTCCCCCGGCCGGCTTGCACCGGCCGCCGCCAGGTCTTGGAACTGCGGTCCGGGTGGGAGCGCCGGGGGCGTCTTGGTTCTCCATGATCTGGCGCCCGGGCGTCGCGTTTTCGGGATCGTCCGGGCGGGCCGCGCCGTGCGCGGCGATGACTCCCCGCAGGCGCAGCGATTCTATTCGCAACGCCGGAAACTTGTAAACCGACGCCGGCCCGCGAGCGGCGCAGCCGCCGGCGCTTCGCCGCCGGGGCAAGCTGCTAGAATCGAATCAGAAGACGCGACCCTAGGGGGGAGGAGCGCCATGCACGGCCTGATGATGGACATCCCGCTGCTCATCTCGTCGCTGATCGAGCACGCGGACCGCTACCACGGCGACACCGAGATCGTCTCGCGCACGGTGGAAGGCGGCATTCACCGCTATACCTATCGCGATGCGCACCGCCGTTCCCGGCAGCTCGCCAACGCGCTCGGCGCGCTCGGCGTGAAGACGGGCGATCGCGTCGGCACGCTGGCCTGGAATGGCTACCGGCACCTGGAGGCTTTCTACGGCATCTCGGGAATGGGCGCGGTGATGCACACGGTCAATCCGCGCCTGTTTCCGGAGCAGATCGCCTACATCGTGAACCATGCCGACGACGGCTACGTATTGTTCGATCTGACCTTCGTGCCCCTGATCGAAAAGCTGGCGCCGATCTGCAGGGGCGTAAAGGGATGGGTGGTCATGACCGACCGCGCGCACATGCCGCAGGCCGGCATCCCGAACCTGCTGTGCTACGAGGAGCTGATCAACGCGCACTCGGACGATTACGCGTGGCCGGCGCTCGACGAGCGCACCGCATCTTCGCTGTGCTACACCTCGGGCACGACCGGCAATCCCAAGGGCGTGCTGTACTCGCACCGCTCCACGGTGATTCATGCCTACGCGGCGGCGCTGCCCGATGCGCTCAACATCTCGGCGCGCGACGTGATGCTGCCGGTGGTGCCGATGTTTCATGCCAACGCCTGGGCCTTGCCCTACAGTTGCGCCCTGGCCGGGACCAAGATGGTGCTGCCGGGATACCAGCTCGACGGCAAGAGCCTGTACGAGCTGTTCGAGACGGAGCGGGTCACCGTCTCGGCCGGCGTGCCCACCGTATGGCTCGCCCTGCTGCAGCACATGGGGCAGAACAAGCTCAAGTTCAGCACCATGAACCGGACCGTGATCGGCGGCTCCGCCTGCCCGCCCGCCATGATCCGGGCCTTCCAGGACGACTATGGGGTGCAGGTGCTGCATGCCTGGGGCATGACCGAGATGAGTCCGCTCGGCACGGTGAACACGTTCAAGGCCAGGCAGCTGAACCTGCCGAAGGAACAGAAATACGCCATCCAGGGCAAGCAGGGACGCGCCATCTACGGCGTGGACATGAAGATCGTCGACGGCGAGGGCAAGGAGCTGCCCTGGGACGGCAAGGCATTCGGCGACCTGCTGGTGCGCGGCCCGTGGATCTGCGATGGATACCTGAAGGGCGAGGGCGGGAATCCGCTGCGCCGGGACGCGCGGGGCAGAGACTGGTTCCCGACTGGGGACGTCGCCAGCATCGACCCCGACGGCTTCATGCAGATCACCGACCGCTCCAAGGACGTGATCAAGTCGGGCGGCGAGTGGATCAGCTCGATCGACCTCGAGAACACCGCCGTCGCGCATCCCGCGGTGGCGGAAGCCGCGGTGGTGTCGGTGAGGCATCCGAAGTGGGACGAGCGGCCGCTGCTGATCGTGGTGAAAAAGCAGGGCACGAACGTCAGCAAGGAAGAGCTGCTCCGGTTCTACGAGGGCAAGGTCGCGAAGTGGTGGATCCCCGACGACGTCGTCTTCGTCGACCAGCTTCCCCACACCGCCACCGGGAAGCTGCTCAAGACCAAGCTGCGCGAGGACTTCCGGGACTACAAGCTGCCGACGGCCTGAAGCGGACGTATCGAACCACAGGGGACGCGCGGGAAAACAAGAAAAAACTCAACCACCAAGTTCACCAAGAACACGAAGAAGAGCGGGAACGTGAGCTGGGTTTTCTTGGTGCCCGTGGCGTGCTTGGTGGTTCCGGGTTGCCGTCCTGTCTGCTACGCGGTTCGACAACCGTGACCGCGACTCAGGGCGCGAGGATCTCGAGGTTGTCGATGAGGCGCGTCTGGCCGAGCTTGGCGGCGCCGAGCACGACCAGCGCCTTGTCCTGCGCGCCGGGCCGCAGCAGCTCGCGCTGGGTACGCACCACCACGTAGTCCACGTTCCAGCCGTGGCGCGCGAGCAGTTCGCCCGCCGCGTATTCCATGGCGACGAAGTTGCGATCGCCGCTTGCCACCGCGTCCCGGACCTGCAGGATCGCCTGGCGCAGCCGCACCGCCTCCTTTCTCTCCTCGGCGGACAGATAACGGTTGCGCGAGGACAACGCGAGGCCGTCCTCCGCGCGCACCGTCTCCGCCGGGATGATGCGGATCGGCAGCGCGAACTGGTCGACCATGCGGCGCATGATCGCGAGCTGCTGGTAGTCCTTCTTGCCGAACACCGCGGCCTGCGGCTGCACGATGTTGAAGAGCTTCAACACCACGGTGGTGACGCCGCGGAAGTGCCCGGGCCGGAAGCGGCCCTCGAGCTTGTTCGCCACCTTGGGCGGCTCCACGAAGAAGACCTGCGGCTCGGGGTACATTTCCTTTTCGCCCGGCGCGAAGACGATGGTGTTGCCCTCCCGCTCGAGCTTCTCGCAGTCCTCTTCGAAGGTGCGCGGGTACTTGTCGAAGTCCTCGTTCGGGCCGAACTGCAGCCGGTTGACGAAGATCGTGGTCACGGCAACCGGCGCGTGGGCGCGCGCGATGCGCACCAGGCTCAGGTGGCCGTCGTGGATGTTGCCCATGGTCGGCACGCAGGCCACCTGCGGCTCGTTCGCCAAGCGCCGCCGCAGCTCGGCGATAGTGCGGATGATGTCCATTGTCGTCTTAACCACAGACACAGAGGCACGGAGAAAACCGGAAAATTCAGTTCAAACCACCAAGCGCACCAAGACCACCAAGAACACGATGAGGTCAGCAACATGAATCGGGATTGCTTGGTGCCCTTGGTGCACTTGGTGGTTAATTCTGATTTTCCCCGTGTCTCTGTGCCTCTGTGGCGGGTATGTTCTAGAAACTGTGTTCCGGCCCCGGGAAGGTCCCGGCCTTCACTTCTCGGACGAAGTTGCCGACCGCGGCCTGGATGCTGCCCGCCCCTTCCATGAAGTTCTTCACGAAGCGCGGCTTCTTGCCCGGATAGATGTCGAGCATGTCGTACAGATTCAGGATCTGGCCGTCGCAGTGCGGCCCCGCGCCGATGCCGATCACCGGTATCTCCAGCGCCTCGGCAAGCTCCTTGCCGACCGGCGCGGGCACCAGTTCCACCACCATCATCCCGGCGCCCGCCTGCTGCAAGGCGCGCCCGGCGCGGATCAGCGCCTGCGCCGCATCCTCGGTCTTGCCCTGGATCTTGTAGCCGCCCAGCGCGTGCACCGACTGCGGCGTGAGCCCGATATGGCCGCACACCGGAATGCCGCGGCTCGCCAGGAACGCGACCGTCTCGGCCATCACCTCGCCGCCTTCGAGCTTTAGCATGTGCGCTCCCGCGCTCATCAGCCGGGCGGCGTTCTCGAACGCCTGCTGCGGGCTCTGCTGGTAGCTGCCGAAAGGCATGTCGCCCAGCACCAGCGCCCGCTGCGTCCTGCGCGCCACGCAGCCTGTGTGATAGACCATGTCGTCCAGCCTCACCGGCAGCGTCGACTCGTGGCCCTGGATCACCATGCCGAGCGAGTCGCCGACCAGGAAAATATCCACTCCGGCCGCGTCGAGCAGCGCGGCGAAGCTCGCGTCGGTGCAGGTAAGCATCGTGATCCGCTCGCCCTCCTGCGTCATCTTTTGCAGCGTGCCGATGGTGACTTTCATGTTTTCGGATCGACCACGGTGACACGGAGCTCACAGAAGAAAATAATTAGCCACCAAGATCACCAAGAAGAGCGGGAAGCCGACTTGGAATCGCTCAGTGCCCTTGGTGTGCCTGGTGGTTGATCCTGATTTTCTCCGTGTGTCTGTGCCCCTGTGGTGACGGTTTATCCTCCCCGGTTGAAGAATTCGCGCGGGCCGCGCATCTCGTTGAGGCGGCGCAACAATAAATCAAAATCGTCGTCCCGATCAACAAAGTTCAGATGCTCGCTGTCGACGATGAGCAGCGGCGCGGCCTCGAAACGATAGAAGAAGCGGCGATACTCGTCGGCGAGCTTCGCCAGGTACTGCTCGCTGATCGCGCGTTCATAGGCGACGCCGCGCCGGCGCACGCGCTCGATCAGCGTCTCGGGCGAGGCCTGCAGGTAGATGACCAGATCCGGTATCGGCGCCTGCGGCATGAGGTGGCCGTGGATCTGGTGATACAGATGCAGCTCTTCGTCCGAAAGCGTGATCCGGGCGAACAGCGGATCCTTGTCGAGCAGGAAATCGGCCACCGTGCCGTTTTCGAACAGTCCGATCTGCCTGAGATCGGCGACCTGCTCGATGCGCTGGAACAGGAAGAACAACTGAGTGGCGAGCGCGTGACGTTTCGGGTTCTCGTAGAAGCGCGGCAGGAACGGGTTGGCGTCCGGCCGCTCGAGCATCAGGTCCTTGCCGAACCGCTCCGCGAGCCGGCGGGCGAGGCTGGTCTTGCCGGCGCCGATCGGTCCCTCCACGACGATGTAGCGGTGCTTCTCAGGCGGGGCCAATTCTCTCGACTCCCCGGCGGGTCACCGCGTCCAGGAGCGCCGCGGCCCTGCCCCGCCCTGGAATCACGACATCGGGCGCGATCTCCGCGAGCGGCGCGAGCACGAAGGCGCGCTCGTGCATGCGCGGATGCGGAATCGTCAGCATCGGAGTGTGCAGCAGCCGGTCTTCGTAGAGCAGCACGTCCAGGTCCAGCGTGCGCGGCGCATTGCGCACCGAGCGCACGCGACCGTAGCGTGCTTCGATCCCGAGCAGCGCCCGGAGAAGATCCTCCGGCGCGAGTGCGGTCTCGATGCGCGCGACGGCGTTGACGAACTGCGGCTGGTCGGCGTAACCGACCGGTTCGGTCCGATACAGAGAGGAGCGCGCGGTGACGCGCGTGGCGGGCAGGGCGTCGAGCGCGCCGAGCGCGGCGCGCACCTTGCCCACCGGATCGTCCAGGTTGCTGCCGACGCCGATATAGGCGGTCGCCGTTTCGCGGGCGCGCATGCGGATCAGGCGTTCTCCGGCGCGGGCGTGCCCTGTCCCTTGGCGCCCTTGCGCCGGCGACGCCGGCGCCGTCTGCCGCTGCCGGCGGCTGCCGGCAGCAGCATGCCGGCGCGCTCTTCTTCGGAGGCATCCTGGAAGCGCGTCCACCACTGTCCGATTTCGGGATCGACTTCGCCGCTGTCGCAGCGAAGCAGCAGAAAATCGAATGCGGCCCGGAACCGGGGGTTGCCGAGCAGGACATAGGGCCGGCGGCCGGACCGGTTGAGAAGCCGCGGCTGCAGCGCCCAGATTTCCTTCATGTCGGCGCCGAAGCGGCGCGGGATGGCGAGGTTTTCCGACTGCTCGTCGAGCACCTCGTCCATCGCGCGAAACAGCGCCGGCATGGGGTTCAGGCCCTCCTGCTCGGCCTGCTTCCATGCGGCGAGCACTTCGTGCCAGAGCAGCGCCGCGAAGAGGAAGCCCGGGGACACCGGCTTGTCCCGGCGCACCCGCTCGTCGGTGCGCTCCAGTGCGAGCATCACGAAGCGCTCGCCGAGCGGCTGCTCGAGGATCACGTCCAGCATCGGCAGCAATCCGTGGTGCAGGCCCTCCTCGCGCAGCTGGCGCACGCATTTCGCGGAGTGCCCGGAGAGCAGCAGCTTCAGCATTTCCTCGAACACCCGCGCCGCGGGGACGTTCTTCAGCAGCGGCGCAAGCCGCCGGATCGGCGCGCGGGTGTGCGCCTCGATCTTCAGGCCCAGCTTCGCCGCCAGCCGCACCGCGCGCAGCAGCCGCACCGGGTCCTCGCGGTAGCGGCTTTCGGGGTCGCCGATCATGCGCAGGCGCTTCGCCTCCAGGTCGGCAAGCCCGCTGCAGTAGTCGAGGATCGTCTCGGTCGACGGATCGTAGAACAGGGCGTTGATGGTGAAGTCGCGCCGCGTGGCGTCCTCCGCCTGCGTGCCGAAGACGTTGTCGCGCAGCACCCTGCCGTGCTGGTCGGTCGCGGCCTCCTCGCCCTCCGCGACGAGGTGCTTGGCGCGGAACGTCGACACCTCGACGACTTCGTCTCCGCACATCACGTGCACCAGCCGGAAGCGCCGTCCGATGATGCGCGAGCGGCGGAACACCGCGCGCACCTGCTCCGGCGTGGCATCGGTCGCGACGTCGAAGTCCTTCGGTTCCAATCCGAACAGCAGGTCGCGCACCGCGCCGCCGACGACGAAAGCGGAAAAACCCTCGGCCTGAAGCGAGGAGGTGACCTTGCGCGCGCAGCGGCTGATGCTCTCGCGCGCTACGCCGTGCTCGGACTTCGGGATCGCGAGCGGCTCGAGCGCCGGGTCGCGAGAAGTTCTGCGGGGAAGAATCCGGCGGAGCAGCTTCCGTATCATCGAGGGGGAGGAGGAATCCCGGGACCGCTGGGGCGATGAAAGGGCGGCATTATACCCGTGCGCCCCCGTCCGCCCGCCGCGGGACGAACAGGGTTTGTCCCGCCACGCGATGCTGCTCGAGCGCCACGCCGTACAGCCGCTCCAGGGCGGCCTCTGTGAGCACCTCCCCGATCGGCCCGCAGGCATACCCGCCGTCGCCGAACAGCAGCAGCGCGTGGTCGCAGTGGCGCACGGCGAACGCCAGGTCGTGCAGCACCGTCACGATCAGGGCACGACGCGCGACGGCCTCTTCGTCCAGGCGCTCGAGAACCGTCACCTGGTGCAGCAGATCGAGATGCTGCAGCGGCTCGTCGAGCATATATGCGGCCGGCATCTGCGCGAACACGGCGGCGAGCCGGGTGCGCTGGCGCTCGCCGCCCGAAAGCGAGCGGTAAGTGCGATCGGCAAACGCCTCGAGATGCAAGGCGTACAGCGCGCGTTGCGCCGCCGCGCGATCCTCCTCGGCCGGGCCGAACAGGCTGCGGCCCCGCGGATAACATCCGAGCAGCGCATAGTCGCGCACGCTTCCCCAGTACTCGCGCGTCTCCTCTTGCAGCAGCACGCCGATGCGCCGGGCGGCGGCACGCCGCGGCACGCGCGCGAGCGGTGTGCCCTCCAGCAGCACCTGCCCGTCGTCGGGTGCGCGCAGGCCGGCAAGCGCGTGCAGCAACGTCGATTTCCCGGCGCCGTTCCTGCCTAGCACCGCCCAGCGCTGACCGGGAGCGAGCTCGAGGCGCAGATCCTCGACCAGCAAGCGCCGCCCGGCGCGCAGCGTCAGCGACTCAGCGCGCAGCATGATCGCGCCGCGCAAGCAGCAGGAGCAGAACCGGCACGCCGGCGAGCGCGGTGAGAATGCCGACCGGTAATTGCAGCGGCGCCCAGACCGAACGCGCCGCGGTGTCGGCGAGGACGAGCAGGCTGCCGCCGCAGAGCGCCGAGGCTGGAACCAGCACGCGGTTGTCATGCGCGCCGGCGAGCCGGATGAGATGCGGCACGATCAATCCCACGAATCCGATGGTGCCGCCGGCGAGCACCGCCGCGGTCGTCGCCGCCGCAGCGGCGAAGTACAGCGCGATTTCCAGGCGGCGGACCTCGATGCCGAGCGAGGCGGCCTTCAGGCGCCCGATCTCTAGCGCATTCATCGGCTGGCCGAGCATCACGCCGATCGCAACCAGGCCGGCGAGCAGCGCCGTCCCCGGGTACGGCGGCTCGGCATAGGAAAGGTCGCCCATCAGCCAGAACAGCATGCCCTTCGCCGTGGTCGCGGGCGCGAGCACGAGCAGCAGGCCGATGAGCGCATTCAGTCCGGCGGCAATCACCACGCCGGCGAGCAGCAGGCGGTAGGGCGACCAGTCCGCGGCGCGCCAGGCCAGCGCCGCCACCAGCAACGCGACCAGCAACGCCCCCGCCAGCCCGAGCCCGCCGCCCCACACGGCGGGAAGCCCGAACGCCATCGCCGCGAGCACGCCGAGCGCGGCGCCGCCCGACACGCCGAAGACGTACGGGTCGGCCAGGGGATTGCGCAGCAGCGCCTGCAGAAAGACGCCGGCCACGGCGAGCAGGCCCCCGGCGCAGAACGCGGCGGCAATGCGCGGCGCGCGCAGCCGCCACACGATCTCGGTAGCTGGAAGGTCGGCGCCGCGAAACGCGGCGATGAGGTCGGCGGCCGAGAGCCGAACGCTGCCCACGGCGAGGCTGCCCGCCACGACGAGAACCGCCAGGCCCAGCAGAAGGAGTAGCAGCGTGCGCGTTTCCACGGGATCGGCGCCCCGATAACTCAGCGCAGGCTGATGACGAGCCAGTCGTTGGCGAACGCGTGTTCCTTCAGCGTCTCGTCCGGGTCGACCGCGACCGGATGACTGACGATGGAGAGCAGCGGCAGATCGTTCAGGGAGTCGCTGTAGAACCAGGTCTCGGTAAGCCCGTTCCAGTCCACTCCGTGCTCGGCGAGCCAGCTCTTCAGGCGCGCGACCTTGCCCTCGCGGAAGGCGGGCGCTCCGCGCACCCGGCCGGTGAATTCGCCGTCGACTTCCTCCGGTTCGGTCGCAATGAGGTGCTCGATTCCGAACTCGCGCGCGATCGGGCGGGTCACGAAGCTGTTGGTGGCGGTGACGACGGCACGCGCGTCCCCGCTGTGGCTCGCCACCAGATCGCGCGCCTTCTGGGTGATGATGGGGCGGATCTTCTCTTCCATGAACTCCGCGTGCCAAGCGTCGAGCTGCGCGCGCGGATGGCGCGACAGAGGTTTCAACTGGAAATCCAGGAACGCGTGGATGTCCAGCGACCCGGCCTTGTATGCCTCGAAGAACTGCTGGTTGCGCGCCTCGTAGACCTCGCGGTCGAGGACTCCCTTTTCGATCAGAAACTGCGCCCACTCGAAGTCGCTGTCGCCGGCGAGCAGCGTGTTGTCGAGATCGAATAAGGCAAGACGCATCTGGGAGGAGGGGGAAAGTACGGATGCGGAGCCGCAGCGTCCGAGGCAAGTATAGCGGAACCGATGCGGGCGCTGCGCCGCTGCGGCACGCTCTGCGCCGGCCCGGGGCCGGCGGCGGGATGTAGTGCGGAATGCGCCGGCGCTGGCCCCTAGCGCTCGGCCTCGGCGAGCAGCTCGCGCACCAGCGGCACGGTGATCGCCCGCTTGTGCTCCAGCGAATAGCGGTCCAGCGCATCGAGCAACGCGACCAGGTGCGGCAGGTCGCGGCGCTGCCGGCTCAGCAGAAAAGCGGCGACTTCGCGCGACAGTTCGAAGCCGCGCCCGTGCGCGTGTTCCATCAGCGCGGCCGCTTTCTCCTCGTCGCCCAGCGCCTGGACCCGGAACACCAGCCCCCAACCCAGACGCGTCACCAGATCGGGGCGCATTCCGAGCTGCGCGGGCGGCGCGTCGCCCGCGGCGAGCAGCACGCCGCCCGATTCGCGCAGCCCGTTGTAGAAATGGAAAAGCCGCCTCTGCCCTTCGTCAGACAGCCGCTGCACGTCGTCGACCAGCAGCGCCTGCGGCAGCGCCCGATCGGCGAGCGCGACCAGCTCGGCTTCCTCGCGCGCGAACACGACCGTGCGCGCGGTTGCGTGCAGCAAGGCCTGCGCGGCCCGCAGCAGATGGCTCTTGCCGCAGCCCGCCGGCCCCCACAGATAAACAAACCGTTCCTGCGGCTGCCGCGCGGCAAGCGCGCGCAGCACGCCGATCAGCTCGGCGTTGCGCCCCGCGACGAAGTTGTCCAGCGTGGGCGGCGGCGGCGGCGCGAGCGCAAGCGCGAGCTGTTTCACGCGAGCACCCGCAGCGTCTCCGCGGCCGCGCAAACCACCGCGGGAATGCAGGGTCCGGAAGGAAGAAATGCGCGGAAGGTCCGCATTTTTTCGGTAGAATTTGGACTGGCGTCTGGTGGTCGGCGGGCGCTAAATCTATCCCGAAGCCTGCATCGGCTCAACTTGACTTCCAAACGTTCGTCCTCTTCGCTGTCCTACCGCGACGCCGGCGTCGACATCGATGCCGGCGACCGGCTGGTCGAGAACATCAAGCCGTTCGCAAGGCGCACGCTGCGCGAGGGCGTCCTCGCCGGCATCGGCGGATTCGGCGCGCTGTTCGAGATGCCTAAGAACTATCGCGAGCCGGTCCTAGTTTCCGGCACCGACGGCGTGGGCACCAAGCTCAAGCTCGCCTTCCAGCTCGGCCGCCACGACAGCGTCGGCATCGATCTGGTGGCGATGAGCGTGAACGACATTCTGGTGCAAGGCGCCGAGCCGCTCTTTTTCCTGGACTATTTCGCCTGCGGGCGGCTCGACGTGGCCGTCGCCACCGCGGTGGTAGGCGGCATCGCCCGCGGCTGCGAGATCGCGGGGTGCGCGCTGATCGGCGGCGAGACCGCGGAGATGCCCGGGATGTATCCGGCGGGCGAATACGACCTCGCGGGTTTCGCGGTCGGGGTGGTGGAGAAATCACGCATCATCGACGGCGCCGGCATCGTCCCCGGGGACGTGGTGCTCGGGCTGGCGAGCAGCGGCGTGCATTCCAACGGCTACTCGCTGGTGCGGCGCATCCTCGAGCGCAGCGGGGCCGATCTGTCGCTTGCTTTCGACGGCCGCACGCTGGGCGAGGCCCTGCTCGCGCCGACGCGCATCTATGTCAAGCCGGTGCTGGCCGCGCTGCGCGAGGTGAGGATCAAGGGATTGGCGCACATCACGGGCGGCGGCCTCACCGAGAACGTGCCGCGGGTGCTGCCGCAGAACGTGACCGCGCAACTGGACCGCGGCGCCTGGGAAAGGCCGCGGATCTTCGACTGGCTGCAGCGCAGCGGCAGCGTCGAGGACGCGGAGATGATCCGCGTGTTCAACTGCGGCATCGGCATGGTCGCGGTGGTCTCGCCCGACGACGCCGCCCGGGCGACGCGCCTGCTCGCAGAGAACGGCGAGAGGGTGTTTCGCATCGGCGAGATCCGCGCGCGCCGCGCGGCCGAGCCGCAGACGCTGGTGGCCTGAAGCGCGCGATGAAGCGCGTTGTCGTCCTCATCTCGGGTCGCGGCAGCAACATGCAGGCCATTCTCGACGCGACGCCCCGGATCGAGGTGGCAGCGGTGATCAGCAACAATCCCGGCGCCAGGGGCCTGGAAATCGCGAAGAGGAAGGGCGTGAACACCGCGGTGATCGATCACCGGGCGTTCGGCGACCGCTCCGGCTTCGATGCAGCGCTCGCCGACAAGGTGGCCTCTTACCAGCCCGACCTGGTCGCGCTCGCCGGATTCATGCGCATCCTGACCGAGGTTTTCATCGAACGATTTGCGGGGCGCGTTCTGAACATTCACCCCTCCCTGCTGCCCGCTTTTCCGGGCACGGACACGCATCGGCGCGCGATCGATGAGGGCGTGCGCCTGCACGGCTGCACCGTGCACTTCGTCACCTCTGCGCTCGACCACGGTCCGATCGTGATCCAGGCCGCCGTACCGGTCCTGCCGGACGACGACGAAGAGCGGCTTGCGGCGCGGGTGCTCGAGCAGGAGCATCGAATCTACCCGCTCGCGGTGCGCTGGTTCCTCGACGGCAGGTTGCGCGTGGAGGGGCAGCGCGTGCGCATGGACTGCGATTGCCGCTATCCTGACGGGATCATCTCTCCCCATCCGCAAACATGAGACTTCCGATCTTTTTCCTACTCGCGATCTGTTCGGCAACCGCCGTCGCCGCCCCGCCGCAGCACGTGGAGCTCGTATACGCGGTGTCGATGGGCAACCTCAAAATCGGCGAAGGGCGTGAAAAACTCGACCAGGACGGCGAGCGCTACACCATTGTGAGCGAATCCAAGCCGCTCGGGATCGCAGCCCTGTTCGTGAAGGAGATCCGGCGCGAGAGCCGCGGCACCGTCGGTCCGGGCGGACTCAGGCCGCAGCGCTACGAGGAAAACCGCGGCAAGGACGGCGTGCGCAGCGCGGAGTTCGACTGGAGCGCGGGCAAGATGGTGATCAACAACAACGGCGAAGCGAAGACCGAGGCGCTACCGGAAGGGGCGCTCGACATGGCGAGCTTGCCGTTCAGCTTCGCCTTCCTGCCGCCGGCCGGGGACTCGTTCCGGGCAAACGTCACCGACGGACGGCGCCTCACCGATTATCAGCTCCGGGTGCTGGGGAGGGAAACGTTGAAGACCACGATCGGCGACCTGCAGACGCTGCACGTGCAGAAGGTCCGCCTGGGCGACGACAAGCGAGGCCTGGACTTCTGGCTCGCGGTGGACCGCCACTATCTGCCGGTGCGCATCCGCTTCACCGAGAAGGACGGCACGGCGTTCGACTCCGTCGTCACCGCGATCAATCTCAGATAGCACGATGCGGCTGTCGGCCTCCACCCTCAGGGCGGCGACCGCTGCCGTCGATCTCGCCTGCCAGCTCGAGCACCCCGCCGACGCGGCGCTGCGGGACTTCTTCCGAAACCATCACGAGATCGGCAGCCACGACCGCGCTTTCGTCGCCGACACCGTGTTCGCGGTGCTGCGCAACAAGCGCCTGCTGGAGGCGATCGTCCCCGCGCCCACGCCGCGGCGGCTGGTGATCGGCAGCCTCGTCAAGGTCCAGGGCCTGTCGATCGGCAGCATCGAGCCGCTGCTCGATGCGCGCGACCGTGAATGGCTGGTCCAGGTAAAGCGCGCCGAGGTCGAGGCGCTGGCGCCGGAAGTGCGCCTGTCCCTGCCGGACTGGCTGTGGGAGCGGTTGCGCGCGCGGCACGGCGAGCCGGAGGCGATCGCGCTCGCACGCGCATTGCTCGCCCCCGCGCCGCTCGATCTGCGCGTCAACACCATGATCGCCGATCGAGAAGAAGTGCTGCAGGCGTTCGCGCACGAGGCAATCCCGGCTTCGCCCACGCCGTATTCGCCGGTTGGGATACGCCTTGCCGGGAAGATCGCGATCAATCGCAACCCGCTCTACCTGCGCGGGGCGATCGAAGTCCAGGACGAGGGCAGCCAGCTGCTTGGAATGCTGGTGGCGCCGAAGCGCCGCGAAATGGTAGTGGACTTCTGCGCCGGCGCGGGCGGCAAGACGCTCCTCATGGGCGCGCTGATGCACGGCCAGGGACGGTTGTACGCGTTCGACGTGTCGGCTAAGCGACTGGACGGGCTCAAGCCGCGACTGAAGCGTTCCGGATTGTCGAATGTCCATCCGCAATTGATCGGCGGCGAGAACGACCCCAAGGTCAAGCGGCTCGCCGGCAAGATCGACCGGGTGCTGATCGACGCGCCGTGCAGCGGGTCGGGCACGCTGCGGCGCAATCCCGACATGAAATGGCGTCAATCCGCGCAGTGGCTTACCGAACTCAGCGCCAAGCAGCGCTCGATTCTCGGCGCAGCCGCGAAGCTGCTGAAGCCGGGTGGGCGCCTGGTCTACGCGACCTGCAGCCTGCTCGAGGAGGAGAACGAACAGGCGGTCGAAGCCTTCCTTGCGGCGCAGCGCGATTTCGCCCTCCTGGATTGCCAGCAGGTGCTCGACGAGCAGCGCATTGCGCTGCAGACGGGCCGCTATCTGCAGCTCTATCCGCACCGGCACGCGACGGACGGTTTTTTTGCCGCGGTACTGGAGCGCAAGCCGTGAAACGCCTGCTCGGTATCGGCTGCGCCGGCCTGCTCCTGCTGGCCGCGCCGGCGACGGCCTTGCAGCCCGCGCAGCCGATTCCCGCCACCGGCACGATCGAATACGCCTTCACACCGAACGGCAACGCCGCGGGGCTGATCATCCGGACGATCCGCGACGCGCGCGAGGCGATTTACGTGCAGGCGTTCAGCTTCACCCACACCGGAATCGCCCGGGCGCTGATCGATGCCGAAGCGAGAGGCGTGCGGGTGGAAGTGCTCGCCGACGCGAGCCAGATAGAGCATATCGAGCACAACGTGATTCCGATGCTCGTTGCCGGCAAGGTCCCGGTGCTGGTCGATGCGGAGCATTCCTCCGCCCACGACAAGGTCATCATCGTCGATCCGGATTTGGAGTGGCCCGCCGTGGTGACCGGCAGCTTCAACTTCACCTTCGCCGCGCAATACCACAACGGCGAGAACGTGCTGGTCCTGCACGGCAACCGGCAGCTCGCGCGCGCCTACCTGCGGAACTGGCAACGCCATCGCGTCCATTCCCGGCCCTACCGCGCCGCCGGCGCGCCGCATCGCTAGAAAGACTCTGCTCGGGACGGGCATGCGCGACCGAGGCGCGTGTAAAACGCGCTCCGTGACAACTCGTTCCGAGCCTGCATAGAATCGGCTGATCGTCGGGGGAAAGACAAATGGCGCAAAGGGCGGAAATCGGTCGCTTCATCGGGGATCTTTTCGAAGACCTCCAGCAGGGTGTCGTGCAGTGGCAGCTTGTGATCGTCGCATTGAGCCTCGCCGCCGCCTGGTTCCTGGCGCGCCGGTACCGCCGGCATGTCGTCGCCGGCGCCTCGCAGGATCCGGCGGCGACCCTGCGCATCTCCGTGGGTGGCATCAACCGCGAGATGTTCCCGGTCACGGCGCTGGTGGTGCTGGTGATCGGACGCTGGTTCCTGCACTACTTCCAGCCGGTGCACCTGCTCAACGTCGCCATCCCGCTGGTTCTGGCGATGGTGATCATCCGGGCGGTGGTGTACCTGCTGCGGCACACCTTCGCGCCGGGGCGGTCGCTGCGCTCCTGGGAAATGGGCGTGACCTGGATCGTCTGGCTCGGCGCTGCGCTCTACATCACGGGCCTGCTGCCGGAGATCGTGAATATTCTCGACCAGACCGGCTTCACCATCGGCGCGCAGCGCATTTCGCTGGTGATGTTCTTCCAGGCACTGCTCACCATCATCGTCATGTTGCTCGCTGCGTTGTGGATCGGGAGCCTGATCGAAGGCCGCATCATGGCGCTCGACGACGTGGAGCTGAACCTTCGCTTCGCGTTCTCCAAGATCGTGCGCACCGTGCTGGTCATCGTCGCGGTGCTCGTCGCGCTGCCGCTGGTAGGCATCGACATAACCGCGCTGTCGGTGTTCGGCGGCGCGCTCGGCGTGGGCATCGGCCTCGGGCTGCAGAAGGTCGCGGCGAACTACGTTGCGGGGTTCACGATTCTCCTGGACCGGTCGGTCAGCCCGGGCGATCTCGTCACGGTGGATCATTTCTACGGCGAAGTGACCAAGCTCACCTCGCGCTGCGTGGTGGTGCGCGGAATGGACGGCACCGAGGCCATCATCCCGAACGAGACCATCGTCACCTCCACCGTGATCAACCACTCCTATTCCAACCGCCGGGTGATGATGCGTATCCCGGTTCAGATCAGCTACGCGGCCGACCTGCGGCGCGCCCTGGAACTGATGCTGGAATGCGCGCACGCGCACCCGCGCGTGCTCAAGGACCCCGGGCCCGCGGCCTTGGTCACCGCCTTCGCCGCCGACGGGATCAACCTGGAGCTGGTGACCTGGATTGACGATCCGGAGCGCGGCAAGCTCAACCTGCAATCCGACATCTACCTCGCCCTGTACAACGCATTCCGCGGCAACGGAATCGATATCCCGTTTCCGCAGCGCGAAATACGGATCGTCAGCCCGGTGCAGGTCGCCTCCGCCCCGGGCGCATCCTCCGGGCGCTGATTTCCTTTCCGGCGGCGCACGCCGGCCTCCGCGCGGACGCCTCGTATCCTGCGGAAAAATCAGTCAAAATTTCCTTACAACTTTGCGCTTGTGGCCGGTCAAGCTTCCTGTAAAATCGGCCTCGTTTCTTGTCCTGACAATTGGAATCTGCGTGAATATCAATGGGTTAATGGATCTTCCGGATTGGGTGAACGGCGTGCTCGATCTCCCGTGGTGGGGCTATGTCGTGGTGACCCTGGTCCTCACCCACATCACCATCGCCGCGGTCACGATCTATCTGCACCGGCATTCGGCGCACCGCGCGCTCGATCTGCATCCCGTGGTGAGCCATTTCTTCCGCTTCTGGCTGTGGCTGACCACCGGCATGGTCACCAAGGAATGGACCGCGATTCACCGCAAGCATCACGCGAAGTGTGAAACCGAGGAAGATCCGCACAGCCCGCAAGTGCTGACGCTGAAAAAGGTGTTGCTCGAGGGTGCCGAGCTGTATGGCAAGGAAGCACGAAACGCCGAAACCCTCGAAAAATACGGGCACGGTACGCCCGACGACTGGATGGAGCGCAATGTCTATTCGCGCCGCGATCGTCTGGGCGTGGGCCTGATGCTGGTTATCGACGTGCTGCTGTTCGGTCCGATCGGCTTGACCATGTGGGCGGTGCAGATGCTGTGGATCCCGGTGCTGGCCGCCGGCGTGGTCAACGGAGTCGGACATTATTTCGGCTACCGCACGTTCCAGGTCGACGATGCGAGCACGAACATCGTCCCCTGGGGCATCCTCATCGGCGGGGAGGAGCTTCACAACAATCACCACGCCTATGCGTCTTCGGCGCGGCTCTCCTCCAAATGGTACGAATTCGACATCGGCTGGGGCTACATCAAGCTGATGTCGCTGCTTGGCCTGGCGCAGGTGAAGAAGCTTGCGCCCAAGGTGCGCATCGATGCGGCCAAAGCCGCCTGCGATCTACAAACGCTGCAGGCGGTGATCACGCACCGCTACGACGTGCTCGCGCGCTTCACGCACTCCATCAAGGCAACCTGGGCAGCGGAGTTCCGAGAGTTGCGCGCCCGCCACCCGGTGCATGGACTGGACCTGCACAAGGTGAAGCGCTGGCTGCACCTGGACGACAGGTTCGTGCCGGCACAGGAGAAGGCGAAGCTGCTGACCGCCTTGGAAAACAGCCGCGTGCTGAAGACCATCTACACGATGCGGCAGGAACTGATCGCGCTGTGGCAGCGCTCCTCGGCCACCAAGGAGCAGCTGCTGCATCAACTCGAGGACTGGTGCCGCCGGGCGGAAGGCAGCGGTATCGCGTCGCTGCGCGAGTTTTCGCGGACGCTGCGCGGTTACGCCTGAGCGTCGCGCGCCCTCGACCAAAAAAGCCCGCACAAGCGGGCTTTTTTTTCTTCGGCCGGGCGCGCCTCAGGCGATCGTCACTTCCTTGGACAGATAGACGTCCTGGATGGCGTTGAGCAGCGCAACCCCCTCCTTCATCGGCCGCTGGAACGCCTTGCGCCCGGAGATCAGCCCCATGCCGCCGGCGCGCTTGTTGATCACCGCAGTGCGCACCGCCTCCGCGAGGTCGTTCTCACCCGAAGCGCCTCCCGAGTTGATCAGGCCCGCCCTGCCAAGGTAGCAGTTGGCGACCTGGTAGCGGGTCAGGTCCACGGGGTGATCGCTACTCAGCTCGGTGTACACGCGCTTGTCGGTCTTGCCGTAGGGGTTCTCCTTGGTGTTGAGGACGTTGTAGCCGCCGTTGTTCTCCGGCAGCTTCTGTTTGATGATGTCCGCCTCGATGGTCACGCCAAGATGGTTGGCCTGGCCGGTGAGATCGGCGGACACATGGTAGTCCTTGTCCTTCTTGAACGCCGGATTGCGCAGGTAGCACCACAGCACGGTGGCCATGCCCAACTCGTGCGCCATGTGAAACGCCTGGCTCACCTCGACGATCTGGCGCGAGGATTCCAATGATCCGAAGTAGATCGTCGCACCCGCGGCGCACGCGCCCATTTCCTTCGCCTGGCGCATGGTTGCAAACATGACCTGGTCGTACTTGTTGGGATAGGTCAGGAATTCGTTGTGGTTGAACTTGAGCAGAAACGGGATCTTGTGCGCGTACTTGCGCGCGCAGGCCCCGAGTACGCCCAGTGTCGACGCCACCGCATTGCAGCCGCCCTCGATAGCGAGCCTGACGATGTTCTCCGGATCGAAATACATCGGGTTTTTCGCGAACGAGGCGCCCGCCGAGTGCTCGATCCCCTGATCCACCGGCAGGATCGACAGATAGCCGGTGCCGCCGAGCCTGCCGTGATCGAACATCTGCTGCAGGCTGCGCATCACGGAGGGGCTGCGGTCCGACGGCGCCACCACCCGGTCGACGAAGTCCGGGCCCGGCAGGTGCAGCAATTCCTTCGGGATGGTCTTGCAGACGTGGTTGAGCAGGCTGTCGGCCTGTGCGCCGAGCAGGGCCGAGATGTCGGTTGCGCCGCTCTTCAGTGCGGTCACGGTTGCCATGGTGATTCCTCCTCGCTGGGCGACAGCCGCCACACCGCGTGCTGCCGCAAAGGCTCAGTCGGCGATTATTTTAGCGCCGGACGCACGGCAGATATAATTCCAGTTCGTTACCCGCGCTCTGTGACGCAGATAAACAACGATGATTTACTCCCTCGGCGACCGGAAAGTCGTCACCAAAGGCGACTGCTGGGTCGCTGAAAGCGCCACGGTGATCGGCTCCGTGATCCTGGGGCACAATGTGAGCGTCTGGTTCGAAACCGTGATCCGCGGCGACAACGATCTAATCACGTTGGGCGAAGGATCCAACGTGCAGGACGGCTGCGTGCTGCACACGGACGAGGGGGTGCAGCTCACGATCGGCAGCAACGTCAGCATCGGGCATCACGCCACGCTGCACGGCTGCAGCATCGGCGACGGCAGCCTGATCGGGATCAAGGCCACGGTCCTGAACAATGCCAGGATCGGCAAGCATTGCCTGATCGGCGCGCATGCGCTCATCACCGAGGGCAAGGAGATTCCGGATCGCTCGCTGGTGGTCGGCGCACCCGGCAGGGTGATCCGGCAGCTGAGCGACGAGGAAGTCGCCGTCCTGCAGTGGAACGCAGAGCACTACATCAAGAATTTCCGGCGCTACAAGACGAACCTCGCGGTGCAAGCGCTCTGAGCGCTGCGAGCGCACACCGCGCGGAAGCAAACCCGGACGCGTACCGCAAGGACGCGAAACGGTACGCCGGCCGCCGCGCGCTGCCGGTGACCTTTGTGCCCGAGCCTGCGCCGCGGCTATCGCGCCGGCTCGGTTATCTCTAGAATGGGCCGCATATGGAGAGCGCCTCTGCCCCGATGATCAAGTTCGGATTCAAGATCCGCACGCGCAGCGGCCTGCCGGTGGAGAATCTCGTGGTGCACGCCCGCGATCGTGCCGAGGCCGAGCGCAAGATCAACCAGATGTATCTGCACTGCGAGATCCTCGAGTGCAAGGCGGTCCAGCTGCCGGCGAAAGAGGACACGGCAGATCTGGAGAGCATCATTTCTCTCATCGCCCGCCAGGGCGATGAGAAGCCGTGACCGCCGTGACTACCGTGAGTGCGGGAACAAGACCGGAACCGCAAGTGGCGTAGTCAGCTGGTCGCGTCGTCACGAACAGGGGCGCGTTCGCGCTCCTCGATGAACCCGCAGCTCACCAGCTCGTCGACCAGCGCGTCGTAGTCGGCCGCTCCCTTGCTGTCCGGCGCATGGGCGAAAACATCCTTGATCGAGGCGGGGCTTTCGGCAAGCGCCACGTTCTCGGAGATCTTCGTGCGGCAGACTTCATCGCCCAGACGCCCGCTGATCTCGTCATAGATCTGGTGCGACATCTTGCGCCGCGCGTCGAAGCGCGTGATCACGTAGCGGCGCGGCACGCGTTTCTTCAGCACGTGCTCCAGCGCCTTCAGCGTCCTTTCCACCGCATGCACGCCCTTCATGGCGAGATAGTCCGCCGACACCGGCACCAGCACCCGGTCCGAGGCGAAGATCGCCGACAGCGAAAGCACGCCCAGGACCGGACAGCAGTCGATCACGATCGGACGCCCGGTGTTGAGGTTCTCCTTGACGATGCCGAGATGGAGTCGATTGAGCACGTTGGGCCCCTTGCCGAACTGGGTGTCGACCTTGGACAGCTCGACATGGGCCGGTATCACCAGCCAGCCACCAGTCGAGGGCCGGATCAGCTGGGTAAGGGGCTTGGCCTGCTGATAGAAGCTGAAGACCGAGTCCTCGGCGAGGTCGACCGTGGCGCCGCAAACGTAGGACAGGTGGGCCTGCGGATCGAGGTCGATCGACAACGGGTTGAAGCCGCGGCGTGCCAGCGCGGCGGAGAGATTGAGCGAAGTCGTTGTTTTTCCGACCCCACCCTTCTGGTTGAAGATTGCGATCTTGGCCACGTCGGGACGCCGATCCTCCTTCGCCTCATTGTGGCATACATCATCACACTACTAATCGAATCAGGCGGTTGTCAATTACTCCTGCGACGCGGTTTACATTTCGTCAGCGACTCTCCGCCCAGCCCCGCGCCCGCTCCACCGCCCTATGCCACGCGGCCTTGGCGGCGGCGCGGCGACTCGGGCTCATCTGCGGCTCGAAACGCCGCTCGAGCTGCCAGTGGCTGGCAAGCGCTCCCATGTCCTGCCAGTATCCCACGGCGAGGCCGGCCAGGTAGGCTGCTCCCAAGGCGGTGCTCTCATAGGCGCGCGGACGCAACACCGGGACATCGAGCACGTCGCATTGGAACTGCATCAAGAAGTCGCTTCGGCTCGCTCCGCCGTCCACGCGCAGCTCGGAGATCGCGATCCCTGAGTCGGCTTGCATCGCGTCGAGGACGTCGGCGGTCTGGAACGCGATCGCCTCCAGCGCCGCCCGCGCCAGGTGCGCCGCCGTGCTGCCGCGGGTGAGCCCGGTGATCGTCCCGCGCGCGTACGGATCCCAGTACGGCGCGCCGAGCCCGGCGAACGCGGGCACAAAGTACACGCCGCCGGTGTCCGGGGCTTTTTGCGCCAGTTGGTCGATCTGCGCCGAATCGCGGATCAGGCCGAGCCCGTCGCGCAGCCATTGCACCACCGCGCCGGCGGTGAATACGCTGCCCTCGAGCGCGTATTCGTAGCGCGACCCGATCTTCCACGCCACGGTGGTGAGAAGCTTGGACTTCGAATCGACGGGGCGCTGCCCGGTATGCAACAGCATGAAGCAGCCGGTGCCGTAGGTATTCTTGATCATGCCCTCGGACACGCACTGTTGCCCGAACAGCGCGGCCTGCTGGTCGCCCGCGATGCCCGCGATCGGGATCGGGCGGCCGAAAATGTCCGGCTGCGTGTGCGCGCAGACGCCGCTGGAATCGACCACCGCGGGCAAAACCGCCCGCGGCACGCGCATCAACTGCAGAAGCTTGTCATCCCAGTCGCGGGTATGGATGTTGTAGAGCAGCGTGCGCGAGGCGTTGGAAGGATCGGTGGCGTGCACCCGTCCGCCGCTGAGCTTCCATATCAGCCAGGTGTCGATCGTGCCGAAGGCAAGCTCGCCGCGCTCCGCGCGCGCGCGCGCGCCGTCGACGTGGTCGAGGATCCAGCGCAGCTTGGTCGCGGAGAAATACGCGTCGAGCAGCAAGCCGGTGCGTCCGGTCACGAGCGCCTCCACACCCTGCGCGCGCAACTGCTCGCACAGAGCCGCAGTCCGCCGGTCCTGCCACACGATCGCGTGGTGGATGGGACGACCGGTGGCGCGCTCCCAGACTAGCGTGGTCTCGCGCTGGTTGGTAATGCCGATCGCCGCCACATCGGCGGCGGAAACCTTGGCCCGGGCAAGCGCCTCGCGCGCGGTGTCGAGCTGGGTCGCCCAGATCTCCTCCGGGTCGTGTTCGACCCAGCCCGGCTGGGGAAAGCGCTGCGCAAATTCCTGTTGCCCCATGCCGAGCGCCCGCGCGTCGGCGTCGAACACGATCGCGCGCGAGCTGGTGGTTCCCTGGTCCAAAGCGAGAATCGTCTTCATATGAAGCTGTGCTAGAGTGCGGGCCTCTTTCCACGGGCGCAACGGGGAGGCGCAATGATGCGACGAAACTGCGCCTGCGGCCAAGCGCCTTCTCGCGGAACAGGATGGAAACCGAGCCATACGTCGCCTCGCTCGTCAGGATGGGCCTTGCGGCCCCGGGGGAGCGGCCGCGGGTCACGCCGCTGACCGGCGGCGTTTCCTCCGACATCGTGCGCGTGGACCTCGCGCGCGGGCCGGTGTGCATCAAGCGCGCGCTGCCCAAGCTCAAGGTTCAAGCCGACTGGCATGCTCCGGTGGAACGCAATCGCTGGGAAGCCGAGTGGATGCGCGCTGCAGCAACGGTCATGCCGGATGCGGTGCCGCGCGTTCTGGGCGCGGATCCCGAGGCCGGCATGTTCGCCATGGAATACCTGCCCGCGGAACGGTATCCCGTCTGGAAGCAGCAGTTGCGCGACGGCGTGATCGATCGCGACACCGCTGCGGAGGTCGGACGCCGCATCGCGGCGATCCATGGCAGCACCGCAGGCAGGCTCGACGTCGCGCGCGCGTTCGCGACCGATCATATTTTTTTTCCGATCCGGCTCGAGCCGTATCTGTCTGCCACGGCGCGAAGGCACCCAGAGTGCGCGCAGCGACTGGAAAGCCTGGTGCGCGTGACCGGCGCCACCAAGCGCGCTTTGGTGCACGGCGACGTCAGCCCGAAAAACATCCTGGTCGGACCGCGCGGCCCGATATTCCTCGACGCCGAATGCGCGTGGTACGGCGATCCGGCGTTCGACCTCGCCTTCTGCCTGAACCACCTGCTGCTGAAGTGCGCGTGGCGGCCGCAATGGCGCGCGCGGTATCTGGATTGTTTCGACGCACTCGCGCAGCGCTACCTGGAAAGGGTGACCTGGGAACCCGCGATCGACATCGAGGCACGCGCCGCGCACCTGCTGCCCGGTTTGTTCCTCGGCCGGGTGGACGGCAAGTCCCCGGTGGAATACCTCACCGAGGAGGCGGATCGCCAACGCGTCAGGCGGACCGCAATCGCGTTGCTGCAGCACCCGGTCGATACGCTGGCGGCGGTACTCGCCGCCTGGGCACGCGAGCTCTCCCGCCTGGCGGCGTGAACGCAAGGCACAGCGGCATGAATCCACAGCCCGGAGCGCATGCCTTCAACTGCAGCGGTGCGAACGAGGCGCGCCTCGCCCGGCGGCAGACGAGTCGATCGACTGCCCGATAAAGACATGCCCGACACCACGATATCCCGCGTCCGCGCAAGGCAGGTCTGGGACTCCCGCGGCCGTCCCACGGTCGAGGCCGAGGTATGGCTTGCCGGCGGATCGGTGGGGCGTGCGATCGCGCCGGCCGGCGCCTCGCGCGGCACGCAGGAAGCGCTCGACCTGCGCGACGGCGGGCCGCAGCTCGGCGGCATGGGCGTATCCAAGGCGGTGGCGCATGTCAACGCAGAGATCGGCAGGCTCCTCATCGGCAGGAACAGCGAGCGTCAGGCGGAAATCGACGACGCGTTGATCGCGCTCGACGGCACGCCGAACAAATCGCGCCTCGGCGGCAATGCGCTGATCGCCACCTCGATGGCGGTGTTGCACGCCACCGCCGGCGCGCATCGCATGCCGCTGTGGAAATACCTCGCGCAAGGCGCAGACGTCGCGCTGCCGCTGCCGGAAATCCAGATTTTCGGCGGCGGCGCCCATGCCGGGCGGCGCGTGGACGTTCAGGACTTCATGGTGGTGGCGCTCTCCGCCGCCAGTTTCGCCGAGGCGCTCGCAGTGACCGCGGAGGTCTATCGCGCGGCCGGCGATCTCATGAAGGAGTCGGGCAAGCTCCAGGGCGTGGCAGACGAAGGCGGCTACTGGCCCGCGTTCGACGCCAATGAAGAGGCGCTCGCCACGTTGAGCCGGGCGATCGAGCGCGCAGGCTATACGCCGGGAGTCCAGGTCGGCATCTCGCTCGACGTGGCTGCCTCCGAGTTCGGCCGCAACGGACGCTACCGCCTGGGACTGGAGGGGCGCGAACTCGACAGCGACGGCATGTGCGAGATGCTGCTCGGGTGGGTGGAACGCTACCCGATCATTTCCATCGAGGACCCGCTCGCCGAGGACGACGCCGCCGGCATGCGCAGGTTCACCGCCGCCGTCGGGGACAGGGTGCAGGTAATCGGCGACGATTTCCTGACCACCAGCGCGGCGCGGGTCAGGCAAGCAGCAGCCGGCGGCGCCTGCAACGCGGTTCTCATCAAGCCCAATCAGGCGGGCACGGTCTCCGAAACGCGCGCGGCATTCGAGGCCGGGCGCGCGGCGGGGTTCGGCACCATCGTCTCCGCCCGTTCGGGCGAAACCGAGGACACCACCATCGTGCATCTGGCGGTGGGCTGGAATGCCGGCCAACTCAAGGTCGGCTCGTTCTCGCGCTCCGAGCGCATGGCCAAGTGGAACGAGGCGCTGCGCATCGAGGAAGCGCTCGGCGCGCGCGCGCGCTTCGCCGGGCGCAAAGTTTTGCCGGGACAGCATTAGCCTCCAAATGAACCACATGGAGGCACAGAGAAAATCGACTTCCGTATCCGCCAGCGAGACATCAAGGCACAGACGGAACGTACTTCAACGACCCGACTGCGTTCTGGATTTCATCGGCGTCTCACCACCCTCTTGGTCAGCCTGCAATCGATTTTCTCTGTGTCGCCGTGGTGACTTCCGCAGCCGGTGATCGATGACGACGGATCACGCCCACCAGCGCCGCATGTTGCGCGGCATCGCGCTGATGATGTCGGCGGTGTTCATGTTTTCCTCCATGGACACGCTGGCGAAATACTTGCTGCGCTCGTATCCCCTCGCCGGACTGCTGTGGGCGCGCTACGTGGTGAATCTCGCGGTAGTCGTCGCGCTGCTGTGGCCGAGCCGCGGCCTCGCCCTGCTGCGCACCCGGCGCCCGGCCTTGCAGATCATCCGCGGGCTGCTGCTGGTAGGCAGCACGATGTTCTTCTACTTCGCGCTGCGCCACATGCCGCTCGCCGAAGCGGCGGCGATCAGCTTCGTGGGCCCGGTGCTCACGACGCTGCTCTCGGGCTGGGTCCTCGGCGAGAAGGCGACGCCCCGGCAGTGGGTGGCGGTGATTTTCGGCTTTGCCGGCGTGCTGATCATCATTCGCCCCGGGGGCGGGCTGTTTACGCCGGCGGCGCTGTTCCCCCTGTGCACCGCCGCGCTTTTCAGCGTCTATCAGATCATCACCCGCAAGCTGTCCGGGCACGACCATCCCTACACGACGCTGTTCTACACCGCGCTGGTCGGCGGCGCCGCCACCAGTTTCACGCTGCCTTGGGGATGGCAGACGCCCACACTGGTGCAGGCGCTGCTCATGATCGGCATCGGGCTGCTGGGCGGATACGGGCACTACCTGCTCATCCGCGCCATGGACAAGGCTTCGCCGAGCGCGCTCGCGCCCTTCGTGTATTCACAGCTCGTGTGGTCCACGCTGCTCGCCTTCCTCGCGTTCCGCGACTTCCCGGACGGCGGCTCGCTGACCGGCATGGCGGTGATCGTCACCGCCGGCCTGATGGCCGTAAACTGGAAGCAGATGCGGCGCATCACCGACGCCGCCGATTCCGCCGCCAGCCATTGAAAAAACCCATGACCCGCCCCGACCCGCAGTCGCGCCAGGCCTACCGGCACTTCCAGGCGATTCCCACCCGCTGGATCGACAACGACGTCTACGGCCACGTCAACAACGTCGTCTACTACTCCTATTTCGACACCGTCGTGAACCAGTACTTGATCGAGCAGGGCGTGCTCGACGTCGAGCACAGCACGATCGTCGGACTGGTCGTGGAGACGAAATGCAATTACTTTGCGCCCATCACCTTTCCCGATCTGGTCCACGCCGGCCTGCGCGTTGCGAGCATCGGAACAAGCAGCGTGCGCTACGAGATCGGGCTGTTCCGCAACGACGATCGCTCCGCGGCGGCACAGGGGCATTTCGTGCACGTCTATGTCGAGCGCGCGAGCCGCAAGCCGGCGCGAGTGCCGGCGCCGATGCGGGCCGCGCTGGAGAAGATTGCAATATGAACCACGGAGGACGCAGAAATTCATGAAAATCTTGAACCCCGCCCCGAGGTCGCGGTTTAAGATTTCGGTCTGATACCTGGATCCCGGGCGGTGCCTGCCGCCCGTGCGATCGATTCGGAGCGACCCGGATGAAGGCCTTGTTTGCGGTTGTACTTGCCGTCGCGCTGCCGGCGCTGGGAGCCGCACCCGCCGCGGGCCCAGCCGAATGGCGGGGTGATCTGTCGCCGATCTCGACCGGCGACTGGAGCGCGGCGCGGGCCGCCCACCTGCTCGAACGCGCCGGGTTCGGCGGGACACCGGAGGAAATCGCCGCGCTCGCGGCGATGGCCCCGCGAGATGCGGTGCGACAGCTCGTCTACTACCAGAGCATCGAGGACGGGCTGCCGCCTTTCGACGAATCCGGCATCCACGATCCAGGCCTCGAACCCTTCCCTGCCTCGCGCCCCGCCGCCACCGATCTCGCCAAGGAAAAAGGCGAATCGATGGGCGTGAAGGTCAAGCCGGAAGGCAACCGCCGGCTGCAGCCGGTGGCAAACAAGTTCTTCTACTGGCTGCGGGCGAGCCGGCTGGAGACCCACCGCCTGGCGTACTGGTGGGCGAACCGCATGCTGCTGACCCGCCGCCCCCTGCAGGAAAAGATGGCGCTGTTCTGGCACGGGCATTTCGCGACCAGCGAAGAAAAAGTCCGCGACTACCGCAAGATGCTCAGGCAGAACCGGCTGTTCCGCGACAAAGGCACCGGCAACTTCCGCGATCTGCTGATCGGGGTGGCCCAGGACCCGGCGATGCTCGCCTATCTCGACGCCGGCGTGAACGTGAAAGGCGCGCCGAACGAGAATTTCGCACGCGAGATCATGGAGCTGTTCACCATGGGCGTGGGCAATTACAGCGAGCGCGACATCCGCGAAGCGGCGCGCGCCTTCACCGGCTGGAACTTCGTCGATCTCGACTTCACCGTCTCGCCGGACAAGCACGACGCCGGCGTCAAGCGCGTGCTCGGCAGCGAGGGCCGCTTCGACGGCGTGGACGTGATCGACGTGATCCTGTCGCGGCCGGTCACCTCCGAGTTCGTCGCCGGCAAGATCTATCGCTATTTCGTGCGCCAGGACCTGTCGCCGGAACTCAAGGCGGCGCTCGGCGCGAAGCTGCGCGAATCGCACTACGAGATCGCGCCGCTGCTGGAGACGATCTTCCTGTCGAGAGACTTCTACAGCCCCGCCTCGGTGGCGACCCGCATCAAGCCGCCGGTGGATCTCGTGGTCTCGACCTATCGCAAGCTGGGTTTGAAGGAGATCCCCGGAGTGCCGGATTTCAACGACGTGACCGAGATGCTGGGCCAGAAGCTGTTCTTCCCGCCCACCGTTGCGGGCTGGGCGCAGGGCAGGAGCTGGATCACGCCCGGGCTGCTGCTCGCGCGCGGCAACTTCGTCTACGACGTGGTCTACCCGGACATCAACTTCGTGCCGCCTGACCGCTACCCGTCCAACGATTACAAGATCCGCGAGGTGAACGACAAGCTCGCGCAGGGACTGGACGTGACCGCGGCGACCAAGCCGGACGCGAAAGACATGACTTCGATGTCGATGCAGATGGCCGACCGCGACGAGGACTTCAACACGCGACTGGCGAGCTACCGCGGCTGGCAGATGGCGATCGAGAAGGTCAAGCCCATTCCGCGCGCCACCGCCCAGGTCGATCTGCCGGCAATGGTGCTCGGCGCCGGCTGCCGCAGCCCGCGCGAGGCGGTGGACTATCTGCTCCGGCGTTTTCTTTCCGTGCAGGTCGACGCAAGCACCCAGGACAGGATCGCGAAATTCCTGGAAAGCGAGATCGGCACCACCGATCTCTCGCAGGCGCGGACCTATCTCGACGAGCCGCTTCGCACTACCCTGCATGTCATCCTGTCCTTGCCCGAGTACCAGTTGGGATGAACGACAACCAACCCACCCCTGCCTCTACCCCCGCGGGCGGGCGGAGAGGGAAATGAAAGCCAGGGCCCTGAGCGCAATGAAACCTTCCACCAATGGCTGGACCAGGCGAGAGGCACTGAAGACCTGTCTCTGCGGTATGGGCGCGGGCCTGCTCTACAGCCTGCCTTCGGTGTTTTCCCGCGCAATCGCCGCGCAGGATGCCGCGAGCGCAAGCCGCATCCTGGTCGTGCTCGAGCTCTCGGGCGGCAACGACGGCCTCAACACGCTGGTGCCGTATGCAGACGACGCCTACTACCGGCTTCGCCCGAAGATCGGCATCCGGCCGAACAGGCTGCGCAGGATCGACGAGCGCTACGGCTTCAACCCCGGCATGGCGGGATTCGAGCGGCTGTTCAAGGACGGCCGCATGGCGATCGTGCACGGCTGCGGCTATGCGCAGCCGTCGTTTTCGCATTTCACCTCGATGGCCTATTGGCATACCGGCGCGCCGAACAGCGGCGAGGAGTACGGCTGGGTGGGGCGGCTGGCGGACGCGGTCGATCCCGGGGTCACGCCGAACTTCCTGGTCAACGTGGAGGACTCGCAGTCGCTCGCGGTGCGCTCGCACGACCATGTGCCGGTGGTCTTTGACGATCCCGAGCGCTTCGGTCGCAAGGGCCTGCATCAGGAGCGGCCGCTGCTCGATCAGATCGCGCGGCTGGACGGCGACGAGAATCCCTCCGAGCGCTACCTGCTCGAAGTGGCGCAAAGCGCGCGCGAGGCCTCGCAACTGGTGCGCGAGGCGTGGGCGAAGTACAAGACCCCGGTCGACTACGGCATCGTGCCGCTAGACCTGCCCAAGATCGCGTCGTTGATCGCGGCCGGCATGCCGACCCGCCTCTACTACACCGCATACCGCCACAACGCCTTCGACACCCACGTGCAGCAGGCAGAGCTGCACCGGCGCCTGCTCACCTATGTCTCGGATGCGGTGGCGGGCTTCATGCGCGATCTCGAGCGCATCGGGCGCGCCGACGACGTGGCGCTGATGATCTTTTCGGAGTTCGGACGCCGCGTGCCGGAGAACACCAGCCTCGGCACCGACCACGGCACCGCCAACCACATGTACCTCGTGGGCAAAAAGGTGACGGGCGGGCACTACGGCGCGCCGCCCAGCCTCGCCGCGCTCGACGCGGGCGACAATCTGGTCTTCACCACAGACTTCCGCCGCGTCTACGCCACTGTCATCGAGGGCTGGCTGAAGGCACCGTCGGACAAGGTGCTACGCGGCAAGTTCGAGCCGTTCCCGGTCTTCGCGTGACCTGCTCATTACGAAGACTTGCCACAGAGGGTACTGAGAACGACAGGAGACAGAGGCACGCTGAATGACCCGTTCAGTACTTGCCTCGTCCCCGATCCAGGATCCCCGTGACGCGCTTGGCGTAGCGGCGGTTTGCTCGTCTGTCTTGCGTTTCTCTGTGCCTCCGTGTCTCTGTGGTAAGACCACTTCACTCCAGGTCGTCGAACTCGTGTCCGTAGCACGCGGTTCCGGCGCAGCCCGAAAGCGCACCGGGCTCGAGCTCGATCGCCATGAAAGCTTCTTCCGGCGCGGGGAACGGGCATTGCAGCCCGAAGCGCGCGGCGGGCACGAATCCGAAACGCGAGTAGTAGTGCGGATCGCCCAGCACCAGCACGCGTGATTCGCCGCGTTCGCGCAGCCGCGCGAGTCCGGCGCTGACCAGCGCGCTGCCGATGCCCAGCCGCCGAAAGGCGGGCAGCACGGCAAGCGGCGCGAGCGCCCAGGCGCCTCGCGCGCGATCGTCGGTGTCGATCGAAACGGCGGAGAACATCACGTGACCGAGCACCGCGCCGTTTTCCTCTGCGAGCAGTGACACGGCGGCCTTCCCGGCTGCGCGCAGGCGCTCGACCAGCCGCGCCTCCCGCTCCCTCCCGAATGCGGCGAGATGAACCGAACGGACCCGTTCGACGTCCTCCGGACGCTCTTCCCGGATGACCGGCAACGGCATTCTCCCGTGCTCAGCCGCCCGGACCGCCGCCGTTGACGTAGATCACCTGCCCCGTGACGTAGCTCGCCGCGTCGGAGACGAGAAAGGCGACCACCTCGGCGATCTCGCGCGGCTCGCCCATGCGTCCGAGCGGTACGGACTTGATGAACGCCTGTGCGCGTTCGGGCCCGAGCTTGGCAAGCGACTCCTGCAGCATGTCGGTGCGGATCGGACCGGGCGCCACCGCATGCACGCGGATGCCGTGCTGCCCTTCCTCCTTGGAAAGAATGCGGGTAAAGGTCTCGAGCGCGGTCTTGGAAACGCTGTAGACGCCGTAGTTGGCGGGATAGCGCTGCGTGACGTTGGAGGAAATGTTGACGATGTGCCCGCTTTTCCGGGCGCGCATGTGCGGAAGCACCGCCTGCGCCAGATGAAACGGCCCGTACAGATTGGTGCGCAGCACGCGATCCCATTCCGCGAACGGCGTCTCGGCGATCGTCACCCCGGGCAGGTGCGTGCCGGCGTTGTTGACCAGCACGTCGATCCGGCCCCAGGCATCCAGTGTCGTCCGCACCGCGGCCTGCGCGTTCTGCGCCTCGGCAACGTTGGCGCGCAGAGAACGCGTCTCGCCGCCCGCGGCTTTCACCGCATCCGCCACCTTCGCGGCCTCCGCCTCGCGGCTTGCGTAGGTAAACAACACGCGATAGCCGCACGCGGCAAGCGTCTCGACGATGGCGCGGCCGATGCCGCGCGAGCCTCCCGTCACCAGTGCCACCTTGTTCTCGGCCATGAATTCCCTCCTTCCGTTACGCACGCGCAGAACGCCGGCCGTGGTCAATGCCCTCGAGGCAACCGGCCGAAGAACGGATAGCGCGGATCGTTGTAGCCGGGCGTGGACGGATGCCCCGGCCGCACCAGCGAATCGACGAAGGCTTCGTCTTCCGCGTCGAACGTGTAGCCGAGTGCGCCGTAGTATTCGGTCCACTGCTCCAGCGTGCGCGGGCCGCCGATCACGCTGTCGATGAGACGGTTGGACAGCACCCAGGCGAATGCGAACTGTCCCGGGCTGAGGCCGCGCTTTTCCGCGCGCTCCTTGAATTTCTGCGCGAGAACCAGCGATTCCTCGCGGAACTCGGTTTCCATCATGCGCTTGTCCTTGCGGCCGGCGGCGCCTCGCCGGGCTTGTACTTTCCGGTCAGCACGCCGCGCGCAACGGGGCTGTAGGGCGTGACGCCGATGCCGTAGTAGTGACACGCCGGCAGGATTTCCACCTCCGGCTGGCGGTTGAGCGCGTTGTAGTAGGGCTGGCAGACGACCGGTTTCGGTACGCCCGTCGTCCGGCAGCCATGCATCAGCTCGGCGATGCGCCAGCCGCGAAAGTTCGAGATCCCGAAGTAGCGGATCTTGCCCGCACGGATCAGATCACCCATCGCGGCGACTGTCTCCTCGAGCGGCACGTCCGGACAGTCGAGATGCAGGTAGTAGATGTCGATGTAGTCGGTGGCAAGCCGCCTGAGGCTCGCCTCGCACGCCTGGGCGATCCACTTGCGCGACAGGCCGAGCTCGTTCGGCCCCTCGCCCATCGGGTTGCCGACCTTGGTGGCGAGTATCCACCAGTCGCGCTCGCCGCCGATCAGCTTGCCGACGATGCGCTCGGATTCGCCCTTCGCGTACTGGTCCGCGGTGTCGATGAAGTTCACCCCGGCCTTGCGTGCGGAGTCGACGATGCGCTGCGCTTCCTTCAGATCGGTACGATCGCCGAACATCATCGTGCCGAGACACAGAGGCGAAACCCTGATGCCGCTTCTGCCCAGATAGCGGTATTCCATGCCTTGTCCTCTTTCCTGGAAGGCGGCCATGATGCCGCAATCGTCCGGGGCGCACAAACGCTTGAGCCGCGGCTCGGTGCGGTGCTATAACGCCGCCTCCCCTCCAAGGAACGCAGTCATGCGACCAGCCATTCCCGCAACCATGCAGGCGATCGAGATTACGCAGCCCGGCGGCCCGGAAGTGCTGCGGCCGGCCTCGCGGCCCGTGCCGATGCCGCGCGAGGACGAAGTGTTGATCGCGGTCGCTGCGGCGGGCGTGAATCGCCCGGACGTGCTCCAGCGCAAGGGCGCGTATCCGCCGCCTGCCGGCGCATCCGATATTCCCGGCCTGGAGGTCGCCGGCACCGTGGCGGCGCTGGGGCCGGACGCCGTGCGCTGGCGCGTCGGCGATCGCGTCTGCGCGCTGGTCACAGGCGGCGGCTACGCGCAGTACGTCGCGGCCCCGGCTGCGCAATGCCTGCCGCTGCCGAAAGGCCTGAGCATGGTGGAGGCCGCGGCGATACCGGAGACATTTTTCACGGTCTGGATCAACGTCTTCGAGCGCGCACATCTGGCGCCCGGCGAAACCTTGCTGGTTCACGGCGGCTCCAGCGGCATCGGGGTCACGGCGATTCAACTCGCACGTGCATTCGGGCATCGCGTGTTCGTCACCGCCGGTTCCGACGAGAAATGCCGGGAGTGCGAAAAGCTCGGCGCGGCACGCGCGATCAATTACCGGACCGAGGACTTCGCGGCGGCGGTCAAGGAGCTGACCGGCGGCCGCGGCGTCGACGTGATTCTCGACATGGTGGGCGGTGACTACGTGCCGCGCGAACTCGCCTGCCTCGCCGATGACGGAAGGCTGTGCCTGATCGCTTTTCTCGGCGGCAGCCGCGCCACGCTGGACATGACCGACATCCTGCGCCGGCGTCTGACCCTCACCGGCTCGACGCTGCGGCCGCGCCCCGTCGCGGTGAAGGCCGCCGTGGCGAAGACACTGGAGCAGAAAGTCTGGCCGCTCATCGAGGCGGGAGCGATCCGGCCGGTGATCTACCGGATGTTTGCGCTGGAACGGGCGGCGGACGCGCACGCGCTCATGGAGTCGAGCGTGCACGTCGGGAAAATCGTGCTGGAGGTCGGGCCGGCCTGAATTACGAGTCGTCGTCGGAACGCGGCGACGGAGGAGTACGCCGCAGCAGCGACAGATCGCGCTGCTCGGCGACTTCCTCCGCATAGTGAATGTTCTTGTCGATTTCCTCGATGTAGAGGTTCTGGCCGCCGAAGTGGCGTTGCGCGTAGCCGTAGGCACCGCCGAGCTGCTGCTTCAGGCGCAGCGTGGCGGTCTTGTAGAACTGGGGCGTATGCAGCAACAGGTCCTGCACGTCGCGAAAGAGCACGCTGCGGCGGCGATCGCCCTCGTCCTTGGCCGCGAGCCCGCCGGCGACGAATTCGGGAAACAGCCGGTCGCGGCATTTCTCGAGGTAACAGCGATCGGCCATCTGGGCGATGATGTCCGCCGTGCCCAGCATATTGCCCAGCATGCGGAACATGAGGTTCGGCACCATGATCCTGTCGACGGTCCGCTCGTAGCCGGTGAAATGCACGATCTGCCCCGCCACCAGCGCCAGCTCAGGCATCCCGATCTGCTCCATGTAGTGCTCGATGAATTTCGCGCCCCGCGAGACGTGCTTGAGCGTGTACTCGGCGCCGTTCTCGTGGCGTGTGTCGTTGATCCGGCGCAGATAGCCGATATCGTGCAACAGCGCGGCGACGATCCCGAACGCGAACCGGCGCGAGCCGATCGCCTCCGCGCGGTCGCGAGTGCGCTCGTAGCCGTCCATCAGCCGCGCCATCGCAAGGGTGACGTCGAGCGTATGCTGCAGGTTGTGATAACCGGTATCGCAGGCTCGGTAACCGGGATATTCGCCGCGATAGAGCCGGGCGACATCCGCGAAGGAGCGCTCGAGCGGCTGCGTGGACGCGTCCGGATACAGCTCCACGAACATCCGGCTCACCTCGCGGCTCACCGACGCCGGGTCGGTGGTCTCGACCCGGTTCGTGACGTCGTAGTTGTTCCGGCGCGTTTCCAAGCAGGCAAGCCCGAAGCGGAAAGTTGCGGGCATGGTACGCTTGCCCTCCAGGTGCGACAAGGCGCAGCCGGCCGCGGCGGCGCTGCCGGCGCGGCAAGCGCGGGCGGCCATGACATCATCCTGCCGCAATCGGCTGCAGGCCCGGCGAACGGCCGCACTGATCAACGAGAGTAAGCAAGTTCCATGGAGAAAGTGCTGCTCGTCGAGCTCGGCACGGGCGTGGACCAGCACGGTCAGGACGTGACGGTCGCCGCGGTCAGAGCCGTCCAGGACGCGATCAGGCGAAATGCCCTGCCGGGGTTGCGTGCGCTGCTGCCGGGCGAGGACTTGGGAAACATGCGGGTTCACGTGCGGCTCGCGGTGCCGGCGGACAAGGACAGACTCGACGTGCGACGGGTCAAGTCGGTGCTGCCTTATGGCCGGGTGAGCGTCGAGGTGGTGGACGGCGGCATGCTGACGCGCTCGCACAGCGTGCTGACCGACAAGGGGGATCGCAACGATTCGATCTATGTGGTCAACGCCGCCGTCGAAGTCGGCTATTGAGCGCAGCCTCACCGTATCCGGCTTGATCCTGCTCGCCTGCCTCGCCGCTGCGGGCTGGGCCCGCGAGCAGCCGCGCGAGGATCTCCCGAACGTCGCGGCAAGACAATTGCCGCCGGAAGCGCAGCACACGCTCGCGCTGATCCGCCAAGGCGGCCCCTTTCCTTATTCCAAGGACGGCGCGGTGTTTCATAACCGCGAGGGGAAGCTTCCGCGCGCGGCACGCGGCTACTACCGGGAGTACACGGTAGAGATGCCCGGATCGGGGGATCGGGGCGCGAGGAGAATCATCCAGGGCCGGCAGGGCGAGCTTTTCTACACCGACGATCATTACCGAACTTTCTTCCGCCTCCGGCAATGACGCCCGCTCGACCGACGCCGCAGCCGCGCGCCGGGGTATATCGTTTCCCCTCCCGCGCACCACTGCCCGCAGCGCTGGAGGCGGGAAACGCCCGCGTGATCCGGATCGCGACCGGCAACGTCCGCGACAAGCCCGCCTTCCTGAAGGAGACCGCGCTGGCGCTGCAATTTCCGGCGCACTTCGGCCAGAACTGGGACGCATTCTACGATTGTCTGACCGATCTCGCCGAACAAGCCGCGAAACCTCTCGTGATCGTATTCGAGGACCTGTCCGGTTTCGCCCGCGTCGAGCCCGAGGAATTCGGCGCGGCGGTAGACGCCTTGACCGACGCCGTTGAATACTGGGAGGAGCAGGGCAAGCGGCTCATCGCGCTGGTCGGCGTCGACGAGACCGTGCTCGCCCCGGAGTTGCCGGAACTCAGTGTCTGAGCGGCTCGGCCCGCAGCCGGCGACCGTAGGGTCCGGGCGCACGCAGCTTCAGGAATCGCGCCAGTTCGGTGAGCGCCTGCTTGTAGACCTCGCGCTTGAAGTCAATCACCGAATCGAGCGGCACCCAGTATTCGTTCCAGCGCCATGCGTCGAACTCAGGCTTCTCGCACTTGCGCAGGCACACGTCGCAGTCGCGCCCGACCAGCCGCAACAAAAACCAGATCTGCTTCTGCCCCCGATAAAGGCCGCGGGTCTCGCGGCGCACCCAGTGCTGCGGAACGTCGTAGCGCAGCCACTCGCGGGTGCGCCCGAGGATCTTCACGTGGCAGGGGTCGAGCCCCACCTCTTCCTTGAGTTCGCGGTACATGGCCTGCTCCGGGCTCTCGCCGGGCTTGATGCCGCCCTGCGGAAACTGCCAAGCATGCTCTTTGACGCGCTTACCCCAGAAGACCTCGTTTTTCCCGTTGCAAAGGACAATTCCTACGTTAGGGCGATAGCCGTCACGGTCAATCACGTCAGCCACCCCGCCGAATCATGTCGAGTCGATTTTTTCACATAACCCGGGGCGAAGAAAAGCCCGATTATCGGGAATCGCGGCCGATTCGCTCTGCGGGCCCGAACAGCAGTGCCTTGTCGGAATGCGGATTGGCCTCGCGAAGCGCCTCGACCATGCGCAGGAACTCCAGCCCCGACATGGCTTCCAGGACCCTGGCACGGGCCCGCAGGTCGGCCCACCGCGAGCGCTTCGGCCGGCGGCAGAAGGCCAGCACGATCACGTTGCCGCGGCGTTCGGCGGGCAGGCAGACCACCACCTCGAATACGCGCTCGATGCGCTGCAAATAGGCGTCAAAACGGCGATCGCTCGCCCAGAGATTCACGACCAGTGCCCCGGAGGGGTCGAGCGCCGACCGGGCAGCGGCGTAAAAATCCTCGGTCGACAGCGCTTCGACCTGATGATGGCCGTCATAGCCGTCCACCATCAGCACGTCGCAGCTTCCCGGATGCCGCGCGACCCATTCTTCGCCCCGGCCATGCACGACGCGCAGCCGCTCATCGTCTTGCGGGACGAAGAACAGCGTGCGGGCGATCGCGATGACCTTGGGATTGCTCTCGACTACGGTAATGCGCGCGGAAGGAAACCGGTGGTAGAGGTACTTGACGATCGAGCCGCCTCCCAGTCCGATCACCAGGGCATGCTTCGGCGCCTCGGTAAACAGCAGGAATCCCATCATCGCGCGGGTGTAGGACAGCACCAGCTCGACTGGATCGGCCAGCTTCATGGAGCTTTGCACCGTCGAGCTGCCCAGGTGCAGGGAGCGCACCCCGTCCTTCTCGCTCACCTCGACCGGCGTTTCACGATCAAACAGGCGCTGAATCCGCCACTTGCCGAGCATCGGCTCCGACCCCTCCCCGGATTTCGCGCGTAAACGTCTGTAGAATAGCGACTTTTCGTCTACGCCACCGCCCCGCACGATTCCCATGCGCGTCTCGCAGTTCTTTCTCTCGACCCAGAAGGAGGCTCCTGCGGAAGCGGAGCTGGTCTCGCACCGGCTGATGTTGCGTGCCGGCCTGATCAGGAAGCTCGGCAGCGGCCTGTATACCTGGATGCCGCTGGGATTGCGGGTGCTGCGCAAGGTCGAGAACATCGTCCGCGAAGAAATGAATCGGGCAGGCGCCGTGGAGCTGCTCATGCCGGCGGTGCAGCCCGCGGAGCTGTGGCAGGAGTCCGGCCGCTGGGACCGGTTCGGCCCGCAGATGCTCAAGATCAAGGATCGGCACGAGCGCGATTTCTGTTTCGGACCCACGCACGAGGAGGTCATCACCGACATCGCGCGCAAGGAGATCCGCTCCTACCGCCAGCTGCCGTTGAACTTCTATCAGATTCAGACCAAGTTCCGCGACGAGATCCGGCCGCGCTTCGGGGTCATGCGGGCGCGGGAATTCATCATGAAGGACGGCTATTCGTTCCATGCGAGCTTCGAGGACCTCGAACGCGAGTACCGCAACATGCGCGACACCTATTCGCGCATCTTCTCCCGGCTGGGTCTGAAATACCGCGCGGTAGCCGCCGACACCGGCGCCATCGGCGGCACCGGCTCGCACGAGTTCCACGTGCTGGCCGACTCCGGCGAAGACGCCATTGCATACTGCGCGACCTCGGACTACGCCGCCAACGTGGAGCTTGCCGAGGCACTGCCGCCGAACGCACCGCGTCCGGCGCCGGCGCGGCAGATGCGGAAGATCGCGACCCTGGGGGCGCACACCATCGAGGAGGTAAGCGCGTTGCTGAAGGTCGCCCCGCAGCGCATCGTCAAGACGCTGATGGTGGTGACCGGCGACCAGCAGGAGTACCTGCTGCTGCTGCGCGGCGACCACATGCTGAACGAAGTCAAAGCGAGCAAGAAGTTCGCGCTCAACGACGGCTTCCGTTTCGCTTCCGAAGCCGAAATCCGCAACCGGTTGCGCGCGGGCGCAGGCTCGATCGGACCGGTCGGCGCCACCCTGCCGATGATCGCCGACCGCGCACTGCTCGAAATGAGCGATTTCGTCTGCGGCGCCAACGAAGACGGTTTTCACCTCACCGGCGTGAACTTCGGCCGCGACCTGCCGGAGCCCGAAGCCTACGTCGACATCCGCAACGTCGTCGCCGGCGACCCGAGCCCGGACGGAAAGGGCGTGCTCGAGATCTGCCGCGGCATCGAGGTCGGCCACATCTTCCAGCTGCGCACCAAGTACTCCGAGGCGATGCAGGCGAACTTCCTCGACGAGACGGGTCAGGCCCGGCCGATGGAAATGGGTTGCTACGGCATCGGCGTGTCTCGAATCGTCGCCGCCGCGATCGAACAGGGCAACGATTCGCGGGGCATCGTCTGGCCGCTGCCGATGGCGCCCTTCCAGGTCGCGATCGCGCCGATCAGCTATGAGCGCAACGAAGCGGTGCGCGAAGCCGCCGATCAGCTGCACGACGAGCTGGACGCCGCTGGCATCGAGGTCGTGATCGACGATCGCGGCGAGCGGCCGGGCGTGATGTTCGCGGACCTGGAGCTGATCGGCGTGCCATTGCGCATCAACATCGGCGAGCGCGGCTTGAAGGAAGGCAAAGTCGAGCTGCAGGCGCGCACCGCGGACCGGGCGCAGCCGGTGGAGTTGCAGCGCGCCGCCGCGCACGTACAATCGCTCCTATGTCAGCACGCCCAGCCCGCCTGATTCTGGCTCCGCTGCTGCTCGCGGCGGCGAGCGCGTTCGGTGGCGCCCAGAAGTACGAGCCGTTGTCGGCGGCCGTGCGCGCACAGCTTCACGAATCGGTTGCCGATACCGCGAGCCCGCGCCTTGCGGCCGTTTCGGAGCAGGAAGGGGCAGCCTGGCTCGCGGAGATGTCGAAGCGGCTGCAGAGGTACGTTCAAGATCCGCGTTCGCGCGAGGATCTGCTCGTCACGGTCCAATACGAGGCGACGCGCGCGGGTCTCGACCCGCAGCTCGTGCTAGGGCTGATCGAGATCGAGAGCAAGTTCCGGAAATACGCCGTCTCGGCCGCGGGCGCGCGCGGCTACATGCAGGTGATGCCTTTCTGGGTCAGGCAGATCGGCGAACCGGGGCAGAACCTGTTCAATCTTCGCACCAATCTGCGCTACGGCTGCGTGGTCCTGCGACATTATCTGGACGTGGAGCGCGGCGACCTGTTCCGCGCTCTCGGCCGCTACAACGGCACGCTCGGCAACGCCACCTACCCCAACCGCGTCCTGCGCGCCTGGGCGCGCAACTGGGGTTACGGCGACAGCCGGCCGGCGGTCACTCGCGCCGCGCTGGAGACTGCGCCCGTCAAGAACAAGGCGCCCCGCGTTTACTGGGACAACTAGGGAAGCCCTGCCTATCCCCGGGGATGCCTTGGTCTCAAATCCGGACCGCGTCCGGGATATCCACCACTGCGGGAATGCGGCGACGTGCGCCCGAGTGCGATTGACCGCAACTTCGGCGAGGGAGGCGTTACCGGTGTTGCTGTCCCTGTCGGTGACTCGCGGGTCGAATTCCGCTGCGTCGGACCTGCCAAACGTCAGGCCGCGCGCGTGGCGGCGCTCTTCGCTTCCCGCGCTGGGATTAGGTCGCCGAGCCTGACGTCGACCGCGTCGGTGCCGGCGGAAAGTGCCTTGCCCACCAGCGTACGGATGGCGTGCTCCTCGGTCGTCTGCGCCGCGCTGTCGTCGAGCACGAAACGCCGGTAAATGTCGGTGATGCGCACGCGATCGGCGTCGCGCGCCAGCACCCAGCCGTTGCCTTGCAGCTTGGCCACCCAGCCGCCCGCAACCAGCCGATCGAGGATCGCTTCCATTTCCTCCCAGGAGAGCTTCACCACGGCGCGCAGTTGCTGAAGATTGAGGACATAGCCGTCGCGATGGGCACGCGCCAGCATCATCAGGATCTCCATCGATTCGACGAACTGGCTGCCCGGCCCCCCTTGTCTCTTGACCCCTCCGGTGCGGTAGTAGGGAAGGACCGCGGTGATCACTGCCGCGAAAACGACGACCACCCAGGACAGGTAGACCCAGATCAGGAAAATCGGAAGGCTCGCGAACGCGCCGTAGACCAGCTTGTAGTTGTCGAAGTGGATGACGAACTGCCCGAAGCCCACTTTCATCGCCTCGAAAGCCAGGGCGGCGATGACCCCGCCCACGATGGCGTCAAGCGCCACGACTTGCCGGTTCGGCACCAGTCGATACAGAAGCGCGAAGGCGATGGAGGTCAACAAGATCGGCACCAGCTTGAGCAACGCGATGTTGATCTCCGGCATCTGCTGCGTGGTGTCCATCGAGTAACGGAGCAGCCAGGACCACGACGTCAGGCTCGCACCGATGAGTAGCGGCCCGACGGTGAGCAGCGACCAGTAGATGAGCACCCGCTGGATCAGCGACCGTGGCCGCTTCACCCGCCAGATCTGGTTGAAGGCGCGGTCAATGGTGAGCATGAGCATGATCGCCGCGACGCCGAGCAGCGTGATGCCTGCGGCGGTGAGCCTGGCGGCGTTCTCCGCGAACTGCTGAATGTAGAGGGAAAGGGTGCCGCTCGCGGTCTGCGGCACGAAGTTGCCGAGCACGAACTCGCGCAGCTCGGCGGCGAAGTCCGCGAAGACCGGAAACGCCGTCATCACCGTAAGCGCAATGGTCACCAGCGGCACCAGCGCGAGCAGGGTGGTGAAGGTGAGGCTGCCGCAGAGCTGGAAGCAGCGCTCGTCGCGAAAGCGGCCGTACACCAGCGAGATGAAATGACCGAGCAGCCGGAACTGCTGGATCACGTCGCGCGGGGACCAGAGCCTGAGCTTCATGGTTTGCATCGGAGTGCGCCCTATAATACCCGCACCTTGCGCCCCGGCGCTCGCCGATCCTTTCCAGATGCAGGAAATCCTCGTTCTGTACTATTCCCACACCGGCGCGGTGCGGCACATGGCGCAGCTCGTCGCCCGCGGCATTGACCAGGTGTCGGGCGCCGCCGCGCGGCTGCGCACGGTGCCGAGGGTTTCCGCGGTATGCGAGGCAACGCAGCCGGCCATACCGGAATCCGGCGCCCCCTATGCGCAACCGAAGGACCTCGAGGAGTGTATCGGCCTCGCGCTCGGCAGCCCGACGCGTTTTGGCAACATGGCGGCGCCGCTGAAGTATTTCATCGACGGTCTCGGCGGGCTGTGGCTGAAGGGCGCGCTCGCAGGCAAAGCCGCGGCGACGTTCACCTCGACCGCGTCTTTGCACGGCGGACAGGAAAGTACCCTCATCTCGATGATGCTGCCGCTCATGCATCACGGCATGATCATGGTCGGCCTGCCCTATACCGAGGGCGATCTGGTCTCGACGCGCTCCGGCGGTACACCATACGGCGCGAGCCATCTGGCTGGCCCCAACGCCGACCTGCCGCTCACGGAAGAGGAGCGCCGGCTGTGCTTCGCACTGGGCCGCCGGCTCGCCGAAGTTGCGCTCAAGCTCTCGCGATAGAGACGTTTTCGACCAGGCGATGACACGAGGCGAGGAGGCGAGACGGCTGTTGCGGCGCTACCGCGCCGGCGTGCTTGCCACCCATTCCGCCAAGCATCTGGGCTATCCCTATGCTTCCGCCCTGCCTTTTTGCACCGACCAGCGGGGGCGGGTCGTCGTGCTGATCAGCCATCTCGCCGAGCACACCCACAACGTCGAGCGCGATTCCCGCGTCGCGTTCGCGGTCTCGCCGATGGACGCCGACCTGCAGACGCAGGCGCGTGCCACCGTGATCGGCGACATCGCGCCCGCCGGGGACGAGACGCTTGCCGCGCGCTATCTGCGCATGTTTCCCGGCGCGCGCGAGCATCTCGCCATCGGCGGCTTCCGGTTCTGGGCCATCGAGCCGAAGCAGGCGCGCCTGATCGCCGGTTTTGGCAGCCTGCATTGGATCCACGGCGAGAGCCTGCTTGCACCGGAGCTGCCGGTCGCGGAAAGCGAAACCGACATCGTCGAACACATGAACACCGATCATGCACGCACTCTGCTCGACTACTGCCGGTACGTGCACGGATCGCAGCCCGCACGTGCTGAGATGGTCGGGATCGACTGCGACGGCTTCGACGTGCGCGCGGACGGCACGAATCTGCGCTTCGAGTTCGATCTTCGCGCGGACGATGCGCAGCAGGCGCGCGCCCGGCTCGTCGCGCTGGCAAAGGCGGCGCGGGCGTGAGGCGCGGCCTGCATGCCGGCGCGGTGGCCAGCCTGCTGCTGCTCATCGTCCTCGGCCTTGCCTGGGAGCTGTGGCTTGCGCCGCTGCGACCGGGAGGGTCGTGGCTCGCGCTGAAGGCGCTGCCGCTGCTCCTGCCGCTGGGTGGCGTACTGGCAGGCAGCCGCTACACGGTCCAGTGGTCGTCGATGCTGATACTGGCCTACTTTGCCGAGGGCCTAGTACGCGCGGCGAGCGACCCCGGCCCGAGCCGTCATTTTGCCGCGGTCGAAATCGTGCTCAGCGCTGCGTTTTTTCTTTGCGCGATTTTTTACGTCCGCTTGGCTGCCCGAGCAAAATCTTGAAGCACGGGGCCACAGAGAAACCGAAAGCCAAGTCAAGCGCCAAGGACACCGGGCTCTCCGAGAGAAGCTTCGGCAGAACACGTTCGAAATTTCCTGGTGCGCCTGGCGCTTCGTCTGCGGCTTGCCTGTTCTTTCCATGACAGTGATCGATGCCGGAGCGAGTAGATGAGCCGGTACCGGGGACGATTCGCACCCACGCCTTCCGGGCCGCTGCACTTCGGTTCGATGGTGGCCGCGGTGGGCAGTTTCTGCGACGCCCGCGCGCAGCACGGCGTATGGCAGTTGCGCATCGACGACCTTGACCCGCCGCGGGTGGCGAAAGGTGCGATCGAATTCATTCTTCGCACGCTGGAAGCATTCGCGCTGGAGTGGGACGGACACGTCGTCTACCAGGGCGAGCGCGCGGCGGCCTATCACGCCGCCCTGCACAAGTTGAGGCAGACCGGCCGCGTGTTCCCCTGCGCCTGCAGTCGGAAGGAAGTAAGCGATCCCGGCGTTGCCGGCCTCGAAGGTCCGATATATCCGGGCACTTGCCGTGGCGGGCTTCCCGCCGGGCGTCCGGCGAGAGCATCGCGGCTGCAGGTCGACGAAGAATCTATCGGGTTCGATGACGCGCTGCAGGGGCGCGTCTCGCAGCGGCTGTCGAGGGACGCGGGCGACTTCGTTCTGTACCGCGCCGACCGGGTGTTTTCGTACCACCTCGCCTGCGTCGTCGACGACGCGGAACAAGGTGTGACACATGTGGTGCGCGGCGCCGATCTGATCGACTCGACGCCGCGCCAGATTCTCATCCAGCGCCTGCTGCGTCTGCCCACGCCGCAGTATCTGCACCTGCCAGTCGCGGTCGACGCTTACGGCGAGAAGCTGTCCAAGCAGACCCTCGCGCAACCGGTCGACACGCAGGCGCCGGCGGCAACCATTTGCGCGGCGCTGCGTTTCCTCGGCCAGGCACCGCCGAAGGAGCTTGCATGCGCGCCGCCACGGGAGACGCTCGCCTGGGCCGTTGCGAACTGGCGACGCCAGCGGCTGCCGCGGACGCGCGCAGCGCCGGTGACGGAAGGTTGACCAGATAAATTATTAGATAGGCACCGGCACGCCGTGGCGAAAGACCAGCAGCTCGCCCGGTGACATCGCGGTCCAGACCTCGTTGTCGGTAAGCGGATCGGTGGCGATCAGCGCAACCCTGTCATCCGGTGTGGTCACCTCGCTGAAATCGACAGTGATGTCCTGGTCCTTAAGGTGGGCCACGGCGAAAGGCGCCTGACGTAACACGTAGGCGAGCGAAGTCGAACAGTGTGCGAACAGGAGATCGCCGTTGCAGAGCATGTAATTGAAGGTACCGTGGGAAGCGAGTTCGCGCGTGATTTCCGCCACCGCCTCATGCAGCCTTCCGAGCGGCGGCTCTCCCTGCGGGAAGCGTGCCCTGAGCTCCTGCAGCATCTGGCAGAATGCGGCCTCGCTGTCGGTGGTGCCGACCGGGCGGTAGTAGGCGGTGCAGAGCTCGGCTTTGAAATCCTCGAGCGTGCCGTTGTGGGCGAAGATCCAATAGCGCCCCCACAGTTCGCGCATGAACGGATGGGTGTTGACGAGCGCCACCTCGCCCCGCGTCGCCTTGCGGATGTGTGCCACGACATTCATGCTTCGGATCGGGTACCCGGATACCAGCGCGGCGATCGCCGACTCCACCGCCGGCCGGACATCGATGAACAGACGGCAGCCCGCACCCTCGAAGAAGCCGATGCCGAAGCCGTCGGCATGGTCCGCGGTACGTCCGCCGCGCTGATGGAAGCCGGAAAAGGAAAAACAGATGTCGGTGGGCACGTTGCAATTCATTCCCAAGAGTTGGCACACGGTCTGACCTCGTCGGATCCGTCGGGCGCGGGCAGCACCCGGGAATACAGCTTATGCACAGGCAAAGCCATGTCAAACAAGACCTTCACGCTTTCCGACTCGCTGTACGGGTATCTTCTCGACAACTCGCTGCGCGAGCCTGAAGTATTGCGCAGGCTGCGCGAGGAAACGGCACGGCACCCCCAATCGTTCATGCAGGACGTAAGCGAGGAATTCACTGCTGCGGCACGTGGCAATTCGGGACTTCAACCGCCAGTTGCATGCCGACCAGCGAATCTTTCTCTCATTGGTACGATCGGCGACGGCCTGACGCTTGCCGTGAAAATGTCCTGAACCCAACCGCACGGCCCCGACCGATTTGAAGCCCTCTCTTTGACGCAACGCAAAAAAATCGCTTGACTTCTACTGCTACAGCTCGAACAATTGGTATTGTGCAGTGCAGTAAAAACTACAGCAACTGCCCTGTCCACGAGCTACCCCGACTTTTTTAAAGGAGTTTCAAGATGATGGCCATATCCGAGCAGGTAACAGCCATCGGCAAGGCGCAAGTGGAAGCGGCATTGCGTTTCGCCGAGATCGCCGCGCAGGGCGCGGAAAAGATTACTGAAATCAATATCAAAACCGCCAAGGCGGCCTTTGCCGACGGTGTCAAAAACCTCAAGGCGCTGTCCGAAATCAGGGACGTTACCGAATTGCCAGGTTGGGCAGCTCTCGTCGCCCAACCCAATCTCGACAAGGCAACCGCCTACGGAAAAGCGATTTATGAAGCGGCGGCCGCCACCGGTTCCGAAATCGGTACCACGCTGGATCAGCAGATCGGCGAATTCACCAAGCAGGTCAACATCGCGCTCGAAGTAGCGCTGAAATCTGCCCCTGCCGGCTCCGAATCGGCCGTGGCTGCCGTAAAGTCGGTGATCGCTGTGGCAAACGACGTTTACGACAACATCGTCAAGGCAACCAAGCAGCTCGCCTCGATGACGGAAGCGAACGTCGCGGCCGCCGCGCAGACCGGCGTCGCCAGGAAAAAGGCCGCCTAACCCCTCTCCTGCCGCAGCATTCGGGCCCCCGGCATTATCCGGGGGTTACCCCTTTTGCCTATCCGCTAGCGCGGGGGAATTCGCGATTCCAGAGGCTTGAGCCGCTCCGGCAACTCGATGTCCGGATAGGCCTTGCGGAATTCAGCAAGCACAGACTTCGCCTCCTGAACGCGTCCTGCCGCGACCAGCGCATGGATCTCTGCCAGCCATTGCCGGGGATCGGGTACCGGAGCGGAACCCGGTACAGGCGGTCTGCGTGCCGCGGTTCCTGCCCCTGCAGCCTGATCCATAGACCGCTCAGCCGCCGCTCCCGCAGTCGGCGGCTCGAGCGGTGAAGATGCGGCAGAGGATGGTACCCTTCGACGCAGCCCGGGGGGCGCTCCTGGCGCTCTACTGGTGGGAGCGGCCTCCACCTTCTCCGGCGCGGTGCGCGGGGGAGCTTCGATCGATCCGCCCTCCCGCGGGATACGTTCGCCCGATGGTGCAGCAGGTCTTGCCTTCGCCGCTGCCGACACGCGGGGAGGCTGCAGGGCAGGGCCCTGCGTCAGGCTCACTTCCGCCTGGTCCTGAAGTACGAGCGCAAGCGCCGCTGCCAGCGTCAGCACCGCGGCCGCTGCGAGCGGCATTCGCCAGCGTCTATGCGAGCAGCCGAGTTGCCTTGGTCCGGATGCCGCAGCGAGCCGAGACGCCGCGAGAATCGCCTCGTCGACCGCAGTCGGCGGCTCTTCTACCGACGCCGCGCGATACGCACCGGAAAACGGCAAGCGGCGCTGGAAGAGCGCTTCGAGCATCTCGTCGCCCCGGCGGTCCTTGCTCACAGCCATTCCTCCATGCCCTCGCGCAGTCGGGACAGCGCGTAGCGCAGACGACTCTTTACCGTCTCACGGCCCACGCCGGTGACCCGTGCGATTTGCTCCAGAGTCAGCCCACCGTCTTCGTGCAGCAGGAAGGCTTCGCGCTGCGCGAACGGCAGGGCCTCGATCAAGGCAATCAGCCGCACCGCACGCCGATGGGCCTCGACCTGACGCTCCGGCTGGTTCGCCGGCGGCGCAGGCGGATCGACCGGCTCCTGCTCGTCTTCCGCCATTTGCGGATAGCGGCTACGCGCCCGGAAATAGTCGACGATTCGATTGCGCGCTACCTGATAGAGATAGGTCGAGAATTTCGCGGTCGGCAAGTAGCGATCGCGCGCTGCAATCAAGTTCATCCACACGTCCTGGAACAGCTCGTCGGCGGTCGCACGGTTTCCGCATTGGCGCAGCACGAAACGATACAGCCCGCCGCGATGGCGCGCGTAGAGCACTCCGAATGCGCCTGCGTCGCCGTCGCGGTAGGCCGACATCAACGCCTCGTCGGAATCCGCAGCCACCATCGAAGGCAGTGTAGCGGACCATGCCCGTCGCATCGACGCCGCAGGTGTCGTATCCACTGCGCGATGGATGCCGTCAGCCGCGCGGCGGGTCGGGAACAAAGCCTGCGGGGAACGGCTGCGGGCCATGCCACCGCGCCGGAATCACGCCGCGCGCGACCAGGTTATCGTAGCTGTCGTAGTAGATCGCTACCACCTCCTCCGGCTGCTCGGTTGCGCGCTCGAACTGCGCGTAGCGCACCACCGAAGTCTCACTGCGGCCATGCCCGGTGCCGAGCGGTGCGTCCGCGGTTGCGCCGGCAGCCGAGGACGGCCCGGTAGCGCGCTTGGCCTCGGCGGCGCCATGCCCGGCCGCCTCGGGCACGCTCTTCGACAGCAGGTCTAAATCGACCGGCGGCGACGCGACCCTGCGGCGAAACACTGCCACGCCGATCACCCCGACGTTCTCGGGCCTGCCGGTGCGCGCGGCGTAGGAATCCTCTATTCGGGAAAAGTAGAACGCCGCCACGTGCTCAAGGCTCTTGCGCCAGCCCTTCACTTCGAAGCTCGCATAGGCCCCGAGAATGTATCCGCCCTGCTCGACGGAGGCGGTTTCGCCGGTGACGACGTTTACGCCGTCCACCGAAACCACGGCGAGCAGATCCCCGCCGCTTCGGTTGCGAAGGCGAATCGAATATTCCGCGCCGGGCCTGCCCGCCACGTAACAGCGCCCGTCCGCCATGTATACCGGCAGCACGCGGCCGCCCGCCTGGTCGACGATCTCCACCTGGGCCAGTTGGCCCGCAGCGAGTGCTTCCAGCGGCGCCAGGAAAAGCGCCGGTATCAGCAGCCACGGCTTCATTGGAACCTCCTCGGCTGGAATGGTGCCGATATAAACGTCAGCGGGAGGGCAATGGGGTCAAGGAATCAGGCGCCGGATCCGACACGCAAGGCGTAAGGCGGGGCAAAAGCCGGAAATTTCGACCCGGCGGCGCAGGGTGCGGAAACGCAAAAACTCTCCGATCCGAAAACTTTCCGGTTTTCCGTTCTGCCGCTGGTTTCCAATCCTCGGCGTGGCCGCAATCTCGACTGGCGCTCCCTTGCACCACGTCGAACTTCGTGCCTAGTCCCGGGGACTCCATTCGAAGCCGAGCCTCGATACGCCCTGCTTGAGGAACTCGAGCGCCTGCCGTGCCTGCGCCTGCTCGCCCTTCACGCCCAACTCGATGCGTCGGCCCTGGGGGGTGAACGACGGAAGGCTGAACAGTTTGACCGCGGGATAGCGCGCGATGCAGTCATTCATCAGATCGATCAGCTGGCTTTCCCCCGCCTCCCGGACCATGATCGCAACGTCCACCGGCGGGGCGGCGCGGTGAAAACGCCGGTACTCGTTGTCGAGCACCCACTCCGTCATCGGCCAGGCCATCTCCGGAAATCCCGGCAGGAAATGGTGCTTGCCGTAGCTGAATCCCGGTACCCGGTTGTAGGGGTTGGGGATGATGCGGCTGCCGACCGGAAACACCCCCATCTCGATTCGCTTCGGATACGCGTCCGCGCCGAAACGCGCCTCCAGCTCGCGCCTGGCGTCCGGATGCAGCGCAAGCGCGACCCCGGCCGCCTTCGCGGCGCACTGCCTGGTGTGGTCATCGGGCGTGGCGCCGATGCCGCCGAACGAGAAGACGACCTCGTCGCGCGCCATCGTGCTGGACAGCGCCGCGGTGATCGTGTCGGGCTCGTCGGGCAGATACATGCCCCACGACAGACCCAGGCCGCGCACCTTGAGGATCTCGATTGCCTTCGCGAAATGCTTGTCCTGGCGCTTGCCCGAGAGGATCTCGTCGCCAATGATGAACAGACCGAAGCGGATTTCGACTGACTTCACGGCGGCGCAGTGTGTCGGCTTCGTGCGACAGCGTCAAGGCACGGACTGCTTGACAGCAGCAGCGAGCAGCGGAGGATAATAGTCCTAATTAGAACTAAGTGGCGTTGTAGAAATTGGCGCCCAAGGCAAATTACCTGCGGACGATCCGCGCCCTGGCCGAGGCCTGGCAGGCCTTCGATGCTTATTCGGGTGCGCATGTGCGCAGCCTCGGGCTGACGCCTGCGCAGTTCGACATCGTCGCCACGCTGGGCGATACGCCTGGAATGACCTGCAAGGAACTGGGTGAGAAAACGTTGATCACCAAGGGCACGCTGACCGGCGTGCTGGACCGCATGGAGGCGCGCAAGCTGATCCGCCGCCAGCCGTCGGAGGCCGATCGGCGCTCGATCTTCATCTCGCTCACGCCGCAAGGCGAGCGTCTGTTCGAGAAGGTCTTCCCCGCCCACATCGGTCATTGCAACTGTGCCTGCGCGAAGCTCTCTGTCAGGGAGCACGACAGCCTCACGAGCCTGCTGCGAAAGCTGCGCGACTCGCTGCGCGAGGAGCGCGAGGCAGGGCAGGCCGCATGAGCCTGCGCTACACGCGCGTTGCGATCGCGCTGCACTGGCTGATCGCGGCGGTGATCTTCTGCACCTTCCTGCTCGGCCTGTACATGGCCGATCTGCCGGTATCCCCGTGGAAGCTCAGGCTGTACTCATATCACAAATGGATCGGGGTGACGATCTTCGCTCTCGTGATCGCGCGCATCGCCTGGCGGCTGACGCACGCTGCGCCGGCGCTTCCGACGATGCCCGCATGGCAGCGCATTGCGGCGCATGCCTCCCATGCCCTGCTGTACCTGCTCACGCTCGCGGTGCCGATCACCGGCTGGCTGTTCAGCTCGGCGGCGGGCTTCCAGACGGTATACCTGGGCGTGCTCCCGATTCCCGACCTGATCGCAAAGAACAAAGCCGCGGCCGACGCGCTCAAAGCTGCGCACTGGTATCTCAACCTGACCATGCTGACGCTGGTGGCAGTGCACGTCGCGGCGGCGCTCAAGCACCACTTCGTCGACCGCGACGACGTGCTTGCCCGCATGCTGCCCGCCGCCAAGACGAGGACCTGATTCATGCATCGAATTCTTGCCCTGCTCGCTCTCGCCGCGCTTCCCGCCGCGGCGCAAACGGTCGATTACGCGAAGAGCGAGATCAGCTTCGTGTCGAAGCAGATGAACGTGCCGGTCGAGGGCCGCTTCGACAGCTTCGCCGCCCAGATCCGTTTCGACCCGAAGAAACCGTCCGAAGGCCAGGCGCAGATCGAGGTGGACCTTGCAAGCGTCTCCACCGGCAGCGCCGACGCCGACACGGAAGTGAAGAAGAAGGCCTGGTTCAACCTCGCCGCCTTCCCGACCGCGAAATTCGTCTCTACCGAGGTCAGGTCAGTCGGACCCGGGCGCTTCGAAGCGCAGGGCAAGCTCACCATCAAGGGGGTGACCAGGGACGTCGTTGCGCCCTTCACTGTGAAGACGGCCGGCGCCTCGACCGTGTTCGAGGGCGTGTTCCCCCTGATGCGATTGCAGTTCAACGTCGGCGAAGGCGCCTGGTCCGACACCGAGACTGTCGCCGACGAAGTGCAGGTGCGATTCCGGATCGTACAGTCCGGAAAAGCGAAGTAGCCATGGCGGTCCGTGCCGCCCGACTTTAACCGCAGAAGGAGCATCCCGTGAGCAAGCCGTTCGCCGCCGCGTTGGCCATTGCGGCCGTATCGACCGCCGCCTACGCGGCGCCCGAGTCGTACACCGTCGACCCGGCCCACACCTACCCGAATTTCGAGATCAACCATCTCGGATTCTCGACCATGCACGGCAAGTTCGAGCGCACCTCGGGCAAGATCGTGATCGATCCCGCAACCAAGTCCGGCAGCATCGACGTCAAGATCGACACCGCCTCGGTCGATACCGGTCACGCCAAGCGGGACGAGCATCTGCGCTCCGACACCTTCTTCAACGTCGCGCAGTTCCCGACCATGAATTTCAAGGCCAGCAAGCTGCGCTTCGAGGGCGACAGGCTCGTCGGCGCCGACGGCGAGCTCACGCTGCTGGGCAAAACGCTGCCGGTCGTCCTGGCGGTCACGAACTTTCACTGCGGACCGAACCCGATCGTCAAGAAACCGGAATGCGGCGCCGACGCCACCACCAGCATCAAGCGCTCCGCCTTCGGCATGGACGCCTACGTTCCTGCGGTCGGCGACGAGGTGAAGATCAGCATCGAGGTCGAGGCCTTCAAGGACTGACCCGCCAAGGAGTAAAACATGAGACGGGCAGCCGATGCTGCTTTTTTTGGTGGGTACTGCATTTCATGTAGAGCGGCATGCGCGGCGGGGTCGCCACAGGCGCCGACAATGCAGGAATCAGGTGCCGCGCAGGACGGGTCGGACCTGTACGCCGTGCCGTTCCAGGCTCTCGCGCAGGCGGGCGGCGAACGTGCCCGCGCGCGGCGCATCGCCGTGAATGCAGACTGTATCTGCACGCACCGGCACCTCCTGGCCGTTCACCGCCCGCACCCGGCCGGTTCCGATCATGTGCAGCACTTGCTCGACTGCCTGCGTCTCGTCCTCGATCAATGCCTCCGGTCGCGAGCGCGGCGTCAAACTTCCGTCCGGCTGATAGGTACGGTCGGCAAACACCTCCGCCAGGCACGTAAGCCCGTGCGCCTCGCCGGCTCTGATAAGGTCGGAGCCCGACAGCCCGTAGAGCGCCAGTTCCGGATCGAAGTCCCGCACCGCGCGGCAGACTGCCCTGGCAAGCGCCATGTCGCGCGCCGCCATGTTGTACAGCGCGCCATGCGGCTTGACGTGGTTGAGCTTGACGCCTACCGATCGGGCGATCGCGTCGGCCGCGCCGATCTGATACAGCACCAGTTCGTAGGCCTGCTCAGGCGTAACGGGAAGCTCGCGCCGGCCGAAGTGCTGACGGTCGGCAAGAGAAGGATGCGCGCCGATCGCGATGCCCTGTGCGGCGGCGGCCTGCATCGTGCGCCGCATGAGATGAGGATCACCGGCATGCATCCCGCACGCGACGCTCA
>Ga0070741_10001548_pt1 | contig 69300 bp, 59 predicted proteins | sample Coa_R1_4_FD_66440 | JGI IMG/M metagenome (GOLD analysis project Ga0070741, IMG submission 66440) | Surface soil microbial communities from Centralia Pennsylvania, which are recovering from an underground coalmine fire - Coalmine... | ecosystem: Environmental > Terrestrial > Soil > Unclassified ... | reverse complement strand
GGGATGAACCCCGGGCGCGGGCGATCCACGAAATGCCGCGGCGCTTGACGCGCCGCGGCGCGCCTCACGAAAATGGCGCACGTCGCCGGTCGCGGTCAGCTCGTCACGGGCGACAATGCCGTTGTGAGGTGCGCAATGGAGCTTCCGGACCTCCTCGACCCACGAAAGACAGCTCTTATCGTCGTCGACATGCAAAATGACTTTTGCGATTCGCACGGCGCCTTCGCGACGCACGGCGGCGACCCGAGCATGATCCAGGCGATGGCCCCGCGCCTGCTCCGGCTGCTCGAGGCGGCTCGCGAGATCCGACTGCCCATCGTCCACGTGCGCACCCACCACAGCGATTGGACGGACTCCGCCTCCTGGCTCGGCCGGCACGCCACCAACTACCGGCTGTGCTTTCCCGGCAGCTGGGGGGCGGACTACTTCCCGGGCTTCGAGCCCAGGCAGGATCCCGAATGGGGGCCGGGCTCGCACGAGTACGTCGTGACCAAGCACCGCTATAGCGGCTTCGTCGGGACGGACCTGGACATGGTGCTTCGATCCCGTGGCGTTCAAACCGTCATCATGACGGGCGAGGCGACGAACGTATGCGTCGAGACTACGGCGCGCGACGCGTACATGCGGGACTACTTCGTAGCGTTCGTGAGCGATTGCACCGCGAGCGGCGTGCGCTCGGCCCACGAGGCAACCCTCTTCACCATCGGAAAGCACTTCGGCGCCGTCGTGACGTCCGACGAGATCATCGCAACCTGGGATCAGCTCGGCGCCGTCAGCGCCATTGCCACTCGGCAACGTTCCACGTGAAGATGCTGGTGGTGGCGATGGGCGCCGGGCCCGTGAGCGCCGCCGCGTGGGCCACGATCTGCTCGTTGTAGTAGAGAAAAAGCCCGGGCACGTCCTCGCTGAAGAGCCGCATCATCTGGATCACCTGGCCATTGCGCTCCGCCTGGTCGAGGGTGGCGGTGAAGGCGTCGGCCAGCCGATCGTACTCGGGATTCGACCACCCGCCGCGATTGGAGCCCGACCAGTGATTCTCGGCTGAGGGAATCTGCCGGGTCGTCAGATTCACGAGCTGCGACTCCTGCGCCGGGCGGCTGGTGGTCGAGAGGGCGGGAAAGGTCGCCAGCACCGCGCTATCCAGCGCCTGCGCCGCCGGAATGACGTAGGAGCTGACCGCGATGCCCGCCCGGTTCCACCCGTCGGCCATGATCGCCATCTCCGACTGGTTGTGCGCGCTCGCCCGCACGCGCAGCTCGGGCGCGAGCCGCTCGCCATCCGGTCCGACGTAATACCCGTCCGCGCGGCGCGCGAAGCCGGCCTCGGTCAGCAGTCGATCCGCCTCGCGGAGGTCGAACGGGTACTTGACGATGGCACGGTTCAGCGCGTCGAAGTACTGGACCTGGGGCGAGATGATGGTGTCGGCCGGCGAGCCAACCCCGTCCAGCAGCCCGTCGATCAGCTCCTGCTTGTTGACCGAGTGCGCCAGCGCCCTCCGCACCCGCACGTCCAGGAGGGCCGCCGGCTGGACCAGGTCGGGTTTGAGCTGCACCTCCGTGTACCGCACCTGCTGCGGATAATGAATTACGACCCCCGGACCGCCCGCGGCCCATTCGCGACGGAGCACGGCACCCTGCTCGAAGCGGATGGCGTCGTCGAACGTGAGCTGCGCGGCGCCGGACAGGATGTTGGCCACCACGGTATTCGGGTCGTTGATGAAGAGGAGCTGCACGCGGCTGATGGACGGCTTGCCGAACGCGAAGCCGGGGAAGGCTTCACCGTCGATCGACGTACCGGGCTCCCAGCGCTGCACACGATACGGCCCGAGCCCGACGTAGCCGGTCGTCCAGAAGGGGTGGGTGACGAAGGACTCGCCGCCTGGCGTTCGATTCTCGTAGGCGGACTCCAGCAGGTGGCGCGGCAGCGCAGGAAAGCTCGTGCCCAGCAGGCCAGCTTCGGCATAAGCCCGGCTCCACGCAATGACCACCGTTCGATCATCGGGCGCGCGGACCTCATCCATGAGGCTCACCGGCGGGGACGCCGCGACGCCGAGCTCGGGGCTGGCGTAGACGCGCCAGGCGAAGGCGAAGTCCTGCGCCGACAGGGGAGCGCCGTCGTGCCACGTTAGGTTGGGACGCAGGCGATACGTCGTCTCCATCCGTCCATCGGCGTCGACGCGCCAGCTCTCGGTCCGCAGGGTGGGCAGCTCCTCCGCCAGCTCGGGCCGCGGAGTGCCACCCCCATCGATGAGGACGAGGTTGGCGTTGAAGAGTCCACGCGTCGCATCAAGCGTCAGGTTCCCCGCCGCCTGCAGCACCTTCGTGGTGAGCGCCGGAGGCTCGACGCGAATGGCGATGACGAGCGTGCGCTGAGGCTCAGGGCTCGTCGAACGGGGGCCCGCCTCGTCGGTCCCACGGCTCGGCGACCGGGCGCACGCGGCGCAGATCACGAACAGGCAGGCCACAGTCGCCGCTCCTCGGGCCCACCGCTGGCACGTCGATCGGGCGAGGAGGCTCCCCACGACCGGCTCGCGCTCGCTAGCGCTCGGGCATGTGGCCGACCGGATGCTGAACGCTCGCCGGGATGCGGAAGGCTCGAAGCCGCTGCCCCTCGCGCGCAATCGGGATCATGGGCTCGTTCTTCGCGGGATCGCGAATCACACCCAGGGGGTCCTCTCCGCGCTGCACCCGCTCCACCTGCTCCAGGAGCAGCTTTCGATAGAGGAGGATGCCCTTGTCCGAAGTAACGAGGTGCTCCGAGGTCCGGTCGGTGATGGGGCCTTGGGCGTCCCAGGCGAGCATGTCCTGGCCCGGGATCGTATCGTCCACGAAGGACCCGTCCGGCCGCTTGTGCTGCTGGACGCCGACGGGGATCTCGGTCTGGGGCGGTCGACCGTCGGGGCGGGCCCTCGTCGTGTACCAGTACACGACCGTGTGGGTATCGTCGACCGGCACCCGGATCTGGAAGCTGGGCGTGTCGCCGCCCTGGGCCAGAATGTTGGGGAACAGCACCGGGTGGCCGGTGGTCCAGTCGTCGCAGTCCTCCGGCTCGCCCTCGAGCAGGCGCCGCTTGAAGATTCCGTACTCGAAAACGTCGAAGTCGATCTTGACGTGCCGCGCGGGCGCCATGAAAGGCGGCTTCCCCTGTTTGCGCATCGCGTAATTTCCAAAGGCCGCGTGCAGGTGCTCGAAGTGGACAGGGTCCATGGCATTGTCCATCGGCTGCAGCCAGTTGCAGTCCAGCTCTCCGATGCGGATGTTTCGGTCGAGGTCAGCGCGCACGAGGAGATCCCATCGCGGCAGGAGCGGCCGTGGCTCCGGCCCGAGGTAGGCGAAGATCAGCCCGCCCAGCTCCTGAACCGGGTAGGCCGCGATCTTCAGCGGCAGACAGGCTGGCTCAAAGGGCATGTCCACGACCCGTCCGGACGCATCGTACGTCCACCCGTGATATGCGCAGCGCAGCCCGTTTATCTGCGGAATGCCGTAGGCGAGGGAGATGCCGCGATGGGCGCACCGCTCGCCCACCAGCCCCAGCGTGCCCGCCTCGTCGCGGTACAGGACCAGGTCCTCGCCCAGGACGCGGACGGAGCGCACCGGGTCCTGATCGAGCTGGCCCATCGCGCCGACGACGTGCCAGTACCGACGCAATAGCTCACCGACCGGCGTCCCGGGCCCGACGCGCGTGAGCGTCTCGTTCTCTGCTTGCGTGAGCATCGGCAAACCTCCCACCCGCGGATCGAGCCATTGTACCCCCGCTCACCCAGGTTGTCGGATCGTTTGGCAGGATGCTGAAAGGGGCGCGAACTACGTTCGAGCTGACCACCGGGATCTCGGTCAGGGGGCGCCGCACGCTTCGCCAGCGTTCCTGCGCGAAGCCGAAGGCTCGGGGGGAGCGGACGAGCATCCCGTCGCTGCGCGCCCCCCTCGGCGCGGGCTGGTCTACCGGATCGCAGGCCACTATGATTGCTGCGTCGCCGCGTTGACTCGGGCTCCCAGGAGCGAACAGTACGGCACGGATCGCGCACGTCTCAACAGCAATCGGGCTCGCGATGGTCCTCGTCGCCTGCGCGCAGCCGGCGCCGGCGCGGCCGGAGGCTGGTGCGGCCGGGCCGGCGAGCAAGCCCCAGCGGACCCTGGTCGTCGCCGTGCGCGGCGAGCCCCCCAGCCTTGCCGTAAAGCCGCTCTTTGCGTTTTCGGGCGGGCTCAACGACCCGGGCAGCGTCTTCAACGCGACTCTCGACTTTCCCGACGAGCAGGCCGTCACGCGACCATACCTGGCCGAAAGTCTGCCGCAGCTCAACACTGAGACCTGGCGGGTGTTCCCCGATGGTGCAATGGAGACGACGTACCACCTCCGACCGAATCTGACCTGGCACGATGGGGCGCCGCTGTCGGCGGCGGACTTCGTCTTCGCCCTCGAGGTCTACAAGAACCCGGAGATGGGCAGCGCGGCGTCGGTCCCCATCGCTCAGATGGAAGGCGCGAGCGCGCCGGACGCTCGCACCCTGGTGCTCCGCTGGCGTCAGGCTTACCCGGACGCGGCCGAGCTGAACCGGGGGTTCCAGGCGCTCCCCCGCCACCTGCTGGAGGCGCCCTACCGCGATCTCGACGCGGCCGCCTTCGCAGCCCTCCCCTTCTGGACCACCGCGTATATCGGTCTGGGGCCGTACCGACTGGAGAACTGGGAGCCCGGCGCCTTCATGGAGGGGCGCGCGTTCGATGGGCACGCGCTGGGTCGGCCGCCCATCGACCGGGTGAAGCTCTCCATCATTCCCGACCCGCAGACGGCCCTGGCCGGCATCCTTTCCGGCGAGGTCCACTACACGGGCGACTTCGTCTTCTCGCAAACGGAAGGGCAGACGCTGGAGCAGCGATGGGCCGAGAATCACGGCGGCACGGTCCTGTACGCGCCCACGGAGTTCCGGAGCACGAACGTTCAGGTTCGTCCTGAGGTTGCCGACCCACCCGAGCTGACGGACGTCCGCGTTCGGCGTGCCCTTGCGTACGGGATCGACTCGGCCACCGCGGTCGAGGTGCTCACAGCCGGCCGCGGCCTCCAGACACCGACGATTACGTCGCCCAAGGTCGACTTCTATCCGGAGATCGACCGCGTGATTCAGAGACACCCGTACGACCAGCGTCGCGTCGCGCAGCTTCTGGAAGAGGTCGGGTTCGTGCGGGGCGGCGACGGGTTCTTCGCGCGCCGCGATGGCCAGACGGTCAAGCTCGGCGTCTGGTCGTCGGCAGGGACGAAGAACGAGCAGGAAGCCGCTACCTACGTGGACAGCCTGCGGCGCGCCGGCGTGGACGCCAGTCCCAACGTCATCACGGCTGCCCAGCTCGGCGACCGCCGCCTTCGCGCCCTCCTCCCCGGACTCGTGCTGCGGGGCGGTGGGCCGGGTCTGGACGGCCTCACCTCGTCGGCCATCGCGGGCCCAGAGAACCGCTGGACCGGAGACAACCGCTACGGGTGGAGCAACGGGGAGTACGATCGCGTCTTCGAGGCGTGGGCGAGTACCCTCGACCAACAGGAGCGGAACAGCCTGACCGCCCAGCTCGAGCGCATCATCAGCGAGGAGCTGCCCATCATCCCCAACTTCTTCGGCGTGAACGTGAACGCGGTCGTCGGGCCCCTGCAGGGTCCGGTGACCCGCCAGACACCCGGGTCAGGTGGCCCTATGCTCTACATCTACACCTGGTCGTGGCGCTCATGATGACGGCCAACGAAGGCTTCCTCGAGGGCCGCGCGCCAACATCGCCTACGCGCTGCGCGGCATCTCGTCCTCGCTCGGAATGAGGATCTCCCCCTCGACCGGAGGCTCGGCCTCCGGCGCATACTCCTGCTCGGTCAGCCGCCCGAGCTCCCGCCCACACCCGTCGCACCGCACGATCAAGACGCCGGTTGGGATCTCGTCACGATCGAGCTCTGGCTCCGTCACCACTGAGGCTCCGCCACAGGTCTCGCAGACCGTATCGATGTCCGTCTCGCGTCTCATCCCTTGCCTCTCCATCCCGCGCCGTCGACGCGCACGCAACATGCGGCGGCAGATTCGAAGTACTGCTGGACCTGATGGGTCGCCGCCGCGCGGACTAAGCAGTCTCTAGAGTCTAGACAGCGCGTCCGCTCGCGGAACCCACACCACCGGGTAGTCCGGGGCGCGCATCGGCCACGGAGGCGTCGGCAGCCGACCGGACGCAGAGCCACCGTGATGGCGGCGGGTGCGAGCGCGAACGACCAGGCGGCACGGTCCATCGCCTTCACGCATGCGCCGTGCGTCCCGGTCGCCGGGGCGGGGACGTCGAGGTGCGAGATCAGCTCGTTCGGCTACAGCACGTTCTCGCCCGTAAGGCTGTCCGTTACACCGAGGAAGAACTTGGCGATGGGAATCGTTCGGGCGCCGCCGGGCGCTGATCAAGATGGGAGCTGGTCCCACCCCCGAGGGGCAATCCGATCGCCACCCATTGCGCTCCGACCCCCCACCCAAAAGGGCTTGGCTCGGCGGCGCCGGAGAGACGAAGATGGTGGAGATTGGCCAGATGATGCGGGAGGCGGGCCTCGGCGGCCTTGTTGGCGCTGTCGGCGACAGCCTTTTCCAGCGACAGCCGGCCCAGGAATCAGCTCGATCGGGGGAGAGTGTATGCGCATCGCAGTGTTGGCGCCGCTCGTCGAGTCTGTCCCTCCTGCCCTATACGGCGGGACCGAGCGCGTCGTATCGGTCCTGACTGAACAGCTCGTTCGGCGCGGCCACGAAGTCACGTTGTTTGCCAGCGGCGACTCCCGCACGGCCGCCGAGCTCGTGCCCGTATGCGCACGGAGTCTCCGGCTGGCAGGCGAGCTGCAATATTCTGTCCCTCACACGCTCGTGCAACTCGCCGAAGCGTATGGCCGCGCAGGTGACTTTGACATCGTTCACAACCACGTCGATTATTTCGCCTTCGCGTTTTCTCGGATGACCGAGACGCCGACGATCACGACCACGCATGGCCGCCTCGACGGCGCCGAGATCCGTCAGATCTACGGCTACTTTCGCGAGCAACCTCTGGTGTCTATCAGCGATGCCCAGCGCCTGCCTCTGCCCGGCGCGAACTGGCGCGCGACAATCCACAACGCGATCGATCTCACACACTTTCACTTCAACCCGGTGCCAAGCGACTACCTCGTCTTCCTCGGAAGGATCCATCCGGAGAAACGGCCGGATCGAGCCATCGAGATCGCGCGAGACGTGGGGAAGCGCCTCGTGATCGCCGCCAAGGTAGATCCGGCGGACCAGGCGTACTTTGAACATGCGATTCAGCCGATGATCCGGGATTGCCCGCTGGTCGAGTACATCGGCGAGGTCAACGAGGCCGAGAAAGACCAGCTGCTCGGCGGTGCCTACGCTTACCTGTTCCCAATCGATTGGCCAGAGCCATTTGGATTGACCGCGGTTGAGGCGATGGCAACGGGCACCCCGGTCGTTGCCTATCGGGCAGGCTCCGTGGCAGAGATCATCGTCGATGGGGTTACCGGATTCATCTGCGAGTCATTCCATGAAATGATCGAAGCCGTCCCGCGGGTCGCCCTGTTGGACCGCGCCGCATGCCGGGATCACGTCGAAGCGACCTTTTCACCAGCGGCGATGACCGACGAGTATGAACGCGTCTATCGCTCGGTCGTGGAGGGCGAATCGCCGGCGCCTGCGTCGCCCGGTCTGCCCCGATCCGCGACGGCTTCCGGCCACGGTCGGAGCCTTCCCCGGCCCCACACCGATGGCGAAACGAGAGGCCCGTGAGGGAGGTAGAGCACGTCAGGTCGAACCGTCACCCAACCCCACCCCGCGGGGTGTGGTCGGGGCCGTGGGCGACCGGTACGCTCATTTTGCGAGCAGCGCTCGCGTCGGAGGTAGAGAAATGGGCTCGTTCCTCGTGTTCGTCGCCGTGGTGGTCGTGATTGCCGCGCTGGTTATCGGCGCCTACAACAGCCTCGTGAGGCGGCGGATGGAGACGCAAAACGCCTGGTCTCAGATCACGGTCCAGCTGAAGCGGCGATATGACCTCATCCCCAACCTCGTCGAGACCGTGCGGGGCTACGCCGGGCACGAGCGGGAAACCTTAGAGCGCGTGGTCCAGGCGCGGAACCAGGCGATTCAGGCCCAGGGGCCGGCGCAGCAGGCGAGCGCGGAGAACGTGCTGACGGGCGCCCTCAAGTCCCTTTTCGCCGTCGTCGAGGCGTACCCGGACCTGAAGGCCAACGAGAACTTCCGCGCACTCCAGGAGGAGCTGACCGCCACCGAGAACCGCATCGGATTCGCGCGGCAGCACTACAACGACGTGGCTTCCCAGTACAACGGGGCGCTGCAGAGCTTTCCCACGAATCTCGTCGCGCGCTCGCTGGGCTTCAACGAAGCCGAGTTCTTTCACATCGAGGGAGCCGAGGCAGAGGCCATCCTCGCGGCGCCCCAGGTCAAGTTCTAAGCCTTCTCGATGGCAACGGCGCAGACGACCTTTCGCGACCTCATCGCCGAGAACAAGCGGAATAGCGTTCTCCTCGTCGCGATCTTCGCGCTCTTCGTCGCGATCGTGGCTACGGTCCTGAGCCTCGTGCTCGTCGAGCTGTTCGCACCGAGGGGCGGAGCGCTCGATCTGCGCGAGGCCGCGGTGGTCGGGATCGTGGCGGCCGCGATCTCCCTCGGCCTGTCCCTCATTGGCTACTACGCGGGCGACGGCATGATCCTGGCGGTGAGCAAGGCGCGTCCGGTTGCGCATGACGTTGACCCAGAGCTATTCAACGTGGTCGAGGAGATGTCCATCGCGGCTGGCTTGCCGATGCCCAAGATCTACGTTATCGAAGACTCCGCGCCGAACGCGTTCGCCACGGGGAGAGATCCCGCGCACGCGAGCCTGGCAATCACGAGCGGCCTCCGAGCAAAGCTCACGCGCGACGAGCTCCAGGGGGTCGTGGCTCACGAGATGTCCCACATCCGCAACTTCGACACACGGCTCATGCTCCTCATGGCGGTGCTGGTTGGAACGATCGCGATTCTCGCCGACCTGGTGTGGCAGACGCTGCGTTTCTCGCGACTACCCGGCGGACGCAGCCGGGACAGGGAAAGCGGCAACGGCGCAGGACCGGTGGTGATGCTCATTCTGCTCGCCATCGGCGTGGTGCTGGCGATCGTCGCGCCAATTCTCGCGCAAATCATTCAGCTCGCGGTCAGCCGCCAGCGCGAGTACCTCGCGGACGCATCCGGCGTCGAGCTGACCCGCTATCCCGAAGGACTGGCCAACGCACTTCGGAAGATCGACGCGGACCCGGACGTCCTCGAGGTCGCCAATCGGGGAACCGCGCATCTCTACATTGCCAACCCGATCAAGAAGTTCGAGGAGCGGTCCGGCTCAATTTTCGCCAGCCACCCGCCCATCAAGGAGCGCATTCAGCGGCTCGAAGCCCTCACGGTGTGAGCGCTTCGAGCCGCCGCGCTCTGCTGACGAGCTGGTCGCTACTGGATAAGTTCCCACTCGTGGGCATTCGTCGTGTGCATGATGTTGCCCGTGTGGGGAACGCCAGTGATGGGTATAAGGCCCTTGAAGCCCGCGACCGGAACAGCCTGAATCTCATAAATCAAGGGCAGCGCGGGAAGCTGCGCGGAAAATACGGTCAGCAGATCCCGCTCCAGATCGATACGCTGACTGTCCAGGAGCGCCGTGCGAAGCCGCTTGCCGATGTCGTCCCAGTCCGCGTTGGTAAAGCTGCCCCGGTTCGTCCCCGCGAACCGGTTTGCAGCGGTGGGGATCTGGTCCGAAGCGAATCGGCGCACGGCGCTGAGGGCGCCCATGGGGTTCTGGGCGATCCCGATGCCCGTGTAGCTGGCACGCAGCTCAGCATCGCGGAGCACGAGGTTGGAGATCACCTCGAGGTCGCCGTCGACGCCGACGGCCTTCAGGTCCTGGCGGATGATCGTCGCTTCCTTCTCCTGGTTCTGCTCGTAGGTGATGACCGTATGGAAGGGAACACCGTTCTTCTGCAGCGTTCCATCGGGACCCGGAGTCCAGCCAGCCTCGGCGAACTGCGCCGTCGCCCGCTTTGGGTCGAAGGGATACTGGGTGATGCTGTCTTTGAGCTGCGCGTAGACGGCGAATTTGGGGTGTTCCCAGCTATCGGCCACATTCCCCATCTCACCCAAGAGACTCGATGCCATCTCCTGGCGGTTGATGCCCAATAGCAGGGCCTGCCGCACCCGCGGATCGGCAAGATCGCCTGGATCGGCGAGGCGGGACTTCTGCGGCTCGGCGAACTTCCACCGGATCGTCTCCGCGACGACCGTGCCCTTGCCCGTCGCCTTCCATTCCTGATCGAGCGGCTGGAGCTGATCCCAGTCCGGCCCGCCCGTGGGGAGAAAGACGTTGATGGCGCCCGCGCGCATGCTCGCGACGGCCGTGTTCGGATCAGGAATGAAGAGCACGTGGATACGGTCCAACTTGGGTCTGCCGAGGAAGAAGGACTCGTTGGCATCGAGATCTAAGGAGCTGCCGTGCTCCCACGACTTCACCTTGAACGGGCCGAGCCCGACGTACTCGTCGCTGAAGTACGGCTGCGCGAGGAACGAGTCCTTGCTCTCCCGATACGATCGCTCGAGGAGGTGCGCGGGAAGCGGATAGAACTCGCGGTGCTCGAGACGATCCGCGAATGGGTACGTCTGCGACCACGTGGCGACGGCCGTTCGCTCATCCGTCGCCACCATCTGCTCGATCAGTTTCACCGCGGACTGATTTCCATTGGGAATGGCGGGGTCGCGGTCCACTTCCCACGAGAACACCATATCGTCCGCGGTAAAGGGCGTCCCATCGTGCCAGGTGACGCCCGGACGGAGCCGGTACGTGACCTCCATCCTGCCATCCGGAGACACGGTCCACGTGCCGGCGTCGGTCGAAGGAAACTCCGCCAGGAGACGAGGCGTCGGCGTGCCGTCGGGCCCAATTGCCGCGAGATACTGGTTCACGAAATGGCTCAGCTCGCGCGATCCGCCGCCGCCCCCGCCGTTCACGCCGTCCCAGAAGTTCTTCGGGTCCTCGTTGACGGCAACCGTGAGGACCTTGGGCCCGGTTACCTGACCCGGCTGATTCTGCACCGGGGTCCGGGTGCCGCTTGTCGGCGCGCATCCGGCGAGCAGCAGCACCAGGACGAATAGGGCTTCTCGCGGCCACTTCATATTTCGAAACTCCTCCCACGCATCCTCGCCGCCGGCGCGCGGGCCTTCGCGCCCACGCTTCAGCGTGAAGCCATTATGACGTACGCGCGAGGAGGCGAACGAGGATTCGTCAGAAGTCGCGAAGCGATTGACGACGATGACTGCAATGCGGAAAATATGCGCGGCGCGCAGGTACTATTGGCGCGTTTGTCATGGGCCTGGTTGTAGTTGACGTTTTCTGCGCGGTGTTGATTCTCCACTGTGAGGCTACGGGGGTGGACACCGGGCAGAGGTGAAGAGCGGAGGCAGTGTGGGGGTCCGTGATCAGCTTGTGGCGCTTATCCGGGAGTCCGGCATGACCCAGGCAGAAATAGCGCGCAGGATCGGCGAAGACCACACATGGGTGAACAGCCGGGTGCGAGGATTCACCGAGATCAAGGCCGACGACGTTCCGCGCTTCGCGACGGCCCTTGGAGTCCAGCCGCGCGCGTTCTTTGAGACCGGGCCCGCGCCCGCGCGAGCCCAGATCCAATCCGTCCTCGTTCGCGATCGTCTCCGCGAGCTGCTGCGCGAAAAACATTGGAGCCAGAGCGAGTTGGCCCGTCGACTCGGCAAGCACCGCGTTTGGGTGCACTACCGAGTGACGGGCGTGACGGAGATCAAGGCCGACGAGATTCCAGCGCTGGCTCAGGCGCTGGGGGTCCCACCTCACGCGTTCTTCGAAAGCCGCGACTCCGCGGTGGCCCCAACGTCGACCGCAAAGCCGACCCCAGAGCAGATGTCCGAAGCGGAACGCGAGTTCATCCTCGGACTGTCCGAGCTGCTCACGCGCTACCGCGAGCGCGTCGGGGGCGAACCGGATCACGCTCCCCCGGTCCCGACCGCGCTGAAGGCAACCGCGATCTCCTAGACCGCCAGCCCGCCGGTCATTCTCGTAACAATCGAACATTTTGTGATACTTCGAACGCATTCGCGGCGTATTGACTCTCCTTGATCTTCGCGCTATGGTGTCCTTATGGGGACACGTCTGCCGAGAAGATGAATATGCGTGGCACAATGCTGGGAAAAGTGCGACCTGGCGCCGCCGTGGTGCACAACGGCGAACTGATCGGTTCCGTTGAGCGTGTGGAGCCCACCAGGTCAAAACGAGGGCGCGGCATACTCCTTCGCCATGGCCGCGCGGACTACCTGCTGCACGTGCCGGAGCGCTTTATCACGGTGGAGTCCCCGCTCTTGGTCGTCCTGCACAGCTCGCTCGACCTGGACGCCGTCGAGGAGATCGCCATCAAAGCAGGGCGTGCGCCGCCCACCGGGGAGCACATTACCGAGGGAGGTCACACGCAGCCCAGCCCCACCGCTGAAGAGGCAGTCGGTCGCTCGGGGGGAATGCCTTCGACGTACGACGGGCCAGCCACCGGATAAGCTTCTAAGGAGGCCCCGCCATGGGGATTCTTGCGTGGATCATCGTTGGACTGATCGCAGGGATCATCGCCAACATCATCTACCCCGCGCCGGAGCGGGGCGGAATTCTGGGCGCCATTGTTCTCGGGATCGTCGGAGCGATCGTGGGCGGCTTTATCGCGGGGCTGGTGACCGGCCAGGACATGGTCACCGGCGTCAACGTCGCCACAGTCGCGGTGGCGGTCATCGGAGCGCTGATCCTGCTGTTCGCCTTCCACGCGGTCGTGCGTCCTCGGAACGTCTGACCATCCGGCGCCAAACGAGCGCGATCCTCACCGGCACCGCAACCGGGACGTCGCGGCTCCGGCAGGGACCGGTGCGGCATCCGCTATACTTGGACCACCACCGGCAGGCGTCAGGCTCCTCCAGGCCCGAGTACTGCGGCGCGTTCGTCTAGCGGCCCAGGACGCCGCCCTCTCAAGGCGGAGATCGCGGGTTCGAATCCCGCACGCGCTACCCATTCGGCAGCCCTCGCCCGGCGCCGTATCGAAGCTCCTGGCCGGTCACGGTGCGGAGTAACGTCATCGGATCCGCGGGCGCGCCGTCGCCCGCCCAGACGACGTACTGGTCCGGCCGGACGAGCACCAGGCGCGCGGCGTAGGCCGCTCGCTCCGCGTCAAAGCTATCGCGCACCACCACCAGCGGCACCCGTAACGAGCGCGCAGCTTCGTCGATGCGGCGCACCGCGGCCTCTTCGGCGCCGAAGGCGAGCAGGGTGAATCCCTGCCCGAGCATTTGGAAGACGTTGCGGTCGTTCGAAAGCAATCGGGGAGCGAGGTGGTGGCCGGCCTGGGCAGCCAACGAAGGCTCGCCGTGAATGCTGCACACCCCGTTGGGTGGTCCCGCCACCACCGGAGACCCTTCGTAGTGCGGCTCGTAGGCCTGCCGAGCGGAGCGGGCGCGGCGGCCGAACTCCGCCCAGGCCTGCTCGAACTCCTGGCCGTCCTTCTCCGGGTTGTAGCGTTCGAGGAAGGCGCGGTCCCGCCCAATGCCGCCGGCGATCATCACCTCGCCCGTCTCGCGAAAGATCGGCTGGCGCTCCTGGGCATACGAATCGAGGAGATCCTGTCCGCCCCAACCCTGGATTGTCGCGGCAAGCTTCCACCCCAGGTTGGCCGCGTCCTCCAGTCCAGTATTCAACCCAAACCCACCGTACGGCGGATGCTGGTGGCAGGCATCGCCCGCGATGAACACGCGCCCCTGCCGATACCGGCTGGCGGTCATGACGCGCAGGTCCCAGAAACCCACGTGGTCCAGCTCCGCCGCGAACGCGAAGCCGGCCGCTTCGTGCAGGAGGCCCAGAAAGTCGAAGTTGTCCGGTCGTGTGTCCTTCGGCACCGGCGCGTGAAAGAAGAAGCCCTCCCCCACGTCGATCCGGCCGAAGAACTGCCAATAGCCCTGCAGCTCCGGTTTCAGCACGCGATACGTCGTCGACTCTGGATATCGTTTCAGGGCTTCGTGCAGCTCCCGCGAGCGCAAGACCGCCAGCACCATCCGCTGATCGAAATCGCGCCCACTCCGCTCGATCCCCATGCTTTCGCGCACCAGCGACCTCCCGCCGTCACAGCCCACGAGGAATTCCGCGCGTAGCACCCGCCGATCGGCGCGTGCGTCCGATGCCTGCGGAGAGACTTGCTGCGCGTCCGCCGACCAGCTATAGAAGGCGCTCTCATCGCTCGGCACGATGCTGATTCTGGTCCCATCGTCATCCTGCTCGACCCGCTCGGCCGTCCAGCCAAAGTGGGTTGTCACCGAAGGGAGATCGCGGAGCCGCGCGCGAAGGACCGACTCGGTCGCATACTGGGGGAGGCGTTCGTTGCGCTGGAAGAAGTAGTCCTGATCGCGAGGTCCGCGCCCGCCGGTGTGCGCCCAGTAAAAGTAGGGGCTCATGAGGTTGCCGTAGGCCGTGACGCCACCGATCGGGTAGCCGGGCGGGAGAACGCGGGAGGCGCGAATCTCGTCCACGCAGCGCCAGAAGTAGAAGTGCTCGAGCGTCCGGCCCGTAAGGTTTTGGCCCTTCGGGATGCGCACGGGTGCCCGGTGCCGCTCCACGAGGACGCAATCGATATCGCGCTGCCCAAGCTCCACCGCGAGGGCGAGCCCGACCGGACCGCCACCCACGATCGCGACCTGGTGTTGTCGTTCCATCTGCTGATTGCCCGTCATCGCTTGGCCTGTGTTTTATCATCATTCCTCCCCTGCCCCTCAAGGAATTGAATGCGAGCGTTACCGTTTCCCGTGGTTCATTAAGATAGAGCGGGTCGAATGCCCCTCGCTCGGAGGTTCACGGTGCTCTCGCACGGTTGGCGTATCGCCGCTCCCATTTGCCTCGTCATTTCGGTCGTCACGTTTGGCTGCGCCGCGCCACCTCCCGGCCCCCAGGGGGCCGGGAGTGCGCCGCCGGCTGGGACGCCGGCCGCGGCGCCCAGCGGGCCGAAGAGGATCACTGCCGGCATCCGCGGTACGGCGCAGGTGCTCTACGCGAAGCTGAATATTGGCAACGCTGGACTGGGCGTGGCCGACGTAGCGCTCATGGTCGACGCCGGCCTGACCGCGCGCGACGACCAGGACATGCTGCACCCCGAGCTGGCGGAGGGTGTTCCAACCATCGACAATGGCGATTGGAAGCTCTTCCCGGATGGCCGGATGGAGACCACCTGGAAGATCCGCGAACGAGCCGCCTGGCACGACGGCACGGCGTTCACCGCGGACGACTTGCTCTTTACGTGGCAGGTGGTGAGCGACCCCGCGCTCCCGGTCTTCAGCGCGCCCGGGTTCGAGTCGGTCGAGGATGTCGAGGCGCCAGACCCGCGCAGGGTGATGGTGAGATGGAAGCAGGCATTCATCTATGCCGATCAGATGTTCAGCACCGCGCTGGCGGTGCCAATGCCACGCCACGTGCTGGAGAGAGCCTACGCCGACGATAAGCTGGGGCTCCCGCAGCATCCGTATTTCACGACCGAATTCGTCGGCACAGGCCCCTTCAAAGTGAAGCAGTTTGTGCCCGACAGCTTCGTCGCCTTAACGGCCAACGATGACTACGTGCTCGGCCGCCCCAAGATCGACGAAATCGAAGTGCGGTTCATCCCGGATGCCAACACGATCATGGCGAACCTGCTCTCCGGGACCGTACAGGTCGTGCTCGACCCACGCTCCCTGACGTCGGCGCAGGCGCTACAGATCAAGGATCAGTGGACCGACGGACACTTCGATTTCGGCCGCTCCTCATGGGTGGTGATGTTTCCACAGCAGATTAGTCCGAACCCACCCGCCATGGCGGATGTGCGTTTTCGCCGTGCACTCATGCACGCCATTAATCGCAAGGAGATGGGCGAGCTGGCGCCGATTCCGGTCCAAATTGCGGACTCATGGGTTGGTCCTGACTGGGTGCAGTACCGGGATGTGCAGGAGAGCATCGTCCCGCACCCGTATGATCTTCAGCGGGCCAATGAGTTGCTGGGCGAGCTGGGCTACGCAAAGGGGGCTGATGAGATGTACCAGAACGCGGCCGGCCAGAAGCTCAGCGTGGAGGTCCGCGTTCCGGGGACGGACATCAACCTACGCTCCGGCCAGACGGTCCTCGACTACTGGAAGCAGGCCGGGATTGGGGGGGAGCTCGCAGTCGTGCCCGCGCAGCGCACCAATGACCGCGAGTACCGCTCGACGTACCCGGGTGTCGAGCTGATTCGGCCCGGCGCCGCGGTGGACACATTTGTCAACGTGAAGAGCACCGAGATCCCGCTAGCCGAGCGCAACTGGGCCGGCACCAACCGCCAGCGTTACGCGAGTCCGGCGTTGGACACCATCATCGAACGGTACCTCACGACCATTCCACCATCGGCGCGCTTGGATGTGCTGCGTGATGCGGTCCATTTTGTCGGGGAGAACCTGGTGTACATGGGCCTGATCTTCGACCCGCCGGTGCTGCTCATCAGCAACAGGCTGAAGAACGTTCCGCCCGCCTCCTTATGGAACGGCCACGAGTGGACCTTCGACTAGGGAGAGCGGTCACGTTCCCCCGCCAAGGTCAGTTCGTACTGCTGCAGCGACACGTCGGGCGTGGAAAACCGAAACTATTGAGCCTCCTGGACCGTCGACAGAGTGGCGATCCGGTCGTTCCCGCTTCGCGGCGCGCAGGGCAAATTGAAACTCAGCGAAGGAGGCCAGACGTTGTTCAGCAACCATCCCACGCCGCTGTCCTCTCATGTTTGTCGCCGCGCCGTGCTCATCGCCACGGGCAACCTGATGGGCCAGGGAGCCATCACGGTGCCGTACGAACCGTTCACGCTCCATGGGCCCGGATTCGGGGCGAACCGAGACGTTACCGTCTATCTGGACCAGGTCGCCGGACAGGAGGTGGGCACCGCGCACACCGGTAGCTGTCCGGACGGCTCCTTCCAGAGCCAGTTCACGATGCCCGTCCCTGAGAGCGGCGGCTACACGACGCACGACCTGGTGGCCGTTTCCCGGTCGAAGGGTCAGCAGATCCAAGCGACGGTCAGCGTCACCGTCGAGGCGCCCCGGCAGTAATCGTGCTGAAACCGGACGCGACCGCGTCCAGGTCGTGCGGACGCCCTCGGTCGGTAGCCCTTCGTTATGTCACGTCCCATTCGTACGCGCTCCACAGCTCGTTCCCCTGCCACGACACACGACGCAGGCGCGATCCGATGGCGGTGGCAGTGAGGTCGTAAAAGAGCAGGAGCGGCACGACCTGGTCCGAGAGGTGGCGGACGATCTGAGCGGCGATCTGCATGCGCTCGGCCCGAGGGATCGTGACATAGTACCGATCGATCAGGACATCCAGGTCCGCGTTCATGTATCCCGAGGTATTCAGGCCGACGTACCCGCGCTCCGGAAGGCGGGCCTCGGAGCTTGCCGATCCGTCCCTCGGATCAGGGCGCGTCGGAACCTGGCGTCCGCGAGGATCAGCGGCGTCGGATTGCGCAGCTGGGGCCAGAACGCGAGCACGTTGTCCGGATTGAGGTGCACGGAGCCGTTCCACCGCGCCTGGAGGTCCTGCGCCATATCGAACGACGTGCTGCGGCTTGTTCCCAGCGGCAGGTCGACCGCCTCGGCAAGCATCGCCGCCTCGAGCGCCGTCGGATCGGGATACGAACGCACCTCGATCCTGCCGCTACGAAGCGGCGGGCTCCCCGCCCTCCCCCGCTTCGGGCGCCACGGGGGCCTCCGCTTCCGCTGGTGCCGCGGCCGCCTCGACTTCCTCGGGCGCCACCTCTTCGACCGTCGGCGCGAGCGCCTTCACGACCAGCTCGTCCGCGGGCGTCAGCACCGTCACGCGGGGCGGAATGGCGAGATCCCGAACGAAGATGGCGTCATCGATCTCGCCAAGAGTATCGACCGGCACGGTGATCTGCGTCGGAAGGTCGCCCGGCAAGCATTCCACTTCGATGCTGTCCACAGCGTGGAGGAGCGTCGCATCGTGGAGCTTCACCGCCGGCGACTCGCCGGTCAACACGAGGGGCACGGACACGCGAAGCTGCTGGGTCATCGAGACCTGATAGAAGTCCACGTGGTACAACTCGCCGGTCGTGGGCTTCCGTGCCACGTCCTTGACCAGCACCGTTAGGGGAGACTGATCAAGATCGAGCGCGAGCAGGGCGTTTCGTGGGGTATGCGCGAGCAGGTGCTCTACCTCGCGCGTCTTGAGCTGGATCGCCTGGGAGGGAACGCCACGGCCGTAGACGTTCGCAGGCAGCCAGCCGTCCCGACGGAGGAACCGTATCTTCTTTCCGACAACGGTGCGCGGCGCGGCCGCGATGTGCGCACGATTCTCCTGCATCATTTCCTCTCGGTTCGAAATAGCGCGGCGGCGCCCATCGCGCTCGCCTATCGACCGTCTGGCCCCGGGCGGGCTGGCCGAGCATCTCGCACAATGATATCGACGCGGGATTCGCCCTGCCACCAGCTCCGCTCCACCCCGTAAAGGATGTCCAGCCGCGCACCGGGCTGAGGCAACGGGAAGGTCGGACGGAACGCGACGGCCGCGCGCTCCACGCCCCCCTGGACGACAGTCATCCGGATATGGCCGCCGCCGATTCGCCGTGCGTGCCGGATCAGGACCGACCGCGAGACGAAAGCTGGACGTGCGTTCCCCATCCCGACGGGCTCGAATCGTTCGACCAGGTCGACGAGCCGGTCCCCGACCGATGCGAGCTGAATTACGCCATCTGCCCACAGCTCGCGCGCCGGCGCGAGCTCGCCACGGTCCAAGCGAACCGCGCTGACGAACTGGCGAGCGAAGCGCTCGATCTGCCCCGTGTAGAGGCTGAAGCCGGCCGCCCGCTCGTGTCCACCAAATTGGATGAGGGTCTCGCTGCAGGCCTCGAGCACCCGAATGAGATGCACGCCCTCGATACCCCGTGCCGATCCTCTGCTGATCTCATCTCCGCGCTCGATCACGACGCAGGGGACGGCGTGGCGCTCCACGAGCCGACCCGCGATGAGCCCCGCCAGGCCGATCGGATAGTTCCCAGCCAGCACGACCGAACCCTCGGCCGGATCGACGAGCTGCCCGTCGATGGACGAAAGGATCGTACTCATCAGCGTACGCCGCGCGTTGTTGACCCCGTCGAGCCGCTGGGCGATCGCCTGGGCAGCCACGCCATCGGGTGCGAGGAGAACGTCCAGCGCGTCGTGCGGGTCGCCCATGCGCCCTGCTGCGTTGAGGCGCGGGATCACCTGAAAGGCAAGGTCGTGAGCAGAGAGACGGTCTAGATCGCGCCCGGCGATCTCGCAGATGGCGCGGATCCCCCACAGGGTTCCCCCGCGCGCCGCCTCGAGCCCCTGCGCCACGATCGTCCGATTTTCGCCGACGAGGGGAACCATGTCCGCGACGGTGCTGAGCGCGGCGAACGCGGCGAGCCGCTGCCACCGCCGCACGGCGTCTTCGGGACGCAGCGCCGCGAGAAGGAGAGAACGAGCAAGCTGGAACGCGACGGCCCCGCCGGCGAGGTCCTTGAACGGATAGGCGCACCCGGGTTGATGGGGATTGACCACGGCCAGCGCAGCCGGCAGCTCGCTCGGGACCGAATGATGGTCCGTCACGATGGCGTCAACGCCCAGGTCGATAGCCCGCCCAACCTCGTGGTGCGCGCTGATACCGCAATCCACCGTAACGATGACCCGAGCGCCGGCGGACGCGAGCGATTCCACGGCATCGGCGTTGACACCGTAGCCGTCGCGGGATCGGTGGGGGACATGGACGATGACGTGGCCGCCGAGGTCCCGGAGCGTCTCGGAGAGAAGCGCGGCGCCCGCGATGCCGTCCACGTCGTAGTCAGCGTACACGGCGACTGGCTCACCCTGGCCGATGGCGCGGATCAGCCGCGCGGTCGCCAGAGGCACGCCGAGCATCGTGCTGGGATCGGCAAGCTGCCCGTGCTCCACCGGGTCGAGGAACGCGCGCGCCTCGCCGTCAGTGCGAACGCCCCGATTCCATAGAAGCTGGGCCATGAGCAGCGAGTCTGCGCCAAGCAGCCCTTGCTCCCGCTCCCCGACACGGGATGGCAGCATCCAGCGAGATGGCGCCTGCGTATCAGCGGATTGCTGCACCGAGTCCGGCCAGGGCTGGCGCCTTGACGGGCGCCCGCGGGTGACGCAACCATTCCAGTCGCGCGATGAACAGGGGAGCGGTATGGAGCAGATCGTCGTCAGCATGGTCCCGCCCTGGGCCCTGCTGGCAGCGCTCATCGGGGTTCTGCATGGCGCACTGTTCCATCTGATCTTCGGCGTTCGACTCCGCCAGCTGCCGTTCGCAATTCTGATCGGCGTTCTGGCGGGCACGATCGGGGCCGTGATTGGCACAATGATACCGCCCGCCATTCTGGAGATCGGCGACACCAACCTCATCGCCACGACGACCGGCGCATGGGTAGCGCTCGGGATTGCTCGACTCTTCCGTTTCTGTTAGTTTTGAGAACGGACATCTGGAGGGCTGAGTTCGCATGCTGCAGACCCTTCGCGATCTCGCAATCGTTATCGTGGCGATTGAGACGATCATTGTGGGCATTGGCGCGCTCATCTTGATATGGCAAGTATGGCGTCTGATCGGATTTGCACGCCGGCACGCAGAGGAGCTGAGCGGCCGGGCCGGCAACATTCTCGACATCATCAAAGAGACCGCGCAAAGCACTGCTCAGGCAGCGCGGCATGCTGAGGGAACCGCGGAATTCGTGAGCGACCGAACGGCGAAGCCCGTCATCGAGATGTACAGCGCGGTGGCTGGCGCCTCGCGCTTTGCCCAGGCCATCCTCCGTCACCAAGGGTCGAACACGGAGCCCACGCATGAGTGAGGATCGGGGGTCGGGGTTTTGGGTGGGCCTGCTCCTCGGCGCTGTCGCCGGCGCCGCCATTGGATTGTTGTGGTCCCCCCGCTCAGGGAAAGAGAATCGCGAGCTCTTCTTCGAGAAGTGCCCCGAGTTGCGCGAGCAAGGGCCTGACCTGCTGCGCCGGGCAACGGAAGAGATCAAGGCGCGGCTCGACGCCGGCCTCGAGGCATATCGGAAGGGCGCCAGCGAAACGCGCGAGCGCCTGAGCCGCGAGCTGGACGCAAGCCAAGGGAACCTGGCCTCGTAGCCCTCAGCCAGCCAACGTCGTCGCCAGGACAGCCGGGATCTCCGCCAGCAGCTCCGACGCCATCAGGCCTCCAGCCCGGCGGCCGAGCGCGGCGCGCGCCCCCGCCTCACCATGGACCCACGCCCCGAGGCGCGCGGCGGCATCGACGTCAAGCCCCCGCGCCAGAAGGCCGCCGATCGTGCCCGTCAGGACGTCACCCGTCCCCGCCGTTCCCAGTGCGGGATTGGGGCGCGCGTGCACCCAAACGCCCCGGCTGCTCGCGATGGCCGTGCAGGCGCCCTTGATCAAGAGCGTGGCGCCCCACGCGTCCGCGAGACGCCGGGCTTTCGCCCATGGGGCTTCGTCGCCGGATTCGCGACCGGTCAGCCGGGCCAGCTCCCCGAGATGCGGCGTCATCACCACGTCGTGGCCCAGCCACTGATGCCAGCCGGGGCGGCCAGAGAGGGCGTTGAGGGCATCGGCATCGACGACGGCGCCGACGCCATGTTGCGCGCGCGCGCGCAGCACCGCCTCGACTGCACTCGGGACGCCGCCAGCGGTCGAAAGCCCCGGGCCGATGGCCAGCGCCGTGTATCGGGGCAGCGCCTGGGCAATGAGCGACGCCGATTCCGCACCGCAGCCCGCCATCCCACCATCCGGCAGCAGCAGGTAGGTTGCTTCGGGCAGCCGCGATGCCACCACATCGCGAAGGGTGCGCGTCGCGGCCAGGGTCACGATGCCGGCTCCCACGCGAACGGCGGCCGCGCAAACGAGGTACGCGGCGCCGACGTAACTCTCGGAACCGGCCACCACGAGCAGTCGCCCAAACGTGCCCTTGTGGGCGTCCGGCCGTGGTCGCGCCAGCAGACCGCGCACCGTCCCGCGGGTCAGGAGAACGGGAGCGGTGGGGGGACCATCCACGACTCCGATGTCGGCGGGTATGAGATCGCCTGCCACCGCCAGGGCGCTCGAAGCGAGAAGTCCGCGCTTCATGCCGCCCAGCACGACGGTCGCGTCGGCGCGCACGGCGAGCGTGGCTTCGCCGGTGTCCGCGTTGAGCCCGCTCGGCACGTCGACTGAAACGACGTCGAGTCCCGACATGCGCGTGCGTACGGCGTTGACCGCTTCCACCATTGCCGCAAGCGGGGGACGCGGCGAACCGCTGGCCCCGATGCCAAGCAGGCCGTCGATTGCGACCGTCGCTGAAAATAGCGCGCCTTCAACCGCCCGGGAGCTTTCCCGCTCAGGAAGCCAAACGACTTGACCCCCGCTCTGTCCGAACCGCTCCAGCTCCGCGTCCGTCACCGAATGGCGTGGCCCGAGAGCCAGCGCCGCTTCCCATCCGGCCGCGAGCAGCTCGCGCGCCGCGATGGACGCGTCTCGCCCATTGTTTCCGGGCCCGACGAGGGCGACCGCGCGCCCGGGTGACGGATGCCGCGCCATGATCGCGTCTGCGACCGCGCGGCCCGCGCGCTCCTGCAGCGCGGTCTCCGACGTGCCCGCGCCGAACGTGCGCGCCTCGAGATCGCGCATCTCCTCGACGGAGACGACTCTCACCGCCGCGCACCCTCACCTTCGCGAAACTCCGCGATGGCCACCGCCACCGCGTAGTCGCGCGAATGGGAAATGCTGATCCGCATTGCCGATACGCCGATCCGCTCCGCACGCCGGCGCATTCGTCCGGAAAGACGCACATCCGGTTTCCCCGACGGTAGCCGCGCGATCTCGATATCTCGAAACGCCATGCCCCCGACACCGAGCGCCTTCATCACCGCCTCCTTGGCGGCGAACCGGCCGGCCATCGAGGCCACGCTCCGGCCGCACTCCCGGATCTCGAGATCGGTGTAGACCCGGGCGCGAAACCCCTCGGGGTGCCGCCGGAGCGCGCGTTCGACCCGCTCGATCTCGACGATGTCGACGCCGATATCCGTCACCACCTTCCTCCGCGGCAAGTCTACTGCTTCCGACGTCCGCACCGACGGCCCCCGATCCGCGTCCTCGTCCGAGCATGCTTGTGCAGACTGCACAAGGCAAATTGTCCCGCGTCCCTCCCCGCCCCTCCAGTGCCGGCCAGGCACCACCCCGCCCACCAATCGTGACTGGGAGTCACGATCCGCCATCCAGGCATTCGGTAGGGGAGGTCTGTTGACAAATTGGCACAAGACGTGCGAGGATAGGACAGCAAGACACCGGTCATGAGGAGGCCGCTATGCGCGAGGAGTTCCCAGCACTGCTTCGTTCATTCCGTGAGAGAGCGGGCCGCTCCCGGAACAACCTCGCGCACGAAGTCGGCGTCGACCCGTCCTACTTGACGCGCATCGAGCACGGCGACCGCGAGCCGCCCCGGCTCCACATCGTCGAGGCGCTCGCGCGGGCGCTCCGGCTCTCCATCGCGGACCGGAATCGCCTTCTCGTGTCCGCGGGATACGCGCCCCTATCTGTCGTGCAGCTTGGCGCCTGGGACGATGCGCTCCAGGCCGTTGCGGACGTATTGACCGACATTCACCTGACGGCGGAAGAGCGAGAGCAGTTCCGGTCCGTGGTCCAGATGATCTCCGCACGATGGCGCGGGGGATCACCGCTTACGCCCCAACTGGCGTCATAGCCGCTCATTCCCCTTCGCCCACCTCTCGCGCAACACTGGGGAAGCACGCTATCTATAATTTCCGAGAGGCTGCGCCTTGCTGCCCGTCACAGCGCACTCCGGAGAGCCATGTCGTTGTTGTCAGCGATTGAGTCGCTGTTTGAGGGCATTTTCGAGGGAGGCATCCGGCGGCTGTTGCGCCCGCGCTTGCAGCCGGTGGAGATCTCCCGGGCGCTCGAGCGGGCCATGGTATCGAATACCACGGTCGGCCCAGGGTCTCTCCGCGTCCCCAACCGATTTCGGGCCGGCATCAATCCAGCGGACTTCCGCCGTCTTGGCCCGTTGCGCAATGCGATCGAGCGAGACGCCGCGGCCTATCTCGAGCAGCGCGCGCTCCAATCCGGGCTTTGTCCGCTCGGCCCGATACGGGTTGCCCTTGCGTCCGACTCCAGCGTTGGGGTGAGTTTTGTGCGCTGCACCGCGGAGTTTGACGAATCCACCTCCGAGGCGGAACAGATCGAGCAAACGCGTCTCCTCGGACCGATTCGGCCGCCATCCCTCGCCGGTGGGTTTGTCCTCGTCGCGGAAGATGGACGCGAGCTTCGCGTCGGAGCGCGCCGGCTCAGCCTTGGGCGGGCCGCCGACAACGATTTCGTGATTCGAGACGTTCGCGTGTCCCGCCACCACGCAACGATCGAGCCACACGGCGGAGGATGGATGGTCCGAGACCTTGGAAGCACCAATGGGACGTTCGTCGGCGGCCGACGCGTGGCCCAAACAGAGATCAGCGCACCAACTGAGATCTCCCTGGGCGGCTGCAGGCTGGAGCCGCTGAGTCGCGCTCAGGACGTGGCCCGCCCGTTGTAAGGATGGGAATCGGCGGTGATCGTTCGTGATGGTTTCGGACGACGCGCTGATCCTGGCGCTTCGGATGGCCGTCGTCGTCGTTCTCTACGCATTCCTCCTCACGCTGGTGGTGCTCACGCAGCGGGAGCTTTATCGCGAAGCGTCGGCGCGCTCGACCTCGGCGCCAGGTGCGCGTCTCGTCGTCGTTGAGCCCGGCGCCACCGCGCAAGCTCCGGGCCACACGATCCCGCTCGACGCCGTGACGCGCCTCGGCCGCTCCGCGGACAACACGATCGTCCTGGACGACGACTACGTCTCCGCGGCGCACGCCATCGTGCTGCTCCATGGCGGACGATGGTGGGTCCGAGACGCCGGAAGCACGAATGGAACGATCGTCAATGGCAGCCGAATCGATGGAGAAACGGCGCTGTCCGAGGGTGATACCCTTCAGATCGGTCAGGTCGTCTTTCGCCTTGCCAGCTAGTCGCCGGCGCCCGCGTCGAACACAACACGGGCCGCGCCTGTCCCGCCGCAGGGCCGACGCAAGCGCGACGCCCAGAAGTACGGTGACGGGATGGCGCTGATCCGCCGCCCGCTCGAGCTCGCACTGCTCGCATTTCCCGTGGCGCTGCTGGCGGCCGCCCTCGGGCTGATGGCGATCGTTCGCGGCGGCGAGGACCCGGGCAGCACCGTGCGCATCGTCGCCATTTTCGCTGCCGTGCTGATCGCATTCCATCTCACCATCGCCATCCGCCTCCCCCAAGCTGACCAGGAGCTGCTCCCCATCGTCGAGACCCTCGTGGCCCTCGGACTGATCGCGGTGGATCGACTCGTCCCAGGCCTGGCGCCGCGCCAACTCCTGTGGGTGGGGCTCGGTTCGACCGCGGCGACTGCGACGGCCGTCGGAATTCCCCGCATTGATTGGCTCGGTCGATACCGGTATACGTGGCTGATGGGCGGGCTCCTCCTCCTCGCGCTCACCATCGTGTTTGGAATCGACCCGAATGGGAGCCAGACGCGCCTGTGGATCGGCGCGAACGGCCTCTATTTCCAGCCGTCGGAGATCACAAAGGTCGTGGCGGTCATCTTCTTCGCATCCTATCTCGCCGATAAGCGCGATCTCATCACGCACGCACCAATTCGTATCGGGCGTCTCTCCCTTCCACCGCTCGCCTATCTTGGACCGTTGGTCCTCATGTGGGGATTGTCGCTCGTCCTGTTGGTTTGGCAACGGGATCTCGGCGTGGCGCTGCTCTTCTACCTCATCTTTCTTTTCTTGCTCTACGCCGCGACCGGCCGAACCTATGTCGGCGTGGGCATCGCATTCCTTTGCGTTGGCGCTCTCGTGTCGCTGGCGCTATTCGACCATGTCCAGCTCCGCACGCGGATCTGGCTCGACCCGTGGCCGAGCGCGGCGGGTGATGCGTATCAGCTCGTCCAGGCGCTGACGGCCTATGCCGCGGGCGGTGTCCTCGGCGCTGGCCTCGGCTTCGGCTACCCGGAGTATGTGCCGGCCGTCCACACGGACTTCGTGCTCGCGGCATTGGGGGAAGAGCTGGGGCTGTTGGGAACGATTGCGATCGTCGGCCTCTACGTCGCCCTCGTCTTTCGCGCGTTTCGCATCGCGCTGCGCGCCACGAGCGATTTCGCCATGTTGTTCGCAGCCGGCCTGGGGACCGTGCTGGGCGTTCAGGCGCTCATCATCATGGCCGGGAACCTGCGGCTCATGCCGATCACCGGCATCACGCTCCCGTTTCTCAGCTATGGAGGAAGCTCGATCCTCGCCAACTTCGTGATGGTCGGGCTCCTCCTTCGGATCTCGGCCGAATCGCCTTCCGACGGCGGGTCCGGTGGCTGACCGGATCCGCCGGGTGTCCCTTATCCTGAGCGCAGGGTTCCTGCTCGTCGCCGGCGCGCTCGGCTACTGGCAGGTCATCGGCGCCAATCGTGTGCTGGACCGTCCGACGAACCCCCGGACCGTCGAGGAGGAGCGGCGCATCCTCCGTGGCCGAATCCTGGATCGCAACGGCGAAGTCCTCGCTTCGTCCGAGCGCGCGGGCGAGCTGGCCCATCGCGCATATGCGTATCCGCCTCTGGCAGATGTCGTGGGGTACTGGAGCATCCAGCATGGAAAGAGTGGCATCGAAGAGGCGTTTGACTCCTTCCTGCGCGGTGAGCGATCGACCAACCCAGCCGCGGAGATTCGCAACAAGCTCTTCCCGGTTGATCGGCACGGCGCCGACGTTCGCCTGACGCTCGACCTCCAGCTCCAGAAGGTCGCCGATGACGCGCTCGGGGGTTCGCCCGGGGCGGCAGCCGTCGTCGACGTTTCGACCGGCGAGGTGCTCGCCCTCGCCAGCCATCCGTATTTCGATCCCAACACCCTCGACGAGGATTGGGAGCGGCTGGCGAACGACCGGGGCGAGCCATTTGTCAGCCGGGCGATCAATGGTCAGTACGTCCCGGGATCGATCTTTAAGCTCGTGACGGCGAGCGCCGCGCTGGATTCAGGAATCGCAACTGCTGGAATGGAGCACCACCACGAGGCGGATTTGATCGTCGACGGTCTACGCATCCGGAATACCAATCACCCCCAGCTCACGGACCTGACATTCGCAGAGGAGTTCGCGTGGTCGTGCAACGTGTTCTTCGCCTACACGGGCCTCTCGCTGGGAGGGTCTTCGCTGATCGACTACTCGCCCCTCGCTTCGCGCGAGCCGTACACGTGGCCTGCTGGACCCGTCGATGCCAGCGAGGCGCGCCTTCGGGAATATGCTCGGCGCTATGGCATCGGCCAGGCCGTCCCATTCGACCTTCCGACCTCGGCCGGCCTGATCTCCAAGGCCGATCACATGACGCGGGCGCAGCTGGCCAGCACGGCATTCGGCCAGGGGGATCTCCTGGTGAGCCCGCTCCAGATGGCCCTCGTCGCCGCGACGGTCGACAACGGCGGCGTAATGCCGGCTCCGTACATCGTGGCCAGCGTCGAGGATGGAAAAACTGTGGAACGGATCCACCAACCTGGTGCCGGGGGCCATCGGGTCATTAGCGAGAGCGCGGCGGCCGAGCTGAACGCGATGATGGAGCTGAGCGTCGATACGGCATATGCGCAGCCGGCGAGGATCCCCGGCGTCCGCGTCGGCGGCAAGACCGGAACGGCGGAAGTGAGCACGTCCGAGACCCCGCACTCCTGGTTCGTGGGCTACGCACCAGCCGATCGTCCCGGCGTCGCGGTCGCGGTGATCATGGAAAACCGCGGGTCCGGGACCACTTTTGCCACGCCGGCGGCCCGGAAGATTCTGAAGGCGGCGCTCGACATGGGCTACTGACGCTCGCGCGGACAACGGGCGCACCCGCCCGCGTCTCGGCGCTCCGCTGGCTCGGTCGCGGCAGGGGTGCGTGGGAGGCTGTGTTATGATTACCCCGAATACCGGGGGGTCAACGATGGACACAAGTGAGGAGTTCGCAGAAGGCGCCGCCGATCTGCCCGATGCGATGCCCGAGCGGTGGGAGACGGCTATCGAGGACCTGGCGCAGGCGATCGCGCTGGGGCTCGACCGGGCGCAAGACCTCGCCGACGCCATCAACGACCTGATCCGCACGCGGCCGGCTGTTGCAAAAGCCGTTGGCGCGGCTGCGGTTGGCGCGGTAGCCGGCGTGATGATCGCGAACCTGACGGCCCGGAAGCCGAAGCCGCCTAGCGCCCAGACCCTTCGCGAATCCGCGCGTCAGGCCTCCGCTTCGCTCGTCGATCAAGCGATCCTGATCGCGCGCGATGCGGCAGAGCGCATGGCGCGGCGCATCCCAGCGAAGGGTGAAGCGCTCGGGCGCAGCGTATCCGGCGACGGCGCCGTCAAGCGAAAGGGACGCCTCGTCGACGTCAGTCGGGCCCGGTACGCGGCTCAGCTCGTTCCTCTGGCGTTCGCGCTCCTCAAGAATCCCATCGTCCGCGAGTATCTCGCCCGCGCGGCCATGGCCAGCACTCGGCGCCGCAAATAGCCGCGCTTTCCCGTCTTCGCCCTGGTCCCAGCCGTGTACCGCCGGCCCCAGCGCTCGGTCTCCTGAGCTAGAAAGGGCCAATGCATTGGCCGAACAGGAATATGTCGCGCTCGACCTCGAACTGATCGAGCCGAATTCGCCGCGCTCTCGCGTGATCGAGATCGCGGCCGTGCGATTTACCGAGCGCGCCGTCCTTGAAGAATGGTCAACCCTGGTCAATCCCTCCGCGTCGCTGCCGTACACCATCCGCCAGCTCACCGGAATCGACGACCGCGAGCTGACAGCCGCCCCTTCGCTGGATTCGATCGCGGAGCGGCTGCGCGCTTTCGTCGGGCGAACGTCAATCGTCGGGCAGAGCGTCGAGATCGACGTTGCGCACCTGGCACGCCAGGGGATCGCGCTGGATGCGCCGATCCTCGACACGTTCGAGCTTGCATCCCTCCTCCTGCCCGGCCTCCCGTCGTACGAGCTAACCGCCATCGCGCGGGCGCTCGGCCTTCCGTCTGGCGGCGCCCACCGGGCGCTGGCGGACGCGCATCGAGCGCGAGAGGTGTTTCTGGCCCTGCTCGATCGGATCCGGTCTCTGGACATCGAGATCCTCATGCACATCGATCGCCTCACGCTCGGCTTCGACTGGGCGTACCGAGATCTCTTCGTCGAAGCGGGGCGGGAACGGCGCCGCCAGCTCGTGAGCAGCGCGCTCTCCGGCGATATTCTGAATCCGGTCGATCTCGGCCTATCGCGGCTCCTCGCGCCACCGACGACGCGCGAAGAGCCGCTTACGCCTCATGCACGGCGTCGGCGCGTCGATCCGGAGGTCCTCGCCGCGGAGATGAGCGCAGGCGGGCGCGTCGCCCGGACACTGGCAGGATACGAGGAGCGCCCCGAGCAGCTCGCCATGCTGCGAGCCGTCGCGCACGCGTTCAACGAGGAGAAGCACCTCATTACCGAGGCGGGAACCGGGACCGGCAAATCTCTCGCCTACCTTCTGCCGGCGCTCGCGTATGCCTCCGCGAACAATGACCGCGTTGTCGTCTCCACCAACACCATCAATCTCCAGGACCAGCTCTCTGAAAAGGACGCCCCAGGGCTTCTCTCCGCGATGGACTACCGGGCGCGGGTGGCGGTCTTGAAGGGGCGCGCGAACTATCTGTGCCTGCAACGATGGTTGTCGCTGCTCCGGTCTGAAGCGGTCTCGCGCGTCGAAGCGGGACTGCTCGTGAAGACGCTGCTCTGGATCACTCAGACCGAAACTGGGGATCGCGGCGAGCTGCGGCTGACGCCGGACGAAGAGGTCGCATGGGGGCGGATATGTTCTCAGTCTGAGTCATGCTCGTCCCTCACGTGTCGCTATCATCGGGACGGCGTCTGCTTCATCAGCCGCGCTCGGCGGGCAGCAGAGGCGAGCCACGTCGTCATCGTGAATCACGCGCTCTTGCTCTCGGATCTCACCACGAATAGCCGCGTGGTACCCGACCACACCCGACTCGTGATCGATGAAGCGCACCACCTCGAGGACGAAGCGACGCGGCAGCTCGGTTTTTCCATCTATCCGCGCACCTGCAGCGCGCCCCTCGAAGCGCTCATCCCCGCATCCGGCCGCGACGGGGTGGGCCACCTGGACGCGGCGATGGCCCTGCTCCGGTCTGGCGGGCTGGCGCCAAAGCGGCTCCAACAGCTCGATGAGGCCACCACGGACATCCGCGCGCACGCCGTTGCCGCGCTAGGGTTCGTCTCCCAGCTTTTCGAGGCGACGCGCGATTTTCTCACTTCAGCCGGGTCCCAGTGGGAGCCCGTGCGAACGATTCGCCTGACGCCCGTCTCGCGGAGGGGAAACGGCTGGGACGCGATTGAGGTGGCCTGCGACGGCCTGTGCGCGCATTTCGATGCGATTGAGGTGGCCCTGGAACCGATTCTGGAAGACCTTTCCGACGCCGCCAAGGAAGGGAGCCAGGCCGTGTCGGACGTGCTCGCGGAGCTGCTCGCCATTCGGTCGCAGATGGACGCAGTGGTGCCACAGCTGCGCGCCATCGTGACTCGACCCGCGCCCGACACGGTGTGCTGGCTGACGCAACCCCAGGCGCAGGGTGGGACGGACAGTGGGGGCGCCCAGTCGGCCGGACCTCCAAGCCTGAACCTCGCGCCCCTCGACGTGGCGCCCCAGTTGAGGGCGGCGTTTCTGGACTCCAAGTCCACGACGATCTTCACCTCGGCGACTCTTACGACCGAGGGCTCCTTCGAGTTCATCCGCGAACGGCTGGGCGCGGCGGAGGTGGAGGAGTTGGCGCTCGGGTCCCCGTTCGATTACCAGCGGGCGGCCATGCTCATCGTGCCGGACGACGTGCCAGAGCCGAACCAGCCGGGCTACGCGCGAAAGTGTGCGGACGTCGTCGCGGACGTGGCAGAGGCGCTCGGCGGAAAAACAATGGCGCTCTTCACGTCGCATGCGCAGCTCCGAACGACGCACGACGCCATTCGCGATCGGATCGACCGGGCGCAGATCGCGCTGATGGGGCAGGGGGTGGACGGATCGCGCACACGGCTGTTGCAGCGATTCAAGGCGACAGAGCGCGCGCTGCTCCTTGGCACCGCGTCATTCTGGGAGGGTGTGGACGTGGTCGGCGAGGCGCTATCCGCCCTCATCATCGCGCGCCTGCCCTTCGCCGTACCAACAGATCCGGTGTTCGCGGCGCGCAGCGAGTTGTTCGACGACCCGTTCCGTCAATTTGCCCTCCCACACGCGATCCTTCGCTTCAAGCAGGGATTCGGTCGCCTCATTCGGAGCGCCACGGACCGCGGAGTCGTGGTTGTGCTGGACCGCCGCGTGCTCTCGAAATCCTACGGCCAGGCATTCCTCAGCTCGCTCCCGACCTGCACCATTCGCCGGGCGCCGGCTGGGGCGGCCGGCACCCTCGCGCGCGAATGGCTGGAGAACGCGCCCGCTCCATAGCGACCGGGCCCATCACTCCGCTGGGCACAGCTCCTGGACGCCGTTCAACCGTTGCAGCCTCGGAGGCTCGCCACCTTCGCGATAGACGCGCGCGACGCGCCCGCCGATATTGGTGAGCGCAACGTGTGGAATCGTGCCCGCCTGATCCGCAAAATGATTCAACCCGATCACCCGTTGGCCATCCGCGCCGAAAAACGTCGCGACGTCTCCCTCGGCCGCGCCGGGAATGTCCGTGATGTCAACGACTGTCTGGTCCATCGACACGCGACCGATGATGGGCGCGACCTGTCCCCGCACGAGCGCTTCGCCGACGTTCGAGAGGCGGCGGTCGATACCGTCTGCGTAGCCCGCCGACACGAGCGCCACCCGCGTCGGCCGCGGGGCGTGCCAGGTCTGCCCGTACCCGACGCCTTCGCCGCGAGCGAGGCAGGTGACCCGCGCAACTCGGGCGCGCAGCGAGACCGCCGGTTGAAGATCGAAGCCATCCGGAACGTTGCCGTTGGGGCTGACCCCGTAGAGCAAGAGGCCGGTGCGCACCAGTCCGAAATGGGCATCGGGCAGAGCCATCGTCGCAGCGCTGTTGCAGGCGTGCCGGATCGGGAACTCGTACCCTGCACGCGCCAGGTCCGCAACGACGCGATTGAAGCGGTCGAGCTGATCGTACGTGTAGGAGAGATCGGTCTCGTCGGCGCTGGCGAAGTGGGTGTAGATCGCCTGGACGTCCAGTCCATCGCTCGACGCCAATTCGCGCGCGAGATCGAGGGCCCGTTCCGGATCGACACCAAACCGATGGAGTCCGGTGTCCACCTTCACATGAACCGTCGCGGATCTCGCATGTCTTCGCGCGGCCCGATCGAGCGCGCGGATCAGATCGATCGTATCGACGGTTACGGTGAGATCGTAGCGAACCGCCACATCGGCTTCGGCCGGCTCCGTTCGGGTCAGGACCAGGATCGGAGCGTCGAGCCCCGCCCGCCGCAGCTCGACGCCTTCGTGCACGCGGGCGACCGCCAGCCACTTCGCCCCGGCGCGCAGTACCGCGCGGGCGACTTCGACCGCCCCGGCTCCATATCCATGGGCCTTGACCACGGCGGCAACGTCGGTACCGGGCCGGACCCATCGGCGAATCTGACGGACGTTCCGTTGAATCGCATCGAGGTCGACGTCGAGCCAGCACGACAATGTGCGGGTCGGGTCGGGTACATCCGGCATCACCCCATTATAGGCTGCGTTTGCCCGCCTTCCGGCGCCACGCATACAATTTTTTCACGCTATTGGGGGTGATGATTGGCGAACGACAGTCGCTTCGTGGAGGAGATTGCCGACAAGGGCGACGACTACTCGCGTTGGTATACGGACGTGATCCTGAAAGCCGAACTGGCGGACTACTCGCCCGTTCGGGGCTGCATGGTGATCCGCCCATATGGGTACGCGCTGTGGGAGAACATGCAGGCTGCGCTGGACGCGAGGATCAAGGCGACCGGCCACCTCAACGCCTACTTCCCCCTGTTCATCCCGGAGAGCCTCCTCCAGCGCGAAGCCGAGCACGTGGAGGGGTTCAACCCGGAGGTCGCGTGGATTACCGCCGCCGGCACGGAGGATCTCGACGAGCGCCTCGCGATTCGGCCAACGTCGGAGGCCATCATCGGTACGATGTACGGCAAGTGGGTGCAGTCTTGGCGCGATTTGCCGATCCTGATCAACCAGTGGGCGAACGTCGTGCGCTGGGAGAAGCGTACCTACCTGTTCCTGCGAACGACGGAGTTCCTGTGGCAGGAGGGTCACACCGCCCACCGCACGGAAGAAGAGGCGATGGACGAGGTGCTCCGCATGCTCGACGTCTATCGCGACTTTGCCGAGACCGAGCTGGCGATGCCGGTTATTGCCGGGCGAAAGTCCGAAGCTGAGAAGTTCGCCGGGGCAGCCGCAACGTTTACGGTCGAAGCGATGATGGGCGACGGCCGCGCCCTCCAGGCCGGCACCTCTCACTCCTTCGGCCAGGGCTTCGCGCGGGCCTTCAACATCAGCTTTCTCGACATGGACGGCGAGCGCCGTCACGCCTGGACGACCAGCTGGGGCGCAAGCACGCGGCTGGTGGGCGGCGTCATCATGATGCACGGGGACGAATCAGGGTTGATCCTCCCACCGCGGGTCGCGCCATATCAGGTGGTGATCGTCCCCATCTACCAACGGGACGAGCAGCGCACGGAAATTCACGAGGAGGTGGAGCGGATCCGGCGCGAGCTAGCGGGCACGATTCGCGTACACGTCGATTGGTCGGAGCATCGGCCCGGCTGGAAATTCAGCGAGTGGGAGCTGCGCGGCGTCCCCGTGCGACTCGAGATCGGCCCCAAGGACATCGCGCAGAGGCAGGGAATCGCGGTCCGCAGGGACAATCGGGCGAAGGAGGCGGTCCCCTTCGCCGCGCTCTCGACTCGGCTGCCCCAGATCCTCGACGATGTGCAGCGATCCCTCTACGAGCGCGCCGTGGCATTTCGCGAATCGCGGACGCATATGGTCGAATCAATTGATGAGCTGGCGGCGCAGCTCGAGCGCGAGCGCGGTTTCTTCTGGGCCCCCTGGTGCGGCGACGCCGCTTGCGAGGCGCACGTGAAGGAGCGGACCGGCGCCACGCTCCGCTGCGTTCCCCTCGACGGCGGGAATCGGTCCGGCGCATGCCTGGTTTGCCGGAAGGATGCCCCGCAGACCGCCGTGTTCGCCCGAGCATATTGAGATGCTGCCGGACCCTCTCGCGGAGATCGAGCAAGCCCTTTCTATCGGCCTCGAGCTCCCGACAACCGCCGTCGAACGTCTGACCGGACTCGAAGGCGAGTCGCTCGATCGATTCCGCTCACTGTGGAATCGCCTCGGCGCGGAAGAACGCGAGGCGCTCCTGAGCGCCATGGGAGAAGCGGCGGAAGAGAATTTGGTGCTCGACTTCGCGCCTGCATACGCTCTCGCCCTGGTGGATCCGGATCCAAGTGTGCGCGAGCTGGGCCTGCGCCTCGCGTCGGAAGAGGCCGACCCCGACCTCCTCGACACGTACGTCCGCAGCGCTGTCGCCGATCCCGATCCGGACGTCCGCTTGGCGGCGCTCGAAGAGTTGGGCTCATACACCCTGGCGGCGCAGGTAGACGACTGGCCGGCTGAGGTCCAGCAGAAGCTGGAGCAGGTGCTGACGGGCGTTTTGCACCTGCCCGATGCGGACACGATGACGCGTCGGGCGGCGCTGCTGTCCCTGTCCTTCTTGACGACTCCCCAGACCGAGCTGGAGATACGCCAGGCGCACCTGCAACCAGACTTGCGTGACGCGGCCATCGAAGCCATGGGCCGGAATTGCCAGGAGATCTGGATCCCGGACATTCGCGCAGAGATGCACGGCGAAATCGCCCACCTCCGCGCGACGGCCGCGCAGGCCGCGGCGGAGCTTGAGGACGCGGAACTGGTTCCAGACCTCATCCAGCGGCTGTCCGACCCCGAGAGCGACGTTCGGCTCGCAGCCATCCACGCCCTCGGTCTCATCGGTGGGAAGGATGCGAAGGCAGCGCTGTCCGAGCTCCTACAGTCCCGGGACCGCGAGATCCGCGCCGCGGCGCGTGAGGCGATGCAGGACCTCCTCGAAGGGGAAGACCCGCTCGCGCTCCGCTGACCGCCTCGGTCGGAGCCAGATCTCGAAGAACGCTCAGCAGCAGCCCGCGTCAGTTGGGCGAAGGCACGGAGACAGTCGTGCGCTCGGCGATCTCCTTCCAGAAGAAGCACGCAACCCAGTGATTCGGCCGCACCTCTTCCAACGGAGGCTCGGAGGCCGAGCAATCGGCCCGAGCGAAGGGGCACCGGGGATGAAACCGACACCCGGCGGGCGGGTTAATTGGGCTCGGAACATCTCCCTGCAGGATGATGCGCGACCGCCGCCGTTCGACCACGGGATCCGGGATCGGCACGGCCGACAGCAACGCTTTCGAGTAGGGGTGGAGCGGCAGATCGTACAGCTCGTTTCGATCGGCAACCTCCACAATCTTACCCACGTACATCACCGCGACGCGGTCGCTGATGTGCCGGACCACCGCCAGGTCGTGGGCGATGAACAGATAGGTGAGGTTGTACTGCGCCTGCAGTTCTTCGAGCAGGTTGATGATCTGCGCCTGAATCGACACGTCGAGCGCGCTGATGGGCTCGTCGCACACGATGAATTCGGGTTCGAGCGCAAGGGCTCGGGCGAGTCCGATGCGCTGGCGCTGCCCACCGCTGAACTCGTGGGGGTATCGATTGGCGAAGTACGGATTGAGACCCACGATGCGCAGCATCTCCCGGACGCGCTCTTCACGCTCCTTGCCGCGCGCGAGGTTATGGATCTCGAGCGGCTCTGAGATGATTCCCCCAACCGTCATGCGTGGATCGAGCGACGCAAACGGATCCTGGAACACCATCTGCATGTTGCGTCGGTAGTGCTGCAGGTCTCGGCCCTTCGCCTTTGTGACGTCCGATCCGTTGAAGTAGACCTCTCCTGCCGTCGGGCGATAGATCTGCAGGACCGCGCGCCCGGTCGTCGACTTGCCGCAGCCGCTTTCCCCCACGAGGCCGAGGGTCTCTCCGCGCTTCACATGGAAGCTGATGTCATCCACGGCGTGGACGTGTCCCACGACCCGGTCGAAAACGATTCCGCTGCGAACTGGGAAGTACATCTTGAGGTTGCGAACGTCGACCAGGACGTCATTGGCAGACGCTGCGGCGGCACTCATGGCTATTTTCTCCCCGCGTAGATATCAACCCAGCAGGCAACATTGTGCTCGCTTCCAACGGACTCGAGCGCCGGATTCTGTTCGCCGCAGCGGTCCACGGCATACACGCACCGAGCCTGGAACGGACACGTGCGCCCGATCGTGATGAGGTCAGGCGGAAACCCCTCAATCGGAACGAGCTTGGACTTGCGCTCCATGTCCATCCGGGGGATCGAGCGAAGCAGGCCAATCGTGTAAGGGTGTCGCGGGTTCCCGAACAACTCGTCCGTCGTCGCATGCTCGACGATGTACCCGGCATACATGACATTGATGCGATCGCAGAGACCCGCGACGACGCCCAGGTCGTGGGTGATCATGATGAGAGCCATGCCGACTTCTTTGCGCAATTTTGTGAGGATGTCGAGAATTTGCGCCTGGATCGTCACGTCGAGCGCTGTCGTCGGCTCGTCTGCGACGAGGAGCTTTGGCTCGCAAGCGAGCGCCATGGCGATCATCACCCGCTGACGCATGCCGCCGCTGAATTGATGGGGATACTCTCGGAGACGCGACCGCGCGCCGGGGACCTCGACCAGTTCCAGCAGCTCAACGGCCCGGCGGTCCGCCGCGCTTTGGTCCATTCCCTTGTGGAGCTTGAGAGGCTCCGTCATCTGAGTTCGAATCGAGAGGACCGGGTTGAGCGATGTCATGGGGTCCTGAAAGATCATCGCGATCTCATTGCCGCGGATCTTTCGGATCTGATCGTCGTTGAGCTTCCGGAGGTCTTGGCCCTCGAAAATCACCTCACCGTGGACGACTCGACCCGGTCGAGGCACGAGGTTCAGCAGTGATAGCGCGCTGATGCTTTTTCCGCACCCGCTCTCTCCGACCAGGCCCACGGCTTCGCCAGGCATTACGGTGTACGAGATTCCATTGACCGCGTGGACGACACCATCACTTGTCGGAAACTCGGTTCGGAGATCTCGAACGTCTAGGAGCGGCTCCACGATCCTCACCTGCCTGCTTTGTTTCGTCGCCTCAGCGGCAGCGCGCTCAGATTATACGGCCCGCTGTCGGCCGAGCCCTGGAACGGCGACCGAGGCGCCGATACAGAATAGCGCGGATGGTACGCAAGGACGCACTCTTCCGTCAAGTCCGTACGGTACGGGGTGCTCCAGCGCACATGTCGGAGACGATAGGCGCTCTATTCGCGCGTCCCCGCGACGGCGCCGAGCCGCTCGCTCAGCGCCCGGCGCCAGCGGCCCAACACGATCGCCGTGATCAGCTGTCGGCGAGTCTGCATCCCGATCCGCGCGAGCCGCCGCGACGCCGACTCGTCGTGTGCCTTGGCCCCGTACACCCCGGCGACGTATGCGTCGGTGATGGCGGTGATTCGGTCCGCGGCGGTCGGCAAGACCCGTTCGAGATCCCGCCCGAACTCGAACGGCGTCTGGGACGGTCGCGGGCCCAGCCTGCACCAGGAGGCTAACCGCACGAGCTGTGCATAGGGGCGCGCGATGGCCGGAAGCCGCCGAATGCCGCGCCTCCAAAGAATGCCAATGGCGCCAATCCCCCCGACGATCGAAAGGAGGAGAACCCCCAGCAGGATCCGGACCAGAATCAGGCCGGTGCCTGCTTGGGGAGGGGGCAGCGGCACGAACGAACCAGCGTCCAGTTCATCCTCGTCGTCATAGTAGTCATCCAGCTCAGGGTTCGCCTGGGTGATGCTGACCAGATCGTCGGTCCCAATCGACGCGGTTTGGTTTTCTGGCCGCACCGGCGCGGGGCGGTTCGCCGACGGCTCAAAGGCAATCCATCCGTAGCCAGGAAAATACACCTCAGTCCAGCTGTGCGCATGGTGCTCGGTAGCGATGTAAGACTGAGTCGCCCCGTCCCAGTCCCCGGTCACATAGCCGCTCGCGACCCGCGCGGGAATCCCAACCGTTCGCAGCATCACCATCATGGCCGTCGCAAAGTAGTCGCAGTACCCCTCCTTCGAGTCGAAAAGCAGGAAGCTCACCCAATCGCGATTCGGCGGTGGCACGGGCACGCGCGTGCTGTAGGTTAGCCCACGCAGGTACTGCTGGACGTTCAGCGCGGCATCGTACGAATTGCTCGCCTCGCCGACCACCCGGCGGCCCTCCCGCCGGACGCGATCGGGCAACGAAGCGGGAAGCTGGAGGTACTGGTGCATCCATGACGGATACGCGGTGCCCACCTGCCTCAGCTCCGATGCCGAAGCGGTCGATACGGACGACAATACGCTGTAGCGTTGTTGCTCATGAATCGGCGCAAGTGGCCGGAGCGACCCATAATCGTGCCGGTCCTCTCGATAGTCGTACACCGTGGGCACGCTGATCGTCACCGGCGCGTCCGGCGCGTAGATGACTGACGTCGACGGGGCCAGGACCGTCACTGTGTACTCGGCGAACTTGCGCGACGCGTCGGTCTCCATGCTTCCTTCCAGCGGCTCCCGTCGGTCCAGCCGCTGCGACATCGTGGGGGAGCTGATCACGGCGCGTCCGGTGTACTGGTCGTAGGTCACCGCGCGCCAGTACCCAGGTTCGCGTCCGGAGATGCGCAGCACGGGCGCGTCTCCCAGCTCGAAGGACCCTCGCGGCGCCATCGTCTGCGCGACCGTCAGTCCCTTGCCTGGCACCGTCGACGGATTGAGGGCGGCGAACAGTCGGTCGAAGTTCGTCTGCGCCGTTTGCCAGGGTCCGGCGACGTTCTCCCACGCGGATGCCACGCCGCGTTGGACTTCCCCAACGGGAATGCGCCACGCGGCGAAGATGATGATGAGCCCCACCCCAACGCCAGTCAGCGCGAAGCTCGTGCCGCGATTCAGGGTCTCCGTGACTTCCTGGGCGCGCCACCGCTCTTCACGCATCAGCGATGTGATGTGGCCGAGGAGGCCAAAGCTGGCGAGCAGATGCACGAAGACATAGGGCAGAAGATGTGGTGGGGCGTAGGAAAGGTTCAACAGCAGCGCGGCGCCACTCGGCACGATGGCCCACCACGGGTTCATGGCGCGCATCACCCCTGTCCCGCCGATATAGCCGACGGACCACCCGATGAGGCTCATGGCATAGGCGAACAAAAGATTGTCCGTGCTCGGCGCGCCGGAGAAGGCGGCGCCGAGCCAGGCGGCGACGCGGCCGAGGAACTCTTCCATGCGCTCCGCGACGCCGTGGGTTGGCAGGAACGAGGAGTAGACGAGGCTCACGAACGCCAGACCAATGAGGACGGCGATCGGATGGCTCACAACCGACCGAATCCGAAATACAGGAAGCAGCACGGCCACCGCCAGGCCACCGAGCGCCATGACGGGCACCGGACTCAGGTGATCCGACCATCCCGCCGCCTGAACCGATGCCGCCGGGCAGACGACCAGCACGCCGCCCAGCGCCAGCGCAAACCAGATCCGCTGGACGCGCGCGATTTGCGCGTTCAAGCCGACCGCGTCAATCACCATGGGCGCCTGCTGCCATCGCCGGCTGATCCACCAATCCCGCCTGCTCGGAGAGCAGGCGATCGAGGGGCTCGCCGCGCTTCACCAGAAAGACGGGCACGTTCGACGCGGCAAGCGAGCCCACGACCTCGATCGAGCCGGAGCCACTGCCAAATGTCGCGGACTCGATGAGGGCGACCATGACGTTGACACCACGCTGCGTGATGTGCTGGCATACGTGGATCCATTCCGCGTCGGAAGACGGCGTCACGATGAAGAGCGTCGAGAACCGATTGAACCGCAGGCTCTCCCCCGAGAGGGTCTGGCCCAGGGTGAGCCATCGATCCGCCCGCACGACCGCGAGCAGCTCCATCAGCTTGGTGAGCTGACGGCTGCCACGGTCGGCTTGAATGACCTCGTTTTGCGACACGAAGCCGACGCAACGGTTCTGCATGAGGAAATGCTTGCCGAGCGATGCGGCGACCGTCACCGCGTATTCTTCGGTTGATTCCGCTCCGCGGCCGTAGTGCACGTATCGATTGAGGTCGAGCACAATCCAGATGTCCGAGAACGGGTCCAGCTCGAACTCTTTCACCATGAGGCGCCCTAGGCGCGCGGAGCTGGGCCAGTGGATCCGCCCGAACGGGTCGGATGGCGCGTACTCCCGCACGCTAGCGGCGGTCGGCGTCACATACGGCACGTGCCCGCTCGACCTGGCGCCACCGGGGAGATCGCCGGGGATTCGAGCAGGCGTAGTGAAGTCCACGGTCTGCGGATAGACCACGATGGTCTCCTGAGACGGGTAGCGCACGCTCCGCTGGAAAAGCCCAAAGGGGTCGCCTGTCGTAATCGTGAGATTGCCGAGGGTGAATTTCCCACGGGTTGCGCACTGCGTTCGAAGCGTCCAGCTTCGCCGCGCTCCGCCCCCCAGGGAAAACCCGCGCTGGATACCGTGGCCGCTGAGCGTGGAGTCCGTTTGCACTTCGACCCACGGCTTGGGGAGCCGCCACGTATTGTCCACGGCGACCCATTCTTCGAAGTAGCCGCCCACCTCAGCTCGTTGTGCGCGCGTGCGGCGCTCAACGGCGATGGTGCGAACGCCGATCATCGTCCATCCAGCGGCGACCGCGACAAGCAACACGGTGACATAGGCTACGTGGTACATGACGCTCCAGCCACCGATGAGCGCCGCGAGAAACGTGCCCGTGCACAGGGCCAAGAGACCGATTGTTTTCATTCGAGACTCGTCACGCCGATTTCTCGCGCATCGCCATACGCCGGTGGCTGGTTGATTGCAGATGGCTCAGGCGGGCACGCGAGCGCCGGGTACAGCCACCGACTGCAGGACTTCCTGAAGCACTGACGCCGATTGAACGCTCCGAACTCGCGCGGCCGGATTCAGGATAACCCGGTGGCCGAGCACGGGCTCCGTCAGCGTCTTCACGTCGTCCGGGATCACGAAGTCGCGATCGTTCAGGAGTGCCAGAGCCTGAGCGGTCCGGAACAGCGAGAGCGAGCCACGTGGACTAGCTCCTAGGTACACATCGGGATGCGTCCGCGTCGCCGAGACGACATCCACGATGTACTGGCGCACGAGCGGATCCACGCGGACTTGCCTCACGACCCGGTGGACTTCGAGCAAAGCGGAGCCATCCACGACCTGCTCGATCTCGTTGATCGGGTGAGACAGCGCCTGGGATTCCAGGACCGCGGCCTCGTCCGCCCGGGACGGATAGCCCAGGCGAATTCGCATCATGAATCGGTCCAGCTGGGCCTCGGGCAAGGGAAAGGTACCCTCGTACTCGATGGGGTTCTGGGTCGCCATCACCATGAAGGGAGGCGGGAGCGGGTAGGTAATCCCGTCAACGGTGAGCTGTCGTTCCTCCATCGCCTCCAGCAGGGCGGACTGCGTCTTGGGCGTCGCGCGATTGATCTCGTCGGCCAGGAGGATCTGCGTCATCACCGGGCCGGGGCGGAATTCGAACTCACCGGTCTTCTGACTGTAGATCGAAACTCCGGTCACGTCGCTGGGAAGCAGATCCGGCGTGAACTGGATCCGTCGGAAGGAGCAGCCGATGGAACGCGCGAGCGACTTGGCAAGCATGGTTTTGCCTACCCCGGGCACATCCTCGATGAGAATGTGCCCCTCACTCGCCAGCGCGACTAACGCCAGCTCGACCTCGCGGCGCTTCCCGATCAGGACCCGCGAGACGTTCTCCAATACCCTCCGAAGTGTGCTGCTCGCATTCGACATCGCTACCGGATTCGCTCCTTTTGGTCTATCGTCCACAGCAGTATTTGTATTTTTTGCCGCTTCCACAATAGCACGGGTCATTCCGACCGATCTTCTTGCCGACCTTCGCCGGTTGCGACCCGCCGCGCCGGTTCACCATGGCCGGCTGCGGACGCACCCTGGGACGCTGCTCCCGAGCCAGCGTGACGTGAAAGATGGTGTGCGCAACGTCGTGCTGAATCGCGCGTTGCAGCTCCTCAAACATGCGGTGCGCTTCAACCTTGTACTCGACCAGAGGATCGCGCTGGCCATATGCGCGAAGGCCGATGCCGTTCCGGAGATCGTCGAGCGCGGTGAGATGCCGTACCCACAACGAGTCGATGATGCGCAGCACGACGGCCCGCTCTGCCTGCCGCATGACCTCCGGCCCCAGCTCCTGCTCCTTCGCCTCGTACGCGGACGCGGCAAGGTCCTTGAGCAGCTCGTTGATCTCCTCCGGGCGGCGGCCTTCCAGCTCGTTCGGCTCCACGACCGCGGTCGGGATCAACTTCGCCAGCGCATCCAGGAGGCCATCGATGTCCGCGGGTTCGCCGCGCACGGCACAGAAGGCGCTCACCAGCTCGTCGATCTCGCGGTCGACCCAGTCCATCAGCGTGTCGCGGAGGGTATCTTCGCCGAGCACCGATTTCCGGTCGGCATAGACGATCTCGCGCTGCTTGTTCATCACGTCGTCATATTCGACGACGTGCTTTCGGATGTCGAAGTTATGGCTCTCGACCTTCTGCTGGGCGGTCTCGATGGATTTTGAGACGAGCCCGTGCTCGAGGGGGACGTCTTCTTCAAGCCCGAGCTTGTCCATAAGGTTCGAGATCGTGCTGCCCCCAAACCGCCGCATGAGATCGTCTTCCAGCGAGATATAGAAACGCGAGGACCCCGGGTCCCCTTGGCGCCCGGCCCGGCCACGGAGCTGGTTGTCGATGCGCCTCGCCTCGTGCCGCTCCGTGCCGATGATGTGGAGCCCGCCGAGATTCACAACGGTCGCGTGGTCTCGCTCGCACAGCTCCGAGGCCTCCGCGAGGGCCGCCTCCACCGCCTCGGGCGGCGGGTCATCGTCTCCCTTGAACTTGCGGCGCACGATCGCTTCCGCCAGGCCCGCGGGGTTTCCTCCCAAAAGGATGTCCACTCCACGTCCCGCCATGTTCGTCGCAATGGTGACGCTACCGGGGCGGCCCGCCTGAGCGATGATCGCAGCCTCGCGCTCGTGCTGCTTGGCGTTCAGCACCTCGTGCCGAATGCCCTCTCGGCGCAGCATCTCGCTCAGGCGCTCGCTTTTCTCGATGGAGACGGTGCCGACGAGCACCGGTCGTCCAGACTCGTTTAGCTCCTTGATCTCGTCCACGACGGCGCGAAACTTCGCGTTTTCGGTCTTGTATATGACGTCCGCCTGATCCCGACGAATCATGGGGCGGTTCGTCGGGATGGGAATGACGTCGAGGTTGTAGATCTTTCGGAATTCCTCCTGCTCCGTCGACGCCGTCCCGGTCATCCCGGCCAGCTTTCGGTACATGCGGAAATAGTTTTGAAAGGTGATCGTCGCGAGGGTCACGTTCTCACGCTGCACCCGAACGCCCTCTTTTGCCTCGATTGCCTGGTGCAATCCCTCGCCATAGCGGCGACCGGGCATCTGCCGACCGGTGAATTCGTCGATGATGACGACCTCGCCATCCTTGACGATGTAGTCCCGATCGAGCTTGTAGAGGAACTCAGCCTTCAATGCCTGGTCGAGGTAGTGCGTCAGCTCGTAGTTCTCTGCGTCGTAGAGATTGCTCACGCCGACTGCGTGCTCAACTTTCGCGATGCCCTCTTCCGTCAGTGAGATCGACCGCTGCTTCTCGTCGATGGTGAAGTCTTCTTCGTGCCGAAGCCGCGGCACGATGCGCGCAAACATGTGGTAGTACTCAGTCGATTCTTCCGCAGGCCCCGAGATGATGAGGGGCGTACGCGCTTCGTCGATGAGGATGTTGTCGATCTCGTCGACGATCGCGAACTCGAGCCCACGCTGGACCATATCCGTCGCCGACCAAACCATGTTGTCCCGCAAGTAATCGAACCCGAATTCGTTGTTCGTGCCGTACGTCACGTCGGAGCCGTATGCCTCCCGCCGTGACCGAACGTCCATGTCATGCTGAATGGCGCCCACCGAAAGCCCGAGGAATCGGTAGATCGGCCCCATCCACTCCGAGTCCCGCTTGGCGAGGTAGTCGTTGACAGTGACGACGTGAACGCCCTCCCCGGAAAGCGCGTTGAGGTAGGCGGGAAGCGTCGCGACGAGGGTCTTGCCCTCGCCTGTGCGCATCTCGGCGATCTTTCCCGAGTGGAGCACCACGCCGCCGATCAGCTGGACGTCGTAGTGTCGTTGACCGATTGTCCGGCGAGCCGCCTCGCGCACGACTGCGAATGCCTCCGGGAGGAGGCTATCGAGGGTTTCGCCCGCCAGGAACCGGCCGCGAAACTCGGCCGTTTTGTCTCGGAGACGGTCGTCGGGAAGCCGGGCAACTTCGGCATCGAGCTCATTGATCTGATCAACGATCGGCTGAATTCGCTTCAGCTCTTTTTCGGGGTTGTCCCCGATGATTTTCGTGATGAACCCAAACACGCAGTAATTCCCCGTTGGAGCCACCCGTCGGATCGGGAGGACTGTTCACATGATACTTTTATTTTTCTGACCAAAGGTTGTGCCGGTCGCGTACCGCGGTGATGACGTCCGTCGCCAGGCGCGGCTCCTCCCCAGTGGGGCCGGGCCCAAGCATGTCCCGATCGAGCGGATGATCGATCAGGATTTCGGCGGCCATTCGGGTTCCCGCCTGGATGACTTCGAGATCGTAACCGCCCTCGAGGAACAACACGATGCGCCCATTGCAGACCTCTTGCGCCACTCCGCGGATTCGGCTCAGCTCTTCCGCGTAACCATTCAGGGACAGGCGCATCTGCGCCAGAGGGTCTGCCCAATGGGCATCGAACCCTAGCGAGACCAGAATAAGCTCTGGTCCGAAGCGGCGGAGCGCCGGTACGAGAATCTTGTCGGTGGCCGCCAGGTACGTGGCATCCCCGCATCCGGCCATGAGCGGAACGTTGAGGGTGTATCCCGCGCCGTCCCCTTCGCCGGTCTCCTCAACGCGGCCCGACCCGGGATAAAACGGGAATTGGTGCGTCGAATAGTACAGCACCTCTGGACGGCGATAGAAAATGTCCTGAGTCCCATTTCCGTGGTGCACGTCGACGTCGACGATCGCGACGCGCTCGGCTCCGCCGGACCTGAGCGCCCAATGAGCGGCTATCGCGACCGTATTGAACAGGCAGAAGCCCATCGATCGCTGTGCCGTCGCATGGTGTCCCGGCGGGCGGACGATGACGAACCCGGCGGATATGCTGCCTCGGAGAACGTCCCGGACAGCCTGGAGACCGGCGCCCACCGCCACTTGAGCCGCGATCAGGGACGTGGGAGTCACAAAGGTATCCGGGTCCACCCACCCGCCGCCTGAGCTCCCCAGCTCCTGGATCCGGCGGATCTGCCCTTCAGCGTGAACGCTCGCGATATCAGCGAGCTCGGCCGGCTCGACGCTTGGCCACTCATACAGGTCGGCGTCACGCTGAAGGGCCGCGACCGCTGCACGGACGCGGCTTGGGGACTCCGGATGTCCTGGCGCGGCATGATCGAGACACCGTGGGTCGGTGTAAATCGCGACCGCCATCGCTCAACCTCGCTTCCAAATGCCGCTCGCCCAGGCCGCGGCGCGCGCGCACGCAACCGCGACTGCCAGGGCGATCATTATGGCATGCTGGAGCCTGGGGCGAGCCGTGGGCGAGCCTTGGGGAGCGGCTTCTCAGGCCGCTCCGCCGGTGCCGCGGGCGGCGACGGCGGAGACGCGACAGGGAGGGGGTCTTCGACCGGCAGGCCGGAGAAGACCCGCTCTAGCGCTTCCCCTTCCAGTGTTTCGCGTTTGATCAACTCTTCGGACAACAGGTCCAGGATGTGCCGGTTGTCCGCCAATATCTGCATCGCCTCGTCGTGCGCGTGCTCGATGAGCCGGCGAATCTCCTCGTCAATGGTCTCCGCGATCTTCTCGCTGTAGTTCTTCTGCTCACCGATCTCGCGCCCGAGGAAGATCATCTCTTCCTTGTGCCCAAAGGTTCGGGGCCCAAGTCGGTCGCTCATGCCGTACTCGCAGATCATCTTCCGCGCCAGGTTGGTCGCGACCTCGAGGTCATTTTGGGCCCCCGTGCTCATCTCTCCGTACACGAGCTTCTCGGCACAGTGGCCACCCAGAGTACCGGCGAGACGGTCCTCGAACTGGGAACGGGTCCACAGATGCCGGTCCTCGACCGGGAGGAACCGCGTGTAGCCCCCCATCATGCCGTGAGCGATGATGGTGATCTTGTGGACCGGGTCGTGGTTCTTCAGGAACCGCGCGACGACGGCGTGGCCAGCTTCGTGCACAGCGGTCCGCGTCTTCTCCTCTTCGGAGATGATGCGGCTCTTTCGCTCGGGACCTGCGATGACGCGATCGATCGCGTCCTCCAGCTCCGCCATACCGATGGTCTGCTTGTTCCGGCGCGCGGCGATGATGGCGCCCTCATTTATAAGGTTCGCCAGATCCGCGCCAGAAAAGCCCGGCGTCTGCTTTGCCAGCACGCCGAGATCGACGCTGCTCTCCAGCGGCTTGCCTCGCGCGTGCACGTCGAGGATAGCGCGCCGGCCCCCGATGTCCGGAGCCGGGAGGACGACGTGGCGATCGAATCGACCGGGACGAAGCAGCGCGGGGTCGAGCACGTCCGGACGGTTCGTCGCTGCGGTGACGATAACGTTGGTGTTGCCGTCGAACCCGTCCATCTCGACAAGGATCTGGTTCAACGTTTGCTCGCGTTCGTCGTGGCTTCCGCCCAGGCCCGCTCCTCGCTGGCGGCCGACGGCGTCGATCTCGTCGACGAAGATGATGCACGGGCTATTGCGCTTTGCTTGCTCGAAGAGGTCGCGCACGCGCGACGCGCCGACGCCCACGAACATCTCGACGAATTCCGATCCGCTGATGCTGAAGAACGGAACGCCGGCCTCTCCGGCGACCGCCCGGGACAGAAGCGTCTTCCCGGTGCCCGGCGGTCCCACGAGGAGAACGCCCTTGGGAATCCGCGCCCCGAGGGCAGCGAATTTCTCCGGAAATTTCAGGAACTCCACGACTTCGTGTAATTCTTGTTTCGCCTCGTCAACACCCGCCACGTCCGCGAACGTCACCGTCGGCTTGTTTGCCATAAACATCCGAGCGCGACTCTTCCCGAAGGAAAGCGCCTGGTTATTCGTGCCCTGCGCCTGGCGCATCATGAACAGGAGGATGCCGCCGAAGAAGACCAACGGCAGGAGGTTGATCAGGATCTGCAGCCAGTTCCCGAACTGGGGCGGGTCGACAAACACGATGCTGACCGCGTCGAGCTGGTCCGGGGTAACACCGTAGTCCCGAAGCTGTTGCGTAATGCCAACATTCGTCTCTTTGCGCGACGTCGCTCGCCGCTTGTCCAGATACTCGATCTGGAGGCGGTCATCGCTGACCAAGATCCTCCGAATCGTTCCTTCTTTGACACCCGCCGCAACTTCGTTGATGCTGATCTGCTGGTTCTCATTTCCCCCGGAAGGTGGGAACGCAGTGAAAAACAACGCAACGACGGCGACAAGGAGGATGAGGTAGACGAAGCTGTTCCGCAGCCACTTGTTATCCATTCCCTGTCCCTTCTTGGACCCAAGACGCACTGTCCGTCAATTTGACGGAAGCGTGCGCTGCGTCGATTATATCAGAGCCCAATTTAGGCACTCCGGGTGATCTGATTCACTATCTATTCGCGTCCGCGTCCACAAACAGACTCAACCACTCCCGCCAATTCGGCAATTCCACCGGGGTCGGTGTCGCTGTCGCGGTTGGCTGCGATCGCGCTCCGCCAGGCCACACCAGAATGACCGGGTGATCACCGGGTTTCACCAGGCCCTCGTCCCGCGCTGTCCGCTCGATGTCGACGTCCATTTGATTGCTCGACAGCTCCGCCTGCAGCTCGAGGTTCTTCGCCCGGAGCTCGGCGACTTCGCGCCGTGTTGCCTCGACTTCCTGGTTCGCGTGATAGGCGTCGATGGCGCGCTGGCCGGTGAGGATAACGACGTACACCGCGACGAGCGCCGTCGCGATGGCGAGGAGGCGCCGCGGCAGAACGGAGCCTCCGAGGTCATGCATCCGGCCCGCCTCGTCGGCTCACGGGATCCACGAGAGGCCAGAGGTGGCATCAACCCCGAATCGGCCGGTCATCTGGGTCGAGCGCCCCGCGACGAGCTTTCCATCGGCGTCTTGCGACACGTCCATCACGAATAGCTCGAACTCCGCACCCGCCAGCGAGAGGTACGCCAGGGACCCGCCGTTGGGCGACCATCTGGGGCTGCGCGCCACGTCCATGATTGCGAGCGTTGCAGGCTCCTCCTCCCCGGTCGCGTCGATCACCCGAAGGGCGTCGCGCTTTCCGTCCCGCGCCATGTACGCGATGTGCCGCCCGTCCGGCGACCACGTGGGATCGAACGCACCGCCCGCTTCGTTAGTGATCGCCACGGGCACGTCCGCGCGAGATACGTTGATCGTGTAGATCTGGCTCGACGTTCCGCTAAACCCCGTGATCGCAATCTCCGACCCGTCCGGCGACCACGTGTACGTATCGAATGCGTCCAGCCCAGCCCTGGGCCGCGTGACCTGGCGCGCGCCAGTCCCGTCGGGCCGCATGACCCAGAGCATCGCGTACTGACTCGACCGATCGGAGAGGTAGGCGAGCAATTGCCCGTCAGGTGACCATCGCGGGTAGAAGGCCCACTCATTCGCCTGCACCCGGGCCGATTGGCCGCGCGTGATCTGGTGCAGGTCCGAGCCGTCCACGTTGAGAACGTAGATGTCGCTGGAATTCTGGTTCCAGCCGACTATCGCAAGCCTGGTCCCGTCTGGCGACCCGTCGGGCTGACCCCAGTATCGTCCTCCCTGCGTGATCGGCGCTGTCGATCCCTCCTCGGCCTCCCAGATGTCGCCCGAGTGGCCGAACAGGATGTGGCCAGGAAGCGCTGCGCGCACCGTGCCAGCGCTGCCAGACCCGCCAACGGCCGACGTGGCCGCGTCGATGCCGTAAATCGCGAGGGCGCAGACGAGGGAGATGGCCGCGATGCTCATTCGCCCCGTCGAGCGCCCAGTCCACGCGCGCCACACATCCCTCATGGGCGCCGGCCCCCTATGCCGGCTGCCGGAGCGCGAGCCCAGTCAGGTCGCAAACCGACCGCAGCCCGCGCGCGGCGATCGCACCGGGCAGCTCGTCGACGATCCGAAGCGACGTCGACGGCTCGGTAAATGTCATCGTCCCGACCTGGATCGCCGTCGCACCCGCCATCAAGAACTCCAACGCGTCGCCGGTGCACGCGATACCGCCCAGCCCAACGATAGGGATGCGAACGGCCTGACTGACCAAGTACACGATCCAGACCGCCATGGGCCGAATCGCGGGGCCGGAGAGGCCGCCCGTGACGTTTGCCAGCACCGGACGCGCAGTTTCGATGTCGATCCGCATGCCAACGAACGTGTTGATGAGGGATATGGCATCCGCCCCCGCGTCCTCAACCGCCCGCGCCACTTCGCAGATATCCGCCACCTGGGGGGAAAGCTTGACGAGAACGGGTAAACCGGTGCGCTGGCGCACGGCGGATGTGATTTGTGCGCTTGTCGCGGCATCCTCGCCGACGACGCGGCCTCCCGCCCAAACATTGGGACACGAAATGTTCAGCTCGAGCCCTGCCACGCCCGGCACGCCGTCGAGGAGGTCCGCCATGTACGCAAACTCTTCCACCGTATCTCCCGCGATGTTCACGATGACGGGCACATCCCACTGCGCCCAAATGGGCGCCTTGTCGCTGATCACCTTGTGCACGCCGACGTTTTGGAGGCCGATGGCGTTCAGCATGCCGGCTGGCGTTTCCACGATTCGGGGACCGCGATTCCCGCGCCGTGGCCTCGCGGTGATCCCTTTCGAAACAATCGCGCCGAGGCGCTGGATATCGATCAGCCGCGCGTACTCGATTCCGTAGCCAAAGGTACCGGAGGCCACCATCACCGGATTGCGCAACCGAAGCGGGAGCTTCGCGTTGACGCCGAATTCCACCTGGACGTCCACGTCGGCCGGTGCGTCCGTCGAACCCACGGTGCCTCCTCGCGCCGCGCCGCCCATCACGCCTCGATCACCTCTCAGTCCGTTCGCCAGACGACGTCCCGCGCACGAAAGACCGGACCGTCGGTGCACACCCGCATGGGGCCCTTGCGTGTTTCGATGACGCAGCCAAGGCACACGCCCATGGCGCACCCCATCCGCTCCTCCATCGCGACCCAGCACGGGATGTTCGGAGCCCGCTCCCCTACGATCCGGGCAAGAGACGCCATCATCGGAATTGGGCCGCAGGAGTAGACCGCGTCCGCCCAGGCGAGGCGGTCGGGGACGAGCTCGGTGACGAATCCCTGGACGCCGGCCGACCCGTCGTCGGTGGCTACCAGATACTCGACCTCCTCGGGAAGCAGCGTTGACGGGAAGACGAGGTCATGGGTCGCCGCGCCCACGGCGAGCGTGACGCTCGCGCCGCGTTCGATCGCCCGCTCCGCCAATCCGACGAGAGGCGCGACGCCATACCCGCCTCCGATGAGGAGAAGGTTGCGCGCTTTCGGGTCGATCCGAAAGGCGTGGCCGAGGGGGCCAATGCAGTCGAGGACCTCCCCCGGTCGTTTCGAGACGAGCCGATGGGACCCGGCGCCGACGTCGCGAACCATCAGCTCCAACGTCTTCCCGCGCGCGCGAAAGACGCTCATCGGACGGCGGAGGAGTGGCGCCTCATTATCCGAGCACCGAATGTGGAGAAACTGGCCCGGCGCGGCGCTCTGAGCGATCCGGCCAACATCGAGCGCGACGACGTGGGTGGCGGGCATGATCAGCTCGTTCGCTACGACCGTCGCGGCAAACTGTCTCATGCTCGGTCCGACACGTGCGTGCCCGGTCGCACCCTCCCGTCGATCGGCTCGGACGCGCGGTGGTTGGCCCGTGCCGGACCGAGCCGACTCTGGGGGTCAAAGGACCAGTACGCCTCGACGGGCAACACCTCGTTCGGCGACGCGCCGGACTCGATGCACATCGCCACGACGCGCGCGGTGTCCAAGGATGTATAGCAGGGAATCCGGCGCTCGGTAGCGGCGCGCCGAATCTCAAATCCGTCTCGGAGCTGATCGCGCCGCGCTGAGACGCCTTCCAACGTGTTGATCACGCCCGTCACCGACCCGTCCATGATCACGTCGAGGACGTTCGGATGGCCCTCATCCAGCTTCTTGGTGGTCATGACGACCGGCAAGCCGAGGGCGCTGATGACTCCCGCGGTGCCTTCCGTCGCATAGAGCGGATGGCCACTGCGGGCAAACGAGCGAATGATGGGGATTGCCTCTGCCTTGTCGCGATCCGCCACCGAGATCAGGAGTGCGCCCTTTGGGGGCAGCATCAATCCGGCGGAGGTGAGCGCCTTCACCATCGCCCCCTGGTATGTGAGATCGATCCCCATGACCTCGCCCGTGGACTTCATCTCGGGGCCGAGGTACGTATCGACCGCGGGCAATTTCGCCATCGAGAAGACGGGCGCCTTGACGGCCACCAGCTTCTGCGCCGGCCAGAGGGCATCGGTTATCCCTTGCGAACGAAGGGATTCGCCCAGCATCACGCGCGTGGCGATCGTCACGATCGGCACGCCCGTCGCCTTGCTCAGAAACGGGACAGTCCGACTGGCGCGCGGGTTGACTTCCAACACGAAGATCGTTCCCTCGAACAGGACATACTGGACGTTGAAGATGCCGACAATCCCCAGGCCAACTCCGAGCCGCGTCGTGTAGTCGACGACGGTTTCGAGCTCCCGATGTGTCAGCTCCACAGCCGGATAGACGGCCATGGAATCCCCCGAATGGACGCCCGCGCGCTCCACGTGCTCCATGACGCCCGGAATCAACACGTGTTCGCCATCGCAGATGGCGTCCACCTCCAGCTCTCGGCCCTCGAGGTACTTGTCGATCAGCACGGGATGGCGGGTGGAGAGCTGAGTGGCCGCGGTCACATAGCGAATCAGGTCCGTTGGGCTGTGTACGATCTCCATGGCGCGGCCCCCGAGAACGTACGAGGGCCGCACGAGGACCGGATAGCCAACGCGCTCGGCGGTGTTGAGCGCCTCCTCGACCGTGCGCACACTGCCGCCCGGCGGCTGCGGGATGTCCAGGCGCTGGAGAGCCTCCTCGAAGCGCCGCCGGTCTTCCGCGAGGTCGATGGACTCGACACTGGTGCCCAGGATGCGGAATCCCGCGTTGCGCAGCGGCTCAGCCAGATTGATGGCCGTTTGGCCACCGAATTGAACGATGACCGGCGGCGCAGCCGATGCTCGATCGTCATCCCCGTCGAGCGCCGCTCGTGGAGACGCAGCCGCCGGGCCCGCGCTGGAAGCCGCCGGCCCCTCGACCGGGGGCGCTTCGTTCTCCAGAAGATCGCGAACGCTTTCTTCGTCAAGCGGCTCGAAGTAGAGGCGCGTCGACGCGTCGAAGTCTGTGCTCACGGTCTCTGGATTGCTGTTGACCATGATGCTCGCGACCCCGGCGGCTCGTTGGGCAGTGGCCGATCGCACGCTGCAATAGTCGAATTCGATCCCCTGTCCAATGCGAATCGGGCCCGAGCCAATGACCAGCGCGCGCTCGCCCTCGAGAGGCGCTGCCTCATTCTCCTCTTCGTATGTGCTGTAGAAGTATGGCGAGACCGCCGCGAACTCGGCCGCGCACGTATCGACCATCTTGTAGACGGGTCGGATGTTCCACGCGATGCGCAATGCGCGGACCTGCTCGGGAAGAAGATCCGCCAGGGTTCCGATCTGGCTGTCTGAGAAGCCCATGCGCTTCGCGCGGAACATCAACGCGGGGGTGAGCGGCTCATGGAGCAGCTCGCGCTCGACGGCGACGATGTGCCGAATCTTGTGGAGAAAAAATGGATCGAAACCGGACATCTCGGCGAGCTGCTCCACGCTGACGTCGCGGCGCAGAGCGGCGGCGAGCGCCCACAGACGTAAGTCGTTGGGCTGACGAATCTGCTCGAAGAGCTGCTCGGTTGGGCGGCCATGCTCATCGCTCCACGACCGCTCTTCCCACAACAGGCTCCGCCCGCCGTTCTCCAACGAGCGCACCGCCTTTTGGAGCGCCGCTTCGATCGAGCGGCCAATCGCCATGACCTCGCCCGTCGACTTCATCTGCGTATTGATCGTCCGGTCCCCCGTCGCGAACTTGTCGAAGGGCCACCGCGGCACCTTCATGACGACGTAATCGAGGGCCGGCTCGAACGCGGCCGTCGTCTTCCCCGTGACGGCGTTGGGGATCTCGTCGAGGCGACGACCGATGGCGATCTTGGCGGCCACGCGCGCGATGGGATAGCCGGTGGCCTTCGAGGCGAGCGCCGACGAGCGGCTGACGCGTGGGTTCACCTCGATGACGAAGTACGCAAAGGAGTGGGGATCGAGGGCGAACTGAACGTTGCAGCCGCCGCGGATTCCCAGGGAACGAATGATCTTGATCGCGGCGGTGCGCAACATTTGATACTCGAAATCGGACAGGGTCTGGCTCGGCGCCACCACGATGGAGTCGCCCGTGTGGACGCCCATGGGATCGAGGTTCTCCATGTTGCAGATGGTGATGCAGTTGTCTGCCCCGTCGCGCATCACCTCGTATTCGATCTCTTTCCACCCGATGAGCGACCGCTCGACAAGCACCTGGTGAATCGGGCTCGCGGCGAGCCCGCCGGCGACGATGGTACGAAGCTCGTGCTCCGTCCGTCCGATGCCCCCGCCCGTCCCGCCGAGGGTAAACGCTGGGCGGACGACGACCGGGTATGAGAGCCGCTCGGCAAAGGCGACCGCGTCGTCGACAGCCGACACGACTTCGCTCTCGGGGACCGGCTCGCCGATTCCGATGAGGAGCTCCTTGAAGAGCTCCCGGTCCTCCGCTTTGCGGATCGAGTCCAGCGGGGTCCCGAGCAGCTCGACGCCATGCCGATCGAGGACTCCCGCCTCCGCCAGCTCGACGGCCAGGTTCAGCCCTGTTTGGCCGCCGAGGGTCGGAAGCAGCCCGTCGGGGCGCTCGCGGCGAATGATGCGCTCGATGACCGGGACAGTAGGCGGCTCGATATAGACCGCGTCAGCAATTTCGACGTCCGTCATGATCGTCGCCGGATTTGAGTTGATCAGGACGACGGAGACGCCCTCCTCGCGAAGGGACGTGCACGCCTGAGTTCCGGCGTAGTCGAACTCGGCGGCTTGGCCGATGACGATCGGGCCGGAGCCAATGACCAGCACCTTGCGGACGTCGACCGGCTTCTTCGACGTCGGGCCGCGGCTATCCATCGGCGGGCACCATGTCTCTGCTCAGAGCGTCCGCGCCGGGCACCGGTCGCGCCACCATGTCGAGGAACCGCTCGAAGATGTACTGATTGTCCTGCGGCCCAGGGCAGCCCTCCGGGTGATACTGCACCGAGAACGCCGGAAGCTCCCGATGGGCGAGGCCTTCGACCGAGCCATCGTTCAGATTGACCATGCTGACGAAGAAGCCCGACCCCTCGCGGATCGAGGCGGCGTCGACCTGAAATTCGTGGTTCTGCGACGTGATGTGAATTCGATCCGTCAACAGGTCACGCACCGGATGGTTGCCGCCGTGATGGCCGAATTTCAGACGGCTCGTCGAACCCCCGGCTGCCAGCCCGAGTACCTGATGGCCGAGGCAGATCCCGAGCAAGGGGACCGTTCGTCGCATCAGCTCGCGCGTGAGGGCGGCGGCGCCCGCCATCCGCTCCGGGTCCCCGGGCCCATTGGAGACGACCACACCGGCCGCGCCGGCGGCGAGTACGGCCTCGACAGTGGCGTCCCATGACAGCGGGTACACCTCTACGCCGCGCGCCGCGAGCGACCGCACGATGTTGTGCTTGACGCCACAGTCCACCACGGCGATTCGGAGCCCGGCCCGATCGGCCGACGCAGCCTCGACGGGCCGATCCGTTCGATCCGCGGCGCCTGCGGGATCGCTTGCTTGCGCCACGAGGTTCTTATCGGAGAGCGGCGTCGCGGAGCGGGCGCGCTCGACCAGATCTGCCGCCTGCGGCTCGATCGGGCGCGCGCGATCGATGGGACCGAGCGCGGCCCGCATGGTCCCGTGGTCTCGCAGGTGCCGCGTGAGCGCACGCGTATCGATTCCCTGAATCCCCGGCACGCCGGCGTCAAGGAGAAACGCGTGGAGGCTTCCCGTCGACTGCCAGTGACTGGGCTCCTCGGCCAGATCGCGGACGATCAGCGCAGCGATCCAGGGCCGGCGCGATTCGCGCGCGATCCGCTGCGCGCCGTAGTTTCCGATCTGGGGATGGGTGAGCACCACCATCTGCCCGTGGTACGAGGGATCGGTGGCGATCTCCTGGTAGCCAGCCATGCTGGTATTGAAGACAACCTCGCCTTCGGCTGGCATGGGGGCGCCGAAGGACCGGCCGAAGAAAACGCGGCCGTCCTCGAGGGCCAGGCAGACGTCGGCGTCGACGAGGAGCGCCTCGCTCACACCGTGCCCCGCTCGTACACGACGTCCCCTCCGACCAACGTCGCGACGACGGCGCCGCGCAGCGTCTCGCCGTCGAGGGGCGTATTCTTTCCTTTTGAGTGGAACCGCGCCGCATCGACCGTCCACTGAGCGCGCGGATCGAATAGCACGATGTCCGCCGGCAGGCCCGGGGTAATCCGCCCGTAGGGAAGATTGAAAATCCGGCACGGTTCCCACGTCAGGCGCCGGATGACGTCGAGCATTGTCAGTTGGCCGTCGTCCACCAGCCGCGTCAGGCAGCCCAGAGCCGTCTCGAAGCCGGAGATGCCGAACGCCGCTTCGTCGTACGTGCAATCCTTGTCGATGGATCGATGGGGCGCGTGGTCGGTCGCGATCACGTCGATGAGCCCCTCCGCCAGGGCGGCAACGAGCGCCTGGCGGTCGGACTCCCCCCGAAGCGGCGGATTCACCTTCGTCGCGGTGTCGTAAGGCCGGCCCGACGCCTTGCCGTTCCGCTGGCCCAAGACCCACGCGTCCGTCATGGTGAGATGGTGGGGCGTGACCTCCGCCGTCACGTCCAGGCCGTCGCGCTTCGCCATCCGGAGCAGCGCGACGGATCCTTCCGTCGAGATGTGGGCGAGATGCAGCCGCCCGCCGGTTTCCCGCGCCAGCTCGATATCGCGCGCGACCATCACGTCCTCGGCGGTGGCGGGCTGCCCCTTGAGCCCGAGGAGATCCGCCACCCTCCCCTGGTTCATCACACCACCGTCGGCGATCTCCGGATCTTCGCAGTGGTTCACGATGGGCTTCTTGTGGCGCAGGCTCTCCATCAAGGCGTAGCGCATCAGGCGGCCGTCCCAGACCGGACGCCCATCGTCGGAGAACCCGACGACGCCCGCTCCCGCCAGCTCGCTCGCGTCCGACAGCTCGCGTCCCTGCTGGCCCCGCGTGATCGTGCCCAGCGGAAGGACCCGCGCCCCATGGGCGGCCTGCGCCCGCGCGTACACGAAGGCGATGTCGTTCGCGGTATCGAGCGTCGGATTCGTATTGGGCATGCAGCAGACGGTGGTGAACCCGCCAGCGGCGGCGGCAAGCGCTCCGGTCGCAATCGTCTCCTTGTCCTCGAAGCCCGGCTCGCGCAGGTGACAGTGCAGATCGACGAAGCCCGGCGCGACAACGAGGCCCGCCGCGTCGATGGTGCGATCGAATTCTCCGCCCGCTTCCTGTCCGATGAAGCCGTCCACCCGCCCGTCGACAATCACCACGTCTGTGACTTCATCCCGCCCCTCGGCCGGATCGACCACGCGTCCGCCGTGGATGCGAATCCGCGTCACGCCCGCACCTCCATTTGAGGCTCCCGACGACCCCCACGATCGTGCTGCGCCGGCGCACGGGCTTTGCTGCCGACCTGGGACGCTGCCATAAGCAGGTAGATCACCGCCATGCGAACCGCGACGCCATTGGTCACCTGGGATTGCACGACCGACTGGGCGCCGTGGGCGACGTCGGCGTCGATCTCGACGCCCTCGTTCATGGGGCCAGGGTGCATCACGATTGCGCCCGGAGCCGCGCGCGCGAGCCGCTGCCGCGAAATGCCGAAGTCGCGGGCGTACGCTCGAAGCGATGCGAGTCGGTTGCCCTCCTGGCGCTCGAGCTGGACGCGCAGCGGCATGACCACGTCGGCGTCGGCGATGGCGTGATCGAGGTCCATGTCGATTTCGACGGGCCATGGGGGCTCTGCGGCAGGTGCGATGGTCGTGGGCGGAAGTAATGTTGGCGGGCCACACAGGCAGACGCTCGCCCCCAGCAGGTGCAGGCCCCACGCGTTGGACCGAGCGACACGGCTGTGGGCGATGTCTCCGACGATGACGACGCGGAGCCCTTCCACGCGGCCGAATCGCTCGCGGATGGTATAGGCGTCGAGGAGCGCCTGCGTCGGGTGCGCGTGGGTGCCGTCGCCCGCGTTGATGACCGGGACGTCGACGTGCGCCGCGACGGTGTACGGAGCGCCCGAATGGCTGTGCCGGATGGTGAGCAAATCCGCGCCGAGGGCGTGCAGAGTGCGAACGGTATCGAGCAGCGTCTCGCCCTTCTCGACGCTACTCCCCGTCGCCGACACGTTGACGACATCCGCCCCGAGCGTTTTCGCGGCCAGCTCGAACGACACGCGCGTCCGGGTGCTCGCCTCATAGAAGAGGTTGACGATGCTGCGCCCGCGCAGCGCCGGTACGCGGCGGATTGGCCGCGCCAGCACTTCTTTCATACGGTCTGCCGTCTCCAGGACCTGGAGGACTTCATCGCGGGAGAAATCGTTCAGGTCGAGCACGTGTCGGCGGCCCGCCCAGGGGATCGGAGCGGCGGCGACTCCATTCGTGGCGCCATTGGTGTGCTCAGCGGATTCGATCACGGCGTTCAACCCTTCCTCGCAATCACGACCTCGTCGCAGCCGTCGATCTCGGCGACGTGCACGTCCACGCTTTCGTCCCACGCCGTCGGCACGTTCTTTCCGACAAAGTTCGCCCGGATCGGCAGCTCGCGATGTCCGCGGTCCACCAGGACCGCGAGACCGATCGACCGCGGGCGCCCGAAGTCCATGACGGCGTCCAGGGCGGCGCGAATCGTTCGGCCGGTGAAGAGGACGTCGTCCACCAGAACAACGTTGGCGCCGGAGATGTCCGTGGGGAGCGCGGTCTCCCCCAGCTCCAGGATCCGCCCATCGAAGAGGTCGTCCCGGTACAGCGTAATGTCAAGCTGGCCGCAAGGGACTTCGACCTTCTCGAAAGTGGCGATGGCCTGCTGCATGCGACGGGCAAGAGGGACGCCCCGCGTGAGCAGTCCGACGAGCACGAGGCCCTCGACGCCGCCATTCTGCTCGACGATCTCGTGGGACATCCGGTGGATCGCGCGGCGAATTCCCTCGGCGTCGAGCAGCACCTTAGCGTCCACGGCGGCCTGCCCCGGGGCCAAGAAAAAACCTCTTGCCCGGCCCGTTGCCGGCAAGAGGCTGATGGATACAGACATTGCGTTGCATGCACGCTCCTTGTCGGTCTCTCGGGGCCGACTTAAAGGATGGCGAGAGCAGCCAGGTCGCTGGCAGAAGTATTCCAGGGATGGAGGGGAATCGTCAATCCCGGCGGTCTAGCCAGCTATGGCCGGATAACCGCACACCGCGTCGCTGATCCAGAGCGGCGCGCCGTCGCTGCCAAATCCGATCACCAGATAGCATCCCCCGGTATCTGTTGCGCTGGTCGCCGTGCCGGGGAGCAGCTGAAGCCGTAGGGCGTTGTTGATGGGATCCAGCAGCATCGCGGTCGCTCCTGGAACGGGCGCCCATTCGAGCACGACGGTTGGATTGCATTCGAAGGTGCACGATGGGGGCGGAGGGCCGAAGTGAACCGACAGGGAGGACCGAAGGCTCGTGGCCTGGACGGACATCGCGCACAGTATTCGTGAGCTCGAAACCTGCTGGCCGTTCACCGCGTACCCGAGGACCGCGTAGCAGGCTGCCTGTCCGTTCGCGAGGTGATCCGTTGCGCTGGAGGCGAAACCGGGGAGAGTCAGCAGGATGGACGGCCCTGTAGCGGAATACCGAAGGATTTTGTAGGTTGACTGCCCGCTTCCCGGCGTCCAGGCGAGCGCGATCGTCCCGTCCCCGGCGGAGGTCAGGGTGAAGCCATCGACCAGGATCGGATTCGCGCGCGTGCTCCTCGGGACACCCAGCACCAAGCCGATAGCCAAGATCGCCGAGAGAGCGCACCGTCTGATGTTCATTGCTCTCGCTGCCTTCCCCTAATGTTGTGGGAGATCTGCTTAGCAGGCCTTTCCCATCCAAAACACGTCGTGCTGCTCCGCCGGAGGCGTATCCAGGTCGACGGCGTAGCATTCGTTGTTCACGTTGAATGCGCACTGTTGCCCCGACCCCGGGTTGTTGCAGTTGGGAGCGGCTGGGCCGACCGCTTGGAGCGATCCCGAGCGGAGCTGCTGGAGACCCGAGATGTACGTGACGAAGGGGGGAAGCGTGCGCGTTCCCTCGATCCCCGGGTCGAGCCCCGCGGATGAGGAGGTGAACGAGTTGAACCACCGTACATCAAGCACCACCCACCCCGAGGTCCCGGGGCATCCAGTAGTGACCGGCTCACACCAGAAGTACGCAGTCCAGGAGTTCTTCCCGTCTATGAGGCCGGTAAACTGGTTGGCGAACGCATAGTTGGTGTTGGTGGTCAACGTGTAGGGAGGCCCGTAGGACTTGAGGACGCCGTTTGGCGGGCTCGAGTCGTCCAGCGAGTCCGTGAAAGGGCATGCGCAGATGTCGGGTCCAAGGCCGCTCGCCCAGTGGTACCAGCCGACCTCGCTGAAGTTGCTCTGGTTGGACATCCAGGCAATCGTGGAGCCAAGGAGCACCCATTCTCCAGATGCCGATGTGCTTGGCATCGCCGTCGCGGAAATCAGGCTTCCGGAATTGTCTCCGCCCGTGCCGGCGATTGCGTAGCTGTACAGATCGGAGACCGCGTACGAGCCTGCAGTCGCAACCGAGGCGCGATCGAAGTGCTCGGGATCAATCCCATGCCTCGGTGTCGCGACGTTCGGGCAATTCGCTTGTGCGCCACCGGTGCACCGGTCATGCGCGCTCGCCACGGGGGCAAGCCAGGCTGCCAGGGGGTTTTCGACGTCGCGCCCCCATTTTGGCGGCAAAAGCCGTCGCGTTCGCGGGTCATAATAGGTCACCTTGCCCGGAGGGCTCTTGCATGCGAGGATCGACGGATACTGGCTCAGGTGGTCGACCGCGCGTCCCGGCACACAGTCCGGCAATGACCTGAGAATATTGCCGAGACCGTCGGTCTTCGTTGGAAGGGGGACTACGCTCGACGTCGATGGGATCTGGATGTTGGACGACGCAACGAGCTGCGACAGGGACTGGGGCTCGGCCCCGGCTACCTCCTCACGCGACCCCCCCCGCGTCTGGAATCCAGCCACGATGGCCAGGACGAACGCCGCAGTCGCTAATCTCCTTACGTGCGCCGTGACCCCCAACCTCCCGGACTGAATCGAGCCAAGTGTAGCCTGCGTGGCGGACACGTGGCGTGCGGCGATTCGTTACAGAATCGTGACAATAAGGTTCTCATTCGTCGACTCGACCAGTGAGCGGTTGTCTAGACGCAACCTGCTCCGCGAGTGCCTCCTGGCCCGCGACCCCCGGGTGCCTCCGATTCGGCGGCGGTTGCGGCATCTGCCGCCGGCCGGTTTTCCGGCCGGACTTTTCCCATTGTCGTTCTGCATGACGAATGATATCGTTTGGTGTGCAGATTGCCCGACCGCCGACGCTGAGCACCGCCGCCGCCGCCACGGTGGCCGACGCGCTGCGGCTCGCCCTTCCCTCCGGCACGCTGGTGGTTCAGGGTCAGCCCCACGTCCACCGTCGCATATCCTGGGTGCGGTCCTTCATCACGCGTCCGTGGGTCATCAGTAACATCGAGCCGGACGCCCTCGTCATTCTCTCGCTGCGCGGCCTGACCAGTCGGTCCGAAATGATGGGGCTGCCCCGCCTCTTTCAGGCGCTATCGACAGCGGGCGTGGCCGGGATCATTCTCAGCGACGAGCTTCCAGAGGGAATTGCGACCAGCGAGGCGGAAGACACGCTCCCGATCCTCATCCTGCCGCCGGATGTCGGACTCCAGGAGGTCGAGCGCTCAGTCATCAGCCTCATCGTCGACCGCGACGGCCAGGTCCAGCGTCGCGCCCTCGAGATCTACCAGCGGTTGATTCAGCTCGCCCTCGACGGAGCGACGACCCAGGGAATGGCAGCCACGCTTGCTCAGGAAGCTGGTCGCGTCGTGTACCTGGAGAACGAGTACGGGATTCGGCAGGCGTTCGCCGCGCCGACCGACCGCGAGGTCCACGGGCTCCCACCGGACGAACAGTCCCACACGTTGTACTCCGCCCGCGACATCCTGGGCGTTTCGGCGGGCGCTCCGGCCTCCGATCAATCCATCGGCCCGATCCGGCGGATCCTGTCCAATCACGAGTACGCGGTCTGCTCTTCGCCCATCTCGCTCGGCGGGACGATCGCCGGCTTTCTGACGCTCCTCGGCCGGACCCAGGACATGCAGGACCTCGATGAGCAGATCGTCGTGCGCGCCGCATCGGCGTTCGCCGTTCCGATCGCCAAGCAGCGGGCTATTATGGAGACCCAGACGCGGTTGCAGGGCGGCTTTCTGGAACATCTCTTCTCGGGAACCTTTTCCGACGAAGACGAGATCGCCGCTCGCGCTCGGTATCTCGGCCACGATCTTCGCGAGCCCTACGATGCGGCGTGCATCGTGCTCGACGAGCCGACTGATGCGCGAGGCGCCGTGGACGAAGCCCAGCGCGCCGGCGTCTGGACGTCATTTCTCGACATCGCCCATCGCGAGATTCTCGAGCAATGGCCGCGCGCGCTCCTCCGCGAGCGCGGCGACGTGCTGGCCGTGCTGATCCCTGCCCGAGAGGCTGCGTCGCCATCCTCTCTCGGAGCGCAGATGGAGGCGACGCGCGCGCGCCTCGCCGCCCTCGTTGGGAGCGCGTCGCCCACCATCGGCCTCGGCCGGCGGGCTTCGGGACCCCGAGCCATCGTGCGCTCGTATGCCGAGGCGGAACGGGCCGCGCGCATCGGGCGTCAGTTTCTCGGCGGCAATCAGACGATCGCATTCGACGACCTTGGCGTATACCGCGTGATCGCCCGCGTTGAGGACCGCGAGACCCTCGAGGCGTTTTGTCGCGAGTACCTCGGCACCCTCGAAGAGTACGACGCCAAGCACGACGCGGAGCTGGTCGAGACCCTGGAGGGGTTCTTTGCCTGCAACGGCAATCACGCCCGCGCAGCAGACACGCTACACCTTCACAGAAACACGCTGCTCTACCGCCTGGACCGGATCCAGGCGCTCACGGGACGCGATCTCGCCGATGCAGAGAATAGACTCTCTCTACAACTGGCGCTGAAGATCCGCCGAGTCGTTCCGACGCTGCGGGCCGGAGGTCCGCGAAGTCCGTCAGGAGAAGAGCCTTGACAGAACCCAGCGCACAGCACGACCAGCGCACCGACGTGTTCGAACGGGCGCGCGCGTCCGACGTCAAATTTGTCAACCTGCAGTTCACCGACATCATGGGCGTGGCGAAAAACGTCACGATCCCGTTCCATCGCTTCGGTGATGCCATCGACCACGGCCTGTGGTTCGACGGCTCGTCCATCGACGGGTTCGCGCGGATCCATGAAAGCGACATGTATCTTGCCCCGGACCTGTCGACGTTTCGCGTGATTCCGTGGGAGTCCGGCGAAAATACCACCGCGTCCGTCATCTGCAACGTCTTCACGCCCGACGGCGACCAGTTCCCCGGCGATCCGCGCTACGTGCTCCAGCGCAACCTGGCGGACGCCGCGGAGATGGGCTTCTCGTTTCTCACCGGACCCGAGCTGGAGTTCTTTCTGCTCAAGAACGGAGGAACCGGACTCGTCGAGTCGCTCCCGCACGACCGAGCGAGCTACTTTGATGTCACCACGGACCAGGCGGCCGACGTGCGAAAAGAGATGGTGACAGCGCTCGAACAGCTCGGCATCGTCGTCGAGGCTACCCATCATGAAGTGGCCACCGGACAGCACGAGATCGACTTTCGGCACGCGGGCGCGCTTCAGACGGCCGACAATACGGCGATCTTCAAGATCGCATTGAAGTCGGTCGCCCGGCGCCACGATTTGCACGCGACGTTCATGCCGAAGCCGTTTTACGGGCTCCCCGGTTCGGGCATGCACACGCACCAGAGCCTGGCCGACGTGCACACCGGAGCCAACGCCTTCCACGACGCCGAGGACGAATACGAGCTGTCTCAGATCGCGCGCTTTTTCATCGCCGGGCAGTTGACTCATGCGCGCGCCATGGCGGCGATCGTGACACCCTTAGTCAATTCCTATAAGCGCCTGGTCCCGGGGTACGAAGCGCCCGCATACATTAGCTGGGCGCGGACAAACCGCTCGGCATTGGTCCGTGTGCCGCGAGTCAGCGCTGGGCGCGGCCAGTCAACGCGGATCGAATTTCGATGCCCAGACCCGAGCTGCAACCCCTACCTGGCCTTCGCGGTTATGCTGGCGGCCGGCCTCGACGGCATTCGACGCCAGCTACCGCTGCCGCTGCCCATCGAGGAGGACCTGTTCCACTTCGACGAGGGGATGATGGCCAAGCACGCCGTCGGCACGCTGCCCGCGTCCCTCGCCGAGGCGCTCTCGGAATTCGAGCGCGACGATGTTATGACGCGCGCCGTGGGGGACCACATCGCAGAGTGGTTCGTCGAAGCGAAGCGCCAGGAGTGGAACGACTATCGCGCCCGCGTCACGCCGTGGGAGATCGATCGGTACCTCGAGACGTATTGATCGCGACCTACGTTCGTCCGAGCCGGTGACGACGGGCTCGCGCGGGCTCGTCAGCCGCATCCAGTTTGTCGAGGCCATCCGCCGACCACCGCGCATCAGGGTTTGGCGTGGTCCTGCCCCGCGACCGTGGGCTTCTTTATCGCGCCCGTCGCCTTGAATTGCGCGCATCCCCGCAGCACGATATATACGTAAGGGAATAACCAGAAAGGAGGAGGAACGTGTCTGAGAGGGACGTCGCGCAAATGAAGGATACAACGGCGAGTGCCAGCGAAAGTGAGAATCCATCGATCCCTGCCCCGACTCCCAAGCGGGTTCGCCCAAGGACCAACAAAGACTGGTGGCCCAATCAGGTGGACCTTTCGATTCTCAACAAGCACGCGCGCCGGTCCAATCCGATGGGCGAGGACTACAACTACGCGCAGGAGTTCAAGACCCTCGATGTCGAAGCGCTCAAGCGGGATCTCATGCAGCTCATGACGACGTCGCAGGAGTGGTGGCCGGCGGACTACGGGCACTACGGCCCGCTTTTCATCCGGATGACGTGGCACGCCGCGGGCACGTACCGGATCGCCGACGGCCGGGGCGGTGGTGGAGAGGGCGCTCAGCGCTTCCCACCCCTCAACAGCTGGCCAGACAATGCGAACCTCGACAAGGCCCGCCGGTTGCTCTGGCCGATCAAGCAAAAATACGGTCGCAAGATCTCCTGGGCGGATTTGATCATTTTTGCCGGCAACGTGGCCTACGAGTCGATGGGGTTCAAGACGTTTGGCTTCGGATTCGGGCGCCCCGACATCTGGGAGCCCGACGAAATCTTCTGGGGACCGGAAGATACCTGGCTCGGGGACGAGCGCCACGTCGCTGAGGGAGAGATTCAGGGACCGTTCGCCGCCGATCACATGGGCCTGATCTATGTGAATCCGGAGGGCCCAGGCGGCAACCCAGACCCGGCCCTCGCCGCGAAGTACATCCGACAAACGTTCGGGCGCATGGCGATGAACGACGAGGAGACCGTGGCGCTCATCGTGGGAGGCCACACGGTTGGCAAGGCCCATGGCGCCGCCCCTGCGCCCCAGTACGTCGGCCCCGAACCTGAGGCGGCCAGCTTGGCCGACCAGGGCCTCGGCTGGAAGAATAGCTATGGCAGCGGCAAGGGCCCCGACACGATCACCAGTGGACTGGAGGGTCCCTGGACCACCGAGCCCACGAAGTGGGACAACGGGTTCCTCGACAATCTGTACAACTACGACTACCAGCTGACGACGAGTCCGGCCGGCGCGAAGCAGTACGCTCCCAAGCCTGACGCATCGGGCGCGGTCCCCACCGCGCCCGATGCCCACGATCCATCTAAGCGGCAGACCACGATGATGCTCACCACCGACCTGGCGCTCAAGACGGACCCGACGTACGCGGCGATCACGAAGCGCTTTCATGAACACCCGGACCAGCTTGCGGACGCCTTCGGCAAGGCGTGGTACAAGCTCTTGCACCGAGACATGGGACCGATCTCCCGCTACCTCGGCCCCTGGGTTGCGGAGCCGCAGCTCTGGCAGGATCCTGTTCCGCCAGTCGATCATGAGCTTATCGGGGAGCAGGACGTCGCTGCCCTCAAGGAAAAGCTCCTCGCATCGGGACTCAGCATCTCCCAGCTCGTCTCCACCGCCTGGGCGTCGGCAGCGACGTTCCGCGGCACCGACAAGCGCGGCGGGGCCAACGGGGCGCGGATTCGCCTCGCGCCGCAAAAGGACTGGGAAGTCAACAACCCGGCCGAGCTGGCCCGGGTGCTGCGGACTCTCGAGCAAATTCAACAAGAGTTCAACCAATCACAATCCGGCGGGAAGAGGGTCTCCCTCGCAGACCTGATCGTCCTGGGCGGATGCGCTGCCGTCGAGCAAGCGGCGAAGAACGCCGGATACGACGTCCGGGTCCCGTTCGCGCCGGGCCGTACGGACGCTTCCCAGGAGCAAACGGACGTCGAGTCGTTCGCCGTGCTCGAACCCAGGTTCGACGGGTTCCGCAACTACCTGCACGCGGGGGAGGAGCTGCCGCCCGAAACGTTGCTCGTGGAGCGGGCATTCATGCTGAACCTGAGCGCTCCTGAGATGACCGTTCTCGTCGGCGGGATGCGAGCCCTGGGCGCCAACTACCGGCAATCCAAGCACGGCATGCTGACGAGCCGCCCTGAGACGCTGACCAACGACTTCTTCGTCAACCTGCTCGACATGGGCACGGAGTGGAGGCCATCCGGCTCGGACGCGAGCGTCTACGAAGGCCGCAACCGCTCGACGGGCGAGCTCAGGTGGACCGCCACCGCCGTCGACCTCGTCTTCGGAGCGCACTCGCAGCTTCGCGCGATCTCAGAGGTCTACGCGTGTGACGACGCGAAGGAGAAGTTCGTGCGCGATTTCGTGGCCGCCTGGGACAAGGTGATGAATCTCGATCGTTTCGACCTCGCGGCACAGGGCGGGAGCGCGCGTCCGTAGGCCGCCGGTGGCGAACGGCTTCCCGTCGTCTCGTCCCGTCGTCCGCTAGGCCTTTTGCCCTCGGTGGATCGCGGTCGTCCCGAAGCCGACGGTCCGATAGGTCACGGCTTGAAAGCCGGCCTCGCGGAACGTGCGGGCCAGCACCTCCGCAGGCGGGAAGACACGGACGGAGGCTGGCAGATAGCGATAGGCCGCGGGATCGCCACTGACGATCCCGCCCACGAGCGGCACGACATAGGTGAAATACGCCCTGAAGGCTGCCGACAACGGCCCGAAGGACAATCGAGTGAGCTCGAGACTGACGACCCGTCCGCCCGGCCGCAAGACGCGGTGCATCTCCCCGAGGGCTCGCGGGACGTCCGATACGTTCCGCAACAGGAAGCCGCTCGCGACGCAGTCGAATGATGCGTCGGCAAAGGGGAGGCGGAGCGCATCGGCAAGAACGAGATCGATCGCGGTCTCGCTCCGGCGTTGGAGCTTCTCGCGCGCCGCTTCCAGCATCGGCGCGCAGAAATCGGCCGCGACGACGTGGCGCGCGCCGTGCGTCCGCAGGGCGAGGGCGAGGTCGCCAGTCCCCGTGGCGAGATCGAGCGCGTCGGCCCCCGCCGGCTCCGCGGCCGCGGCGGCGAGGTCTCGCCAGCGACCGTCCATTCCCAAGGTCATGAGTCGGTTCATCAGGTCGTAGCGCGGCACGATACGACCGAACATGTCGCGAACTCGGCGCCCGCGGTCTGCGCCGCCGAGGGGGATTGACGTCGGTGAGTCGGGCTCCGGCGCCCGCGCGTTGATCACGGCACGGAGGATGCGCTCGGAATCTCGCCGTGCTCCTTCCACAGAAGGGCGACGGCCTCCCGAGCGGGACCGTAGTCGAACCCACGGCGCGCCAAATACGCGATCAGGTCGTGCACGAAGCGCCGCTCGTCTGGCTCGCACAGACGCTCGGCGCGCCGCAGTGCGGCGCGATAGGCCTGCAACGCCTGGGAGGGCTGTATGGGCTCGATTGCCGCTGACGTTCGCGTCGCGTCGACGCCCTTCGCCCGAAGCTCGGCGCGGAGCGCGCGAGGTCCACGGGGGTGAAAGGTCATGCGTTGAGAGACCCAGTACGCGGCAAACGCGTCGTCATCGACCAGGCCCTCGGCCTTGAGACGATTCGCCGTAGCGTCGGCGGCCTGCGGCGAATACCCTGCCCGCGCCAATCGACGCCGAACTTCCGCCTCGCTGCGGGGACGCGTGGCGAGAAAGCGCAGCGCCCGCTCGTGTGCGCGCTCCTGCTCGTCGCGACGCAGGAGCGCGTTGACGGTCGCCTCGTCGACGGGGTCGCCGGCCCGCACGCTAGCCGCGATCGGAACGGCGAGCGAGAAGGCGAAGGCGCCGTCGATGGCGACGTTGACTCGCCCGGATCGGGCCCGCCGCTGATGGGAGATCGCGCTGATGGAGGCGCCCGGGGCGCTCGCGCGCATTCGGGCGCCTCCATCGTTCACGCTATTCGCCGAGAGCGAAAACGCTCTCTTCTTCGACCACACCATCGCCCACCGCCAGCTTCATCGGTAGTAACCCCACCGCCGACTGTCGGATCTGCCGTTCGATCTCGTCCGCGATCTCCGGATTCTGCCGCAGGTACTCCTTGGCATTCTCGCGACCTTGGCCGAGACGGATGTCGCCAAAGGAGAAGAATGCTCCGCTCTTTCGAACGATCTCCAGGTCGGTCCCGACGTCGAGAATGCTTCCGGCGCGAGAAATTCCTTCGTTGTACATGATGTCGAACTCGGCCGTGCGAAACGGCGGCGCGACCTTGTTTTTCACGACGCGGACGCGGGTGCGGTTCCCAATCACGGTCGTGCCCTGTTTGATGGAGTCGATCCGACGGATGTCCAGGCGCACCGATGCGTAAAACTTCAGCGACCGGCCGCCGGGTGTCGTCTCGGGGTTGCCGAACATCACCCCGATCTTCTCGCGAAGCTGGTTCGTGAAGACGACGGACGTGCGCGATCGACTGATCGCGCCGGTCAGCTTGCGGAGCGCCTGGGACATCAAGCGCGCCTGAAGGCCGACGTGTGCATCGCCCATGTCGCCTTCCAGCTCAGCCCTCGGCACCAGCGCCGCCACCGAATCGATGCACACCACGTCGAGGGCGCCGCTCCGGACGAGCGCCTCGGCGATCTCTAACGCCTGCTCGCCCGTGTCCGGCTGGGAGATCAACATCTCGTCGACGCGAACGCCGCAGTTCTGGGCGTAGATGGGGTCGAAGGCGTGCTCGGCGTCGATGAGCGCGGCTATGCCTCCCGACGCCTGCGCGTGAGCGATGACGTGCTGCAGGAGCGTCGTCTTCCCCGAGGATTCTGGGCCGTAGATCTCGGTGATGCGTCCGCGCGGAATCCCCCCGACCCCCAAAGCGAGATCGAGGGCGATTGCCCCGGTCGGAATGACGTCGACAGCCAGGCGATCGCTGGCTTCCCCCAGGCGCATGATCGAGCCTTTTCCAAAATTCTTCTCGATCTGCGCCAGCGCCATCTCCAGTGCCCGTTCTTTCTCGCGGTCCATTGACATTCGCCTCTCTCCTCTCACGATCAATGGCAACCGGACGTCGGGCCATTGTAGCACAAACGTTCTATACTCATGCAACATCCCCGGTGGGCGATCATCGCAGCATCTCCACCGTCAGCTCGAGCGCCGCCTGGATCGATGCCTGCCGAATCGACAGACGATCGCCCGGCCATACATGTCGGCGGACCCGCGTCTCCATGGGTGTCGCGACGC